>Ga0075434_100000711_pt1 | contig 26047 bp, 24 predicted proteins | sample RhiMethybrSRZTD3_FD_75298 | JGI IMG/M metagenome (GOLD analysis project Ga0075434, IMG submission 75298) | Populus rhizosphere microbial communities from Tennessee, USA - Rhizosphere MetaG P. TD hybrid SRZTD3 | ecosystem: Host-associated > Plants > Roots > Rhizosphere > Soil | place: USA... | reverse complement strand
AGCCGGTTCATCAGCTCAGCGAACGCCCTGGTTACCCGGTTGGTGTCCCAACCTGCCTCGCCGGTCGGCCCGGAGAACCCGCTGCCGGGGATTGACGGGATCACCAGGTGGAACGCGTCCGCCGGGTCACCGCGATGTGCCCTGGGGTCGGTCAGCGGGCCGATGACGTTCAGGAACTCCACGATCGAGCCGGGCCAGCCGTGGGTCATGATCAGCGGCAGCGCGTCCGGCTCGGGTGAGCGCACATGCAGGAAGTGGATGTCTTGCCCGTCGATCTCGGTGGTGAACTGCGGGTATTTGTTCAGCTCCCGCTCGTAGACGCGCCAGTCATAGCCATCGCGCCAGTACTCGGCCAGCCCCTTGAGGTAGCTCACCGGCACTCCGCGGCTCCAGCCGACGTTGGGCAGGTCCGCGGCCCACCGAGTTCTGGCGAGCCGGTCCCGCAGGTCGTTCAGGTCAGCGTCGGGAATGTCAATGGTGAAGGGCCGGATCTCGCTGTTGTTCTCCATGCCGATAACTCTAGAAGTCGGTTAGGTCAGGTTCGGTCCTAGGCCGATGGCAGACTTCAAACCATGTGGGAAACCTCGGCCCGGCTGCTGCGACTGCTCTCGCTCCTGCAGACCCGACGCGACTGGTCCGGCACCGAACTGGCCGAGCGACTGGAGATCACTCCGCGCACCGTGCGTCGCGATATCGACCGGCTGCGCGGCCTCGGCTACCCCGTGCTGGCCACTGCGGGCGCCGCCGGCTACCGGCTGAGTGCCGGCGCGGACCTGCCCCCGCTCCTGCTCGATGACGACGAAGCCGTCGCGGTCGCGATGGGCCTGCGGACGGCCGCTGGCGGTTCGATCACCGGCATCGAGGAGACCTCAGTGCGGGCCTTGGCCAAGCTCGAACAGGTGCTGCCGTCCCGACTGCGCCACCGGATCAACGCCCTGCAGTCGGTGACGGTGCCGATAGCCAACACCGGCCCCACCGTCGACCCGAGCACTCTCACCGCCATCGCCGCCGCCTGCCGCGACTCGCTGCGCCTGCGCTTCGACTACCGCACCCACGATGGAACCAGCAGCATCCGCACGACCGAGCCGCACCGGCTGGTGCACACTGGCCGACGCTGGTACCTGCTCGGCTGGGACGTCGACCGCCAGGACTGGCGCACCTACCGGGTGGACCGCCTCGACCCGCGCACGCCCACCGGCCCCCGGTTCACCCCACGCACCCCGCCAGACCTCGACATCAGCGGCTACACCTCGCGGGCGATCTCCACATCGGCCTACCGCTACCAGGCTCGGTTCACGCTGCACGTCAGCGCCGAGACCGCAGCGGAGCGGATCGCCCCCACAACCGGAGCGCTGGAGCCGATCGACGATCATTGCTGCACCCTGCGGGCAGGGTCCAACTCGCTGGACGAGTTGGCCATCTACGTGACAACCAAAGGGTTCGACTTCCAAGTGCACGAACCCCCGGAACTCGTCGAGCACGTCAGGACGCTGGCAGCCCGACTCGCCCGCGCGACGGATTAGTTGTAGGAACGGGTTGTCGTGTCGAGGGCCTAGCCGCGGGTTAGATCAGGCGGTGCTGCACGTCGAGGGTGAGCTGGAGCGCCCCGAGCGCGCTCGCGGGTTCGATGAGTGCCGGTGATCACGTCTTGGCCAAAGCTAGGTCCACTGACGATCGCCGCGCAGTCCTCGTCTTGATGATCGTCTACTTAGCTGGCCTCCGCGCCCGGACGGTGAATCCCAGCCCTCCGAGCACTCTAACGGCGCCTGTCTTCCCGCCCTCGAATTCACCGGAGCTAAGGCGCTCGCCAGTGGCGAACTCATAAGCTGTGCCCAAGATTGCCTTTGGCGGGTAATGGCGTTCGTCCCAGATCAGCTCATAGGTCGTGGTAGGGGCGAAACCATGCTCGGAGAAGAATCCTTTGGGGCCCAGTCGGTCGTACTCTCTTATCGCGCGCAACACGTCCGTATGGGTCACGCGGTCCCACGCCACCATGTATTCATTCCTTTCCCAGATCATTATGGTCTGTATTTCCAGTGCCGCAGTAGGCGCCGGGGGACCCGCTAGCGGCCGAGGAGCCCACGATGAGGGCGAAAGCAGCACGTTCGAACCTGAGGATGACTCGCAGGCTCAAACCAGCTAGTCAAGCAAGCGGCGCATCTCGCTCGACTGGGCTGGAGGGTACGCGGCGAAGTCACGGCGCCCCGCCCACACTCGGCGCGCCGGCTTACGGGACGGGAATGCCGACGGCCGCTAGCTGATAATGACTGCATACATGTGTAACGAAGTGAACAAGGTGATCTGGCACTAACCTGCCTACGGATCAGGTGGTCTACGCCGCTCACGCTCGGTGCGCAGGTACACGGACAAGTTAATGAGAGCGAGGATTGCTGCCGCGATGGCGCCCGCCCACCAGTACCAGCCGCCCTCCGTCACGGCGGGCACGATCAAACCGGCGGCCACCACGACTGCCATGCTGGCGAGCGCAAGCCGCCACCACCGGGGGAACCCTGAATTCACGCTCTGAGGGTAGTTGGGCCAAGCACCACGAGTAAGGCACGGCATTGCTTGATCGGGGACGGCTGCTTCATTCAGGCTCGCCCGAGATGCACGCAGGGGAGGGGGATCACTCGGCGATGGGTTCTCAGTTCAGCGGCGCGGCTGTGAAACGGGCCAGCGCGGCAAGCAAGCTGTCCTGGAAGTGCGGCTCGCGGACCGCCGGGTGTGGGACGTCGAGCCGCTGGTGGTACCAGTAGCCGCCGCTGCTGCGTGCCTCGGGTTCGTCACTGGTGGCCAGCCATTCCTGCGTCAAGTGCCCGAGCCGGAGATCGTCGGGAGCACCGGGTCCACCCATTCTGGTGGGCACCCAGCCGGGATCGACGGCGTTGCTGTAGACATCCGGCCAGATCCGGGCGACAGCGACGGCAAGGGTCGTGACGAACAGTTTGCTGTCCGAGTACGAGCCGGTTCGGCTTCGTCCGCTCCAGTCCACGCCGGCCAGGTTGGCTCGTCCGCCGTAGTGCGAGCCGCTGCTGAGATAGATCAGCCGCTGCGGGCGGTGGATCAGGGCGGTGAGCAGGTACGGGGCGACAACATTGACTGGCAGGATCTGTCGGCCCGTGTAGATGCCGGCGTTGTGAATCACCGCGTCGAGGTGGCCGAGCTGGTTGACATCGTGGGCCACAGCCCGTGTCTGGTTCAGGTCGGCCAGGTCCCCGACAACGGCTGACGCGCCCCGGCCGATGACGTCATGGACGGCGGCCAGTCGCTCGGCGCTGCGGGCGTGGACGATGACCTCGTGCCCGTCGCTGAGCAGGGTTTGTGCGGCTGCCCGACCCAGCCCGTCGGCCGAACCGGTGATGAAGATGCGTGCCATGTGCCTCCTTCGGCTCATTAGTTTCATCGGCATGCGGTGCGTCTCGTGCGCCGTTCGGCGTCTTGGCATGGACGATGGCGAGGTCCCTGTCAGGGTCGAGGGCTCAGTTTCGGGGCGCGTTGTGACCGGCGCATCCACAGCGCAGCCACCTCGACACCACGATGGAGCTAATCGAACACCAGGCTGACAACTTCAAGATCAAGATCGAACGCAGCCAACATCGACAGAAGGAGAGGCAAGGCACCGTGAACCCGACCTACGACCTTGCTGGCCAGGTAGCACTCGTGACGGGTGGGAGCTCCGGCATGGGGCTTGCCACCGCACGCGCGTTCGCCGAGGCCGGGGCCGCGGTCGTCATCGCGGACGTCAACGAGACAACGCTAGGTACGGCCACAGACGAGTTGGTAGCCGCTGGCCACCGGGCCCTTGGGGTTCCTTGCGACGTGTCCGAGGAGAACAGCGTGGCGGCCATGGTGAAGGGGGTGCATGAAACATGAGCTGGGCCAGATGCGCGCCCAGGGCAGCGGCTCCATCGTCAACTGCTCCTCCCTCGGCAGTCTCGCCGGACTCCCGGGCCGGGCTGCCTACCACGCATCCAAACACGGCGTGATCGAGCTGACCACCAGCGCCGCCCTGGAGTACGCGCCCCGCGGGATCCGCATCAACCAAAATTGCCTCGTTGGCCGGGTACGGGCGTGGTGGAGGGCAGGCGGGTCGGGTAGAGCTTAGGTATGGAATTCGGTCTCGGGTACTTTCCCACCTACGACGGCATGCGGCCCGGCGAGGTCGCGCGGATGGCCGAGGAGCGCGGCTATAGCGCCATCTATTTCGCTGAGCACACCCACATTCCGGCTGCGGAGACTGACCGGGCCCCCGGGCAGCCGTTGCCTGCCAAGTACTGGCGCACGTACGACCTCTTTGTCGCACTCACTGCTGCCGCGGAGGCGACCCGCAACCTCCGCGTCGCCAGCGGCATCTGCCTGATCGTTGAACGCGACCCGATCACCACCGCGAAAGAGGTTGCGAGCGTCGACCATCTCTCGGGAGGCCGCCTGGAGTTCGGTGTGGGTGCGGGCTGGAACCGGACCGAGATGCGTAATCATGGCACCGATCCGCGCGTCCGGATGACCGTCATGCGGGAGCGTGTCGAAGCCATGAAGGAGATCTGGACCCACGACGAGGCTAGCTACCACGGCAAGTACGTCAACTTCGACCGGATTTGGTCGTGGCCCAAGCCGGCCCAATGGCCACACCCACCAGTCCTCGTTGGCGGCGCCGGCCCGACCGTTCTCGATCGAGTGCGTGGGTTCGGCGACGGCTGGTTCCCCAACTATCACCCTGAGGTGTACGACCGCATCGCCGAGCTGCGCGCCCGCGTCGACCGGCCCGTCCAGGTGCAGGTGATGAGCGTGCCAGCCGATGCCAAGGTGTTCGAGAGGCTCCGCGAGGCTGGCGTCAAGCGGGTCGCGCGGTGGTTCCCCTCCGGGCCGCGCTGGCGCCTCGAACAAAGCCTGGAGGAGTGGGAGAAGGCGATCACGGAGTACAACCCCGAGTGACCCCGCATGAGGCACGGCAGCGGTTCGCCGCTGCCCGCGTGGCTCGCCTCGCGACGGCCGACGCCGCTGGCTGGCCGCACATCGTGCCGGTCACGTTCGCAGTCGAGGGCGACGTGGTCTATAGCGCAGTCGACGTCAAACCCAAGCGAGGCACGGCGCTCAAGCGGCTCGCAAAACGTCGCGGCCAACCCGGCCGTCGCGTTACTCGTCGACCATTACGCCCAGACCCCCACCGTTGGTTCTCCTCGTCGGTTCAAGGGTGATCCGACCGAGTCGGAACAGGCATGCTTGCACGGAACCCCTGGGTTTACGATGCGACGCGACGCTGGCCGTGCAGGACGCCGCGTACAGCGCCATCCAGGGTCAGGTCACTCCAGAGGCCGCGCTCAGCGAACTGCAGAGCAAGCTCGAAACACTCACCGAGTAGCCCACCGCTCACGTGTTGGCTCCGCCCCACATCGGGGCGGAGCCGGTAGACAGCAACTGACATCGTCCCCTCAGCAACCGAGATCAAGGGAACAGCAACCACCATCGCCAAGGAGCGATCATCTTGTCCAGCAGCACGTTCAACATCGGCGTCCTCGGGGCCGGCCAGATCGCGCAGGCCGCGCATTTTCCCGCCGTACGTAAGGCGAAGACCGCGCAGCTGTATGCGATCTGCGACGCCGCCGACGACCTGCGCGAGCGAATGGCCGTCCTACACCAGCCGACCACCACATTCGCCGACTACGACGCGATGCTCGCCGACGACAACGTCGACGCCGTGATTGTCGCCGTCGCCGACCAGTTCCACGTCCCACTGTCGATCAAGGCCCTCCAGGCCGGCAAACATGTGCTGGTCGAGAAGCCCATGTCCACCACCGTCGAGGACGCCCACGCCCTTCTCGACACCGCCAGAACCCACGACCGGGTCGTGCTGGTCGGCCACGAGAAGCGCTACGACCCTGGCGTCGCCTTCGCCCACGACTTCATCCGCGACGAGATCGGCGAGCTCATCGGGCTGAAGCACTGGTACTGCGACTCCACCTACCGCTACAGCGTCACCGACACTCTGCAGCCGATCATCGAGTCCAGCGCCGCAGCCCGCCGACCGCCCGGCAACCCGAAGGCCGAGAGACAGCGCTACCTGATACTCGGTCACGGCAGCCACATGCTGGATACGGCCCGGTACCTCGGCGGGCCCTTGGAGGCCATCCGGGCTCGGCTGTCGACGAAGGCCGACACGTACTGCTGGTTCCTCGAGGTCGCCTATACCAACGGCTGCCTCGGGCAGCTCGACCTGACCGTCGCGGTCCGGATGGACTGGTGGGAAGGCTTCCAGGTCTATGGCAGCGAGGGCAGCGTAATTGGAAAGCTGTTCAACCCGTGGTATCTCCGCGCCGCCGAGGTGCAGGCATTCTCCATCAAGGACGACCAGTACCACCAGCCGATCGGTGAAGATGCCAACGTGTTCCGCCTCCAGATCGAGGATCTCGTCAACGCCGTCACCACTGGCCGCCACCCCGCGCGGTGCGACCGCCGAAGACGGGCTCGCCTCCGTCTGCGCCATGGTCGCCCTCGCCCAGTCGGTGACCACCGGCGATTGGGTCAAGCTCGACGACGTGGCCGGAGGGCTGGTGTGATGCGACTCGGAATCTTCGCCAAGACCTTCGACCGGCCCGACGTCGCCTCCTGCCTACAGGCCGTAGCCGACGCCGGCATCCCCGCCACCCAGTTCAACCTGTCCGTGGCCGGCCTGCCCACCGTCCCGGACGCGCCCGTACCGGACGAAATCGTGCAGCGCATCCGGGCGGCTGCCGATCAGGGCGGTGTCGCACTTGCCGCGATCTCCGGCACCTTCAACGCCGCCCACCCCGACCCGGCACACCGGCGGACCTACCTGGCCCGGTTCCCGCACCTATGCGCAGTTGCCCGCGACCTGCAGATCGGCATCGTCACCCTCAGCAGCGGCTCCCGCGACCCCGACGACATGTGGCGCTGGCATGCCGACAACACCACACCGCAGGCGTGGGCTGACTCCCGCACCACCCTCCGGGCCCTGGCGACGCTCGCCGAGGACCACGGTCTCACCCTTGCCGTCGAGCCCGAACACAGCAACGTCGTCGCCACCGCCGACCAAGCGATCACCATGCTCAACCAGATCGGCTCACCCGCCCTCAAGGTCATCTACGACGCAGCCAACCTGCTCGACCCAAAGAGCTACGACCCGGCTGCCGCCGCTGCGGCGATCACCCGCGACATCGCAACCCTGGGACCGCACATTGCACTGGGGCACGCCAAAGAACTCATCGCCAACCGCGCCCCAGTCGCCCCCGGCATGGGTCTGCTGCCCTGGCCCCTGATCGTGCAGACCCTGCACGAAGCGGGGTTCGGCGGCACTCTGGTCATCCACGGCCTGCCCGAGACGTGCGTCCCGCTCGCCGTGGCCACCCTCGACGCCGCCATCGCCGCGACCCCAACCACATGAGCGCACCCTCTGCGACGGGCCGACTTCAGATCGGCGGCGCCAGCCTGGTCTACCGGACGATCGACGCGGGCGGCGGATCCATACCCTTCCTGTCGGCGACCTGGACAGCCACTTGAACGGGGTCGCGATCGAGCTCGACGCACACCGAGAGATGCCCGTCGTGCGTCTCCAGGATGATCTGGTTGAAGTTGCCGCACATACGCTTTCTTCATGGACCCCGTCGGGGCTGAACGACTGCGCGGTTTCCGCGCGCCCGACGCCGACGCAGATAGCGCATCATCCCCAGGTCAAGGGCAGCCCGAGCTTTCCGGATCAGCGCAAGCGCCGACGACGGATCAAGCCGACCGGATCATCCGACCGGGCCACGGCTGGCGCTGGGCAGCGTCAACGGCGGCCGTTCTCGTTGTTGCCATGGTGATCATCGCCGCGCTGGCGTTCAAGCTCGGGTCTGGCTCGGCCACCTCGGCCAACCGGGCATCGGCGACTGCCACCCCGACCCCGGCAGCCACGGCGACCCCGCTGCCGGTCACCGACGTTTACCGCCAGGTCGTTCCGTCGGTGGTGCTGATCACCACCTCGAAAGGCGCTCTCGGGTCCGGTGTGATCGTCACCGACACCGGTACGGTGCTCACCGCCCACCATGTCGTCTCCGGTGGCGGCGACATCTCGATCGTGTTCGCGGACGGGACCAAGACATCCGGAACGATCGCCGCCGCCTACCCGAAGATCGATATCGCCACGCTGACTCCGAAGAAGCTCCCCGAGGTTGTGGTCCCGGCAACCCTCGGCGGCAGCATCGCCGTCGGTTCGGAGGTGGTCGCCATCGGCAATCCACTCGGGCTGCGCGACAGCACGACTACGGGGATCGTCTCGGGTCTTGGCCGGACGACGAGGACCAACGCGGGCTCCTTGTCTGGGCTGATCCAGTTCGACGCCGCGGTGAACCCCGGCAGCTCCGGCGGTCCGCTGCTGAACACCCAGGGCCTCGTGGTCGGCGTCGTCGTATCGATCGCCGATCCGGGAGAGGACGACGCGTTTGCTGGGATCGGGTTCGCCGTCCCGATGGGTGCAGCACTCGCTGGAGGTCTCGGGGAAGGGCAGGGCAGGGGCCCCCAGCTGTGAACCGGATGTGTCCTGTGTACGTGGAAGCATCAAGGGAGGGGATTCCATGACGCCGAGCCCGCTCGAACCGGTGCTGTTCGAGGTTAAGCGCACGATCGTCGGCCAGGATGTGCTGCTCGAGCGGATGGCGATCGCCATGCTCGCCGGCGGTCACCTTCTCGTCGAGGGCGTTCCGGGGCTGGCCAAGACGCTCGCGGTCAAGTCGCTGGCCGGCGCGATCGGCGGGCAGTTCCAGCGGATCCAGTTCACCCCTGATCTTGTGCCGGCCGACCTCGTCGGAACGAGGGTCTACCACCAGCGGACCGGCGAGTTCGAGGTATCGCTTGGGCCGGTGTTCACCAACCTGCTGCTGGCGGACGAGATCAATCGCGCCCCGGCAAAAGTGCAGAGCGCGTTACTGGAGGTGATGCAGGAGCGGCAGGTGACCATCGGGCGGGAGACGTTCCCTGTACCGGAGCCGTTCTTGGTGATGGCGACCCAGAACCCGATCGAGTCCGACGGCACCTATCCGCTGCCCGAGGCGCAGGTCGACCGATTCATGATGAAGGTGCTCGTGAGCTATCCGACCTCGCCGGAGGAGCACGCGATCGTCGGGCGGGCCCTGCTGCCGCCGGGTCCACCGCAGGTGATGCTGAGCCCGGAAGACCTGATCCGGATGCGGGACAGCGTCGCGCAGGTCTACGTCGACCCCGCCGTCGTCGACTACGCCGTCCGGCTCGTCGCCGCCACTCGATCGCCGGGAGGGGTCGGCCAAGGCGACCTGGAGAGGTACGTGACCTACGGCGCCAGCCCGCGGGCCACGATCGCGCTCGTCCTGGGCGGGCGAGCACTTGCGTTCCTGCGCGGCCGGGACTACGTGCTCCCCAACGACGTCGACGAAATAGCCCTCGACGTACTGCGCCACCGCCTTGTGCTGTCGTACGAGGCGTTGGCCGACGATCTCGACGCCGACAGCATCCTGATCCGGGTGCTACGCGCCGTGCCTGTGCCGGACGTAGTGCTGCAGCCGTGATCAGCGCGCCCGACCGCCTGCTGCACCGGCTGGAGTGGCGGGTCGTGCGGCGACTCGACGGGCGCGTCCAAGGCGGGTATCGCACCCCGCGGCGAGGTACTGGTTTTGACCTCGCCGGACTACGGCCGTACGTCGAAGGCGACGATGCCCGGCACATCGACTGGAACGTGACTGCCCGGCTCGACGAACCGCAGGTACGCGAATTCAACGAGGATCGTGAGTTGACCACGTGGCTCGTCCTCGACCGATCGGCATCCATGGTGGTCGGTGGCCCGGGCCGCGTGAAACAGGACGTGCTGGTCGAACTCGCGCTCATCCTGGCCAGACTGCTCGGCCGCAGCGGCAACCGGGTCGGTGCCGTCCTCTACGACACCGGCACGACACGTCTCGTCCCGCCCGGCACGGGGCGCGGTCATGCACTGCGGATCGGACGGGAACTCGACCGCGGTCCGGACTCCCGGGCGGCGGCCACCACCGACTTGGCCGCCATGCTCGACACGGTCGCGTCACTGGCCCGTCGCTGTCTGGTCGTAGTGATCTCCGACTTCATCGGCACGGGGGAGTGGCAACGCCCGCTCTTCCGGCTCGCGCACCGAAACGAGGTCGTCGCGCTCCGGATCGTCGACGGCGCGGACGACGCCCTGCCCGAGGCCGGCCTGATCGTGGTCGAGGACGCCGAGACAGGCGAGCAGATTCTCGTCGACTCGGCCGATCCGTGGTTCCGCGCCCGGTTCCGCGGTGGGGTCGACGACCGGAACGCGCAACTTCGGTCCGGCATGCGCCGGGCCGGCGTGCCGCTGCACCGGGTCGACACCGGAAGCGATCTCGTCGAGACGCTGCTGGAAGTCGTCGCCGAGACCCGTCGGAGACGCGGATGAGCCTGTCCCAGCCACTGCTGCTCGTCCTCGGCCTACTGGTTGCCGCGGCGCTGATCGTCGGCACCGTGATCCTGGGCCGCCGCCGGTCCGCTGCCCTTGCCGCAGCCGGGGTCTCGGTGGCCGGCCGGCGTAACAACCAGCTCGGGCTGTGGCTCTCCATCAGCGGGGTCGTGGTGCTGGCGGTCGCCGTAGCCGGGCCGGCCGCGTCGCTGCCGGTCGGCCGGAGTGCCGGAACGGTCATCTTGGCAATGGACGCGTCCAACAGCATGAGTGCGGACGACGTCACCCCGAGCCGGCTAGCGGCCGCACAGCAGGCAGCACTGTCGTTCATCGACGCCCAGCCCGACAGCGTCGACATCGGCGTGGTCGGGTTCGACCAGGGTGCGCTGACCACGTCACCGCCTAGTGCGGATCGCGCCGCGTCGAAGGCGGCGGTGCAGAACATGCGGACCGCCGGCGGAACGTCGCTGGCCTCGGCGATTCTCGGTTCGCTGAGCGCAATCACCGGCAAGCCGGTCAGGATCGGCGAGGACGGCGATCTGCCCGACATCGGGTACTGGAGCTCGGCGACCATCGTGTTGTTCTCCGACGGCGAGGACCAGGGCGGCTCAGGCGGTAGCGACGCGGTGACGGCGGCAGCGACGATTGCCCAGAATGCCGGTGTGCACATCGAAGCCGTCGGCGTCGGCACCGCAGACGGAGCAACCGTCGAGATCGACGGCTATCAGTTGCATACGGCTCTGGATGCGGGGCAGTTGACCGCCATCGCGCAGGCCACCGGCGGCCATTACCGCCCCGCCCCCGACGCTGAGCAGCTTGACGATGTTGCCTCCACCATCGACCTCCGGCTGACGGTGGCCAAGCAGGACGTGCCATTGGCCGGCGGCTTCATCGCCGTGGCGCTGGTGTTGCTGGCCGTTGGCGCGCTGCTGACCGGTGTTCGGACGGGGAGGCTGCTGTGAATTGGGCAAGGGGGACGACCCCCTTGAACCCCCGAAAGGCGTCAGGCTGATGTGGTTCAGCTGGCCGTGGGCGCTGTCGTCGCTGTTGATCATCCCGATTGTGGGGGGAGTCGTCTGGTTGCTGCGGCGACGCCGGCGGCGCGCGGCGGTGCGGGTGACCTCGATCGCCCTGGTACGGGCCGCGCTGCCACCCCGTACGAGGTGGACCCGGCTCATCCCGACCTTGTTGCTCCTCCTCGGCTTCGCCACGCTCGGTGTCGGGGCGGCGCGGCCGCAGGCGACCGTGCCGGTGCCGTCCAACTCCACGACGATCATGCTGGCGATGGACGTCTCCGGATCCATGTGCTCCACCGATGTCGAACCCAACCGGCTCACCGTTGCCCAGAAGGCGGCTGTCTCCTTCATCGAGTCCCAGGAAGGCGGGACCAAGATCGGTCTCGTCGCCTTCGCGGGTGTCGCGGGTCTGCAGGTGCCACCGACCACCGATAAGGATGCGTTGATCGAGGCGATCAACAACGTCACCACGGCCCGCGGTACGGCCATCGGTTCGGCAATCCTCACCTCGCTCGACAGCATCGCTGCGATCAACCCGACCGTGGCCCCTACCGGGGTCGATGCGGAATCAGCTCGGCGCTCGGGATACACATCGGACGTGATCGTCGTGCTGACCGATGGCGCGAACACCCAGGGTGTCGAACCGGCGACAGCCGCCGAATCGGCGGCCGTCCGGGGCGTAAGGGTGTTCACGATCGGATTCGGCACGACCACCCCCTCGCGGATGGCCTGCACTGGCCAGCAGGCCGGCGGATGGGCCGGCGGAGGTACGCGCGGCGGTTTCGGTGGGGGCGCGGGCCGCAATCCGCGAGTCATCGACGAGGCCACCCTCCAGGCCGTCGCCGAGATCACCGGCGGCCAGTACTACAAGGCCGAGAGTGCCGAGCAACTGCAGGGGGCACTGGGTGATCTACCCAGCCAGGTGATAGTGGTGAGGAAGCACGTCGACATCGCATCATGGTTCGCCGGCGCCGGAGGATTGCTCGTTGCGGTCGCCGTCGGGCTCTCGCTGTGGTGGAACCGGATACGCGAGCCTCGTTAGCTTGAACGATCGAAGCCAGTGAGACTCTCGTGACAGTCCACAGATCGCCGGTACCTGTGGGCCTTATTCAGAAGCCCGCGTGCGCTTTTTCGTCGTGCTCGCCAAGTTGAGCCAGGTACTCGTGGAGCAGCCGGACAGCGACTGAGCCGTCCCCAACTGAGGCCGCCACCCGCTTCCCGGAACCGTGTCGGACGTCTCCCACGGCGAAGACACCAGGCATGCTCGTCTCAAACGGCAGCGGCGTTGGCCGCGCTGGGTCCGTCGGCGCCATCGTCTGCAGATCAGTACCTGTGAAGAGGTAGCCCCACGGGTCGCGCTGGATCGACTGTGGCAGCCATGAGGTGTGGGGTTCGGCGCCGATCATGACGAAGACGCCATTGCTCGAAACATTCTCAGTGGCTCCGGTTGTCGTGTCTCGCAGGGTCAGTTGAGACAACCGCCGATCTCCGGCACCGTCCACCACCTCCGTCCCACAGCGGACCGTGATGTTGGGGGCTGCCTTGATCGCCCGAATGAGGTAGTCCGACATGGTCTGCGCCAGCACCGACCCGCGGACAATCAACGTGACCCGTGAGGCGTGTCCTGCCAGGTGCAAAGCCGCCTGCCCCGCGGAGTTTGCCCCGCCGACGACGTGCACAGCCTCTCCCTGCATCGTCTCTGCCTCTGAGGCAGTTGCGCCGTAGAACACCCCGGACCCCGTGAACGCCTCAAGCGCCTCGATCCCTAACCGGCGGTACGCCGCTCCTGTCGCAATGATCACCGCTCGCGAGGTCACTGTGCCGCCGTCCCGCAACGTGATGACACGGTCCTGCTGTAGCCAATCCAGGCCAACAGCCTCGCCATAAACAAAATCGACACCGAACATGCGCGCCTGCTCGAACGCCCGGGCTGCGAGTTCACCACCGCTGATCCCGCGTGAGAAACCCAAGTAGTTGCGGATCGAGGAGCTGGCCCCTGCTTGCCCGCCGACTGAATCCCGCTCCACTACCAGCGTTCGGAGGCCCTCGGAGGCACCATAGACGGCCGCGGCCAGGCCAGCCGGCCCCGAACCGATGATCGTGACGTCGTACCTGGCCGAGGGCGCCCGCGTCTGAAGACCAAACGCCTGAGCGATTTCCGCATTCGACGGATTCTCGAATACCTGGTACCACGCTATGACGAGCGGGAGTCGGGGGTGGTCGAGATGGAACTGATCTAGGAGTTCTCGACCTTCCTCCGAAGCCACGTCCACGAAATCGAACCGGAAATTCCTGCGGCTGAGCAGGTCGCGGATTTCGTGCGCCCGGGTGGACCAACTCTCACCGACGATCCGGATCCATCCCAGGTCCGGACGGTGATCCCGCCACCACTGGTAGAGGAAGTTGCCGATCGCCTGGTGGAAATGCTCATCTCCAACCGACCACGGTTCGACGATCCAATCATCGATGAGGCGCGCAGCCGCGGCCTTGTAAAGCTCTCCTTGGAACCCCTCGGCTTGACCTCGCCAATTGATCAGAGCCACGCATCTTGCTTCCAGATGCAGGGCGCGCGCCTCCGCGAAGAAGTTAGGCCCTGCCTCCCCCGAAAGGTGCATGTTGGCGAGTACCAGGGCCACCTCACGGCCCGTCGCCGCGGCGTCGGCCAAGAGCCGGAGTCCCTCCCGTGCCGTGGCCACGCTGGCGACCCGGTAGGCCTTGCCGTACCGGTTGGCCAATTCCCGCCGCATCAGGCTCAGCTGCTCCGGGTCATCCTCGACAGCAAGGAGCAAGGGCCGGGCCATTGCCTCTCCAAACGTGGGCGTCTGCAGTCATCCTCAGTGTTCACGCCGCGGTGCCCGTAGTCCAGATCGACCTCCTTCACTTGATGGCCACGCTGAAAATGTCGGACCGGCGAATCCGCCGTCCGGCCGCCGATGATCGGGCGCCGTGGCTCATCTCGCGGGCCCAGGCAGGGCCCGCGTGGCAGGGCTGATGAGGTGTGCGAGGCTGTCCGGAGAGGCCGCATGGCCCGTCGTCAGAACAGTCACAACAGCGTCCGCCGAACCCCCAGCACACCGGCAACAACCCGCCAGGAGAGAACAGCTCATGCGCTACGTCACCGTCGGATCGACGGGAGTACAGGTCTCAACCCTGTGCTTCGGCACCATGTCGTTCGGCGACGAGGCCGACGAGACCACCTCGGCCGCGATGTTCCATCGGGTCCGTGAGAAGGGCATCAACTTCTTCGACACAGCTGACATCTACGCCGGTGGAGCATCGGAGGAGATCCTGGGCGGGCTGGTCGCGGACTGCCGCGACGAGCTAGTCCTCACCTCAAAGGTCTTCTTCCCGACTGGCGATGGACCCAACGATGCCGGTCTGTCCCGCCGTCACATCATGAGCGCGGCCGAAGCCAGCCTGCGCCGCCTCGGCACGGACCGCCTCGACTTCTACTTCGTCCACGCATTCGACGACCACACCCCGATCGAGCAGACCCTCCGTGCGCTCGACGACCTCGTCCGGCAGGGCAAGATCCTCTACCCCGCGGTCAGTAACTGGGCGGCCTGGCAGATCGCGACCGCCCTCGGGATACAAGCCCGGGAAGTCCTGTCCCGTTTCGAGCTGGTTCAGCCGATGTACAACCTGGTTCGCCGACAGGCCGAGGTCGAGATCCTGCCCCTCGCACAGGCCGAGCGGCTGGGCGTGATCACCTACAGCCCGCTCGGCGGAGGCCTGCTGACCGGCAAGTACGCCACGGGTAACCGGCCCGCCACCGGACGCCTGGTCGAGAACGCCCGCTACATCGACCGGTACGCCCTGGACTCCGACTACGCGACCGCCGAGAAATTTACGATCATCGCCCACGAAACCGGCCACCAGCCCGCCAGCCTCGCCGTCGCGTGGACCATGGCGCACCCAGCCATCACCGCACCTATCATCGGCGCTCGCAACCTCGACCAGCTCGATGTCTCCCTCGCCGCTCTCGACATCGACATGACACCCGAGCTGTACGACCGGATCGCCGCAACCTCGACTACCCCGGCACCCGCGAACGACCGCACCGAGATCCGGACCGGCAGGTGGACCTGACCAGCCGGCCGATGAAGCCGAAGAACATGATCTGGATCCCGGGCGGCTCTTTCCTGATGGGGTCCAACGACTTCTACGTTGAGGAGAGGCCGGTTCACACGGTAACGGTCGGCGCGTTCTGGATGGACCAGCACCCGGTGACGGTGGCGGAATTCCGCAGATTCATCAAGGCCACCAACCACATCACCATGGCGGAGAGGACCCCGGACCCCGTGGACTTTCCAGACGCTGAACCTGGGCAGCTGGTTCCCGGCTCCCTGGTGTTCACGCCTCCCGCGGGATCAGTGCGGCTCGGCGACTTCCGGAACTGGTGGTCATGGGTCCCAGGGGCCCAGTGGCGCCATCCGCAAGGACCGGGCAGCACGTTGCATGGGTTGGATCAACATCCGATCACGCATGTCGCTTATCCAGATGCGGTCGCATACGCCAAGTGGGCGGGCAAGGCGCTGCCGACCGAGGCGGAGTGGGAGTTCGCTGCGCGCGGTGGCCTGGAGGGCGCCACCTACGCCTGGGGCGACGAGTTCGCCCCTCGCGGACGCATGATGGCCAACACCTGGCAGGGCGATTTCCCAGTGCACAACGACCTACTCGACGGCTACGAACGGACGTCACCCATCGGCAAGTTCCCACCCAACGGCTACGGCTTGGTCGACATCGTGGGCAACGTGTGGGAGTGGACGTGCCAGGACTACACGAGCAGTCACACAGGCGCTGCCGACACCTCCGATGTGGTCCAAGCGGCACCCGGTCCGGTCATGTGCTGCGGGCCGGAACGCCAGCCGACGACCGCGCTGTCTCCACAGCCACCTGCCAGCCCACCATCGACGAAGGTGATCAAGGGCGGGTCGCACCTGTGCGCCCCCAACTACTGTCTTCGCTATCGGCCAGCGGCTCGCCAGTCCCAGACCATCGACACCTCGACCAGCCACCTCGGCTTCCGCTGCATCGTGCGCCCTTGACGATGGAAGGCAGCTCGGCCGGTGGGCCAGGGCTTACTGCCGCGACATCGCGACGCGTAGCCGTTCCTCTGGGTCGATGAAGTGGTCGTGATCATCGGTGCCGAGGTCGATCTGCACCCAGTTGATCTTTCCGGTGAAACGGCTGCCGCGCGCGGTGTAATCGGAGGTGACCGTGGTACCTGACTCGTAGCCGATGTCGGTGGTTTCGTCGGCGGAGAAGATCATCGGCTGGGTGGCGCCGACCCGTCCGGTGCCCACTGGCGTGCCGTCGAAGTACAAGGTGACGTCGCCGCCCTTTGCCAAACCACCGCCGTCGTAGGCGAATTCCATCCGCACCTGGTGGGTACCCGCCGGAACGGCCACGTCGGACTCGGTGGTGAACTCCTGGATGCCGAGCACGTTGTAAACGAACTTGGCCTTGCCGTTCTTGGCATAGACCGACCACCCGCCGAACCGGCCGCCTTGGGCGATGATCACACCGTCCGCGCCACCGTCGGGTACCACCACCTCGGCGGTGACCGAGAACGACTTGTTCTTGATACTGACCACGCTGTTCTCCGAGAGGCGTCCCATCCCGGGGAAGAACAGCTGAGAGTCCCCCCGGATCAAAGTCGGTCGCCCGGCCATTTCCGGCACGAGCCGCTCGGAGGTACGGTCATCCATCGGCAACACGTTGTACTTGGTCGCCTCGATCAGCCAGAGCCGCTGCAACTGAGCGAGCCTGTCGGGCTGCTCGGCCACGAGGTCGCGAGCCTGGCTGTAATCGCTACTGCCGTCATAGAGCTCCCAGAGGTCCTCATCGAACGCCGGCAGCTTCCCGCCGACCATCACCCACGGCGTCCGGTGCTTCGTCACCGCGCTCCAACCGCGGTGGTAGATGCCACGGTTGGCGAACATCTCGAAGTACTGCAGATCATGGCGTTCCGGCGCATCCGCCTTGTTGAAGCTGTACAGCATGCTGGTGCCCTCCATGGGCGACTGCTGCACCCCGTTCACCATCGTCGGCTCCGGCAGGCCGGCCGCCTCCAAGATCGTCGGAGCCACATCGATCACATGGGTGAACTGCGAGCGCAGACCACCCGGTTGCTCGATCCCGTTGGGCCAGTGCACGATGGTGCCGTTGCGGGTGCCACCCCAATGCGAGGCGACCTGTTTGGTCCACTGGAACGGGGTGTCCATCGCCCACGCCCAACCGACCGCAAAGTGGTTGTAGGAGCTCGGCGAGCCGAACTCCTCCATCTTGCTCAGCATGAACTCCGGCGTCTCCAACGCAGCCATCCCGTTGAAGTTCGCCAGCTCGTTGAACGCTCCGTTCAATGTGCCCTCGGCGGACGCGCCGTTGTCGCCGACGATGTAGTAGATGATCGTGTTGTCCAGGACCCCGAGATCGTCGACCGTATCGATGAGCCGGCCGACGTGATGATCGACGTGCTCCAAGAAGCCGGCGTACACCTCCATCTCACGGGCCAATACCGGCTTGAGCTCATCAGGCATGTCATCCCATGCCGGGATCTCGGCGTGCCGGGCGGTCAGCTCGGCGTCCGCGGGAATGACTCCCAGCTCCTTCTGCCGTGCGAAGGTACGCTCCCGCTGCACGTCCCAGCCGTCGTCGAACGCACCCTTGTACTTGTCGGCCCACTCCTTCGGTACGTGATGCGGGGCATGCGTTGCGCCGGGCGCGAAATACACGAAGAACGGCTTGTCAGGCATCAACGCCTTCTGTTGCCGCATCCAGCTCACGGCTCGATCCGCGAGATCCTCGCTCAGGTGATATCCCTCTTCTGGAGTCGCCGGCGGCTCGACCGGCGTCGTGCCGTCATACAGCGCGGGATCCCACTGGTTGTTCTCGCCACCGATGAAGCCGTAGAAGGTCTCGAAACCGCCACCACCCGAGGGCCACGCGTCAAACGGGCCCATCGGCGAGGACTGCCACACCGGCACCTCGTGGCACTTGCCGAACTGGGCGGTGGAGTATCCGTTCAGCTTCAAAGTCATCGCCAGCGGCGCCTTGGTGTTCGGTCGCAACGAGCTGTTGCCTGGAGCCGACGTGGCGGTCTCGGTAATGCTGCCCATCCCCACCGAATGGTGATTACGGCCCGACAGCAACGCGGCCCGCGTCGGGGCGCACAGGGCGGTGGTATGGAAGCGGTTGTAGCGGAGGCCGCCCGCAGCGAGCCGGTCCGCGGTTGGGGTACGACACGGTCCGCCGAACGTGCTCGCGGCGCCGAAGCCCACGTCGTCGAGGAGGATGAGCAAGACGTTGGGCGCCCCGGACGGCGGCAGTAGCGGCTCGATCGGCGGGTAGGAGGTTTCCGGGTCCTTGGCGTCGTAGGTGGTCAGCCCAGGCGATGGGCGATCGGGGATGGGAAGCATCGTTCGTGCATGCCGATCAGGTGTCACGGTTCCTCCAGGGTCCTTGAAGGCGACAGTCTTGTGCTCGGCGCGCTGATTCGCCTCACCCCCGTCGGGTGAGCCGGGCACGGCAACCTCGCCCGTCGCGGGGCTCAAGGCCGACGCGGCCAACTTCTTCATATCCAAGCGCGCGGTACAAGACGTTGATCGGTAGGTTTCAGCAGGAGGCTCCAGCTAGCTCCAGGTCCTGTGCCGCCACTAGCTGGAGCTTCCCCCTGTTGTGGCCCCAGCATCCATTGGCGCGCAAAGTTGGCCAAAAGTCCAGTTCCTAGCGCGGTTTATCTCAAGCCCATGAGACTTGCCGTAAATCTTTCGGTCGGCGGACTCACGAGATTCGTCCAGGAAATCCGTTAGTCGTGGATCTTTTATCAGAATCGTAAATATGTTCTAATCAGACATGCGGTTCGATGCCCGCCCTGTCGGTTCCGATGTCTGGGGAGTCTTCGATGCCGGCGTGATGGGCTGGCGGGCGACGGATCTTAGCGAGGACGAGGCCCATCAGCAGGCAGCTGATCTCAACTTCACGTTCAACCAGTACGGCGAACGTGCTCACGCTGATCGCCAGGAAGTCGATCCGCCGATCGAGGTGGAGTGGGCGACATGGGCACCAGCAGGCCAGCTGGATCGGTGGGTGAAAGAGGGCCAGCAGTGGTGGGGTCGCGTGCGGGGCAAGGATGGCCAATTTCGGTGGGTCCGAGCTGCCGATCTTCGTCCGACGAAGAAGGAGTGACCTGGAGCGTCGGTGCGGACGCGCCGAGGCACCAATTGATGCGTCGCTGCGAAAAAAAGGGATAAGGTCTACGCCAGCATCTCGGGGAGGGTCACGTATGTCGCGTCTGTTGTGCTCGCGTGCGTGGTCCGTTCTGGGGTTGCTTGCCGGCATCACTTCTGTCTGGGCGTCGGATGTCCTCTGGCTTCGACTCGTCTGCGCTGCTGGAGTGGTTGTCGGGATCGCGCAGCAGCTGGCGCTGCTCGCGCTCAGCATCCACAAACGCATGCTGGGAACCTTCTCGGTCCGGTTGAGCGCCGCCACCATGCTGTCCGCTGGGGTTGCCTGCTGGTATCTGGCGAACTCGCCACGCGTGCCCTTCCTCATCGCCGCTGGCTTGCTCGTGGCACTCGCCGGGCTGTGGTGGTTTTGCACGGCTCCAAAAGACGCTGACGTCGTGCATCTACAAGCTCGGAATCTGCCGGGAGCTCCCGAAGTGCCGGTTGACCCTCCACGCTGGCCGTATGGGTGGGGCGGGTCGGTGATTTGCGGGTTTCTGGCGCTGGGCTTTGTCGCTGCCACACTCTCGCTGCCAGCGGTGGTGTTCCTCGTGCTTGCGGTGCTGGCCGTCGCGATGTTGGCGGTGATTCGGGTCCAGCATGCACGCTTCACGAGGTACAACCAGGAAGTGCTTGACAAACTACGGGCATACCGTCCGGTACTCACGATGCCTTATAACGGGCATGCTGCATTCCACATCGGTCTGTGGTCACCTTATCTGGAGAGAACCGGGCAACCCTTCACGGTCGTGACCACCGACGCACTCGCGTTCCAGCGCGTAGCGGAGCGGTACACAATGCCCGTGATCTACGCTCCGAAGGGAGACCTTCGGGCGATCCGAGCGATGTTGCCGAAGACGGTGCGGGCCGCGCTCTACGTCTACAGCCGCAACAACGACGACTTCATGAAGGTCCGGCGGCGGATGACTCACGTCTGGCTCCATCATGGCGACAGCGATAAGGAGGCTTCCTGCCGGCGGAAATCAGCGGCCTACGACGTCCTCGTTGTGGCTGGCCAGGCAGCGATTGACCGCTATGCGGCACATGGGGTCAAGATCCGGTCGAAGAAATTCAGGATCCTTGGTCGTCCCCAGACCGAGAACATCAAAACAGCGACAGCTGCGATCTGCACCGTCGACAAGCCGGTCGTGCTCTACGCACCGACCTGGTATTCCGCCAACTACAAGAAGAAGAACCACTCCAGCCTTCCTATTGGCACAGCCATCGTCTCCGCTTTGCTCGCGCGCGATGCAACCGTGATCTTCAGGCCGCACCCGGCCAATCGCAAACTGCCGGAATCCGCCGCCGCGATTGCTGCCATTCACGAGCTTCTGCGAGCCGACGCCGAGGTGACGTCACGGCAGCATCGTTGGGACGCGGCGGCCGACGCGTCCTTTGCTGAGCTGGCCAACGTTGCGGACGCCATGGTGGCCGATGTATCGGGGGTTGTCACGGACTTCATGCAGTCGCTCAAGCCGTTCGCGATGGTTGCCACGGGCGACAGCACAGATAGCTTCCGAGTCCGATTCCCCTCCAGCCGCTCTGCTTACGTCATCGAGTGGGACCTGTCGACGCTCGACGATGCGCTCGACGCCATGCTCGGCGACGACCCGCTCGCACCCGCCCGGGTCGAACGTCGCGAGTACTACCTCGGAGGCTATGAAGACGGAGAATCGGCTCGCGCATTTGTCAGCTACCTGCAATCGCTGACTGCAGATCCGACGCCTCCGAAAACCGTGCTGGCGAAGCCGCCGGTTCGCGCACAAACCACACAACCGCGCCTGCAGCCTGCTAGCCAATAAGCCTCGACCCCTCGCGCGTCGCCCTGCCAGAATCGACGCGTGGCGGAGGGTACGGCCGCGGCGTATGCCGACGAGTGCGTGTCGCGCGTCTCTGACTACCCTCAGGCGCGATTGGCGCTCCTCTGTCGGCTATATGAGGTTCCGGCAGCGGTGGACCGAGGCTACCTTCCGTTCCGGCGAGGGGCGGCAGCGTTCATGGGATGGCAGTTACGGCGGGGGTTACTGAACCCAGAGTCCGGCACCTCACCGGGCAGTCCGTGGTGGCGCGCGCTGAACGAGTCACTGCTGAGAGATACCTCGGAGGCTCGGGCGCTGGCGTTTGGTCGCCCCGGTGATCCCCGCACAGCGGGCGTAGCAGCGACACTCGACTTTATCCGAGAACCCACGGCTCGGGCCTGGTATCGCGCGCACAATATGTCGATTGCTGAGGCGTATCTGGCCAACGAGAACCTGGCCCGGAGGGAGGGTCGCGTTGAGCGATTCTTCATCAACCTCGTGCTCATCCGCGTGCTGTATGCACACGCCCTGGTGGCCGAGCCACGGCTCGCGCTCGGCTGGTTGGCACCCTGTGGTCGGTTGATCGGCGACCCGCGGCTGTGGATGACCGGCATCTTCTTGTCCTTGTCGCGCGTGCTTCCAGCTCGCTATCCGCTGGACGATGACCTGAGCAGCTACGTCAACGCCGAGAACCGCCTCGGCCACCTACTCGATGTCGGCATCATCGTGCCCAGACTGGATCAGCTGTTTGACTGGTCCGCCAGCGAATTGGGGCTGCCAGCCCTCAACGCGCTGCTCGCTCACCAGGGACCAACCCCTGCCTACGCGTGGGACCCGCGGGAAGCAGATGTCTGGCACCCCGAACCGTCACGTCTCGCTCGAATAGCACTGCGCGCAGTCTCCACATCTCCGCCGTGGTTACCGCTGCGTTGAACTGGCACGCTCATCGGGGTGGCAGTGCTTAGGAGTTACGCCAGATGCCTTAAGCCGGTTTCTGTTAAGTGAAAGCGTTTACAGCTCGGGCCACAATAAGGCCGAATAGCGCGAGGGCAATCGTCGATTGCACCAGCATCGTGTACTTGGCCCGGTGGGTCAGTGGCAGCACGTCGGTTGGGCTGAATGCGGTCGAATTCGTGAACCCTAGGTGTAGATAATCCAGGAACACCGGCCGCCAGCCGTGCGGTGCGAGCTCGGGGCTCATGTGCTGCGTAAACGCGAAGTCGGCCGGCAAAGCCCGCTGGGCACGCATGATCGGGCCGCCGCTGTCGATCAGCCAATACAGCAGTGAGAAGGACAGGTTGTTGCCGAGCCATACCAGGGCACCGGCGGCGAGGAGGCGTGCGGGGTCGTTGGTCAGCGCCGATCCGTGGATCAGGTCGTCGATCAGTCGCACCGTCGCCCAGAGTGCTGCGGCAACCATCACGGTTGCGAGCGTGACAGCCGTGGGATGCAACCAGCGTCGATGCCTGACCAAGTCGGCCGGGTGGCCGAACACCAGAACCACGAGAATGGCGGCCTCAAGTGCCGGAAGCAGCCACGGCACGGCAATGACCGGCTCCTGGGGCAGCCAGATCCGCACAGTGATGTTGAGGATCATGAACATAAACACCGCCGCAGCCGGGGGCCAACGCGACTCGCGGAACGGCATCGGATCAACACCGTCGGCGACCGCGGCAGGAATTGGCTCAACTTCGGAGGGATCCACGCCCGCACGCTAGCGCGTGTGAGGACCGATCCGACGCCGGCACTGCGCTATTGAAATACCCCGAGCTCCGGTCTCGCTAAGCCGCTTCATCAAGGTGATTTTGGGAGTAGATGAGATAGTGGGCCGGGCTTCGTTAACGAACTGAACGCGAACATTGACGGTCGCTGGCAGCCGCGCGGCGCGGCGGCTGCTGGTAGAAGGAACGCAGATGAGCGGCAACGCCACCTTCCGGCACACCAATACCTCGGTGCTGAGTGTCTGTGCCGTCGAGGCCCCGATGGTTGTGACCTCCGCCTCCTTCGACGAGCATCTCGCGGCGACATATCGAAGGGTGGGCACAAAACCCGGCATGCTGGAGAAGCTGGCCGGCGTGCGGGAGCGACGGTGGTGGCCGGCCGACGTGAGTTTCGCCGACGCGGCCGCAATGGCGGGTGCCAAGGCCCTTGCTGAGGCCGGCATCAACCCATCAGAGATCGGCGTGATGATCAACACCTCGGTGTCGCGTTCCTACCTCGAACCGTCAACCGCGGTAGCCATCCATCACCAACTCGGCATGCCTACCAGCTGTATGACCTTCGACCTGGTCAACGCCTGCCTGGGCTTCGTGAACGCCATCCAGTTGGCCGGCACCATGATCGACACCGGGCAGGCCGACTACGCCCTCATTGTGGCTGGCGAGGGATCGCGCTACACGCAGGAGAACACCCTCGCACGGCTCGCCGCCGACACCGCGACGGCAGAGGACTTGCACGCGCAGTTTGCCACCCTGACGCTGGGGTCCGGCGCGGCGGCCATGGTGTTGGGTCGCGGTGACCGGCATCCAGAGGGGCACCGAGTGGTAGGTGGGGTCAGCCGGGCCGGCACTGAGCACCATGACCTGTGTGTCGGGAGTCTCGACCACATGCGGACCGACAGCAAGCGGCTATTCGATGCCGGGTTGGCGCTGGCGCTGGACACTTGGCGAGACGCCGCGAGCGATTTCGACTGGACTGGCATCGACTGGTTCGTCGCGCACCAGACCTCGGTGGTGCACATTCGGGCGATGGCCTCGGCACTCGGAGTCTCGGTCGACCGCTTCCCGCTGACCCTGCCGGCGTACGGAAACATGGGTCCGGCCGCCGTGCCCTTCACGCTCGCGCGGCACGTGGACAACCTGCATGCTGGTGAGCGGTTGCTGTTGCTCGGGATCGGCTCCGGACTGAACACGTCTTACGCCGAGATCACCTGGTGAGTCCGGGGCCGCCACTCGAAGAGCTCCCCGGGATCGAGGTCTCCTGGTCGAGGTGGGTCGATGTCGCCGGCGCCGACGACGTGACGCACACCTGGCACGTACTCGACAACGGGGTCGAATCCTCCGTGGGCACCCTGCTCTGCCTGCACGGCAACCCGACCTGGAGCTACCTGTGGCGTCGGTTCCTGGCCACCGCCCCGCCGGGGTGGCGGGTGTTGGCCGTCGACCAGCTAGGAATGGGGTTCTCCGACCGGTCGGCCGCACCCCGCCGACTGGCTGAGCGGATCGCCGATCTCGGCGCGCTCACCCAGACGCTCGGCGTCACTGGCCCGGTAGTCACCCTGGCGCACGATTGGGGCGGACCGATCTCGCTCGGCTGGGCGCTGGAACACCGAGCCCAGATGGCTGGGATCGTGCTGACCAATACGGGACTTGCTCAACCTCCCGGCACAGTGCCGTCGGCACTGATCCGGCTCGCCCGGTCCGCCCCGCTCCGCGAGCTGGTCTGTGCCCGTACGCCGATCTTCGTCCGCGCAGCGTCAGCCCTGTCCTGGCCGCCACTCCCGGCAAGCATCCGGAGCGCCCTGGCGCTGCCGTACCGGGGGTCTGGCCGGCGGCGAGCGGTCGCCGAGTTCGTGTCCGACATCCCGCTGCAGCATGACCATCCCAGTTACTCAGTGCTGGCTGACATCGCGGCCCGGCTCGGTGAGCTGGCGGCTGTCCCGACCTTCCTTGTGTGGGGCGCCCGGGACCCGGTCTTCTCGGAGCGTTACCTGCATGACCTGCTCCAGCGCCTCCCGTACGCGGATGTGCAGCGTCACAGCCGGGCGTCGCACCTGGTAACCGAGGATGTCCCGGAGACGGCCGAGCAGGTGTGGCACTGGATCGGCGGCCGGCCCACAGCCAAGCCGCGACCCACGGACGGAGACGTTCTGAAGCCCTGGGCCGCGCTGACGGACCGGGCGAACGACGCGCGCCCGGCGGTGGTCGAGCTACGTGGCGGTCAGTTTCGCGCCGTGTCCTTTGCTGAGCTCGAAGCACGAGTGCAACGACTGGCTGCTGGTCTGAGCGCTGTGGGCGTCCGGCCGGGCCACCGCGTTGCCCTGCTCGTGCCGCCAGGGATTGAGCTCACCGCTGCGCTCTACGCCTGTTGGCGCGTCGGAGCGATCATCGTCGTCGCTGATGCGGGCCTCGGTGTCCGGTCCCTCGGTGACGCGCTTCGCAGTGCGTCGCCGGACCATGTCATTGGCATTGGTCGCGCTTTGCTTGCGGCGCGTGCGCTGCACGTGCCCGGTCGGCGGATCCTGGTCGGGCCAGAGTTCCCCCTGCTACGCGGCGCGCTCAATGGGTACTCGACCCTCGAAGAGCTTCATGAGCTCGGCAAGGGGTCTCCCGTGCCCGAGATCGGCTCGGCCGACACCGAGGCGGCAGTGTTGTTCACCTCCGGCGCGACTGGTCCGCCGAAGGGGGTGGTCTACCGCCTGGCTCAGCTGCGCGCCCAGATCGACCTATTGGCCAAGGCGTACCAGATCAGCGATCAGGACCGGATGGTGGCCGCTTTCGCGCCATTCGCGCTGTACGGCCCGGCGCTAGGCATCGGGTCGGCGGTACCGGACGGTGACGTGACCAAGCCGGGCACGCTGACGGCGGCGGCCCT
>Ga0075434_100000709_pt1 | contig 26064 bp, 26 predicted proteins | sample RhiMethybrSRZTD3_FD_75298 | JGI IMG/M metagenome (GOLD analysis project Ga0075434, IMG submission 75298) | Populus rhizosphere microbial communities from Tennessee, USA - Rhizosphere MetaG P. TD hybrid SRZTD3 | ecosystem: Host-associated > Plants > Roots > Rhizosphere > Soil | place: USA... | reverse complement strand
CGCGCCAGCGGCCGGGTGGATGTGGACGCGAGCATTAAACCCGCCAAAGTCGCGCTCAGCCTCAGTGCAAGCGACGTCCCCGCCGAGAAAGCTCTGGGACAGGTGCTCGACAATGCCCTCGTGATGGGGCTCGCCAAGCTCAATGTCGTGGTGGCGGGCGAAGGGCGCAATGCGCAGGAGGTGCTCAAAACACTCGACGGCAAGGTGGACGTTACGGTCGAGAAGGGTCGGTTGATTGGCTTCAATCTTCGCCGGGCGCTCCTGGAGTGGTGGCGCAGCTGGTCTTACGATCCGCAACAGCGGACAAATTTCGACAAGATCACGGGCAACTACGGTATTAAGGATGGAGTAGTACGGACGATAGGTGATTTGTCCCTGACCGGCCCGGAGATCGAGATCACCTCGACTGGGACCATTACCTTACCATCGCAGACCCTGGACCAAAGGTTACGCCTCAAGGCCTTCCCGCCGCCTCAGCATCTGGCCGTACCCCTGCGCGTCGGTGGCAGCTGGGAGCGCCCATCGATTTCCTGGGACTGGTTGTCGGTATTCTCTGATCCAGCCGTTTCCGCGGCGCCAACGAGCGTGACGAGTTCGCCCGAACCCATCCCACCCGAGGTCAAGGCAAGCATTCAGCAGGCACTCAGTGGACCCAATGCCGACCAGCTTCCACCCCAGGTACGCGAGATGCTGCAGGCGCTCGCCGGCCAATAACCGGACCTCAATTTGCGTGTAAGGGGAGGACCAGGCGCGCCGCGCGTGCGAGTCAGGCTACGGGACCTGAATTAAATCACGTTGCTCGCGACGCTCCCAGGCGAGTGCCGTGCGAACCATGTCCTCGAGGCCATAAAGCGTGCGCCAACCGAGCGTCTTGCGGATGGCTGAGGCGTCGGCGATGACCGCAGAAGGGTCGCCTGGACGGCGTTCGGCGGGCTCGACGCGCAACTTCCGTCCTTGCACCTGCTCCACTGTGCGAAGTACCTCCAGAACGGAATAGCCTTTGCCGTTGCCACAGTTAAAGCAAGCATTGCGGCCGGAGCGACTGAGGAACTCGTAGGTGGCTACATGCGCGAGCGCCAGATCAGTCACGTGGATGAAATCCCGCACACAGGTGCCGTCGGGCGTGTCGTAGTCCGTTCCGTAAATGGGCAAGCTCTCGCGCTTGCCGGCGGCAACTTCGCAAGCAACCTTGACAAGGTGCGTGGCGCTGGGAGTGCTCTGCCCCGTTCGTCCCTTCGGATCGGAGCCGGCCACATTGAAATAGCGCAGGATGCCGTAGTTTAGGCCCGAAGCTGCGGATATGTCCCTGATCATGCGCTCCACAAAGAGCTTGGACCATCCATACGGGTTGATCGGATTCAGCAACGACGCTTCCGAAACCGGGGTCCCCCCATTGGGGATGCCATAAACGGCCGCCGAAGAGGAGAACAGGAAACGTTTAACGCCCCGCGAGACGACAAAATCGACGAGCTCGAGACTACGAAAAGCGTTGTTGCGATAGTACCTTGCAGGCTCACTGACCGATTGCGGCACGATCGCCGAACCTGCAAAGTGCAATACGCCATCGATCTGGTGCTGCCGGAGCACTATGTCCAAGAGCTCGCGATCCGCAATGTCGCCTTGGTAGAATTGCGCCGCTGGGGCTACATTCTCCCTAACGCCTGTCGAGAGGTCGTCCAGCACCACCACTTGGTAGCCTGCATCGAGAAAGCCATGCACGGCATGGCTGCCGATATAGCCAGCGCCACCTGTGATCAACACGGTGAGCATGGACCAAAACCCCTGACAGGCCATCTAGGCCTCGCAAAGCACGATTGCATTTTCTCTAGCACAGAGAGGCTCAGCACCCTTGTGGGAATGAACTGATGCCTCATTAATGGTTACCATTAAGCGCAAGGGCGGCGGTGTTGAGCCGAGGAGGGGGATACAAGTGGCGGCATGGGCATGGCTTCGCCGACTGATCGTCTCCGTCGGCATTGGCACAACCAGCTACGCGTTGATGCTCGGCATCATGGTTTTGTCTGTCGTCTACGACCGCGAACTGGAGCCCGTGATAACGTCCGCCTTTAACCTTGGCCGGCGCATCGTTGCTGCTTTCGACTGGCTTGCCTCGGGCAGCCACTGGGGCCAGGTCGCGATTAACCACCTGCGCGAACGCGTGAACATGACGCATGTGGTGCTCTCCATCCCGGCCATCGTAGTTGCCACCATCGTCGTCGGCATTCCCTTCAATCGCCTGCTCGGCGGCACGCGCACGGCCCTACAGCGCATCGCGATTGCCCTCATCAGCATCCCCGCCACGGTCGTGCTCGCCGTCGTGCTCTTTACGTTCAACGCCTTGGTGCCGTCCCTCTACGCCGAGCTGCTGCGGTTTGCGGACTGGGTCTGGCAGGCTTCGCTCGATTGGCTGAGCGCCTCGGGTGATCATCTGCCGGGGGCCCGCAAGCTCACCAACGCGGCGCGGCAGGGCTTTTCCGGCCACCACTACGTGATCATGGCCTTATGCAGCGTGCTGGCTTCCTTCCTGGTCAACGCCATTTTCGTCTCGTTCTCAACTTCCGGCTCCGAACCGTCGAGGCGCAGCCGCAGCGCGCACTGATTGGCTGGACCCAACGCCTCGCGACTTGCACAGAGCGTGGCAAATCGACCACGCGTCCCGCCTTTGCTGAAGGGGGCCCAAGGATTTGATACCCAAACTGCGCGAATACACATATCGCTCGGGAATCACAAGATTTTTGTAGTAATCGGGCACAAGCAGAGGGCAGCACATGAAGCGCATCGAACCCAGCATTCCCCGGGTCGCACCGGGCAAGGCAAAAGCCAAAGTGGAAACCGTTACCCTCCGACATCTTGCCACCGCTCTTTCGGAGGCTCACGCGGTCAAGAAGGCCGAGGTCAACGCCATGCTCGTACACATGGTCGAGGACATCGCCAAGCACCTGAAGAAAGGCAAGCGCATTCGCTTGAACGGACTGGGCATCCTGCAGGTCAGGAAGCGCCCGGCGCGCATGGGGCGCAATCCCGCAACCGGCGAGGCAATCAAGATCAAGGCTAGCAAGAAGATCGCTTTCCGCGCCGCCAAGGACCTGAAACAAGCCATTTGACGGCGGCGACGGAATTGGCTGTGGGCCCCGCGGCAGCGGGGCTCTTTTTTTAGTCCTGCTGCGACCGTTCCGTGCCAGCAAAACGCTGGGCCGTCCTCGCCCTGGCTTTGACGGCCTCCACTTCGCGGTCCCGCGGTGGGGCGTGTGTAACCAGTGAGTTGAGGAGCCGATTTGCCGCTTGCGAAATCTCGTCCACGGCAGCGTTGAAGGCCTGCTCGTTGGCCTTCGAAGGTCGGTTGAAACCAGCCAGTTTACGCACGAATTGCAGCGAAGCGGCCCTAACCTCCTCGGCGGAGGCGGGTGGCTCGAAGTTGTGCAAGGTCCTGATGCTTCGACACATGGCGATCTCCTGATTAGACCAAGGCTAGTCGACGCGCAGGCGCCCGGCCAGACTAGGCTCGCCACCCGCACCGATCCGCACGACCACAATCTCGCCCTGCGCCGGATGCACCCCGAGCAGGGAGGCGATAAGGACGCCGTGGGTGACAAACAGCGCCCGTGCGCTGGGGTCAAGCTCACCAAGGCGCACCTTGAGCGCGGCGATCTGGGATATCCTATTCTCCTCGCGGCCCACCAGGTTGCTCAGGGCGGCAAAGTCTTCGGCCTGCCGGCCCGTCACTAGTTGCGCGGTCTCGCGGCATCGGCACCACGGGCTCGTAAACACCTGGTCGAAGGCCACGCTATTGCGTTGGAGCGCGAGCGCAGTGCGGCGCGCCTGGGCGCGTCCGTCCTCGCTCAAGTTCCGCTGGGTCGCGCACTCGTCGGGCCGAAAACCCGGCGGGTCGCCGGAGCCCCCCGGCGCTTCCGAGTGCCGCATGAACGCGGCGTGGCCAGGCTGTCGCAGCGCCGCCCAAGGATCCCCCTGCGCTTGCGCCGGCGCGCCCGCCAGGAGGGCCACAGCCGCAGCGAGGCCGGGCAGCTTGAGCCACACCGCGCGCGGTCTCAATTGTGATCCTCGGGCAGGATCGGCAGCGGAAAGAACTCGATCCCCTCCTCGCTCAGAGCCTCGGCCTCCTCGGCCGTGGCCTCCCCGTGGATGCCTCGCGCCGGGGCTTCCTCATAGTGGATCTTGCGTGCCTCATCGGGGAAGCGAGGGCCCACGTACTCCGACTTGGCCTCGATCTCGGCCCTCAGTTTGCGCATGGCGGCCATCAGCTCGCCGTGCGCGGCGAGGCGATGCGTTTCAGGTTTGGGGGTGGCTTCCCTTGACCTCGGCCCTTCCTTGGCCGCGGCGACCTTGGCGGCGGAGCCCTTGGCCACCTTGGGCGTCATCAGGGCCTTGGCAACCTGGGTGCTCCCGCACTTGGCGCAGGAAAGCTGCTTGCCCTTGGCCTGCTTTTCGTAAGCCGCGCTGCTCGCGAACCAGGCGTCGAATTGGTGGCCTTTCTTGCATTTGAGGCGATAGCGGATCATGGGGTTTACTTCGTCTCCGCCATCGCTAGGGGAGCCACCCGAAACGGTCGGTCATGCTGGAGTGAGGGGATGCGCCGGCGCGCTTCCTTTACCTCAGCACAGTTAAGATTAGCAACAATGACAGAAGTATGAACGCCGCCTTCGGCAACGATCTCCCCCCAGGGCGACACGATCAGGCTGTGCCCATAGGTTTGCCGCCCGCTCTCGTGCCTGCCGGTCTGCGCCGCAGCGAGCACAAAGCACCCATTCTCGATGGCCCGCGCGCGGATCAGCACGTTCCAGTGGGCCTCGCCCGTAGGCCGGGTGAAGGCGGAAGGAATCGCCAAAAAATCGGCACCGGCCTGAGCCAAAGCGCGATAAAGCTGCGGAAAGCGCAGATCATAACAAATCGTCAGGCCCAATGTCCCCCAGGGCAGCTGGGCCAGCACACCTTCTTCGCCCGCGGCATAATGCTTCGATTCCCGATAGGTCTCGCCGTTGGGAAGGGCGACATCGAACATGTGAATTTTGTCGAAGCGCGCCACAATCCCCCCGTTCGGCGCGAACAGGAACGAGCGATTGGCAATCTTGCTGGCGGCCAACAGGATTGGCATCGATCCAATGTGCAGCCAAACCTTGAGCTCGAGCGCGAGCTCGGCGAAAAAACCCACGGCCCGATTGCCCTGCTCGGGGTGCACGGACGCAAACAGGCGGGCGCGCTCTGTCTCCATCAGGGTCGTAACTTCGGGCGTCTGCACATACTCCGCACCGCGTCCGACCGCGTCCCGGATCAGCTCGCCGGCCTCGCGCAAGTTGCGTTCCACCTCACGCCCGGTACACATCTGCACCAGGCCTGCTCGGAACCGAGATGTCGCTTGCGTCAGCATTGCTGGGCTTCTCTCGCGGATAGAGCTGCAGTGTAAGGCTTGGACGGCTCTCCGCAAGGTCCGCAAATGCGCACGTGCCCAGGCGGTTACTGCAAGGGCGGGGCGGCCCGCGGCCCGCGCCGGCCCCTATTTTGTGCAGGGCCCATCGTCTCGCCTGGAGCTCGAGCTCGGCCTCAACGGTACGGGCCCAGCGGCCTGCGGCCTTTAACGAGGCAAGGGCGACAGCTGCTCGCAATGTCTCGACGGACGCTCAGGGACCCGGCGGTCTTTCCCCGCCGCAGCGATTGCGCTGAAAGGCCGCTCGGACGCCGCTGGACAAACGCGTCCCTTGCCGCGCCCTTGCCGTTGAATGCAGCGGGCTCCCCCACTAGCTTGGCGCGATGGGCGATGACCCCCTGATCTTCGACCGTGCCTTGCTGCGCCAGCGGCGTCAGCGGGCCGCGGCTGCGGCCAGCCAACACGAGATCCTGACCGCCCGCGTGGCGAACGATCTCATCGAGCGGCTGGCCCTGGTGCGGCGGCCGTTTCCCGTTGTCCTAGACCTGGGCGCGCAGCACGGCCTTCTCGGCCCCCGGCTCAGTGCGCTGCCAGGCGTCGATCTGGTCGTCCAGATGGAGAGCGTGGAGGGCCTCCTGCGCCAGTGCAGCGGCCTGTGCGTGCGGGCCGATGAGGAGGCGCTGCCGTTCCGCAATCGGTCCCTCGATCTTGTCGTGTCGGCCCTAGCGCTGCAACTCGTCAATGACTTGCCCGGGACGCTGCTGCAGGTCCGCCAGGCGCTCAAGCCGGACGGTCTACTGCTGGCGGCGATCTTGGGGGGTGCGACCCTGCACGAATTGCGCACCGCGCTGTTTCTGGCCGAGGAGGAAGTGGAAGGTGGTGCCAGTCCGCGCGTTGCGCCATTTGCGGACGTAAGGGAGGTCGGTTCGCTGTTGCTGCGTGCCGGCTTCGCTCTGCCCGTCGTCGACACCGAAAGCGTGACCGTGACCTATCCGGATGCGCTGGCCCTCATGCGCGAGCTCAAGGCTGCCGGTGTCGCCAACGCCCTGCGCGCCCGCCGCCGCCGGCCCCTGCGCCGAGAGACGCTCGCCCGTGCTCTGCACCACTACGCCCAGCGTTTCGGGTTGCCGACCGGCCGCGTGCCCGCCACCTTTGAGATTGTCACCCTGACCGGCTGGGCCCCCCACGAAAGTCAACAGCAACCATTGCGACCCGGGTCGGCGACAGTCCGGCTCGCTGACGCGCTTGGCACGGTGGAGCGGCGGCTTGGCCACCGGCCGGATTGAAGCCGGCAGGTGTCTTTAAGGCGCGCGCTGCTGCATCGCTCCGGTAATTTTATTGCTGGTACTGCTCCAGCTGCTGCTGTTGCCGGCACCGAGGGCTTTGAGTCCGGCGAGCATCCCAACCGCCACGAGCACGGCAATGAGGCCATATTCGAGCGAGGTCGCACCACCGCGGTCGGCGAGGAAGCGGCCCAAGGCGCTCCTCTTCAGGCGCAAACCCTTAACGATCGTCATGGGTAAAGCCTCTCCAAACTCCCGCAAGCCTGCGCGGGTCACAGCAGATCCCGAAGCATGGCTTTCAATGGCTCATCGGCCGGCGGCATCGCGTAGTCGGCAAGTCGCTTCGCGCGAACCCAGACAAGCTCCTGTCCCTGTTGCGCCTTCACCGATCCCTCCCACTTGCGGCACACGTAAAGAGGCATCAGCAGATGGAACGCCTCATAGCCGTGGCTGGCGAAGGTGAAAGGCGCGAGGCACTTCGGCGGCACTCTAATCCCGAGCTCTTCTTCGAGCTCGCGAATGAGGGCCGCCTCGGGTGTCTCACCCGGCTCAACCTTGCCGCCCGGGAACTCCCAGAGCCCCGCGAGCGGCCGTCCCGAGGGACGCTTGGCCAGCAGCACACGCCCATCGGCGTCGATCAGCGCGCAGGCAACGACAAGCAGAACGTCCGAGCCCATGCTTATGCTCCAGCCTACGGATGAGATGTTAACACTTCGGCAGAGAGGGGGGTTAAGGATTGGCAAGGCGCGCACCGGCCCATCCTGCGGGGTTCGTCCCGCCGCCCGCGCAGGCGCCGCGGCACGGCGGCCGACGAGGCGCCGCCCGCCTCGCCGCGGCTTGGGCTAGCTGCGGTAATCAGCGTTGATGGAGATGTAGTCGTGCGTCAAATCGCAGGTCCAAACGGTGGCCTCTGCCGATCCCACCCCCACGTCGGCGCGGATCAGAATCTCGCGCCCTTTCATGTAGTCGGCCACCGCCTGCTCGACGTAGTCGGGAGCACGCTGGCCATTGCGGGCGACCTCGTGCGGGCCGAACCAGATCGATAGCTTGTCGCGATCAGCGGCCTCGCCGGCCTTGCCGATCGCCATGACGAGGCGACCCCAATTGGGATCCTCGCCAAAAATAGCCGCCTTCAAAATGGGCGAGTTTGCGCACGCCAGCCCGATCCGGCGCGCGGCTTGCCAGCTTTCCGCCCCAGCAATTTCAATGGTGACGAACTTGGAGAGGCCCTCGCCATCCTTGGCGACCTGGATGGCCAAATCGCGCAATAGATCGTGCAGAGCCGCCTCGAAGGCGGCAAGGGAACGCTCTTGGGCGCTCGCAATCGGAGGCTGCCCCCGCTTGGCCGCCGTGCCGGTCGCAAACAACAGGCAGGTATCGCTGGTCGAAGTATCTCCGTCGATGGTCATGCAGTTGAACGTCGTGCGCACGTGCCGCGCCAGCAGCTCTTGCAACACCTTTGGCGGCAGCGCCGCATCGGTGAAGACGAAGCACAGCATCGTCGCCATGTCGGGTGCAATCATGCCTGCGCCCTTGCAGAACCCGTTGATGCTCACCGGCACCCCGGCGATTTCGGCCGATCGCGTGGCAAGCTTGGGATAGGTGTCCGTGGTCATGATGGCACGGGCGGCAATCTCGACCTGATCGGCCGAGGCGGAGCGCACAAGACCACCGAGGAGGTGCGCGAAACGGTGCGCGTCGAGCGGCTCACCAATTACTCCTGTGGAGGCGACGTAGACCTCACTGGCGGGACATCCGACCGCCTCGCCCATCGCTTCGGCGGTTAGACGGGTGGCCTCGCTGCCCTTCTTGCCGGTGAAGGCATTCGCGTTGCCGGAATTGACGACGAGCGCCCGGGCACGGCCGTGCTCAAGATTGTCCCGACACCAAAGGACCGGGGCCGAGCAGGTTTTGGAGCGGGTGAGCACCCCGGCCACGACCGTACCGGGCTCCAGCACGGCCGCCATTAGGTCGGTGCGCCCCTGATAGCGAATCCCCGCCTCACAGGCCGCAAACCGCACCCCCTCCAGGGCCGGCAGCGTCGGTAGGCGAGCTGGCGCAAATGGTGACGGCTTGGCTGCAACCTTGGCCATGATCCCTCCCAACGGATCGGCGCGCCGGTGACCGCGGTCGGGCGTGCCCCTACTGCTTGGGCAGGGACGGCATCCGATCGCTCTCGAGCGACCTTCTAATGTCCGGATCGATGTACTCGATCTGGGCCTTGCCGCGCAATTCACCGGCGATTTGTTGTGCTTTCTGGTGGATTATGGACGCGCGCACGCGGTCCTTCACCTCCTCGAAGGCGGGTGCGGTGCGCGGGCGCCGCTCATCCACCTTCACGATATGCCAGCCGAACTGGGTCTCGAACGGTTCGGCGACCTCGCCAGGTTTCAACTTGAAAGCGGCCTCCTCAAACTGCGGCACCATCTGTCCGCGGGAGAAGAAGCCGAGTTCACCACCCTGATCTTTCGAGCCGGGGTCCTTGGAATGTTCCCGCGCGAGGGCCGCAAAATCGGCGCCGTGCAGGATCTTTTGGTACAGTTCGCGCGCCTTATCCTTTGCCTCGACCAGGATGTGTCGCGCGCGCACCTCGTCCTCGGGCTTTAAGGCACCAACCTGCTGGTCGTAAAACCTTTTGGTCTCCGTATCGCTGACGGTGTCTTTGACACTCTTGTCGAAGTAGACGTCGCGCAACGCGCGTCGGCGCCAGTACTGCATACGCTCATCGAAGCTGCTGCCGGCGCTTAGCTTCTGTTTCTCAGCGGCATCGGCAAAGAGCTGGTTCTCAATGAGGAATTCCAGTAGTACTCGCCGCTTGGTGGCGTCCGGCAGGCTACCAAGATCGCTGCCAATTTCGGCCTCGGCGAGGCGCATGTCCGCTTCCGTGATGGTCTTGCCATCGACCCGGGCCACTATGGCTTCCTGGGCCCGCACCGCCAGTCCCCCGAATGCCACAAGCGCGAGGAGGCCAACGGTTGCCCAGCGATATGTCACAGTCACGTGATGGTCCTCGACTTCTGCGGGGATTTTCTTGGCTCAAAACACGCCGATGCATAGCCGAGCTGTCGCCCAGCTCAAAGTTACGTTTGCGTCATGGGCATTGTGTGGCCTAGCCCTTCGCCATCCCTTCGTTGACAAGGGATTTGGGGCTCCTTATCTGGAATAGGCCCGGCGGGACCGGCTATTCGCAGGCGCTTCTTCGCGCGGGTTCATACTTCCCTGCAGTGAGACAACGCTCGCGAGCCCGGCACAGGTCCGGCTTCTGCATGCGGCGGCCAGCCTGTGCTATGGGCTCGATTGAGAGCGGGGCTGCTGCCGCAACCCTGCGGCTGACGTGAGGAACCCTTTCGCATGCTGTCTATCGGCACTTTCGCTGCCAAGGTGTTCGGCAGCTCCAATGACCGCAAGATCAAGTCCTATCGGCCCAGGGTCGCCGCCATCAACGCCCTCGAGCCTGAGATGGTGCGGCTTTCCGATGCCGAGCTGAGGGGCAGAACGGACAGCTTGCGCAAGCAGCTGGCCGCTGGGACGCCACTTGAGGATCTGTTGGTCCCTGCATTTGCAACCGTGCGCGAAGCGGCAAAGCGGACGTTAGGCCAGCGCCATTTCGATGTGCAGCTGATTGGCGGCATGGTGCTGCATCAGGGCAAGATTTCGGAGATGAAGACCGGCGAAGGCAAAACGTTGGTTGCCACCTTGCCGGTCTATCTGAACGCCCTCACGGGACGCGGGGTTCATGTCGTCACGGTCAACGACTATCTGGCCAAACGTGACGCCGAGTGGATGGGTGCCATCTACAGGTTCCTCGGACTAAGCGTCGGCTGCATCGTGCACGAGCTTGATGATGAGCAACGGCGCGAGCAATACGCCTGCGATGTCACCTATGGCACCAACAATGAACTTGGCTTCGACTACCTGCGCGACAACATGAAAATGCGGGCGCAGGAAATGGTGCAACGGGGACACTATTTCTCCATCGTCGACGAAGTCGATTCGATCCTGATCGACGAAGCGCGCACCCCGCTCATCATATCAGGTCCGGTGGAGGACCGGGCTGAGCTCTACAATGCCTTGGATGTGTTGGTGAAGCGCCTGGTCGCAGAGCACAGCAAGATCGAGAAGGAGCTGAGCAAGAACGCCAGCAAGGAGCAGCTTAAGGAACTCCTGAAGACCCAGGGTTATTTTGAGCTCGACGAGAAGCAGCGCCAGGTCGCGTTTACGGAGGCCGGCAACGAGCACATCGAAAAGATGCTCAGGGAGCAGGATCTGCTCAAGGGCGAGTCACTCTACGACATCGAAAATGTCACCGTCGTGCATCACGCCAATCAGGCGCTCAAGGCCAACTCGCTGTTTCAACGGGACCGCGATTACATCGTCAAGGCCGGTCAGGTCATCTTGATCGACGAATTCACCGGCCGCATGATGCACGGCCGCAGGTTTTCGGAAGGCCTGCATCAGGCGCTCGAGGCCAAGGAGCACGTCGAGATCCAACCCGAAAACCAAACGCTTGCCTCCATTACCTTCCAAAACTACTTCCGTCTTTACGAAAAGCTGGCCGGTATGACCGGTACCGCGGTCACCGAGGCCAACGAGTTCATGGACATCTACGGCCTCGACGTGCTCGAGGTGCCGACCAACATGCCCGTCGCGCGCGCCGACGAGCACGACGAGGTCTATCGAACGGTCAAGGAGAAATCGCGCGCGATCGTCGCCGAGATCGCCGATTGCCGCCGCCGCGGCCAGCCCGTCCTCGTGGGCACGACCTCCATTGAAAAATCCGAACAACTCTCGGCACTGCTGAAAGACCATAAGTACGTGCGCGAGCTCGGCCAGTACCTGAAAAAGCAGGCCGACGGGTTGAAGCAAGGCAAGGAGGATGAGCTAAAGGCCGAGCTCAATGAGATCGGCAGCTATCTGGTGGGAGTAGGGAGTAAGAACACCAGCAGTGACCCCATACCACACCAGGTTCTGAACGCGCGTTATCACGAGCAAGAAGCGCTCATCATCGCCCAGGCCGGCGTGCCGGGCACGGTTACAATCGCCACCAATATGGCCGGCCGCGGCACCGACATCCAGCTCGGCGGCAATCCCGACTACCGCCTGCGCGACTGGCTCAATGAGACAAGCACCAAGGGCACGGCGCCGAGCCCGGAGGAGGTCGACGGGGAGCGTGAGAAGATCCAGACCGATGTCGCCGAGAAGAAGCGCCAGGCTCTGGCTGCCGGTGGTTTGTACGTCATAGGCACGGAGCGGCACGAGAGCCGGCGCATCGACAACCAGCTGCGCGGCCGCTCGGGCCGGCAGGGCGACCCCGGTCGCTCCAAATTTTATTTGTCGCTGGAAGATGATCTTATGCGGATCTTCGGTTCCGACCGCATGGACGGGATGCTGCAAAAGCTCGGGCTACAGGAGGGTGAGGCGATCACCCATCCGTGGATCAACAAGGCGCTGGAAAAGGCACAGCAAAAGGTCGAAGCACGCAACTTTGATGCCCGCAAGTACGTGCTGAAGTATGACGACGTGATGAACGATCAGCGCAAGGTCATTTTTGAACAGCGCATCGATATCATGGGACATGACGATGTCAGCGAAACCATCGTCGATCTGCGCCACCAGGTGGTCCGCGAACTGGTAAGCAAGAATATTCCGCAGAATGCCTACGCCGAACAATGGAACACGGCTGAAATCAAGACGGAAATGCAGCGCGTCTTCGGGCTCGATCTCCCCGTCGATGAATGGGCGGCCGAGGAAGGCATTGCCGATGAGGAGATCGGCGAGCGCTTGCTGAAGGAGGTTGACGATAAGGCGCGCGAAAAGGAATCCGAGTTCGGCGCCGAAACCATGCGGCAGATCGAAAAGATGGTGCTGCTGCAGACGCTCGATCACCTGTGGCGCGACCACCTGGTGACATTGGAGCACTTGCGTCAGGTTATTGGCTTCCGCAGCTACGGTCAGCGCGATCCGCTTAATGAATACAAGTCCGAGGGCTTCCATCTGTTCGAGACGATGCTCGCGAACCTACGCGAGGCCGTGACCGGGCAGTTGATGCACATCCAGGGTGTGCCAGCAGAGGAGCAAGAGGCATTGGAGCCGGTCGAGCTGCCACCCATGCGTGCCCAGCATATCGACCCGTTCACCGGCGAGGACGAGCTCGCCATGGCTGATGCGGCGCTGGCCGCCGAAGTGCACCCTGGCATTCGCGATGAACGGCGGACCCCGGTGCAAACCCGCAGGCGGGGTAACGACTTGAACCCCAAGAACCCCGCTACCTGGGGCAAGGTGGCCCGCAATGCCGCCTGTCCGTGCGGTTCGGGCAAAAAATACAAGCATTGCCACGGAAAGCACGACTAGAGCGGAGGTGTTGCCACATTTCCGTGGGCAAAACATCATAAGCGGGGTGCGGTACATGGCTGGACCGGCGGCATCCTCGACAAGACCGCGCCGAGGTATGTAATAGTGCGTTGATTTTGATTTGGCCGCGCGGGGGGCTGAAACGGGGAGCGTCTTGCGGGATGCCGTGGTGTTGATGCCGTGAAGGTTCTTGGAGTCGTCGCCAAAACTCACGACAGCGGCATCGCGCTTCTGGATGACGGCGTGCCGGAGCTGATCTTCGAGGAAGAGCGCTTCAACCGCACCAAGAAAACCAAGAAATTCCCGAAGCACAGCCTGACCGCGGCGACCACGGACTTCGCGCTTCGCCTTGCCGACGTCGACGTGATCACGACCCCGTGGAACGTGCGCCAACTGCGCAAGACGGCGGTCCAACTCCTCGCCCGGAACTTTCCGCTGAGCCTCAGCCTGCTGCTTCCGAGCACGCATGAATCGCAACAGAACCAGATCATGGTGCTCAACAGCTACTTGCGGCGGGGACTGAGGAAAAGCTTCGGGTCTGCCAGGCTGCCCCCGATCGTCAATGTCGGGCATCATGACTCGCACGCGGCCGTGTTTTTTGTCTCTCCGTTCGAAGAGGCGCTCGTGCTCGTCATGGATGGGTACGGGGATGACAGCTCCAGCAGCGCCTATTTCGGCCGTGGTACGCGCCTGGACCGCAGGTGGTCGACCGAGATCCTGAACTCCGTTGGCCTCGTCTACACTTTTGTCACCCAACACCTGGGGTTTGCCGGGTTCGGCGACGAAGGCAAGGTCATGGCGCTAGCTGCGTTCGGTACATCGACCTATGTCAACAAATTCCGCGACGTGATCCGGTCGACCCCGGACGGGGATTACGCCGTCGACATGAGCTATTTTAGCTACGACAAGTTCGGGCAGCTGCGTCCCTTCACGCGTAAATTCATCGACGCTTTTGGCCGAGCCCGCCAGCCGGACGAACCCCTCACCGACCGGCACCGCGATCTTGCCTTTGCCCTGCAGACGGTGACCGAGGAGGTGATCCTCAATCGCGTACGCAGCCTCTTGCGAGAGTATCCTGTCCGGGACCTGTGCATGACCGGCGGTGTGGCGCTCAACTGCGTTGCCAATGCGAAAGTCCTGGAAGGGACCGATATCCGTCGCGTCTGGGTACCGCCCTGTGCCTCCGACACCGGTGCCCCGTTTGGTAGCGCGCTTTGGCACACGCATCAGACGCTCGGGTTGCCGCGCCGTTTTGAATTGACGCACCCGTACTATGGCCGCGCCTACAAGAACGAGGAGATCATTCGCGCCCTGGAGACGGAAGGGCTGCGCTATCATCGGCTACCGACGGCGCAGCTGCTGCAGCGGGTTGCCAAGGATCTCGCCGATGGCAAGATCGTCGGTTGGTTCCAGGACCGGTTTGAGATGGGGCCTCGCGCCCTTGGAAATCGCTCAATCCTGGCCGATCCGCGCCGCGCCGAAATGCGCGATGAACTGAACGATCGCGTGAAGAAGCGTGAACCATTTCGCCCATTCGCTCCGGTCGTCCTGGCCGAGAGGGCATCGGAATACTTCGAGGTCACGCAAGCCGACCCGTTCATGACACTTGCGCCCCGCGTGCGCCAGGAGAAGCAGGGCGTGATTGCGGCCGCCGTCCACGTCGATGGTACCGGGCGCATCCAGACGATCGATCGCACCGCCAATCCCCGTTATTACGGATTGATCGAGGAATTTGCGCGACTGACCGGGGTCCCCGTGCTGCTCAATACCAGCTTCAATCGTAAGGAACCGATCGTCGCTTCGCCCAAGGACGCGGTCAGCTGCTATCTGCTCAGTGGCATGGATGTGCTGGTTCTTGGTGACTTCTACACCACCGATCGGAAAGGCCCGCCCCGGGAGGCTCATGCGGGGGCGGCGCCCGCCGCCGAGGTGGCGGCAACCCCCAGCGCGGTCGCACCCCTCTCGCGGGGCTGGGGCAATTCCGGCGCCTGCGGACGCGGCACTGCCGGCCGTTGACAGAGCGCCCGTCGGACGATCAAAGTCCGCGCCCAGCATTGCTCAAGCAACCGAAAGCGCGTTCGCAATGGTCCAACTGATGCTGCCCCGCAATTCCAAAGTCACCTCGGGTAGGAGGTGGAATGAGCCGCAGAGCGGTGGCGAATGGAAAGAGTTCCAGATCTATCGTTGGAATCCAGACGATGGCCTAAACCCTCGATTGGACACCTATTGGATCGAGCGCAAGAGCTGCGGACCAATGGTGCTTGATGCCCTCATCAAGATTAAGAACGAGATCGACCCGACCTTGACGTTTCGTCGCTCGTGCCGCGAGGGCATTTGCGGATCCTGCTCAATGAACATCGCCGGCACCAACACCCTCGCCTGCCTCAAGGCGATCGACGAGGTGCGCGGGGCCGTCAAGGTTTATCCCTTGCCACACATGAGCGTGGTCAAGGACCTCGTACCCGACATGACCAATTTTTACGCCCAGCTTCAGTCCATCGAGCCCTGGCTGAAGACGACTACCCCTACACCTCCGAAGGAGTGGCGGCAGGGCCGAGAAGACCGCGAAAAGCTGGACGGGCTCTATGAATGCATCTTGTGCGCGTGCTGTTCGACCTCCTGCCCCAGCTACTGGTGGAACCAGGAGCGATATTTGGGGCCGGCGGTGCTGCTCCAGGCCTATCGTTGGGTGGTCGACAGCCGCGACGAGGCCACGGGAGAGCGCTTGGACAACCTCGAAGACCCCTTCCGCTTGTACCGCTGCCACACGATCCTGAACTGCACCAAGGCCTGTCCCAAGAACCTCAATCCGGCCAAAGCCATTGCCGAGCTGAAAAAGCTGATGGTGGAGCGTCGGGTCTGATAGGCTCGAGCGAGGATCAGTAGCAGCCAAGGTTCATTCGATGCTGGACCACGTCGGCGTACCCGTTTCGGATTTCATGCGCTCCAAGGGCTTTTACCTAAAGGTTTTGGCCCCGCTCGGATATGATCTCGTCCTCGAAGTGGCTTCCGAAGAAACCGGCGGCCATAGTCACGCCGGCTTCGGTGCCGGGGCAAAGCCGCAGTTCTGGATTGGCAGTGGTAAACCGGTCCGGGGCCAAGTCCATTTCGCCTTCACGGCAAAGGACCGGGCTGCCGTGCGTGCCTTCCATCAGGCGGCGCTGAAAGCCGGCGGTAAGGACAATGGTCCACCCGGATTACGCCCGCATTATCATCAAAACTATTACGGCGCATTTGTCCTCGACCCGGACGGACACAATATCGAGGCGGTCTGCCATCTCCCCGAGTAGCCCGTGGGCGGAAAAAATGTGAGGCCGGAGAAATCCCCCCGGCCCCCAAATTGTCCAATGTCGGTGACGGGGATGCGATCTGGCGCACTGTCCGGCTGCCCGACCGGACGAGGCGCGCTGCCCAATCCCCAGCAACCGTTAGCGGCGCGCCTTGCGCTTCTTCGCCGCCGGCTTCCTCGCCGCCTTCTTCTTGGCTTTCGCCTTCGCTTTCACCGCTGCCTTAGCCATTGCAAAGTCCCTCTCTCATTTCCGTTCGAATCAGTTCGAACATCTTCATGATGAGCAAAATGGGATAATTTGTTGATAGCGAATAGGATTTCTGCAGGGCCTTGACGGCCATTTACGATCTTTCTGTTGCAGCGAGTCCACATTTTCTCGCTTTTACGGCGATGGGCAAAGGTATTGATTGACGAATATCGACAGTCGCATCGCCGCTTTGCCCAAAGATAATGTTCAGTCGTGCAGCGATATACCTGCGTCGACAAACACCCCTTGCCAAAAACAACTTCGGCCGGCGCGCGGGCCCGCGCGCCAGCCGAAAGATAGACCCGCTCGACTTCTCCTCAGGCGGCCTTGCGCCGCGCCGCCGTGCGACGACGGGAGCCGCGTGCGGTTGTGGTCTTGCGACGGACACTGGCCGTGCGCCTGGCCGTGGTCCGCTTCGTTTTCGGACGCCGTGCTGTCTTCGCTTTGCGCTTGTTCTTCGCGATCTTCGCCATGTGCTTTTCTCTCTCTTTCTCACTGAGGCTGCTATGTCTGCCCAATCTCGAATCACTACTACTAGCTCGTAAGCAATGAATGCCAATCATTAACTGCGCCTTAACGTGTTTAGACTTCGGCTTCGCCCCCGACCACGCCCGCCGGGCGCTGCCGCAGCGCGCTGGCCCGTCAGGTGCGCGCCCGCCCGTGTGCGGCGGGCGGCAAACCGGCGAATTCCGCAGCGTCGGCGCGGGGCCCTAAGCTGGCGGGCCAGACGCGCCCGCGACAACACGTTGCGCGCGCCGACTTTTTCACTACATTCAAGGCACCCAAGGCTGATATCGACAAAGACCTTTCCGTTGCACCCATGAACAATCTCGACCTGTCTCGCTCCCAGCTGCGCGAATCGCGCATCAAGCTGCATGGTCCGGAGGCCTTCGAGGGCATGCGCAAGGCCGGCCAGCTTGCCGCTCAAGCCCTCGACATGCTCGTGCCTCACGTGCAACCGGGCGTCTCCACGGAGCGCCTCGACGACCTGGTGGTGGAGTTCGCCCTGGCGCACGGGGCCATTCCGGCTCCCCTGCATTACCGCGGCTTTCCCAAGGCAACGTGCACCTCGATCAATCACGTCGTTTGTCACGGGATCCCCAACGCGAAACCCTTGAAGGAGGGGGACATCGTCAACATCGATGTCACCTTGATCCTCGATGGATGGCATGGAGACACCAGCCGCATGTATGCCGTCGGGCATATTTCGCGGCGCGCCGAGCGCCTGATCGATGTCACTTACGAGGCGCTGATGCGGGGCGTGGCGGCCGTAAAGCCGGGGCATACCACTGGCCATATCGGTGCGGCCATTCAGAGCTACGCGGAACGCGAACGCTGCGGCGTGGTGCGGGACTTCTGCGGGCACGGCCTGGGCCGCGTGTTTCATGACCGGCCGAACATCTTGCATTACGGCGAGCCGGGCGATGGCGTCGTGCTCGAGCCTGGCATGCTGTTTACCATTGAGCCGATGATCAATTTGGGCAAACCGCACGTCAAAATCTTGCCCGACGGTTGGACCGCGGTGACCCGCGACCGAGAACTGTCCGCCCAGTTCGAGCACACCGTCGGTGTGACGGAGGCGGGCTGCCAAGTCTTCACCACCTCTCCCATGGGCTTTCACCGGCCGCCGTACCGGCTCACCTGAAGCGAGGTGAAAGCCTTGGCGCAGCGGCCAGGCCGCCGCGCGAAGGCGCGTGGCCGCCCGCCGTTGGCGTGTGTTGCCCCGGCCCCAGGGCAAGACCACGCATTGACCCGCGGGCGTTGCGTGCGCTTTATAGGGCCACCATATCATGTTCGACCTTCGTTCCGTCCGCGGCGCCCTCGCACTCATGACCAACAAGCACAGCAAAGTTCTCATTCTCGGTTCCGGCCCCGCTGGCTATACGGCCGCAATCTATGCGGCACGCGCCATGCTCAAGCCCGTCGTGGTACAGGGCTCACAGCCTGGCGGGCAGATGACCATCACAACCGACGTGGAGAACTATCCCGGCTTCGCCGAGGTGATCCAGGGACCCTGGCTGATGGAGCAAATGCGGGCCCAGGCGGAGCACGTGGGTACCGAGATGGTTATGGACCAGATCGTCGACGTCGAGTTCAACCGGCGGCCATTCCGTTTGCACGGTGATTCCGGGGATACCTACAGCTGCGATGCCCTGATTATTGCGACGGGGGCGCAGGCTCGATGGCTCGACCTCCCGTCGGAAGCGAAGTTCAAAGGCTATGGGGTCTCGGCCTGCGCGACCTGCGATGGGTTCTTCTATAAAGGCAAGACCGTCGTGGTTGTCGGCGGTGGCAATACGGCGGTCGAGGAGGCGCTCTTTCTCACCAATTTTGCCGAGCGCGTGACGATTGTGCACCGGCGCGACGGCTTCCGCGCCGAGCGCATCTTACAGGAGCGCTTGTTTAAGCATACGAAGATCAACGTCGTGTGGAATTCGGTCCTGGAGGAAGTGCTGGGAACGGAGGATCCGCGCGGCGTGAGCGCCGTGCTTCTGCGTAATGTGCAATCGGGCGCCACCACACGACTGGCTACCGACGGCGTATTCATCGCCATCGGTCATGTTCCCGCCACCGAGCTTTTCAAGGGGAAGCTCGATATGAACGCCTCGGGCTATCTGCTGACCGCCCCTGACTCGACCCGAACCTCCATCCCGGGCGTGTTTGCAGCTGGCGACGTCAAGGACGAAACCTTCCGTCAGGCCGTGACTGCAGCGGGGATGGGTTGTATGGCAGCACTTGAGGCCGAACGCTATTTGGCTAAGGTGGAGGCCCTGGCCAACGCCGCTGAATAGAATTGTCCGACAGGTCTGGCCTCCCCCACCGGAACGAAGCCCCCATGGATTGGGACAAGCTGCGAATCTTTCACGCGGCCGCTGAGGCCGGCAGTTTCACCCATGCCGGTGAAGCCTTGCGCATGAGCCAGTCGGCCGTCAGCCGGCAGGTGTCGGCACTCGAAAAGGAACTCAACGTCGCACTGTTTCACCGCCACGCCCGCGGCCTGGTCCTGACGGAACAGGGTGAGATGCTGTTCGGCACGGCCAGCGAGATCATGAATAAGCTCTCGACGGCGGAGACGTTGCTGAGCGATACGACCACCAAACCCACCGGCGATCTGAAGATCACCGCCCCGGTGGGATTGGGCTCGGTGTGGGTGACGCAGCGGCTACGCGAGTTTCTGGAGCTCTATCCCGACATCCGCATCGAGCTGGTCTTGACCGATGAGCAGCTCGCGATCGCTATGCGCGCCGCCGACGTGGCGATCTGGGTGAGTGAGCCGCAGCAAAGCGAGCTCATTCGGCGTCCGCTGTTCAACATGAAACTGCACGCCTTTGCCTCAACACAATACGTGCGCCGGCACGGCACCCCGCAGTCGATCGCTGCACTCGATGGCCACCCCATTATCTCGCTCAGCGGCACCCCGGCTGCACACCTGTCGGCCATTCACTGGCTGGAAACGGCGGGCCTCGATGGCCGACCGCCACGCAAACCCGTGTTCGTCGCCAACAACATCATCGCCCTCAAATATGCAATCCGCGCCGGGATCGGGATCGGCCTCATTCCCGACTATTTGACCGAGGAAGAAACCGACTTGGTGCCCGTCCTGCGAGAAACGCAGCTCCCGACTTTGCCGATCTACTTCGTTTATCCGGAAGAGCTCAAAACTGCCAAAAAGGTCCAGGTTTTCCGCGACTTTCTGGTCGCCAAGGCACGCCAGTGGCAGTACTGAGGAGCTCTGCGGCCAAGCCATGCAGATGCGCATGGCAAGCATGCGGCCGACCCTCTTTCCAAACGCGCCGCAACCGGGTCAGATCGCGCAGCTGTGACGGACAGCTATTGAAGGCTACTTACCCTCCCTTCGACGCCTTCAGCCATCCCGTCAGGGATGGTCGGAATCACTTTGACCGGGCCTTGCGCCCGGTCTTTTCTTTTGCGGTGGTTTGCGGCCAGCGCGCGGGCGGGCTATCAAGAACCTCTCAGCAATGCGGAACCCCCTGTTTGCCATGGCCCAAGCCTCACCTAAGACGCTTTACGACAAGATCTTTGACGACCACGTCGTGTCTCGCCAACCCGATGGCACGTGCATTCTCTACATCGATCGCCACCTTGTGCACGAGGTGACGAGCCCGCAGGCCTTCGAGGGCCTGCGCTTGGCTGGGCGCAAGGTGCGCGCCCCGGAGAAGACGCTCGCCGTCGTCGATCACAATATCGCGACTACACCCGACAGGGCCCAAGGCATCAAGGACGAGGAGAGCCGCACGCAGGTCGAGACCATGGCCAGAAATGCCAAGGAGTTTGGCATCGAGTATTTCGACGAACACGACATCCGCCAGGGCATCGTGCACGTGATCGGTCCCGAGCAGGGCTTTACCCTTCCCGGAACGACCATCGTGTGTGGCGACAGCCACACCTCGACCCATGGCGCCTTCGGCGCGCTGGCGCATGGTATCGGCACCAGTGAGGTCGAGCACGTGCTCGCTACCCAGACGCTTACCCAGAAAAAGGCCAAGAACATGCGCGTCAGCGTCGACGGCATGCTACCGCAGGGCGTCACGGCCAAGGACATCATTCTCGCCATCATCGGTGAGGTCGGTACGGCCGGGGGAACTGGCCACGTGATCGAATATGCCGGCGAAGCCATTCGCGCCCTGTCGATGGAAGGGCGTATGACGGTGTGCAACATGTCAATTGAGGGCGGCGCCCGCGCGGGTATGGTGGCGCCGGACGAGAAGACCTTCGCCTACCTGAAAGATCGGCCGAAAGCGCCCAAGGCCGCGGCCTGGGATGCGGCCATGGCCTACTGGCGCACTTTGCACTCGGATGCGGATGCGCCGTTTGACCGCGAGGTGAAGCTCGACGCCGCCCGCCTTCCCCCAATCGTCACGTGGGGCACCTCGCCGGAAGAGGTAGCAACCATCGAAGGCACGGTGCCCGATCCCGGCGAGATCGCCGATGAAGCCAAGCGCGCGAAAATGCTGCGCGCGCTCGAATACATGGGCCTGACCCCTGGTACCAAGATCACCGACATTCCCCTCGACGTAATCTGGATAGGATCCTGCACCAACGGCCGCATCGAGGACCTCCGCAGCGTCGCCAGCATCGTGCAAGGCAAGAAGGTTTCCGAGCGGCTGCACTATGCCATGATTGTACCGGGGTCGGGCCTGGTGAAGGAGCAGGCCGAGCAGGAGGGGCTGCACCGCATTTTCCTGGATGCCGGCTTTGAATGGCGCGAGGCTGGCTGCTCGATGTGCCTCGGTATGAACCCTGATCAGCTGAAACCGGGGCAGCGCTGCGCTTCGACCTCCAACCGCAATTTTGAGGGGCGGCAGGGCTACCGCGGTCGCACGCACCTGGTATCGCCGCAGATGGCGGCGGCAGCGGCCATTGCCGGACACTTCGTTGACGTGCGCACATTGGCCTGAGACGGCGGGCTTGCCGGCCCTTGTGCGTGCTCGCCGCTCGCATAGGCCTTACTCGACCACGGCCCAATCATGCTTAGAACGCGCTGCAATAACTCAGTTGGCGGTTTTCTTTTGGTGTTCCTGGCCGGCCCACGGCGTGTTGGGCTGGCGTTGCAGAAAGGGGCAATCGGATGCCTGAGCATCTCTCCACTGGCCGCGGCCAAGTCCATTTTAGCCGCTTTGCCTTAACCCGGCGCTGCCTGCTCGGCACAGCCACCGCGCTGCTGGCGGGCGTTGGCGAGACGCCACTCGCGTCGGCGCAAACGGCCGCGGCAAAGACCTCGCCGCGGGCTTCCCCGCATCAAGCCATCATTGACGCCACCAAGCGCTGCGAAACGGTTGGCAGCGCCTGTCTCAAGCACTGCCAGCGGCTGACGCGACGGGGAGACAAGTCCCTGGCTGACTGCATGCGCTCGGTGTCCGACATGCTGCCCGTTTGCACGGCGATGAACCGGCTGGCGGTGCAAGATGCCAAGCGTCTGAAGGACCTCGCCAAGGTCTGCGCCGACATCTGCCGCGATTGCGAAGCCGAATGCCGCAAGCACGAATTCCACCATGTGGAATGTCAGCGCTGCGCGGAAGCCTGCGCCGCGACGGTCAAGGTGCTTGCCGCGCTCTAAGGCAGCAACCGGGGCGGCCACGGCCAGCCTTGCCGGGGAATGCTGCTCGCCGCGGTCGGTCCTTGCCGCAAACGTCGCCGCGGGTGGGCAAGCACCCACGCCTCTGCTAAACGCCCCTTTTGTTCCTGGCCCGTTCCTTGATTCTTCTGGCTTAAGCACCATATCTAGCGCCTGAGCACCTTGGGGCGCCCAAGCCGGGGCCCCGCGCGCGGAACGGAGCGTTCGCGTTGGCGTGCTCAAAGACTTGGCCGCTTAAGGAGGGCCCGCCGCAATGTCGCGCGTTTCCTTGTTATCGAGCCCGCTGCTGCTGGGTTTTGAGGAAATGGAACGGCTGATCGATCGCGTTGGCAAGGGCGGTGACGGCTATCCCCCCTACAACATCGAACGTATCGCCGGGAGCGTAAACGGCACCGCCGGGGTGGAAGCCCTGCGCATTACGCTTGCGCTTGCGGGTTTCAAGCGTGACCAGCTCGAGATTACGCTTGAAGACAGTCAGCTGGTAATCCGCGGCCGACAGGAAGACGACAAGGCGCGCGAGTTCATCCATCGCGGCATCGCCGCGCGGCAATTTAGTCGCACCTTCGTGCTGGCGGACGGCATCGAGGTCAAATCGGCAGACTTGCGTGACGGTCTTCTCAGCATCGATCTTGTACGGCGCGAGCCGGACCGACGCGTGCGCAAGATCGCCATCGGGCAAACATCGTCCTGAGTCTTCCAGGCCACAGTCCCGGTCCCCGAATCGCGGGATGATAGGGAACAGAGCGACCTGGCGCGGGTTCAAAGGCAACCAGCCCAAGAGTGGGGATCGGCTGATCCCTCACAGGGAAGGAGTGAGCGTCGTGGAAACAAAGAGCAGTAAATCGGCGAAACGCAGCGGCGAGCGCACTTCGATGTTGCCCACCATGAGCATGAGCGAATTGGCCAAACTGGGCGGCGGGAAAGTTGCTTACATCAAAATGATGACCTCGGACGAAGCCAAGGAGATGTTTCCCGCCGTCGAGGGGTTGCCAGCCGGGATCAATCTTTTCGCTCTGCACGCAGCTGATGGGACGCCCCTCGCCCTGACCGACAGCCATCAGGCCGCTGTGGGCCACGCTCTCGGTGACGAATTGGAGATCGCCAGCGTGCACTGAGGGCCACGCTTGATCCTTGATCACTCCTTTTTCCACGCCCGGCTTCGGCCGGGCGTTTGCGTGTGCGGCGTTTGCGTCTCTACCGGGCGTCGGCCGATGGTTCGCGTCGTGCCAGGTTTCTCGACGACGGCCGGGCGAAGGGAAATCCTCAGTGAGCTGCGGGATGGCTCGGAATTTAACGCCAGACCTCGCGGGCAATCTCGACGATCATGCCGAGCTTCGCCCACTGCTGCTCCTCGCTCAGGATGTTGCCTTCCTCCGTACTCGCGAAGCCGCATTGCGGACTGAGGCAGAGCTGCTCCAGGGGGGCAAACTTGGCGGCTTCCGCGAGCCGCCGCTTGATGGCGTCCTTGTTCTCCAGGCTGCCGCTCTTGGAGGTGACGAGACCTACCACGACGCGCTTGTTTCCCTTGGGGAGGAAACGCAGCGGCTCCAAGCCGCCGGCACGCTCGGTATCGTATTCGAGAAAGTAGCCGTCATAGGCAATGCCGCCGAGAAGCAGTTCGGCAACGGGTTCGTATCCGCCCTCCGAGATCCAGGTAGAACGAAAATTGCCGCGGCAAACGTGCGTCGTGATGGTCATATCCGCGGGCTTTTGCTTGAGCGCGGCGTTAATGGTACGGGCGTAAATACTAGGCAACCGGCTCGGGTCCTCGCCGCGTGCGCGCACCATCTCCATTTGCTCTTTTGAGCACAGGTACGCCCAGACCGTGTCATCGAATTGAAGGTAGCGACAACCCGCTGCGTAAAACGCTTGGACCGCCTTGCCCCAGGTCCGGCCGAGGTCCTCGAAATACTCATCCAAATCGGGATAGACATCTTTACTGATCGCGTCCCGGCCACCGCGGAAGTGCAAGACCGACGGCGAAGGAATTGTCATTTTTGCGGTGACCTTGCTGTTGGCCTGCAAGAATTTGAAATGCTGGAGCATGGGGTGGTCGGCGGGAAAATCGATCTTGCCGGACACGCGGATGCTTTCCGGTTTGGTCTCCGTGCCGTGAAACTGAATACCGTGCGCAAGCACGACGCGTTCGCAGCCTTTGAGCTCCCAGAGAAAATCAAAGTGCCACCAGGAGCGGCGAAACTCGCCGTCGGTCGCAAGCTCAAGGCCCGCATCCTCCTGCCTGCGGATGATCTTCTTGATTTCCTCGTCTTCGACCGCCCTGAGCCGATCCGCCGTGATCGCGTTTTGTGCGCGCTGGGCGCGGGCCTCTTTAAGAGGAGTTGAACGCAGCAGGCTGCCGACCATATCGGCGCGGAACGGAGGATGGCTGTCGGACATGGGCGCTACTCCTTCTTTGCTCTACCGCCAAGCATTACTGCATCCTGCGGCTGGCGGCAGCTCTTTGTTCTGACACACCCAGATGTGCCGCGAGTTTATCGGGGCTCGCCGCCAGCTCGGCGCTCGCGCCTGCAAAGACGATGCGCCCGCGCTCCAAAATAATTGCCCGATCTGTGAAACCTAGGATCTTGCGAGCCTTCTGCTCGACCACGATCGCGGACAGCCGCTCGCTGCGAATAACCTTGCGCAGAATGGCCAAAAGCTCATCGACGATGATTGGTGCCAGGCCTTCCAACGGTTCGTCGAGCAGAATGATGCGTGGATTGACAATGAGCGCACGTCCGATCGCCAACATCTGTTGCTCGCCGCCGGACAGCTGGCTTCCGAGGTTGGCCCGGCGCTCTGCCAGACGTGGAAAGAGTTCGAACACGCGCGCAAGCGTCCAGGTGCCGGGTCTAGCGATCGCCGTCAGGTTCTCCTCAACGGTCAGCGATTTGAAGATGTTGCGTTCCTGCGGAGACCAACCAATGCCGGCGTGCACACGGGACTCGGGACGCCTGCGCGTGATATCGCGCCCATCGAGTTTGATGGAGCCCGCGTGCAGCGTGGTAAGTCCGACAATGGTGTTGATGAGCGTCGTCTTGCCAGTCCCGTTCCGGCCCAACAGCGCGAGCGCCTGGCCATCGGCTAGTGCGAAGCTGATGTCAGACAGAACGATCGCCTCGCCGTAGCCGGCCGAGAGTCCCTCCAGCCTGAGAAGGTCAGGCATGTGCCGATTCTCCGAGATAGACCTCGCGAACCCGACTGTCGCGGGCGATCTGCTCGGGAGTGCCTTGCACAAACAAGGCGCCATTGACCAGCACGGATATGAACGTCGCAAATTTGAACACGAGATCCATATCGTGCTCGATCAACAGCACGGTCACGTCCTTCGGCAGGGCCTCGACGATGGCGAGGATGGCATGACGCTCATCCTCCGGAACGCCCGCCGCCGGCTCGTCCAGCAGCAGTACCGATGGC
>Ga0075434_100000708_pt1 | contig 26066 bp, 26 predicted proteins | sample RhiMethybrSRZTD3_FD_75298 | JGI IMG/M metagenome (GOLD analysis project Ga0075434, IMG submission 75298) | Populus rhizosphere microbial communities from Tennessee, USA - Rhizosphere MetaG P. TD hybrid SRZTD3 | ecosystem: Host-associated > Plants > Roots > Rhizosphere > Soil | place: USA... | reverse complement strand
ATTCTGCGGAACGATAGGGTAGCATTTCGACGCACTATGAGCGGTCTTGATTGCTGCGGAAGCGAACGCCTTCCAGTCGGGGCCAACCTGGACGCGACCAGCCATCCGCTCGTGGCCCAGTATTCCATTCAGTCACGGGAGACTGGCCAGGTGTTTTTCTCCTAATTGAGATCCTCAGTCCCTCAGTTAGCATCAATGGGCCCTAGTCAGCTCGCCCGGGCTAAGGAGGAAACGCATGGAGAACATTGCCAAATCTGCTTGCGTTCTGGGGACGTTTGTTCTTACCGCCACGCTAAGTGCTCGTCCCGCTCGGCAAAGTGAGCCGACTTCGAAAGAACCCACGTCGATCGTCATTACTTTCAAGGACGGCCGCCAGGAAACTTTCGCGATGTCGGACATCGCACGGGTGGAATACCGCGATGTCGTCGACCCTACTTTGGGACAGAACTACTTTCTGGGTGAGTGGGAAGTAGGCGACGGCAACAGCGGAACGTTCTTGATCACGTTCAAACCCAATGGTGAGGCCACGCGGTCACTCGGCTCAAGTCACGGCATTTGGGCCATTCCCGGCGAGGAAGCCCGCGTGAGCTGGGGCGACGGTTGGCGCGACGTTATCCGGAAGGTTGGGGACGCTCACGAAAAGTTCGCCTTTGCGCCGGATACCACCCTCGACGATAAGCCCGCCAATGTGACGTCTGCCTGGAAGGTAAAACAGAAGAAGGCGGTACCTAAGCCTTAATGTGGGATGCCCCTCGGCTCCACACTGGTGAATAGGCCTGTTTACAACGGCGTCCGCTAATCGGCTATTCGATACGGTCGTGATGTTACAATCACGACGGTTTGGTATGGTATGGTGAACCGATGCCGGGGGCAGTTTGTGAGCGCAGGATACGTTGGGTAGAGTCTTTAACTTGTTACACCATGCATTCCTCCCTTCCATGGCTACCCTTCTCAGGAGAACAACAGTGGTTTGCCAGCGATGCTCTTCCGATAAACAGAAGAAGTTCAACACGGAAATGAACTTTCATTTTCCGGGGTGGGAAGGCTTGGACAAGCCGTCGGTGTTGGTGTTCCCAGACGTTACTGTGTGCCTGAATTGCGGTTTCGCGAAGTTCGATATTTCAGAGGCTGACTTGGGTAGACTTGCGGAAGACGCTGTGGCGTGACAACCAGATCCAGCTGACAAATCCCAACTAGCGAGAATAAGCTGCTGAATGTTCGGCGCAGATTTGCTGGAAGACGTGCGGGTCCATCTCGCTGTGAACACTCCCCACAGAATAACCACAAAGAATATCGACGTCGTAGATCCTGGTCAGCTCGTTACACAGCTGTTCGTCTTGAATCGCAGCATGGACGTTACCTTGTGTCCAGAGCAGATGAGTGCCTTCGCCGAAAAATGCAACGCGAGGACGCTCCGACGTCGCAGCCTTTGTTGCCGTACCAATGAGGATTCCAAAGGTCTCCATAAACCGAACCGGATCAAGTGTGTCATCGACCATGAATGTCGAGAGGGCGTCCGCGGCATCTAGAGCGACATATCTTCCCTCTTCCATAGCCGCAACGATATCCACACCTTGAACCTGCAATCGTGGAAGAAGACTGTTCCGGTGTGACTCCGTCGCAACCGCGATCGCAGCATTCCCGGCCCTGAGAGCAGCGCCGAGGAACTGCGTCGCATCATCAAGGAGCCGCTGATCATCAGAATAGAACCCTACCTCGTGGTGAGGCACCATGTTCGAGCTGTCACGGCGGCCATGATTTGCAGCGCGTTCATTCTTGGGATCGCTGGAAGCGGAGTTGGTCAAACTTGCACTGACAAACCGCCTGCCCCGAAGAACGGCTTCTACAGCAGGCAATAATTCAGTAGCAGCTTTCGACTTGAGGACGTAGCCGCCTGCACCTGTACGCAACGCTTCTTCCAGTATGTCGGAAGATCCCTGCTCACTCGCAAAAAGAATTTTCGTCTTCGGAGAGTGCTGCAGGATACGTCGAGCCGCTTCAATACCATTAATTGTGGGAAGTCCGATGTCCAGTAAGACCAGGTCGGGTTGCAGGTCCTGGGCTTTCTGAACCGCTTCTAAGCCATCCGACGCTTCACTGACGACCTGCAGTTCCGGATTTTTTTGAAGGGTCTTCATGGCGAAAACGCGCCAAGGCCCGTAGTCGTCGACCACGAGGACCCGAAAGATTGATCTTTCCAAGCAGCCTCCGCCCGTCAGCAGTTCAAGCCGGACAACTGACCAGCGTACTGGCCCGTGACTTAAAACGATTGCAGACGAGAGTGTTTCGTTCGTTGCGCGCGAGTAATCTCTTCTGTGGAGTTAAGAAATCGTATGCCCCGGGGCGCCGTCCGTAAATGGCACCGTTGTGCCCGGTCACACGGAGCGTCGATTGATCGCCAACTGACGAATTACCCTGTTGCTTGGTTGCTCGAAGGCAGGGATCTTATTCGCGCGGCCAAACACCTGGATGTGACGAGAATCGTAGGCTGCATTGCCCAAAATCCCGCTTCTTGCGCGGTCAGTCCATCAGAAACCGCTGAACTCACGTCAATCCCCCGTATTATCCACGGAGATCTTCGCTATACACTCACTGCCTGTGGTGGTAAAGATCAGCGATTGAGTAGGTGAAGCCGCCCAAGTAAACCACCTGGGGAACGTTGCCGGTCACACGAAACTGTACTGCGCTATCCAGCACCAGTCGTGGCCGGAGGGTGTAACTGACCTCCCATAGATTCTGCGTGAGCGCACGCGTGGCGGAGTTCGCACGCGTGGCGCCTGAGAACTCCATCGCAAGTTGCCACTTCTTCGTCAGGGCATAGGCGAGCGTGCCGGTGGGGAGCCAGTTGTGGTCGAAACTATCGCCTGCGCGTCCCAACCAGGCATAGCCGAGGTTGGCATCGACATGGAAACGCTTGGGAAGATCTTTACTGGCTAGCAGCGCGACAATGTGGTCCACGCCTGAGCTTTCGACTGGCCCTGCCGTGGGGAGCTTGGCGGAGTATTCCACGGTGAGTGTCGACGCTTCGCCTGGCGCAGAAAGCGCCAGCGAAATCCGACATTACTATCACTCACACCGACATAGTGCACGGAAGCCTCGTGCTGCCAGGGACTACCGGCGCAGTCCAGTTCCACGTTCCGTAGCAATCCAAACTTGAGCAGACCCGGGATCGATTGCTGTCGGGCGGCGGAGCTAATGTCGAATTCAAGTTCGAGTACACCAAACTGCGTGGTCTCCGCTGTATTGGTGACGGTGGGACGGTTTGGGATCGCGGTCAGATCAACCCGCGACTGCTGGGCACGGCAGTCAGCTGCAGTCAGCCACAAAAGGAGCAGGGCCGCCATGAGCTTCATTCTCGGGGATCTCACGAACGGAATGTTAGCGCGGGTGCCCCATCTTTGCGCGCCCTTTGCGCAAAGGTGGGACTCCACGCTGTTTCGGCCTAGGACTTTAAGAGTTGTCCTAAGTCACTCCGCAGGGCTCCCGTCTCTGCACATGGTGCTAGACCTTTCGAGATGTGTCCTTCGACTCCCGGTCGTCGGATCAGGGGCTAACCAGATGTACAATAACCCTTGAAATAGCCGCGAAAATGAAGAGCGAGTTATGACGTGGCCGGTCCAGCGCAGGTTTCCCCGTCTTCCCGTTTCGGTGCCCGCCGAGACGCGGCACCTGCTGGAAAATTTTCCGCGCCGCGGGCAGACCACCAACGTCAGCGAAGGCGGCTGCTATATCGAAATGATGCAAACCCTGGAGCCTCCGGCGGGCATTGATGTCGTGCTCTGGCTGAATGGCCTGAAAGTCTGCGCCCGCGCCGAAGTCGTGACACGCCACCCGAATCTCGGCAACGGCATCCGCTTCGTTCGCATGCTCGAAGCGGACAAAGACAAGCTGAAAGAGTATCTGGAATCTGCCAAGAAAACCCGCGGGCTACCCTTCCGTAGAATTCGGCTTGATTGAAGCAGTCGCTAGGAACTTCGCAGCATCTAGCTACTAGCTTCTGGCTACTAGCTTCTGCGCGGGCCAATTTGCCACGTCTTCGGAGGCCCTTGCATACAATTGGGAGTCTACTCACCCGTACTCTTCAACTTTCTCTGTGCCTCTGGGACTCTGTGGTAAATCCGACTTGCAGTTCCTGACCAGTTATGTATATACTCTACGTATATACAGAGAGGAAGCTATGAGTACCGCTCGAGTATTCCGTTCAGGAAACAGCCAGGCCGTGCGCTTGCCCAAGCAATTCCGCTTCAAGAGCAAGGAAGTCGAAATCTTCCGCCGGGGCGACGAGGTTGTTCTACGCGAGAAGGACGGAGACATGAGCCGCGCGTTCGATCTGCTTGCAAACTTGCCACTCGATCTCGAAATTTCTGATCGCAGGGACGACCCGCCACAGAAACGCAAAGGCCTCTAGATGGAGCCGCGCTATCTCCTGGACACGAACATCTGCATCTACATTCGCCAAAACAAGCCTGATGAGGTCCTGCGTCGATTTCGCAAGCTTCGTCCAGGAGAAGCTGGGCTTTCTGTCATCACTTACGGAGAACTGATGTATGGCGCTGCCAAGAGCTCCCAAAAGTCCGCAGCTTTTCAAAGGCTGAGCGAACTTGTGCACTTCCTACCCCTTTTGCCCTTACCGGAAACCGCGGCCGAAACCTGCGGCCAAGTTCGTGCCGACCTGGAAGCCAAAGGAGAAATGATCGGAAACAACGATCTCTGGATCGCCGCCCACGCGCTCGCAGCGGGACTGATCCTGGTCACCAACAACGAGAAGGAATTTCGACGGGTGCGACGACTAAAGATTGAAAATTGGACGACCTAGCAGTTAGTCGCCGTTCGCTCGGAGCACCAGGCTCGCGGCTCGTACCATCGGCTAAAAGAATCTCGTTACGCCCTCTTCCATCACCACCACGCGATCCTCAATCCCGGCCTTCTTCGCTTCTTTTTCCAGAAGCTGCAGTGGTTCGTCGATCGGTTCGTGGGAGAGGCGGAAGCTGCCGTAATGCATGGGCACCATCCAGCGCGAATTCAGGTCGAGAAAAGCGCGCGTGGCGTCGCCGGGACTAGTGTGCACAGTACGAAACTGTTCGGGATTGTAGGCGCCGATCGGCAAAAGGGCGACCTCGGGCGAAAGCCGCTGCCCGATTTCACGGAAGCCGGAAAAATACGCTGTGTCGCCCGCGTGATAGACGGAATGCTTCTCGGAACGAAGCACGTAGCCGCCGTAGCCGCGATGGGAATCTTTCAGAATACGCGCTCCCCAGTGCCGGGAAGGCACGTGAGTTACTGTTAAACCACCGTGGCGGTAGTGGTTCCACCAGTCAAGTTCAATGATTTCTTCAAAGCCAAGATCAGAAACCAGATCAAACACGTGATGTGGAATCACGATCGTGGGCGCCATGCCTGTGCTTCGACGCGTGTGATTCACAATCGCGCGTAACGATGGCCGATGTAAATGATCGAAGTGCGCGTGCGTAACCAGCACCAGGTCGATCGGCGGCAGGTCGCTGACGCGCAAGCCCGGCTTCCGCAAACGCTTCAGGACAAAGAGCCAGCGCGCAAAATTCGGATCGAGAACCACACTTTGCCCGCCCATTTGCACGAAGAAGCTGGCATGGCCAATAAAGGTCACGCCCAGTTCCCCGTTGGTGACCAGTTGTGGTTTGTAAGTGTAGCCAGTACGGGGAGTAACCGCTGAGTGCCGCACCAGTCGTCCGAACTGCTGTGCCCGCTTGCGCAAAGCCGGATTGCGTAGAGTCGCTTTAATCATTGAGCCCAATAACCGGGGATTTCTCGTCGGTTGGCTAAAACCACCAGCCAAGGAGGCACGAGGAAACCTCGTCTCTTCGACGATTTACAAAACATTCCAAGCGGAGAAACAGTACTGCTATTTTAAAGCAAATCGTCACCAGATTGCTTGACCGTAGTTACGAGAGTCATATCTAATCCGGATACCAGGGACGCCTCACCGCTTGTCATCCGAAGCGTAGCGACGAGGAATCTACTGTTTCTGCGGAGACTGCAGAAAAAGCAGATTCCTCGCTTCGTTCGGAATGACAAACACCGGGAAGGAACTTGTCGCACAAAATGGATGTCCGCCAGGTGCTGTGGCTGCATCTCCAACCTAATCAATACCACTAACGGAGATTAACCATGCGAGTTGCTTTCTTGGGATTGGGCATCATGGGGCGGCCGATGGCCGCCAATCTGGTGAAGGCCGGACATGAAGTGGCCGTATGGAACCGCACGCCGAAACCGGTGGAAGGCGCGCGCGCAGCAGAATCTCCCGCCGACGCTGCGAATGGCGCCGAGGTTGTTTGGATGTGCGTCTCCGACACCAAGGCCGTGGAGAGTGTTCTGTTCGGTCCGCAAGGCGTGGAAACTTCGATCGGTTCGGGTGCCGTCGTCGTGGATTCGAGCACCATCTCTCCCAGTGCGGAATTGCAGTTCGCGCAACGCCTTCGCGCCAAAGGCGTTGATTATGTCGATGCCCCGGTCACTGGTTCGAAAGTCGCTGCCGAGGCAGGCAGCCTGATTTTCATGGTGGGTGGCGACGACGCGGTGCTGGCGAGAATCGATCCGCTTTTCAAAGCCATGGGCAAGCAGATCTTCCGCATGGGCGACACCAGCAAGGGCCAGGCCGCGAAGATTGTAATGAACCTGCAGATCGCGCTGATCTTCGAGGGTTTCGCGGAGGCACTGACGCTGGCCACCAAACTGGGTGTCAACGTCGATTCCCTTCTCCCTCTCATTCAGGCGTCGATGGTGCGATCGGGAGTGGTGGACTACAAGGCTCCGTTCATCATGAAGCGCGACTTCACCCCAAACTTTCCTTTGCGTCTCATGCTGAAAGACATCCATCTCGCTCTGGCTGCGGCGAAGGAAGCGCGTGTGAAGCTGCCCGCATTGGAAACAGTGGAAGAAGTTTATGAGATGGCTGCGGAAGATGGACACCAGGATCTGGACTACGCGGCTACGCTCACTCTGCTGGAAAAGTGGGCAGGCGTGGAAGTGAAGGGAGCAGCGTGAGGAAGGCAGGTGTTAGGTCTTGGGTGTTAGGTCTTGGGTCTTGGGTCTTGGGTCTTGGGTCTTGGGTGTTAGGTCTTGGGTCTTGGGTGTTGATTCTTTGTTAGCCACAAGCTATCATGGTCGCTAGAATCGTTCATAAGCTCGCTTGGTCGTGCGGATGACCTCCAGACCCTCCCAACATACGATCGTTCGCCCACGGGGCTGCAAACTCGATTAATTGGCATTCTAGGCGACTATCAGGCCGGCGAATCTACGCTGGTTTGGCCTGAATTTATTCCCATTTCGGTATAGCTTGTAGAATCAGAGATTCTTGTAGCGCCGGCATCCTGCCGGCTGTTGCGAGGGCGTCCCGCCCTCGCGCGGCGGGGTACCCACCCGACAGCAGCCGGGACGAGGGCGCTACTCTTTACGCCGTTACAATTCGTCCTCATGGAGCGGCAGGCGGGGACGCCCGTCGCTCCATTGGAAGGCGCACTAGAAGTTCTGGAAAGCGCAATAGCACTCCGCGCGGTCCGCCGTTACCGGCGTAATGCCGTAAGTCGTTGCTATTACACAAGTATTACAGTGAGGATCGCAGCGTCCCTGATACCTTAAGCGTGCACTTTCCACCACGGGGAACGATCAATGGAACTGGAAGCCATCGCACGCGAACACGCCGGCGACGACCAGATCAACTGGGTCACGGCGATTTTTATGGGGCTGTTTCACCTGGGCGCCGTAGCCGCGCTGTTTTTCTTTACCTGGAAAGCATTGTTTGTCGCGGTCTTCTTGTGGTGGGTTTCGGGATCGCTCGGCATCGGGATGAGTTATCACCGCCTGCTGACGCATCGCGGATATAAGACGTACAAGTGGGTTGAGTATTTTCTCACCTTCTGCGCCACGCTTGCCCTCGAAGGCGGTCCGATTTTCTGGGTGGCCACGCATCGCATTCATCACCAGTACTCCGATCAGGAAGGCGATCCGCATTCTCCGATCGACGGCAAGTGGTGGGCACACATGGGATGGATTCTCATGGGCAAGTCGATGCACCATGACACCACCACGCTCGCGCGCTACGTGCCCGATCTCGCCAAAGACAAGTTCCACGTTTGGATTACCAAGTACCACTACGTTCCCATGATTGGGCTGGGAGTGATTCTGCTCGCCATCGGTGGGCTGCCGTTCCTGATGTGGGGAATTTTCCTGCGGACGGTGGTCGGACTGCACGCGACCTGGATGGTGAATTCGATTACGCACATGTGGGGCTCGCGGCGGTTCACCACGCGCGATCTCTCGACCAACAACTGGCTGGTGGCGATCGTCACCTTCGGCGAGGGATGGCATAACAATCATCATGCGCATCCGACCTCGGCCCGGCATGGGCTGAGGTGGTACGAAGTGGATCTGAACTGGTATGGGATCTGGTTCCTGAAGAAGCTCGGGCTGGCATGGCAGATTCAAAAGGTGAATCTGACCGAGATTGAGCAGGGATTGATAGCGGCGCCGAACGGGCAGTTGGTATCGACGCAGTTTGCGGATTAGTGTGGTTAGGGGCGGGCGTTCGCCCGTCCGCTCCACAAGCAGGGTTGAGGCGGCCTTAAGGGCCGCCTTTTTATTTGGTGCTGGCCCCCCGGACTCGCCGTTCAAGATGTTCCAGAGAAACGCAAGGTCCCTCGACTCGTTCGGCTGGCGCCTCACATCGCTCGGGATGACCGCAGTGTGGAGTTTCTTCAAGTCGCTTTCGGTTTCCTCAAGTCTATTCGTGCTGCGTGTAGGCTAAAGCGTCTGCGGCCGCGGTGCGAAAATCAGGCTTCACGGCGATACAATCATCTCGAACATCCACGCTATGCGCATTACCTCTCGCCGGAAAACGATTGCGTTCTTTGTCACGCTGGGCGTGTGTCTGGTCTCGCTGGCGATCGCCCTGAACGTTGGCTGGATCATTCTCAACTGGCGTGAAGGGGTGCTGCTGTTTTTGGGCGTAGTTTTCTTTGGGGTGTTGATTGCGGGGATGATCATCAACACCAGCTTCCTGGTACGGGAGATCCGGCGCAACGAGCAGCACGACAGCTTTATCAACGCCGTCACCCATGAACTGAAGACACCGATTGCATCAATCCGTCTCTATCTCGAGACCCTGCAGAGCCGCGCAGTGGACGACACGCGGCGCCAGGAGTTCTACAAGCTCATGCTCAGCGATACAGACCGGTTGCTGGGAACGGTGGAGCAGGTACTGAAAGCCGGACAGGCGGCTCAGAAAGGTGCGAAGCATCAGCGGGCGGAGATTGAATTTGGCGGCCTTGTGCGCGAGTGCATCGAACTGGTGCGATCGCGGCACCACCTGCAGCCGGAGGCGATGCGGTACGAGCCTGGGTCGAGCAATGGCTTGGGCGTGTCGGTGTTCGGCGATGCGGAGGAATTGCGAACGGCAGTGGCGAACCTGCTGGATAACGCGATCAAGTATTCCGGTGGCAAGGTGGATATCGACGTCCGACTGGAAAGTAACGAGAAACACATCGTGCTGCAGGTGCGCGATCGCGGAGTGGGCATTCCGCAAGGAGAGCTGAAGCGCATCTTCAAGCGATTTTATCGGGTGCCTAGCCGAACAATGGCTCATGTGAAAGGCACGGGATTGGGGCTATTCATCGTGCGCGCGATTGCCCGCAAGCATGGCGGGAAGGTTTTCGCGCAGAGCGCGGGCGAAGGGATGGGCACAACCGTAACACTTGAATTGCCGCGAGGCGTGGCTTGAGCCGGGTTCTGGTGGTTGAAGACGAGTCGCATCTGGCTAACGGGCTGTCGTTCAACTTGGTGGCGGAAGGACACTCGGTGGAAGTTGTGGGCGACGGCGAGACTGCGCTGGATCGGCTGCTCAATAAGAAAGAGAACTTCGACGCGGTCGTGCTGGATGTGATGTTGCCGGGCAAGAACGGGTTTGAGGTCGCCTCCGAACTGCGAGAGGCAAAGAATTATGTCCCGGTGTTAATGCTCACCGCCATGGGACGGCCCGAAGATGTGCTGCAGGGATTCGCTTCGGGAGCCGATGACTATCTGCCCAAACCCTTTGAGCTTGCCATCCTGCTGGCGCGTTTGCAGGGACTGTTGCGACGGAGTGCCTGGCATCGGGCGGGATGGGGCGCGGACAATGGGGTGATCGCAGAACGTTCGGATGTCGGCGAGCGCTTCGCGTTTCGCGGAAAGACGATCGACTTCAGCACACTTGAATTGCAAACTCCTACGGAGAAGATTCAGCTCACCTTGATGGAAGCGGATTTGTTACGGCACCTGATCCGTAGCAACGGACGAGTCGTGTCGCGTAAATCGATCCTGGAAGAGGTGTGGGGGTTGAAGGAAGACACAGACACGCGAGCGATTGACAATTTTGTGGTGCGGCTCAGGCGATACATCGAGGAAGATCCGGCGAAGCCGCGACACTTGTTGACGGCGCGGGGAATTGGATACCGGTTTCTAGCGGAACCGGAAGCGTGAGTGATTCCGGCGCTGCGCGCCCGACGGGGCGGGGACGCCCGTCGCTCCATTTTGCTTTTTTCACCACGGAGACACGGAGAAAAATCAGGGAAAGTCGAGTCTTGGTCTTGTGAACCTGGCTTGTCGATTGCGAGGTCTGATTTTGCCTGTTCTAATTGGGAATTTCTCTGTGGCTCCGTGGCCAATTGTCGATTGGAGAGGAGAACCAGGCGCCGCGCGCCCGACGGGCGGGACGCCCGTCGCTCCAACAAGACCCTGGAAAACTGTGTTCTGGTGCGGAAGAGATGAAAAGAAAAAAATTGTGCGTTTCTTAACAACATCCTTCTCGTCAGAGAGTAGAATTTTTTAAATCTGTTCCCGCCCCGGACAGTCACGTATTTCTCTCCTAAGGAGGTTCCATGCCTGCAAAAGTCAAAGCGATCCCCGATGGTTTTCATACCTTGACGCCTCACATCACCGTGCGCGATGCAAAGGGAGCGATTGAGTTCTACAAGAAAGCACTGAATGCAGAACTGCTGAATGCGGCACACACGCCCGACGGCCGCGTGCTGCACGCTGCTTTGCGCATTGGCGACTCGGTGCTCATGCTGAATGATGAATTTCCGGAGTGGGGCGGGCAAGCCGCGCCACGCTCGGAAGTCGGCGGTTGCACGATTCATATTTACGTCGACAATGTGGACGGCCTGTTCCAGCAGGCGCTGGCCGCGGGTGCGACGGTGAAGATGCCGCTCATGGATCAATTCTGGGGCGACCGTTACGGTATGCTGCTAGACCCGTACGGCTTCCGCTGGTCGATCGCCACCCACATCAAGGACATGTCGCCGGAGGAGATGCAGAAGGCGCAGGACGAGATGATGAAGACCATGGCGCAGAAGATGCCGCAGAGGAAGACAGCGTAGTTTTTTCACCACGGAGACACAGAGACACGGAGAAAAGCAGGGAAAAAAATAGACTCGTGGTCTCGTGAACATGCTCGACGATTGCGAGTCTGGTTTTGCCTGTTCTAGTTAGAACTTCTCTGTGGCTTTGTGTCTCTGTGGTGAATTGTCCTTTTCGATCGGGAAACCAGGCCCTGCGCCCCCGACGGGCGGGCACGCCCGTCACTCCATTCAGTGTTTGCTCCATTCATAATCTAATACGCCAACAAGATACGGAGGTCGCGGACGTTATTGCCAGTCGGACCAGTCGTGATGGCGTCGCCGAGCGCTTCGAATAAGCGATAAGAATTGAAATTGGCAAGCGTGGCCGCCGCGTCATAGCCAGCGGCCTTTGCTCTTTGCATCGTGCTCCCGTCGGCGACAGCACCGGCGGCGGGGCTGTTGCCATCGATGCCGTCGGTGCCAGCGCTCAGAATCGTGATGTTTTCGCCGGCGATCTTCTGCGCGCAAGCCAAGGCAAAGTGCTGGTTGCGCCCGCCCGCGCCGCCATTTGTTACCTTCACCGTAATCTCTCCACCGGAAATCAAGCACACACGCGATACGCTCTCGCGCAATTTGCGAAGGCGGGCCAGCAGGTAGTCGGCGGCGCGCTCGTAGTTCCAGTCATCGCACGAGTTGTCGACCTCGACGGCAAAGCCCTGCTGGGTAGCCGCCGCGCCGGCTTCATCAATGGCGGACTTATTGGAAAGAATGGGCCACCAGCGGGCACGCACAAAGGCTGGATCGTCCGACTTCGGAGTCTCCTCCAATGCATGCCGCTGGAAAAGCTCACGCACCGACGGCGGGAATTGCTCGAGCAGCGAGTATTTTTCGAGTATGGCGTAGCAGTCGGCAACGCTGGTGCAGTCCGGCATAGTAGGACCGGAGGCGAGCGCATCGAGCGTGGTGTCGGGCACGTCGGAGATCATCAGCGAGACCTGCTGTGCGGGGTAAGCGGCTTGCGCGAGGCGGCCGCCCTTGACCGCGGAGAGATGCTTGCGGATGGTGTTGATCTCGGCGATGGGCGCACCGCAAAGAACGAGAGCGCGATAAGTGGCAATGAGATCGTCGAGTGAAATTTCGTCGTCGATGGGCTTTTCCGCGATGGCGGAACCGCCGCCACTCAGCATGAAGATCACCAGCGACGAAGTCATCTGTGCATTCAGGGATTTCAGGATGGCCTCGGCCGCCCGGACGGAGTCAGCGTTCGGAGTTGGATGACCGCCTTTGAAATAGCGAAAGCCGTGCACCTGCGATGCCGGGTCAACTGACGTGGCGACGATGCCTTCGAGGCGGCTGCCAACCTGGGCTTCGAGGGCCTCCACCAGAGTGTGTCCGGCTTTGCCGATCGAGACCACCAGGACGCGAGAGTACGCATCAAGATCGTAGAGGTCCTCGCACACCCGAAGAATGCCGCGTTCGCAATGCACGTGGCGGGCGAAGGCTTTGGCGATGCTGGACTCGGCGAGGGCATGCTGGAAAATCGAGCGCGCGACTTCACGCATGGGAAGATTGGGATCGGACATGCTGGTGTGAGGGTACCAAAAGCACTCAGGAGTCCGCACTCAGCACTCAGCTTTTGGCAATTGGCATTTGGCCAGATGGATCCGTTAGTAGAGGTTTGGGGTGTGAATGTGCATTCTGAGCTCCGAGCTGGGTCCATCTGATGTGGCGGATGTTATCTGTTCGAAGTCGCAAGTGTGATCGGTCAGTCCTATAATCGCGACTGAAAACTGCTGGAGGTGGCCTATGTGGCGCAAAGCGATGGTTTGTGTAGTTCTCGTGTCGTTCAGCATTCTTGCTGGAGCAAAGGACAAGAAGAAGCAGCCACTCCCCAACAGTGTTCTCAACGCGCAGACGGTGCTGGTGGTGATCTATCCAGATGCGGGCGAGCCCTTGACGGATTTGGGTTCGAACAAGACTGCGCGGGACAATGTGGAGCGAGCCCTGATGAAATGGGGCCGGTTCCGGTTGGCGATGGAACCGCAGACGGCTGACCTAGTGGTTGCTGTCCGCAAGGGGCACGCTGGCGGTCCGACTATTGTTAATTCGCCGACGGACGAGCGGCCCGTCATTCTGCAGCCCGGCGCAGGCGATACGCGCGTGGGCGGCCAGCGCGGCCAGCCGCCGGATTTGAACAATCCTTTTCCGGGCGACATGAATCGCGGGCCGCGGGTAACCAATGAAATCGGCTCCTCGGACGATGAGTTCGGCGTCTACATGGGCGGTGTCGAGTACCCGCTCGACGGAGCGCCCATCTGGCGCTACACGGGAAGAAATGCGTTGGGTGGACAAGTTCCTGCTGTGGAGCAATTTCATAAGGCAATCGAAGAATCGGAGAAAGTGCGGCAGGAGCGGGAGAAGAAGAAGTAGATGGAATCACTGGCCGCCACGGGCCAGAAGGAATCTTGAAATTCCCTACTTCTCCAAGTAGTACTCCACCGAAGTTACGACGCGGACAGTCTTCATGATGCTGCTGTCGGCGGCTCCGTAGCCGGGCTCGCCGGTGTCACTTCCCTGGTCGGCTGGCATAATCGAGAACGCACCCTGATTTGCCTGACGAATCGAGCCGACACGGCTGCCGGAGTCGGAAGCGAAACGGTCGGCGGCGGCGCGCGCGTTGCGTGTGGCTTCAGTGATCATGTCGGGCTTGATGGAATTTAGTCCTGTGAATTTGTAAGTCAATCCCTGACCGGGATTTCCACCGAGGACGATGCCCTTCTGCAGTAGCAACATGGTCTTTTGCGCAGCCGCGGCAACCTGGTCGACGCGTGATGTGCGCACCGTGATTTGCTGCTCGACGATATAGCGGTGAGGGGCGCGATTCGGTCCTCCGTATTCGTTGGCCTGAGTGTCGACGACACGAACGACACCCAACTCGATTTCGGAGGATTGAATGCCCTGCTGATCAAGAAACTGCAGGACGGTTTTCTTGTCGGCCTCAGTCTTGGCATACAGCAAGGAGAGATCGTCACCAGCTTCCTTGTAAGTGAGCGGCCAGATCGCCAGGTCTGATTTGACCTTGCGTTCCACTAAGCCTTTGACGGTAACGTAGCGGTCGCTGAGGCGCGTGGCCTTGATTTGCGCTCCCAGCACCCAGCCTCCAACAACCATTCCCAGAGCCAGTATCAGTCCGAGCAGAACCGTTCCGCGATTGATGTCGTTGAATGCGTTCATGGAACCACCTCGGAGCTGGACTGTTGGATCCTTAGCGTCGCCAGTATAGTTCAGCAAACTTGCTACGGTCTGGGTGACTTAGGACGAACCACGTCGCGTGCCCAGGTTTCCACGGTGTCGCGCACTTCCCGTAAACGGCCTTCGAAAAAATGGTCGGCTGCTTCGATGATCACCAGCTTCTTCGGCTCAGGTAAGCCGGAAACCAGTGTTTCCAGCTTCTCTCTCGACGCGAACTGATCCCGCGAGCCGCTGACAAACAGCTTCGGTTTCGTGCAGGACTTCAGGAAATCGTAGTCGTAGGAGCGATCGTCGACGGGGGTGATTGGGATACCGAGCGCGATCAGGGCTTGCACGCGGCGGTCGGGGCTGGCGGCACGGAGGCCGACCGCTGCGCCGAAGGAGAATCCAGCAAATATCAAAGGGAGATGGAATTCCTGATCGAGCCAGTCGAGGGCAACCCGAACATCGTCGACTTCGCCGATGCCTTTGTCGTGTTCGCCTGCGCTCAAACCGGTGCCGCGAAAGTTGAAGCGCAGGACGGGAAGTCCGAGGGCATTCAGCGCTTTTGTTGTGTGGAAGACCACTTTGTTGTGCAGCGTTCCACCGTAGAGCGGGTGGGGATGGCAGACGACAGCGGCATGCGTGGCATCAGGAGCGCCTTGGTTGAGAAGGGCTTCGAGCGAACCTGCCCGACCCGGGAGGGATAAAGAGCGGATGGAGGCGTGCACGTCTCTCAGGGTACAACGAAGGGAGATGGTTGTGGACGGAGGGAGGCGCTGCGCGCCCGACGGGCTGGGACGCCCGTCGCTCCATCAGGAACTGTTTGTGGAGCGACGGGCGTCCTCGCCCGTCGGCACGCTTGTGCTGATGCTCTCACTGCCTTGCGGTATCCTCTCTTGCATGGACGTCGTCGCACTCACTCGTCAACTCGTCGATATCGAGTCGATCACGGGGAATGAACGCCCGGTTGGGGACTGGCTCTACCAGGAACTCTGCCGGCTGGGATATCAAGTCCGCAAAATGCCGGTCGACGGCGATCGTTTCAACGTTCTCGCTACGGTGCCTGAAGAACCGCATCCCGCGGTGGTCTTCTCCACCCACATGGATACGGTCCCGCCCTTCATTCCTTCCTCTGAGAATGAGCAGCGCATCTATGGGCGCGGATCCTGCGATGCCAAGGGAATTATTGCCGTGCAGATGGAGGCTGCGCGGAAGCTTCTGCAGGAAGGAATTCGTGTTGGGCTTCTGTTTGTCGTTGGAGAAGAGCGGGACAGCCAGGGAGCGAAAACCGCCAATCAGCACGCGATCGGGGCTCGATTTCTCGTGAATGGCGAACCGACGGAGAATCGTCTGGCACTCGCTTCAAAGGGCACGCTGCGGATCGAATTGACGGCTTCCGGGAAGATGGCGCACTCGGCGTACCCCGAGTTGGGAGCGTCGGCCATCGACAAACTGGTGCTGGCGCTCACGCGGCTGCGTGCGATGCCATTGCCGTCAACCGAGGGGATCGGGCCCTGCACGTTCAACATCGGGTTGATCGAGGGCGGGCGCGCTCCCAATGTGATTCCCGACCACGCCAAGGCACACCTGCTCTACCGGTTGGTCGGGCCGACGCAGGATTTGAAACGACAGATTGTGGAGACTGTAGGGGAACTGGCGAAGGTGGAGTTTTATCTGGAAATTCCCTTCATGCGCTTCCGCGCCATTGACGGACTGCCAACGATGGTGGCGGCCTTCACGACCGACATTCCCGCACTCACCAACTGGGGCGAACCCCTGCTGATCGGGCCGGGATCGATTCACGTCGCGCATACGGACGGCGAGTACGTGGAGAAGGCACAACTCGCGGAAGCTGTGCAATTGTATTGCAAAATAACGAGACGCCTGACCGGGGTTTAGAACTCATAACTCGTCTGATCAGTCGGCAGCCAGGAAGTAACAGAAGATTTCCGGGGCTGCAAACGCATATTGGTTGGGCTCACGCGGCACGGGTCGGAGGCTAAGATCGCGGATTCAATTCTCGGCACCGGCACCATGCTTCTGTTGGCAAAGTTTGCACATGGTGGCCGGAAGCGAATTGTCCACCCTATGTTTGGCAGGTTTTATCGTGCGCAGGTAGGCAAACATCGCTTTCAGGTCATCGTCCGTCAGGTTCTTGTAAACCTTGATAGGCATCACCGGACTTAACGCGCGAGCTTTGAGTTTCCCAGTTCGCATGACCTCGAGAAACTGCGCTTCATCGTAGTACGGAATCCCTGTGGGATCGGGAGTGATGTTAGCGGCGGCCACATAGCCCCAGGGGCCTTCCAGAGCGAATCCTCCAGCGAATTCCATGCCAGGCAGAGTTTGCCCGCGCATTTGTGGGCTATGACAGTCGGTGCAGCCTCCCAGGTTGATCAATTGTTCTCCACGTTTCACGGGGTCGGACGGAAGATCCTCGATCACGGGGACCGTGATGGGCTCTGGAGCATTACGGATAAGGTACTTCACCGGGAACACGATCTCGGTCGGCGGCAACGGATTCCGGACCGAGGGCATCGATCGCAGGTAAACAACGACCGAAGCGACATCTTCATCGGACATCTTGCGAAAATGAAGGTAGGGCATGAGGGGGAACAAGGCGCGACCGTCGTGGCTGATGCCCTCGCGAATGGCACGCCCGAGTTGATCATCGGTCCATCGCCCGGCACCGGTATCGGGATCGGGCGTGAGGTTCGGAGCAACGATGCGTCCGGGTAACCCGGCGTAGGGCATGAGCTCGCCCGCACCTTCTTTCCCTTCAAGGTAAGGCGTATCTGGAGCGCTCCAGTTGTGCGGCGTATGACAGTAGATGCAACCGCTGAGGCCGTTTGCAATGTAATGACCGCGCTCCAGTCGCTGAGGCGTACGTTCAAAGGTTCGGCTGGTGAGCGCCCTCGCACGTGGCCCGAGAATGGGTCGCCAGCCGATGGTCAGCGAAATCGCGATCGCCAGGAGAACTACCAAGGAGAACAGAATGATTCCAAGCCACTCTCCAAAACGAGCCATCTCGATCTCCGTACGGGGATTCGACTCAGAATAGCAGGAGACCCGGTTCTGTTCCTGCTGTTCGCAGAATGGAATTACACTGGTGAGCATCATGTCCTCCAACTCGGTCAATTCCCTCTCCCACGCTTCTTCCGCTTATCTGCGTTCTGCGATGCACCAGCCTATCCGGTGGCACGAGTGGGGCGAGGAGGCGTTCGCGGCCGCCCAGCGCGAGAACAAGCCCATGCTGCTGGACATCGGCGCGGTGTGGTGTCACTGGTGCCACGTGATGGATCGCGAGTCGTACGACGATCCGGAAGTCGCGCAGATCGTGAATGAGAATTTCATCGCCGTGAAGGTAGATCGCGATGAGCGGCCGGATATCGATAGCCGATACCAGGCGGCGGTCAGCGCCATCAGCGGACAGGGCGGGTGGCCCTTAACGGCGTTTCTTACGCCGGATGGAAAGCCCTTTTACGGAGGAACCTACTTTCCTCCGCAGGATCATTGGGGACGGCCCAGTTTCAAGCGTGTATTGACGTCGATCGCAAATGCTTATCGCGAAAAACACGCGGATGTGACCGAGCAGGCGCAGATGGTGGAGCAGACCATCTCGCATGCGGAGTCGTTTATCGGGCGCAGCGGCAGTTTCTCCCCTTCTGTCATTGAGGCAATCGTGAAATCAGCGCTGTCGATGTTTGACGCGGGGAACGGAGGGTTTGGACAGGCGCCAAAGTTTCCGCATCCTGGAGCCCTTGATCTGCTGATGGAACATTACGAGCGCACCGGGGACGAGCAGGTGAAGAATGCATTCGTGACTACCCTCGACCACATGGCCAATGGCGGCGTGTATGACCAGCTGGCAGGCGGGTTTCACCGTTACTCGGTCGACGAACGCTGGGTTGTGCCGCATTTCGAGAAGATGAGCTACGACAACTCGGAACTGCTGAAGAACTACGTCCACGGCTTCCAAGTCACGGGAACAGAGTTTTATGCGGAGGTCGCACGCGACATCATCCGTTGGATGGATGAATGGCTCAGCGACCGCGAACGCGGCGGATTCTACGCCTCGCAGGACGCCGACTACTCCATGGAGGACGACGGCGATTACTTCACGTGGACGGTTGCGGAAGCGAAAGCGGCGCTCAGCGAGGACGAAGCTGCCGTCGCGTGCCTGCATTACGACATTAACGAGATCGGCGAGATGCATCACAACCCAGAGAAGAATGTGTTGTATGTGCGGGCTTCGATCGAAGAAATCGCCGCTCGCCTGAACCTCGCACCGGAGAAGGTTCGTGACCTGCTCGCATCGGCAAAGAAAAAAATGTATGCGGCCCGTCTGCAGCGGCCGACTCCCTATGTTGATAAGACGGTTTATGTGGGATGGAACAGCCTTTGCATCTCGGCTTATCTGGAAGCAGCAAAGGTGCTGACCTTGGACGGTGCCCGGCATTTCGCACTTCGCTCTCTTGACCGGATCTTGAGCGAGGCTTGGCGCCGGGACCAAGGCTTGCTGCATGTGGTCGCCTACTCCGACACGCAGGCGCCACCACGAGAAGTCCGCGGCCTGCTCGATGACTACGCTTTCACCGCGATCGCTTGCCTGGACGCTTACGAAGCCACGGCTGATCTCAGCTACTTCAAGTTTGCGAAAAAGATTACCGACGCCATGGTCGAGAAATTCTTCGATCCTGTGTCTGGCGGTTTCTTCGACGCTGAAACGAGCGCAGGATCGCCGGCGTTGGGAGTTCTGTCGGCGCGCCGCAAGCCGTTTCAGGATTCACCGACACCCGCGGGAAATTCGATGGCCGCGATCGCTCTGCTGCGCATGCATGGCTACACCAACGACGGAGGGTATCGCGACAAGGCGGAGCAAACCTTGGAAGTGTTCGCAGGTATGGCCACGCAGTTCGGAATTTACGGAGCGACTTACGGCGTTGCAGCCGTACACTTTTCCCAGCCGCACACGCAAGTGGTGCTGATCGGAACGGGGGCTACGGCCGAATCCATGTGGAAAACGGCATCGGCGAGATTCGCCTTCAACAAGATTGCGATCAAGCTCACTTCCAACGAAGTAACCGCACAGAATCTCCCGCCTGCGCTGGCAGAAACACTTCCGCAGTTGCCCGGGATCCAACAGGCAAAGACTGTAGCAGTGGTGTGCTCGGGATTTAGCTGTCAACCACCGATGTTTGAACCGACGCAGCTGGAGCGCACGCTGCGCGAGACGCTGAAGAAACCAGCGGCCTGAGCGATCGGGTTACGAATCCAAACTCACCACCCGCATTCGCGGGAAGATTCACGCGGCCACAAAAAGAGGGCCGACGCGAGTAATGACCTCACGTCGGCCCACAGATCTCACTAGTTCAAACTGCGTGTTACTGCCAGGGTTACTTTGGTGACCTTGCAACTTTTTACCTTAAGCTGCAATTTGGGCCTTTAGCGGGTGGGCACATGGGTAGCGGACCACCGTCCGGAGCGGGAACTCTGGGGGCAGCGGCTGCTACATATGTGCTCACAAACGCCAGCATCAGGAACAACGCCCTGATACGCTTCATTGGGTTCTCTCCTTACACGCAAGTAACCTGCATGCGGTTACCAACGTGCGCCCGCATTATAACGCCCCAAGTCAAGTGCAAAGATTAATATTCCGGATTTCCGAATCCTGGAATTCCGAATTGGCCCATAACGCCGGCGTGGGAAAAGGGCGGAAGTCTTTTCGTCTTCTACTAAACTCGTGGGAGGCTTTTGGAGAGAAAACGGCTTTTGTGTCCAAAATTTAAGACTACTTGAGAGCCGCAGGACTCAGATTCCTAGCCTTTTCCGCGCGCATTAGCCTGGACGCCGCTGTCTGGATAACGACAAACGCGTGGAACGGATAACGTCAGTCTGGTTTGAGGGAAAAAGACTAAGTCTTGGAAACCACCCGCCGGGGTAAGGGCGGATAGCTGAAATTGGAGTGCCGGGTCAGGCTCTCACCAACCTTGAGTTCCTGCGAGGCTGAGGCGGTCGGTTCCGGGCTGCTGCGCGACAGGGCTCGATCCACCATACTCTCGAACATGGGAATCAGTGAGTCGGCCGGTACCGGGTGTTGAATATCGTTAAGTGACTGTTCCCAGCGCTGTGAACGCAGCATCGTCGACGCTTCTTGCTCGCGCGCGGGACTCTTCACCAGTGCGTAGCCAAGCCAGATGAGGATGGTGAGATTGTAGGCGGCCATGTTGACGAAACTGCTCATCCTCTGATTGTTGAGCGCCGAACCCATGGCTACGAGCGAAAGTTCGACACCGGCAAATGCCCCAAAACCGAGCGCGATGCCAAAGCTCTTCTGACGCCAGCTCGTGCCCAGATAGCGGGAAAATACAAGTAGAAACAGCACCAGGCCGCATTGCACAACACGGATACTGCGCTGCAAAGTCAGAATGGCGGTGACCAGCGGAAAATCGCCTCCCGTGGGCCCGGAAGCTGCCATCACTCCAGCGACCATGAGCATGACCAATCCGGCCCACTTAAAAAGGACCGAGCCGAGATCGCGCAAGGTGTGATATGGCCGAAATACATCCAGGAACACTTCGTGGATCACTTTGAAACCCAAAACGACACTCACAGCGGTCGTGGCCCAGTAGCAGTAGAAAAAGATCGCGTAGTAGCGGTCCTCATGGAACGGGAAGGTCAAAGCGAAGGTGACGATCTGGAAGACTACGTAGGTGAAGAAGATGGGAAAGGTGCGATGGAGCTTGCGCCATACCATGATCCCGGCCACGACGGCCTGCAGGATGGGGTGCGCGATCCAGAGCGCGTTATAGGCGAGTTGGGCGTTCGAACTCATCAAGATTCTAACCCTCATCCGCCAACGACGGACGTGGGATGCTACACTACGACTCCGAACTTTTAAAGGCTGCGCTCCTACCTTAGCAGTTCTACACTGCGGATCAATGTACCAAAGTAACTAACGGTAACTATTACCTTCGAGACGCGCAAGTCTCACTCTTTCAAGGGGTTAGTAGGGAGCATCCCATCGCGCATGATGACTCAACGGTGTCCCAGTAACCTCCCCGGCGCAGGCTTTGGGCGAACTATGCCACGCAGTGAATGTAGGCACGCATCATGCGCACCTCGTCGTCTCTCTCTGACAGGTCGTGCAGCAGGATGTCGCGCATGGAGACGACTCCCTTTAGTTGGTTTCCTTCGCAGATGATCAGGTGGCGGAATCCGTGGCGGCGCATGAGGAAACCGCACGTTTCCATATCTTCGCGGGGACCGACGGTGAGGGGATCCTCGGTCATGACATCAGCAACGCGAGTATGGGCCGGATCCAAGCCTTCCGCCACGACGCGGCGCATCAGATCGCGTTCGAAAATACTCCCACGAGCAGGCCATCCTGCAGCACAGGAACGGCACCAATATTGCGCTCGACCATCGCGCGCGCCACGTCGAGCACGCTCTGTTCGGCCTCGGCGTAATAGGTTTCCTGAGTTTTAACGAGATCGTAGATGCAAGACACGTTGCACCTCCTGAACTCGGATGCGGAGCGGGTTTAGAGGGTTCGAAGGTTCTTTTCGGGCGGAGTATACCGCAAGGTTGCAAAGTTTCAAGGTCGCAAAGTTTCAAAGTGGCGCAAGGTTGCAGACGGGAGATCCGCTTGCATACAGGCATCACACCCAGATTTGTAGCCTTGAAACCTTGAGACTTTGTAACTTTTGAAACCTTCTTAGCGGGTACGGAGGAGCTTGTCGGGGATGCGCGCCCGCTCTTCGCGTGCGGGTGGCTTTTCGCCCAGGAAAATCATGTAGGAACAATTCCAGAGGGCGGTGGGAATGCTGCCGCGGGGCTGGGTAGTCAGGACGATGTTGTATACCTCGGAGACCGGCAATTTGCGAATAATGGAACCTTCACTCTTCGGCTCGACTAGCGCCAGATAGGTAAGGAACTGGTAGACATCCGGCGTTCCTTTGTATCCCGGAGCGAGGAAAGATACCTCGGCATTCTCATTCGAGAAATGCCAAGCTAGGGACGCAGCCAAAGCTACTGCCTTTTCGTAGGCGGCAGGAGTCAGAGCGTCCGGCGCGGGATTGTCGAAAACCAAACGGAGTTTGCGTTCATCCTCGCGGCTGAACTCGCGCACTTTGAGAGAACCGGATTTGGCGGTGGCTTTCCAGTCCACATGGCGGGCGGAATCTTCCGGCGTGTATTCCCGAATGCGGTACAGGTCATAGCCGCGTCCGCGAACGAAAGTCTCGAATTCACCGGTGATTAGAGGAAGGATGTCGAGAAACTCGTCGGTCGGCTCGACGGCGGGGTACACGAGCACAGTACGAGTCAGAGGTACTCGGCGAGTTTTTCTCAAGAAAGCGAATGGAAAACGCGTCGCTAGTCCGAAGCTCTCTTCTGCATAGCGGCCGCGGCGCTGGAAGCGCAACTCGAGGTCGGCGGACAACTCACCTTGCGGCGCCAGGTAGGGAAAATAAGCGAAGCCGTCAAAGATACCCGGTCGCGAGCCGTCGTTGACGATGCGACGAACACGCCGGTCGGGCAAACGCACCCACTGCTGCTCGGGCGGACGCTTCGGCGGGAAACCGAACATCGCCGGCTCCCAGACCCATTTCTTCCCGGCTTTCTTCTTCTTGGAAGGGACAACTTGAATCGAGAAGGAAGGAAGCCAGCGGCGTGGATTTTTCAGCAGGATACGACCGAGCACGGGCTTGCCGGCGAAGACATGTTCTGGCAAGCGGATGTCGAGTTCCAGATCGCGCAGCACAAGCGCTGAAATCACGCCCGAGACCAGCATGGCGGCCAGCATGGCGGCGACAATTACGTACAGCAGGTTATTGCCCGTGTTGAGCGCAGCGATGCCGATGAGGAGAGTGCTGATGGCGTACACGATGCCGGCACGCGTGACTTCGTAATCAACCACATCTCGAAGGCGGGCCGTGACGACTCGGCGAGCAAGGTGGGGGACGGTCGTGAGACCGACCAGAGCAGCGAGTACCAGAGCCGCTGATGCAAGGACGAGCGTGGCCAGAACATTGCCCGATTCGCGCGACACCGTCGAAAACAAGGCCGCGGCAAAGGCCAGAACTAGACCCAGGAAGGCGAGGAAGAACTTGACCCACAAATCGGCTGTCTGGGAGCGGGCAAGATCGAAGAGACGCGGGAACCAGGTAGCGCCGGCGTGTTGGCTCATGTGGGGGCGTCCCGCCCTCGCCTCAGCGGGCGAAGCTTGCTCGACTTGTTCTCGGGTCGTCATCTGCATCTTGAGCCTAGCACCGGTGCGTAGCGGCATCAATCTTTGCTGAGCTGGAGGTGAGCTTTCGTAACTCCCGGGCGCGAATCCACTACTTACAATATCGCGCTTACGCGCGACGACAAGCTAACGGCGCTTTGCGCGGTGCCACAGCCAGAGGCAGAAGATCGCGACGGCTGCTGCGATCGCTACGACGATGTTGAGGTCTTTGATGTAGTCGATCAGCTGGTCCCAGTGTTTCCCGAATTTGTAGCCAACGGCCGAGATCACGCTGACCCACAACAGTGCTCCCAGAAAGTTAAACAGGGCGAAGCGCTTCCATTCCATGCGCAGCACACCCGCAAGCGGGCCGGCGATCACGCGCAATCCGAAAATGAAGCGGGCGAAGAAGATCGTCACCGCGCCATACTCGTCGAACAGTCGTTCCCCACGCTGTATGGTTGAAGTAGGGATGCGGAATATGTGGCGGTAACGGTCGAGCAGAGGGCGGCCGCCGCGATAGCCGATGGCAAATCCCAGATTGTCGCCGAGGGTTGCGGCACAGACTCCCACCAGGATGATGTAGGGGAGCTGCAGTTCGTCCTGCGAATAGGCGAGGAAACTGGCCAGCAGGAGAATGGTCTCTCCGGGCAGCGGGATGCCGGCATTCTCAAGCAAAAGGGAAATGCCAACTGCCCAATAGCCGTACTCAGTGATGTAGCCGCGCAGAGTCTCGAGGATGTGGTTGCCCCATGCCGGCAGTTTTCAAAACTTCGATGATCTTATCGTGTCGCTCGAAGCCTTGCCTGTCAGGAAGTCAATTAACGTCGCATTGAATTGGTCAGGGACCTCCTCGTAAGGAAGATGGCCGACTCCCGGGTACACGACTACTTCACAATGCTTGAAGTACTGACGCAATTTCTCGGCGGACTGAGGGTGCACGGCCGCGTCGGCGGAGCCCCAGATCAGTAGTGTGGGCACGTCTGCGATTTGAGGAAGGACTGCTTCCAATTGCTGCAGGCAATCGGTCCAGTGGCGAACAATCCCAAGCGCGTACTCGAAGCTGCCGGGAATCGCGGTGGGCGCGACGTAGCCCTCGAGCGTGCCCGGGGGGATCCGCGTTGGATCGCCGAACAAGCGTGACAGCCAGTACGGGTAGGTCCAGCGCATGAAATCCACGCCTCGGAGGAAAAGCGCCGAGCCCAGCTTGCTGCCAAGAAGCGGAGCGAGGCGACGTCCGTGCTGAGACCAGGGATTCACGGGAGCAACCAGAATCAGATTCCCCAACTGCAGATCAGGACGGCGGGCGCACATCACCGCGGCCATCATGGCCACTGCACCTCCGTAGGAAGTTCCCAATAAGTCGAAGGACCTGACGCCGACCGCGTCGAGAAAGCTCAAAAGTCGGTCCGCTCCCGAGCGCAGGCTGCAATTCAGACCCGCAGGCCGATCGGAAAAACCTGTACCGACGCTGTCCACCGCATAAACGGTGGCATAGCGAGCGAGCGCAGGAATCGTAAAACGCCACGAGAAGGAATAGCCCATCAGACCATGAAGGAGGATCAACGGTGGGCCAGTTCCGGCCCGCAGGTAGCGCATGCGGGCGCCATCGACGTCTGCAAATAGCTCTTCGATCGGCGGCGTACCGCGCGGAAAAATTTCCCCGACAACCTTGGATTTCACAAACGTATCTTTCGGCAGACGGACAACTCTTTTCTCATAGCTTGGACTCTATGTAAGTGATATCGCCTCTGTCGCTTCTGTGATGGGGAGCTTCGGCTCCCCGTTTTTTAGGCAGCGCGGCGACGCTTTCTGCCCAGAAACTTGCGCAGCACACGTATGCCCTTGTCTACGTGCTGCTCCTGCAATAAGAATGGAGGGAGGAAGCGGACCACCGTGTCGTGAGTACTGTTAAAAAGAACTCCCTGGGCAAGCCCTTGCTCCACGATCGGACGTGAAGGAATTTCCAGTTCGATGCCTTGGATGAATCCGCGTCCGCGGACTTCTCTTGCTACCGCGTAGTCATCGACCAATTCCCGCAACTGCTGCGTCAGATACGCGCCCACCTTGTTCACATTCGCCAAGAGATTTTCTTGCTCGATGATGGCCAGATATTCTAGGGCTACGCGGCAGGCGAGAGGTCCGCCACCAAAGGTGGTCCCATGCTGCCCGGGTGAAATGGCCGAAGCGAATTCCTCTCTTGCGAGGAAGGCGCCGAGCGGCAGTCCCGCCGCAATCGGTTTCGCAATGGC
>Ga0075434_100000704_pt1 | contig 26088 bp, 19 predicted proteins | sample RhiMethybrSRZTD3_FD_75298 | JGI IMG/M metagenome (GOLD analysis project Ga0075434, IMG submission 75298) | Populus rhizosphere microbial communities from Tennessee, USA - Rhizosphere MetaG P. TD hybrid SRZTD3 | ecosystem: Host-associated > Plants > Roots > Rhizosphere > Soil | place: USA... | reverse complement strand
GCGGGCCTGGGGGGCAGCAAAGAATTGCGTGAAATACCTGATTTCAATCACATTTCCATCGCGTTGCCTCCGCAACTTTTGCGAAGTCATTGTGTCTCCAAGTGATTCTGAGATGCAGGTCAATCATTATTTAACCGTAATGGCCGCAAATAGTACTGCACGGGACGAGCGCCGGGCCGCTATTGCCACCGTATTCAGAAAAGAGAGAACATTCATGCCTTTCCGGCCTCCGGTTCGCGCTAGCATTTCACGGCACGGGGAGAAGGAGCAAAGGCTCCGTCAGTTCGTCTTACAGCACATCGGCACGGGCACCGATCGCAGCCACCACCTGATGGTCGTGGCACGCTCGCTCGAAAGCCCGGTGGTCAAGGCGATCGTCGGCCTCGAGCAGATGATCGCCGCCGCCGGAGGCTCGGTGCGGCTGATCTTGGCGCAGCTCGATGATGAGACACAGGGCCAGACCGGCGCCATGTGCTGCACGCATGAAATCCGCTGGGCCCGGCATCCCCGTTTGATCGAGGCGCACGAACAACTGGTCTTGGGTCCGCAGACCTGCTGGATCGGAGACTGCATGCGCCGCGATCCAAGCAAGTGCGACGCCTACGAGAATTATGTGGAAGATTGCGGCGAGGCCGCCGGCTGCGCCGCCGTGTCGTTCGAGCGGCTTTGGTTTGCAAGCACGCCCCTGAAAGGCGTCGCCGCCCCGGGGCCAAGCGCGCCCTTGCCCCCGAGCGGGCACTCCTCGGCACCGATCCTGCTGAACCGCCAATAGCGCGCGACGCCTCCCCGCGCGCCGGCGCCCGTCAGGTGACGGGCGCGCCCGCGCGCGGCCCGGTATTTCCCCGAAAAAGGGCGCAAGCGCTTGCAAGAGCGGACAACGCCAGCGCTTCCGCCACTGTTCAGCCACCGCTTGTTGCTCCATTTCTCGGGCTCGGCCGTCGGGCCGGTCGGCAGGAGAGCTGCCGATATTAGGTTGCGGGGATTGGCGCCATGCGGTTTGTCCTTCGTTTGCTCGTTGCAGGTCTCGTCGTCCTGTTGGCTCAGGCCGCCGATGCCCAGGAGAAGCGCTTCAGCCATGCCGGCATTCAGGCCGATGCGAAGCGCTATGAGAGCACGTTGCGGGCGAGCCTTCGTGCCGCCAATCGGCTTGGCGCGGAGGCACGCGGCGCCGCGGACCGTCTGATCGCCAAAGACCCCCGGGCCGCCTCTCTCGCCTACGCGGAGACGGTACTCGCCGATCCCAACGACGCCGCCGGTTGGCTTGGCCTCGCCCGGGCGTTGCTCGCCATCAACGCCGAGCGCGGCAGCGAACGCTACGAGCTTCCCGTCAATGCCTCCGCTGCCGCCTTCACTGCCTATGAGCGGGCGGCGCTGCCGGCCGCCAAGGCCACCGCCTTGACCGTGCTGGCGGATGCCCTGAAGCGGCGTTCGCTGTTCCGCCCCGCACTCGATGCGCTGAGCGTCAGCCTGGCGCTCGTCGAGAATGAGGAGGCGCGCGAGGTCTACGAAAAACTTCTCGCTGAGCACGGCTTTCGCATTCTTGAATACAAGGTCGATGCCGACGCCAGTCAGCCCCGCCTATGCGTGCAGTTCTCCGAGCGGCTCGCGGCGGGCCGCAGCGATTGGGCGGAATTCGTCAAGCTGGACGGCAAGGATCCGCACACCGTGACGGCCGACCAGCGGCAGATCTGTGTCGATGGTCTCGCCCATGGCAAGCGCTACGAGGTGCAGGTTAAGACGGGTCTTCCCTCCGCCGTTGGCGAGACCCTGAGAAAGACCGCCGAACTTGCCGTCTACGTCAAGGACCGGACGCCATCGGTGCGGGCCAGTGGCCGCGGTTATGTCCTGCCCAATCGGGGCCAGCAGGGCATTCCCTTGATCAGCGTCAATACCGACACGCTGAGGGTCGAGGTCTATCGCATCGGCGACCGCAACCTGGCCCAGACCCTGCAGAGCGGCGACTTCCAGAAACAGATTGCCGCTTACGAAATCGAGACGCTGAAGGAAAAAAGCGGCGCGCGCGTCTATGCGGGCGAGCTTGCCGTTGCCGTCCGCCCCAACGAGGACGTCACCACGGCCTTCCCGGTCGCCGAGGCGTTGCCCAAGCTGCAGCCGGGCGTGTACGTGCTCGTGGCGCATGCCGCCAGCAGCAAGGAGGAGCCCGGCCGGGCCGCGGCCGCCACCCAGTGGTTCATCGTTTCCGATCTTGGTCTCACCAGCATTAACGCCGAGGATGGCGTGCACGTCTTCGTGCGTTCGCTGGCGACGGCCACGCCGGTCGTCAATGCCAACCTGCGTCTGCTTGCCCGCAACAATGAGGTGTTGGGCAGCGCGCGCACGGATTCTCGCGGCTATGCCCGTTTCGACGCCGGCCTGCAGCGCGGGGAAGGCGGCCTTGCGCCCGCCGTTATTGCCGCCGACGCCCCTGACGGCGATTACGCCTTTATCGATGTGGCGGGTGCGGCCTTCGACCTGACCGACCGTGGCGTCAAGGGCCGCAGCGCGCCAGGGCCGATCGATGCCTTCGCCTACACCGACCGCGGCGTCTACCGCCCCGGAGAAACCGTGCACCTGGTGGCGCTCGCGCGCAATCGCCTGGGCAACGCCGCCTCCATTCCCCTCACCCTCATCATCGCCCGTCCGGATGGCGTCGAGTACAAGCGCATGCCACTGCCCGATCAGGCCCTCGGCGCCGGCGCCGCCGACCTGGCGCTGCCGCCCACCGCCATGACCGGAACTTGGCGCGTGCGCGTGCACGCCGAGCCGAAGGCGAGCGCCATCGCCCAAGCGGCGTTCCTGGTCGAGGACTTCGTGCCCGAGCGGCTCGAACTGAAGCTCGAGCCCGCGGTCGCCGCGCTCGCCGTGGACCAGCTGAGCACCATCAATGTGACGGGGCGCTATCTCTACGGACCGCCCGCCGCGGGCCTGGCCGTGGAGGGCGAAATCGTCGTCAAGCCCTCCAACCGCGAGGTCGCCGGTTTTGCCGGCTTCAAATTCGGGTTGGCCGACGAGCAGCTGAGCCCCGTGCGCAAGACCTTGGAGCAGCTCCCCAGCACCGACGCTGCGGGCCGGGCCGCCGTCGGCCTGCGCTTGCCGCCCTTGCCGCGCACGGCGCGACAGCTCGATGCCGATATCATTTTACGCTTGCGCGAATCCGGTGGCCGCACGATTGAGCGCACCGTCACGCTTCCCGTCGAGCTGAATGAGCGGCGCATCGGCATTAAGCCCCTGTTTGCGGGCGGGCAGATCGGCGAGGGCGAAATGGCGCGCTTCGAGCTGGTCCTGCTCGGCAACGACGGCCGTCCCGTTGCAGCGCCAGGTCTCAAATGGGAGCTTCTGCGGCTCGACCAGCGGTGGCAATGGTATAGCCGCGACGGCAACTGGAACTACGAACCGATCGTCAACGCCCGCCGCGTCGCCGCCGGCACGGCGGAGGCATCAGGCACGACGGCCAGGATCGAGGCACGCGTCGATTGGGGTCGCTATCGGCTCGAGGTGACGGGCGCGGACGGCACCCTCTCCAGCCTGATCTTCAACGGCGGCTACTGGGCCGACGAGACCGCCGACAGTCCGGAAATCCTCGACGTCGCCCTCGACAAGCCCGCCTACCGCGCGGGCGAAACGGCGCGGCTTAAGATCCAGTCGCGCCTGGCGGGTCGGGCCATGATTGTGGTGCTGAACTCCGGGCTCGCAAGCCAGCAGGAGGTCGACCTGGCGGCCGGCGGCGGCGAGGTGGCCCTGCGCGTCAGCGAAGACTGGGGGCCGGGCGCTTACATCACGGTGATGCTCTATCGTCCGATGGACGAGGGAGCCAAGCGCATGCCGAGCCGCGCCCTCGGGCTGCGCTGGCTTGCCGTCGACCAGGCGCCGCGGTTGCTGAGCCTTGCTCTCGACCTGCCGCCGCAGATCAAGTCGGGCGCGACCTTGTCGGTGCCGGTCAGGGTCGCCGGACTGGGCGCGGGCGAGGAGGCCTTCGTCACGCTTGCCGCGGTCGATGTCGGCATTCTCAACCTGACGCGGTTCGAACCGCCGCGGCCCGAGGCCTGGTTTTTCGGGCAACGCCGGCTCGGTGCCGACATCCGCGATCTCTACGGCCGCTTGATCGACGGCATGCGCGCCGAACGCGGCCGGTTGCGCTCTGGCGGTGATGGTGGCTCCGATGGCATGTCGATCGCGGGCTCACCGCCGGTGGAGGCAACGCTCGCCTTGTTCTCGGGCCTTGTCAGGCTCAACGCAAGTGGTGGGGCCAGCGTCGACTTTCAGCTGCCCGATTTCAACGGTGCCGTGCGTATTTCGGCCGTCGCCTGGAGCGGCAACAAGATCGGATCGGCCAGCAAGGATCTGATCGTACGCGACCCGGTGACCCTCACGGTGTCGGCTCCCCGTTTCCTGACGCTGGGCGATAAGGCGCGCCTGGAGCTCGCCGTGCACAATGTCGAGGGCGCGGCTGGCCCCTACAGCATTGTCGGCGAAGCGGAGCTCGATAGCGCGGCGGCGGGTCCGCGGCCGACCGGCTTCGAACGCAGCGTGGTATTGGCGGCCGGCGAGCGCCGGCGCGAGGCCTTCGAGCTCACGGCGCACCAGGTCGGGCGCCTGCAGCTCGCCTTGCGGTTGAGCGGTCCTAACGGCGTCGAGGTACGCCGCCGGCTCGCCTTCGACGTCAAGGTGCCGGCCAATGACGTCAAGCGCCTGACGGTTGCCTCGCTCGCACCCAAGGGCGGCAAGCTCACCATGTCGCCTGCCTTGCTGCAGGATTTGATCCCCGCGCGCAGCAAGATCAGCCTGTCGGTTGGGCCGTGGGCGGGCTTCGACGTGCCCGGTCTGCTCGCCTCGCTCGATCGCTATCCCTACGGCTGCGCGGAGCAGACGACCAGTCGTGCCTTGCCGCTGCTCTATGTCAACGAGGTCTCCAAGCGCATCGGCGTGAGCAACGATGCCCGCATCCGGCAGCAGATCGACGGCGCCATTGCCCGGGTGTTCGAAATGCAGGACAGCGCCGGTGCCTTCGGTATTTGGGGGCCCTCCGACGGCGACATGTGGCTTACCAGCTACGTCACCGATTTCCTGACGCGGGCCAAGGAGGCGGGCTACGCGGTGCGGCAGCAGGCTTTCGGCCGCGCCCTTGACCGCCTGCAGAATTTCATCAGCTACGCCCAGGACTTCGAGAAGGGCGGCGAAGGCCGCGCCTATGCCCTCTATGTGCTGGCCCGCAACGGCCGCGCCCCGATCGGCGAACTCAGGTATTACGTCGATACCAAGCTCGAGGCCTTCGCCACGCCGCTGGCGCAAGCGCAGCTCGCCGCTGCCCTGGCGATGCTGGGTGACAAGCCGCGCGCGGAACGGGCCATGCAGGCAGCCCTCAAGCTCATGGACGAGCGTGAGGATGCCGACAGCCGCCGCGACTACGGCAGCGGCATCAGGGACGGTGCGGCAGTTCTGACGCTGGTTGCCGAAACGGGCATCGCCAAGCCGGTGCTGCCGCGGCTCGTCGACGTGCTCGCCAATGCCTACGCCAAGAAAGCCTTCACCTCGACGCAAGAGCAGGCTTGGCTGCTGCTGGCGACACATGCCCTTGGGGAGGAAGCCAACAGCCTAACGCTCAGCATCAACGGTCAGCCGCGCCAAGGTTCGCTCCTGCGTGGCGTCACGGCTGCCGAGCTCGAAGGCTCAGGTGTGGTTGTCAGCAACACGAGCGACAGGAGCGTGGAAGCGGTCATCTCGGTGATCGGCGCAGCGCTGACGCCGGAGCCCGCCACCGCCAAGGGCTTTAGCATCGAACGCAGCTACTACACGCTCGACGGGCGCAAGGTCGAGCTCAACAGCGCCGCCGGTGGCCGGGCGGAGCTGAGCCAGAACGACCGCCTGGTCGTCGTGCTCAAGCTGGAGGCAGACCAGCCGGGCGGCCGTATCCTGTTGGTCGACCGGCTGCCGGCAGGCCTCGAAATCGAGAACCCGCGTCTCGTCGATGCCGGCGATGTCAAGACGCTGGCATGGCTCAAGACCACGCTCAAGCCCAGCCATCTCGACTTCCGCGACGACCGCTTTGTCGCCGCCTTCGATTTCTTCGGCTCCGGCAGCGCACGGCGCGGGCGCAGCGATGACGGCGAGGATGGCAACACCGAGCCGGTCTCCAGCGCCAGTGTCGCCTACCTCGTGCGCGCGGTTACGCCGGGGACATTCGTCCACCCGGCGGCCACGGTGGAAGACATGTACCGGCCGGATCGGTTCGCGCGCACGGCAAGCGGGCAACTCGTCGTGCTGGCCAAGGAGTAGCAACCAAGATGCACCCGCGCATTCCAACCCCGTGTCGTCCGCGGGGGCGACGGCCAAGCCGCCTAGCGGCTCTTGCTCTCGGCCTTGCTCTTGCGCTTCACATCTTGCCCGTGCGCGCGTTTGTAGGTCTGGATGTCCTTGAACTGTCCCTTCTTGTCGCGCACGGCGTAAAGCTTCGTTCCCTTTGAGCTGCGATGCGTCGTTCTTTTGGCAGGCATGATCCGCTCCCTTGGCTGACGGCAGTTTGGCATCGTAATCGATTCTGCCTCGGCCGCCAGCGCAGCCTCGGGCCGTCGAGCGGCGAAACCCAATACGCTGGGCGGCGCCGTTGGGCGATGCGGATCGGCGTGCCCGCGGTTCTTGCCATGGCGCTTGCCACCGGGGCGCTGGCTTGGCTCACTTTGGCGCCGTTGCCGCTCGAGGTTGCGCACGACCTTTCCGTCACTGTTCTCGACCGCAATGGGGCCCTGTTGCGTGCCTACACCGCTGCCGATGGGCGCTGGCGCCTGCCGCTCGAGCCCGCCCAGGTCGATCGGCGCTATCTGGCCATGCTGATTGGCTTCGAGGACAAGCGCTTTTACACGCATCACGGCGTCGATCCGTGGGCGATCGGCCGCGCCGCCTGGCAGCTGGCGCGCCACGGCCGCATCATCTCGGGTGGGTCCACCTTGACGATGCAAGTTGCGCGCCTGCTGCTGGGGGAGCACCGCCGCACCGCCGCCGGCAAGTTCCGGCAAGCGCTGACCGCGCTGAGCTTGGAGCGTCGCCTCTCCAAGCAGGAGATCCTGCGGCTCTATCTGCGGCTGGCGCCGTTTGGCGGCAATCTCGAAGGCGCGCGCGCGGCCTCGCTCGCCTACTTCGGCAAAGAAGCCGGCCGCTTGTCGCTGGCCGAGGCGGCGTTGCTGGTGGCGCTCCCCCAGGCCCCGGAGCTGCGTCGGCCCGACCGCTCGCCGGCGGCGGCGCTGCGGGCGCGCAATCGCGTGCTCGCCCAAGCCGCCGCACGCCAGATCATCCCCGCCGAGGACGCGCGGCGCGCCATGGCGGAGCCTATGCCCATCAGCCGCCGCGATTTTCCGCAGCTGGCGCCGCATCTGGCCGACGCGGAGGTCCAGCGCGACAAGGCGCGTCTGGTGCACGAGCTGACCCTCGATGCGCGCGTGCAGGCAAACCTTGAACGCCTGGTCGAGGAGCATGCGGAGACCCAGCCGGGCCGGCTGTCGGCTGCCCTGATCGCGGTCGATCACCGCACGGGCGAGGTGCTGGCCCAGGTTGGATCGCCCGGATACCTCGATGGCGATCGTTTTGGCGCGCTCGACATGACGAGCGCGGTGCGCTCGCCGGGCTCAACGCTCAAGCCCCTGATCTACGGCCTGGCGTTCGAGGCCGGTCTCGCGCATCCCCAGACGCTGATCGAGGACCGGCCGGTCAGATTTGGCACCTATGTGCCCAAGAACTTCGACCAGGACTGGCATGGCACCGTGACTGTGCGCACGGCCTTGGCACAGTCGCTGAACATTCCGGCCGTCAAGGTCCTCGATACCTTGGGACCCGGCAGGCTCTACGGCCGGCTCAAGCAGCTGGGTGCGACCCCCGTGCTGCCCAAAGGGGCCGAGCCGACGCTCGCCATGGCGCTCGGCGGGCTCGGTCTGCGGCTGTCGGATTTGGCCATGCTCTACACCGCGCTCGCCCGCGGTGGCGACGCGGTTCCGTTGCATTGGCGGCGCCAGCCCGCCGAGCCGCGGGGCGAGCTGCCGCCCCAGCGCCTCTTGACGCCGGTCGCCGCCTGGTACGTCACCGACATCCTGCGCCACGCGCCGGCGCCCGCCAACGCCAGGCCCGGCCAGATCGCCTATAAGACAGGAACCTCCTACGGATTTCGCGATGCCTGGGCCGTCGGCTACGACGGTCGCCATACCGTTGCCGTTTGGGTCGGCCGGCCCGACGGCACGGCCACTCCCGGCCTTGCCGGACGGGTGGCGGCGGCGCCCCTGCTGTTCGATGCCTTCGCGCGCCTCTCCCCGCAGCGCACGCCCTTGCCGCCGGCGCCGCCCGGCGCCTTGCGCCTGGCCACGGCGGAGCTGCCACCCCCCTTGCAGCGCTTCGGCAACGCCGCGGAGCAGGACGCGGGAGCCTACCTCGACCCGCCCGTGCAAATCGCCTTTCCTCCGGATCGCGCCGAGCTCGCCTTTGAGGACATTGACGGGGGTGGGATCGCCGTCAAAGCCCAGGGGGGCGCCTTGCCGCTGCTGTGGCTGCGGGACGGCGTGCCTCTGGCCTCGGACGCGGCCAAACGCGAGACCGAAGTGTCGGTCAGTGGCCGGGGGTTCTTCACCCTCACGGTGATCGACGCTAAGGGACGTGACGATCGGGTGACCGTGCGCATAAAGTGAGCTTGCCGGCGACGACCGCCAAACATCGGCCGTACCGGTGAGGGTTGATGCGGCATGGCACTCGCCGGCGCACCTTGGCTCTGCGCGGTCGCCCTTGCGGCGATGGCCTCCTTGCTTGCCTGCAATTCCCAAGACGCGGCCTTGCCGAACCTCGGGGTCGACATCAACGCCACCTCCGTCTCCGGCCTCTCGGCGGGGGCTTATATGGCGGGCCAGTTCCAGGTTGCCCATTCGCACATGGTGGTCGGTGCCGGCATCGTCGCCGGTGGACCCTATGGCTGCGCGGAGAGCGCCTACGCGGACGCCATGCCGGGCCCGGGCGCGGCTTTCATCAACCTGTCCAAGGCCATGAACGGGTGCATGCTCGATGCCATGCAAGCCTGGGGCGTACCCGATCCGCCGCGGCTGGCCGAGCGTGCGCGCAGCCTGGCGCTGAAGGACCGCATCGATCCGATCGAGGGGCTGGCGCAGGACCGCGTTTATCTCTTCAGCGGCAGCAACGACCGAACCGTTCTGCCCTCGATCGTGCGGGCGGCGGCCCAGCTTTACGAGCAGCTTGGCATCCCGCCGGCCAATATCAAGTTCGTCACCGACCTTCCCGCCGGCCACGCCTTCCTAACTAAGGGCAGCGGCATTGCCTGCGGTAGAACGGGGGAGCCTTACATCAGCAACTGCAACTACGATCAGGCGGGCGAAATTCTGCAGCAAATCTACGGGCCATTGCGGCCGAGGGTTGCCTCCCCCGCTGGGGATTTCATTGTCTTCGATCAGCGCGAGTTTACCCGTGACCAGCCCAGCCACGGACTTGGGACCAGCGGCGTCGCCTATGTGCCGGCCGATTGTCGCACCAGCCAGGGCTGCCGCGTGCATGTCATCTTCCATGGCTGCAACCAGCATCGCGACAAGGTGGGAGACGCCTTCGTTCGCGACGCCGGCTTTCCGGCCTGGGCGGACAGCAACCGATTGGTTTTGCTCTTTCCCCAGGTCACCACCACCACTGTCAATCCGCAGGCCTGCTGGGATTGGTGGGGTTACACCGGGCGCGACTACCTGACGCGCAACGGCCCGCAAATCGAGGCGGTGCGACGCATGCTGGACCGGCTCTCCGGGCATTCCAGCGTCAGCCGTAGTTAGCCTCGCGGGCGGACCGACCGTCGTTGTCGCTTCGCCCCATCCGGCTTTCAGCCAACCGCCGCGCGAGGCACCTGGCGGGGAACGGTGGCCTTCGCCCGCCTTCTGTTGCATGCTCCGCCCGCATATCGGCCATCGCAACGATCGGGATATCCGCGCATGCTCGCCCCTCGAGAGACACTGAAGATCTGTTTCGCCCACGCGGCCTACCGCATGGCCGAGCGGTTCGCCCAGCGCGGTACGGGCATCGCCCACTTTCAGGTGCACTCGCTCGACGAACTCAAGGCACGCATTCCCGAGGCCCATGTCGTCGTCGTCTCTATGATGTGGCGCAACGAGCTCATCGCCATCGCGCGTAATCTGCAGTTCATCCAGTCGATCAGCGCCGGTCTCGATCAATACGACCGCGATCTCATCCGCCAAGGCGGCATACGCTTGGCAAGCGCCGCGGGGGTGAATGCCGAGGCTGTCGCGCAGCATGCCATGGCGCTGATCCTGGCGCTGAAGCGGCAGCTGCATACGGGTCGCGACAACCAGGCCGCCAAAGTGTGGCGTGGCATGATCTCGGAAATCGCCGCACGCGAAGACCAGCTCAACGGTAAAACCCTGTTGATCGTGGGGATCGGCCGCATTGGCGCGGGCTTGGCGCGGCTCGCTCGGGCTTTCGACATGCGCGTGATCGCAACGCGTCGCAATCCGGACGCGGGCGCCCAGGGAGCGCACGCAGTCTACGCACATGACCGGCTGCCGGAGCTTCTGCCGCAGGCCGACGTCGTGGCGCTCACCTGTCCGCTGACGCCGCAAACCGAGAATTTGATCGATGCCAAGGCCATCGGCTTGCTGCGGCCCTCCGCCGTCCTGATCAATGTCGCCCGGGGCCGGGTGGTGGACGAGGGAGCCCTCATCGAAGCCCTGCAGGCCAAGCGGCTTGCGGCCGCCGGCCTCGACGTGACCCGCGAAGAGCCGCTGCCGCCGGCCTCGCCGCTCTGGACCATGCCCAACGTCCTCCTCACGCCGCATACGGCGGGCGAGACGCAGAGCTACGAGGATAGCGTGATCGATATCCTGTTGGAGAACCTGGAGCGCATGTGGCGCGGCGAGACGGGCTTGCGCAATGAGGTGATTTAAAGCGAGGTGCCAGTCGGGCCCGCCGGGGTTTTGGTCGCGATCGCGGTCGACCGGGGGCGCTGTTGACAGGCTGGCCCGTCGCTTCTGAGTATCGGCGGCAGACGCATAGCAAACGGGTGGTGTGCACATGGATCTCGAACTCAAAGGCAAAGCGGCCATCGTCACCGGTGGCAGCCGCGGCATCGGCAAAGCCGTGGCAATGGCCCTGGCGCAGGAGGGTGCCAATGTCGCCATCGTCGCGCGTGACCGGGCCGCGCTCGAGGCGGCGCGGGCGGAAATCGCCGCGGCAACCGGGGTCAAGGTTGAGGCCTACAGCTGCGACACCGGCGAGGATGCCGCCGTACGCAAGATGGTCGCCGATGTTGCCTCCGCCTTTGGCCGCATCGACATTCTCGTCAACTGCGCCGCCCAGCCCGGCGGCCAGGGCAAGCCGCCGCAGCTCGGCGAGATCAGCAACGAGCACTTCTGGGCCGACATGAATATCAAGGTGATGGGCTATTTGCGCTGTGCGCGCGAGGTTGCCCCGCACATGATCAAAGCCCGTTCTGGGCGCATCATCCATGTGAGCGGGCTCGCCGCGCGCTCGACCGGTACGATTATCGGCTCGATGCGCAACGTCTCGGTGGCGGCGCTGACCAAAAACATGGCCGACGAACTGGCCCCGCACGCAATTTCCGTAATTTGCGTGCATCCGGGCCTGACCCGCACCGAAAAAACGCCCGGCGTGATTGCCGCGCAAGCCAAGGCGCAGGGTGTCTCGGAGGCCGACATCGAGGCCCGCATGGCCGGCCGAAACCTGATCCGGAAAATCGTCACGGCCGAGGAGGTTGCCCACGTGGTCACGTTCTTGGCCTCGCCCAAGGCCATGGCCATCAACGGTGATGCCATCGCCGCCGGGGGCGGCGTGCCCGGCGTGATCCATTACTGAGATCAGGGCTGCCGGTCGCCGGCGCGCTTCACCCGCTACAATGCGACGGCGGCGCGCCAAGCCGCGGGGATGCGCCAGGCTGGCGGCAGGCGCGCCGGTCGTTGCCCCCTGCGCCTGCCCCCTGCAGCGGCTTGGCCCGGGGAAGCCCCAGGCACGCACTGCCCGGTCCCTCAGGGCCTGATAGCGCCGGAAGCCGCAGCACTTCCCGCGGTTGGCGCGAGGCCAAAGGCTCCTTCCCCTAGGGTCGCCGTGATCCTTCAACCGCCCAGCGCATCAGCGCCCAGGCGCTACCACCCGTCGCCATGCCGAGCAGGTAGATCACCACCACCAGGAATGCGAGCGGGGCGCTCATCGACAGGCCCAGAAAGGAAATAGTGACGCGCTGCAGGTTCTGCACCGCAAAAACCAAGGTCGCCGCAGCAATCGCCACCACGACCGCCATGTAAACCCATCGCATGGTCCATCTCGCCAATGATCATGCAAGCTTGCATCGAGCCCGCGCTCCCGCCTGCGGCGCGCTTTGCACAGTCTGCTGGGGCTGGGGGCGCTCACCGATTCGGGCGAAGTATACGCGAGGGTCTGAAGACGTCACAGCCGCCGACCCGCGCCGGTGGCGAAGGGGCTTCTCGCCTGCGCCTCACGCCCGGGCGGAGTGCCGCGCTGTGGCCAGGGGCCAATGGCAACGCGCCCTGCCCCCGCGCCGGGACCGAAACCGGAAATACCTCCGGCAGGGGCTCCGAAACCCCGAGCCGAGCTCGAGCTAGGGGACTGGGGCAGGGGAGCCGCGGCGGCCTGAGCCGCCGCGGCCGAACCGTTCAGTAGGACAGGCCGTCCTTGATCACCACCCAGCGGCCGTTCTTCACCTGCTGCACGCTGGTGATGGTGGTGGCGAGATGGTCGGTCTTGGAGAACTTGGTCGGCGGCGAACCGAAGATGTCCTGGTAGACGTCGCCGCTTTCCAGCGCGGTCAACAACTTCTCGCCCGTCAAGTCCTTGCCGGCGAGCTTGATGTAGTGCGCCAGGGTCATGACGGCGTTGTAGCCGATGATCGCCTGGGTGTTGGCGGCGGCGTTGAAGGCCTTGCGATAGCCATCGAGCCACTCTTTGACCTTACCCTTGGCCGTGTCCTCGTAGGGGATCTCGAAGGCGCCCGCCGAATAGAGCCCTTCCACTACCTCTTTGCCGAGCGCGGGAACCTCCAACACGTTGACGGGGGTGGCCCCGAGGAAGGTGACGTCCCAACCGAGTTTCTTTGCTTCGCCCATGGCGCCAATGGGCTCGCGAATAACGGCACCCAGCAGAACCAGGTCGCAGCCATCGGCTTTCATTTTCGCGACCTGGGCGCTGAAGTCGGAGGCGCCACGCTTGTAGCTCGTCACCGATGCCGGCTGCATCTTCATAGCCGTCAGCTGTTGCGTGAAGCCGTCGAGAACGTTCTTACCGTACTCGTCATCCTGGTGCAGGATGCAAGGCTTCTTGAAGCCACGCGATTCGATCATGTACTTGATCGCTGCGCGCGTGCTCTCCACGTACGGCAAGAGGTTGTTGAACTTCAGACGCTCCTGGGGTTTGGCCGGGTCGAACTTGAAGGTGAATTCGGCCGCGGTCAGGGGGAAGAGCTGTAGCACGCCGGCGTCGAGCGTGATGTCTTGCGCCGCCAGGACGGTTGGCGATCCCATCGACCCGAGATTGACGAAGATCTTGTCCTTCTCGATCAATTTTTGCGTAGCGAGCACGGCCTTCTTCGGGTCATAGCCGCTGTCTTCCAAGATCAGCTTCAACTTGCGCCCGTTGATGCCGCCGGCGGCGTTGATCTCATCGACGGCGAGTTTCATGCCATTGCTGACGGGAACTCCCCAGCCCTTGATCGGACCCGACAGGTCCTGGTGGGTGCCGAGTACGATCTCGTCGCTCGAGATACCTTGGTTCGTCACCTTGGTCTGCGCCAACGCTGTCCCGGCGGCCAGCGTCAGCACCACTCCGGCGAGGGGTGTCATCCATCGTGCATTCAACATGCGCTTCCTCCTTTTTCACTCTCCACGGCGGCTCCGCGTTTGGGCCGCTTGTTGGCTGCTATTTACAGCAAGGCAACGGCATTGTGTTCAGGTCTATGCCGCGGCGCGGTTGCCGTACATGCTCTCGATTTCGCCCGCGTATTTGCGGTTCACGAACGTGCGTTTCAGTTTCATGGTGGGGGTCAGCTCTTCGTCTTCGGGCGTCAATTGCTGCTCGATCAGATGGAACTTTTTGATCGCCTCGACGCGGGCAAAGTTGGCATTCACCTTTTCGATTTCGGACCAGATCAGGCCTTGCACCTCCTTGGCGCGAGTGAGGCTGGCGTAGTTCGTGAACGGGACATTCTGGTCCTGGGCAAACTTCTCGACATTCTCCTGGTCGATCATGACGAGACAAGTCAGGTATGGACGCTTGTCGCCGATCACCACCGCATCGGAGATGTAAGGGGAGAATTTCAGCTGGTTCTCGATTTCGGAGGGCGTGATGTTCTTGCCCCCGGCGGTGATGATGATGTCCTTCATGCGGTCAGTGATGCGCACAAAGCCCTGATCGTCGAGCGTTCCGACGTCGCCGGTATGCAGCCAACCATCCTTGTCGATGGTTTCCGCCGTCCTTTCGGGCTTGTTCAAGTAACCCATGAACAGAAAATCGCCTTTGATCAGGATTTCGCCCTCCGGCGAGATCTTCACCTCTGCCCACGGTACGGCGCGCCCTACCGTGCCGAGCCTGATCTTGTCCGCCCGCATCGTGGTGGCGACCCCGCAATTCTCCGTTTGCCCGTAGACCTCGTACATGTTCAGGCCGAGCGCCAGGTACCACTTGATGAGATCGGGTGAGATCGGCGCGGCACCGGTGTAGAGCAGCCGGCAGCGGTCGAGACCCAGCATCTTGCGGATGTTGCGCAGCACAAGCCAGTAGCCCAGCCAATTGGCGAAGCGCAACGGCAGCGACGGTGAGCTGCCCGCCAGGCGATGCTCTGCCATGCGGTAGCCGATGCCGATCGCGCGCCGATAGGACCATTTCTCCAAGGGCGTGGCGTCCTTGAGCGCGATCATGATGGCGGAGTAGAACTTCTCCCAGACGCGCGGCACCGCCAGAAAGGCGGTCGGCTGCACCTCGCGGATGTTGTCGGGAACCGTCTCGGTACTCTCCGCGAAGTTCATGATGGCGCCGGTGGCAACCGAATAGTAGTAGCCTCCGACGCGCTCAGCCACGTGGCACAAGGGCAGGAACAAAAGCCGTTCCTCCTCAGCCGTCACCGGAAACAGCGCATCGGCATGCCGCATCTGGGTGAGCACGCTTTTGTTGGCGTGCATCGCCCCCTTGGGCGGACCGGTGGTGCCCGAGGTATAGACCAGGATCGCCAGATCCTGCGTGCCTCGCGAATCGAGCATGTCCTGCCAGAGCCCTTCGCGGCCCTGCATGTAGTCCCTGCCGCGGGCCATGAGATCCTGCAACGACACCGTCATCGGATCGGCGAATGCCGCCAGGCCCTCCATGTCATCGATGACGATCAGCTCGAGCCGTGGGCAGCGCGCCCGTACCGTGAGAACCTTGTCGAGCTGTTCATCGTCTTCCACAAAGACGACCTTGCTGCCGCTGTCGACCAGCAGGTATTCGACCTGCTTGGCCGCGTCCGTCGGATAAATGCCAGAGGAGACGCCGCCCGCGCACAAGATCCCCATGTCCGCATAGATCCATTCGGGCTTGGTGTTGGACAGGATCGAGGCGACGTCGCCCGCTCGGAACCCCGACGCATGTAGCGCGTAGGCGATCGTCTTGGCCTTGTCGCCCCACTCGCGCCATGACACCGATTTCCAGATGCCCAGGTCCTTCTCGCGCAGCGCGGTGCGGGCGCCGCGCTGCTCCACTGCGACCAGGAAGCTCTTGGCGATGGTCTCGCCGAGGCTCAGTTTTTCAGGCTCGGGCATATCGTTGCGTCCGCGCTAGCGCCAGGTCTTTTTGCGTTTCCAGCGCCGTTCACCGCGGGCGCCTTCTTCCTTTGTACCAAGATAGAATTCCTGCACGTCCTTCGATTGCATCAGCTGCTCGCATGTATCCGCCATGACGATGCGGCCGACCTCGAGCACGTAACCGTAGTAGGCGATCTCCAGGGCCATTTTGGCATTTTGCTCGACCAGCAGAATGGAGACCCCGTCATCCTCATTGATGCGCCGGATGATGGCGAAGATTTCCTTTACCAGCAGCGGCGAAAGCCCGAGCGAGGGCTCGTCCAGCAACAACAGCCGCGGCCGGTTCATCAGTGCGCGCGAGATGGCCAGCATTTGCTGTTCGCCGCCCGATAGATGTCCGGCCGCCTGACTGAGCCTCGCCTGCAAGACCGGGAAGTAATGATAGATGCGTTCGAGATCGTCCGCGACGCCATCGCGATCGCGGCGCAGGTAGGCGCCCATCTTGAGATTTTCGGCAACGGTGAGAAAAGGAAAGACCTCGCGACCCTCCGGTACGTGCCCGAGCCCCATGCGCACGATACGGTCGGGGCTCAAGCGTTGGATCGGCCGTCCGTCCAGTTCGATGCTGCCCTTCTGTGGATCGAGCACGCCGGAAATCGTCTTGAGCACCGTGGTCTTGCCGGCACCGTTGGCTCCCAGGACGGTGACGATCTTGCCGCGCGGCACCTCTAGGCTGACCCCCCGAATCGCCATGATGGGCCCATAGTAGCTCTCGATGTTGGCTACTCTCAGGATGGCATCGCTGTTGGCGTCGGCGGCGACCATTCCCTTAGGTCCCGAGATAGGCGGCGATGACATCGGGATGGCTCTGCACCTCGGCAGGGGTGCCGCTGGCAAGGACGCGGCCGTAGTTGAGAGCGAGCACGCGGTCCGAGACGCGGTTCACCAGGGTCATATCGTGCTCCACCATCAGCACCGTGATGCCGAGCTCGTTTTTGATGTCGCGGATCCAGAACGACATGTCGTCGGTTTCCTCGACGTTGAGCCCGGAGGAAGGCTCATCCAGCAGGATCAGCTTCGGTTCGGAGCACAGCGCGCGGGCAAGCTCGGTCACCTTGCGCACACCGTAGGGCAGGCCGGAAATGATCTTTTCCCGATAGGCCTGCAGTTCGAGCAGGTCGATCACCTCTTCGACCTTGGCACGATGCTGCCGCTCGGCGCGCTTGACGGTGGGCAGGAACAACAGCTCCTGCCAGAGCCGCGTGCGCGTATGGCAGTGGCGCCCGACCAGGAGATTGGCCAGTAGCGTGGCATTTTCGAAGAGCTCGATGTTCTGGAAGGTGCGGGCGATGCCCATTTTGGCGATCGTGTGCGCGGGCAGCGCGGTGATGTCCCGATCGCCGAAGTAAAGGTGCCCAGCGCTTGGATCGTACAAACGCGAAATCAGATTGAAGATCGAGGTCTTGCCGGCGCCGTTCGGGCCGATGATGGTGAAGATCTCGCCCTCGTTGACCGCAAAGGAGACGTTGTCGACGGCCTTCAGGCCACCGAATTGCAAGGAGACGCCGTCGACCCTGAAGAAGCTCACCGATTGCGCTCCGTCTTAACGTAGGTCTTCTGGCGCTTGAAACTTGCGCGTTTGTAGAGCGGGAAGAGTTGGAAAAAGAGCTTGATCTTCAGCCAACGCCCGTAAAGCCCCATGGGCTCGAACAGAATAAAGAGCATGATGATGACCCCGTAAATGGCGCCCTTGAGCCCGGCCGCGGAGGCGATGGAGTTGAGGCTCTGTTCGAGCGCCTGGGCCCGGCCGGCGCCGAGGCCAAGCACATTGGCAATGCCGGCGGCCAGGCTCGGCACGTCATCCTTGACCCAGGTCAGCAAGGGGTCGACCATGACGATGAAAATCGCGCCCAGCACAGCTCCGTGCAGGCCAATGGCGCCGCCGATGATGATCACCATCACGAACTCGATCGACAGCAGCAGGGTGAACATCTCCGGGCTGATGAACGACAATTTGTGGGCGTAGAGCGAGCCCGCCAGTCCCGTGATGGCGGCGGAGATGGCAAACGATTTCACCTTGTAGGCCGCAATATCGATCCCCATGCTTTTGGCGGCGGTCTCGCTGTCACGGATGGCGATGAAGGCGCGCCCGGTCGGCGAGCGCATGAGGTTGAGCGTGCCAATGATGACGAGCACGAGGACCGCCAGGCACAGGTAGTAGAAGGACACCTGATTGGTCGGAATCTCGACGCCCCACGCTTGCAGGGCGCGCACGCGCAAGCCCTCATTGCCGTGCGTGACGCTCTCCCAGCGGGCCAAGATCTCCTCGACGATGAAGGCGAAAGAAATGGTGGCAATCAAGAGGTAGATGCCGTGCAGGCGCAAGGCGGGGAAGCCGACGATAGCGCCGATGATGCCGGTGAGCAGGCCGGCCCATAGGAAGTAGCCGAGGTGCGGCAGCCACAGCTTGCCGGGCCCGAGCCAGGGCAGATTGAGATCGAGCGCAAACAGGCCGGCGCCGGCGAACGGGACGCCCTTCGATTGCAGGTAAGCCGTCGTATAGGCGCCAATGGCAAGGAAGGCCGCATGGCCGAGCGAGCCCTGACCCGTGAAGCCGGTCAGGATCATCAAGGCCACGCCGACGATGGCATAGATGAACACGAAGACGAACTGGCTCTGCAGGTAAGAGCTCAAGAGCAGCGGCGCGGCGGCCAGTGCGCCCAGCAGCAGCAGGTAGGCGATCAACTGCCCTCGGTGCTGAATGAGGCGGAGGTCTTGATCATACGTGGTCTTGAAAAAGAATTGCATGCCGCGACCTAAAGCTCAGACCTTCTTGCGCGCCACCATGCCGAACAGCCCCTCCGGCCGCAGCAGCAAAACCCCGAGCAAAACCAGGTAGGGGGCAACGTCCTTCCACCCCGCCGGCAGGTAGAAACCGGCCATGGTTTCGATCACGCCAATGATGACCCCGCCGGCAAGGGCGCCGGGAATGGAGCCGAAACCGCCCAGCACGGCGGCGGGAAAGGCCTTGAGCCCGAGGGCGAGCCCCACATTGGTGTGGATGAAGGTGATCGGTGCCAAAAGCACGCCGGCGCAGGCCGCCACCATGGCGCTGATGGCCCAGATCAGGGACACGACCCGCTTGACGGGAATGCCCATGTAGTAGGCGGCCAACATGTTTTCCGAGGTGGCGCGCATCGCCGTGCCGAGCCGAGTCTGGTTGAAGAAGAGGTAAAGCGTGGCGCAAAGGATCAGCGTTGCCACGATCACCGAGAGCTTGTCGTGTGCCAGCACCAAATTGCCGATGCGGATCACGCCCGAGGCGAACGGATTGTCGATCTTGAGATCATCCGTGCCCCAGATCATGCCGGCGGCCGAGCGCAGGAAGTAGCCAAGGCCGATGGTCGCCATCACGATGGCAAACTGTGGATAGCCCAGGATCGGCCGCACCAGCAGGCGCTCGATGAGCATGCCGAAGAGCCCCATGCTCAGCACGGCCAGCAGGAATCCCCACCAATAACCGAGCCCCAGCAGGGAGATGAAGGTGTAGGCGAAAAATCCACCCAGCATCATCAGATCGCCCTGGGCGAAATTGACGACCTCGGTGGCCTTGTAGATGAGCACGAAGCCGAGCGCGATCAGGCCATAGACACAGCCAAGCGCAATACCACTCACCAGCTGCTGAATGAAATCCAGCATGCCGCTGCCGTCTCCTTGGCCTTCGTGTTCGGCTGGTGCCGCTAGCGGCCCGCGCCCCCCAAATGCTCTTTGACCGCACCGCTTCTTCGCCGTCGGCACGCTAGACTGCGGCAAGGCGCGCTGACAGTCGAGCCTCTTTTTCGCTGGCGGCGCTGGGCAATGGACTTGGGGGAGGGAGCCTTGGGGGAAGCAGGGCCGAGACGCTGTGGTGGCGCCGGGCGGCCCGGGCGCGGCCCCCTTGCGCTTGCGGCAGGTCGGCAGCGCCGCGGCCACAAATTGGGCCAATCGATGGCTTACCTCGCCCGTGCAGAAAGTGGCGGAGGAGGGAGCGCCCGGCCCATGATCAGCCCCCGTTGGGTTCGCCTTTTAAGGTGCGCGGCGGTGCCGGGGTTTGCCCTGGCGCTCGGCCTCGCGTGCCCCTCGCGCGCCGAAGCTCTGGAAGAGCAGGCCGGCGAGAAGAAGGCGCTCGATGCCTGCGATCGCAAACTCTGCGCCATGCTGGTCGACAAGAAGCCCGTGGGCGAGGACCTCAAATGCAGCCTCACCAAGACCTGGGCCAAGGCCACCATCAAGTCGGCGGAGACGCAGACCACCAAGTGGGGGTTCGGGGACGCACGCTGCACGGTTCAGCTGCATATGAGCCGGGCCGAACTCGTCGGTGCCTTGACGGCAGCCGAATACAAGCTCAAGGCGCCGCCGCACACGGTTGATTGCGTGGTCGAGGAAGACGGCGCAGCCAAGCCGATCAAGGCCACGCTTGCCCCCAAGATCGAGTTCAAGAACGGCAAGGCCGAAAAGATCCGCATCAACCTGGAAAAAATCGATGGCCCGCTGGCCATCACCAGCATGCTGTCGGCGGCGGCCACCCTGGAGGACCGCATCGGGCTCTTCCACCGCTCGATGCTGAAATCGGTCAACCGCTATATCGAACGGCATTGCGTGAACCTGCTGGCGACCGCGGCCAAGGACGGGGCGGGCCACAAGTGAGGCCGGGGCCCGCGCGCGCTTGCTTCACGCAAAGTTTCTTTCCCTGCCGATCGGCTTCATGCTAGCGGCCAGCAGGGAGAGAAAGACCAGGATCGAGGCCGATGCGACAGCCCCCGTTGCGAACGCGCGCCCCATCGTCGATACGGCTCGCCGGCGTGTTGGCGCTCGGGCTCTTGAGCGCCCTGTGGGGCCGCCCCGCGCCGGCCGACAGCGCCAAAGCGCTGGCCTACGACTTCAGTTTCGAGGCGATCGAGGGCGGGCGCATGCCGCTCGAGCAGTGGCGCGGCAAGGTCCTTCTCGTCGTCAACACCGCCTCCTTCTGCGGTTTCACGCCCCAGTATGAAGGGCTGCAGGCCCTGTGGCAGCGGTACTTGGCACGGGGCCTGGTCGTGATCGGCGTGCCGTCGAATGACTTCGGCGGCCAGGAGCCGAAGGCGGAGGCCGAAATCCTGGGGTTCTGCAAGGGCGCCTACAACGTCAGTTTTCCGCTCACCAGCAAACAGGTGGTCTCCGGCGGGGAGGCGCACCCGTTCTATCGCTGGGCGGCGGAGAGCCTTGGCGCCGGCGCCACCCCGAAATGGAATTTCCACAAATATCTGGTGGGCCGGGACGGCCGCCTGCTCGGCGCCTTTCCCACGCGCGTGAGCCCACAAGCGCCCGAGCTGATCCAGGCGATCGAGGCCGCGCTCGCCAAGGGTTGAGCGGGCTACTTGCTCGACTGCAGCGTCGTGCAGAAGTGCTGGAATTGCTCCTTGGTCCACTTCAACGTGGCGTTCCAACCCTGCCGGCATTCCTCGAGCGTCGGGTTGACCACGATCGTGGCGCCGGGTTGCGCCTGTGGGTTGGTGGACGGCAAGCTGGGATTGGTGGGGCCGGGTTGCGGCGAGGGCGCTGCCTGGCCGAGGCTGGCGCCGACACTGGCGGCCCACAGCAGGGCGGCACTCGACGCGATCGCAAGGGCACGACGCATGTTTGACCTCTCACTTGTGGCCGCGAGCGCCCCTTGGGGCGCGCTGCTCGGAGGCTCAACGTGGCGGCGACGGCTCAGTTCCCAAGGGAACCCTCTGCTCACGCTCACGTTTCATGGCTACACGGTCGGAGCAAACCATGAGCTTTGAAGACAAGGAGGCTGAACTCGGTCTGCTGCTGACGCGCATGCAGAACGAGCCGGAGGATCGCCACGAGCTCTACTTGCAGATCCGCCAGAAGCTGAACGAGCTTAAAGCCTACGGCATGCCGCTGCCCGAGACCCTGGTGAACCTGGAACGGCAGCTGGAGGCGGAGTTCGAAGCCGAACAGGGCGACTGATCGGATCCGCGCAGGTGCCGGGCCCCTCGCGCGCAAGCCGGCGGCGCGCTTGCGCCGCCGGGCCGCGGCTCAGTGCGCCAAGGCCGCGCGTCGCAGCCGACGCGAACGCGTGGCCTTGCGGCAAAGGTGGGCAATTTCGCGTTCCGCCGACTTGAGGCTGGGTGCGGCGCCCGCGCCGTTACAGGGATCAGCATAACAGCGCCAGTGGTAGCCAACGCGTCGGCCGACCTTGATGGCCGACCCGACCGGCAAGTGCGGATCGTCAGCGAAAAAGTTCACAACGCCTGTGTGGCGGCAACGTTTTTTGGACAGCATCTGACCCTCATCTCAACCGTCAATTGCCTTCCCCTCCTTCGCGCGCCCTTCTAGCCAAAAACTGTGACGAGCCTGCGACTGGCCTCGGCTTGCCCGGCCCGGCGCAAATGGCGGCTGACCGCAACGGTCGCGCAAAAAAGCGTTGCCTGGCGCCCCCGCTTGAGGTGGGAATGAGATCTCGTCAGTTTCGTGCGCAAGGAGGATGCTGGCATGCCAGAGCAAGCTCAGCGTGCAAGTCGCGCCGGTGCCATGGCGCGGGCGCGCGGCTATGTGGAGGATGGTACCTTCGAGCGCGAGCTTGAACGCCGTGTCGCGTGCAAGACCGAGAGCCAGAAACTGCCGGACAGCTTGCCCCAGCTGCGCGCCTATCTCGAGGCAGAGATGGTCCCTGCCTTCGCCCGGCTCGGCTTCAGCAGCCAAATTTACGACAATCCACTTGCCGGCCAGGGTCCGGTGCTGCTTGCCAGCCATTTCGAGGACGCGAGCCTGCCGACCGTGCTGGGCTACGGTCATGGCGACGTCATTCGCGGGCTTGAGGATCAGTGGACGAAGGGCAAAGGCCCCTGGATTTTAGCCCGGGACGGCGAGCGCCTTTACGGGCGCGGCACGGCGGACAACAAGGGCCAACACACCATCAACATGGCCGCGCTCGCAGCGGTCAAGGCGGAGCGCGGTGGCCGGCTCGGCTTCAACGCCAAGTTCATCATCGAGATGGGCGAGGAAGCGGGCTCGAAGGGTCTGGCGGAGCTCGTCGCCAGCCACAAAGCTCACTTCGCCGCCGACGTGCTCGTGGCCTCCGACGGCCCGCGCGTGAAGCCGCAGCGCCCCACCTTGAGCCTCGGCTGCCGCGGCGCCCTCAATTTCGATCTTGTCTGTGACTTGCGCGAGGGTGGACACCACTCCGGCAACTGGGGCGGGCTGATCGCCAACCCGGGCATCCTGCTGGCGCATGCCATCGCCTCCATCACCGGCGCCAAGGGCGAACTCCTGGTCGATGCCTTGCAGGCGCCGCCGATGTCAGCCGCCGTCAAGGCGGCGCTCAGCGACGTTGAGATCGATGCCGGAGAAGAGGGCCCCGCCATCGATAGCTGGTGGGGAGAGCCGCAGCTTTCGCCAGCCGAGCGGGTCTATGCGGGCAACGTCTTCAACGTCCTCGCCTTCACGACCGGCACGCCGGGCCGACCGGTCAATGCCATACCACCCAAGGCCGTTGCCAACTGCCAGCTGCGTTTCGTCGCCGGCACCGACATGCGATCGATCCTGCTGGCCCTGCAGCAGCATCTCGATGCGCGCGGGTTACAGGCGGTGCAGGTGACCCCGCCGCCGGCCGCCAATAGCGGCGGGTTTGCCGCAACGCGCACCGAGCCCGATCACCCCTGGGTCACCTTCGTTGCCCAATCGCTGCAGCGCTCCGACAACAGCAAGCCGGCACTGATCCCGCAGACCGGCGGCTCGATCTGCAACGACGTCTTCACCGACATCCTAGGCATCCCCACGATTTGGATCCCGCACTCCTATGCCGCCTGTTCCCAACACGCGCCCGACGAGCATCTCTTGCTGCCGCTGGCGCGCTCGGCCGTCCAGTTGATGGCGGGGCTCTACTGGGACATTGGCGAAGGCAACGCGCCTGGCGCGGCGCGCCGCTGAGGGGCCTGGGGGCTTCGGCCTTGCCCCCGCCAGCGCGCGGCAGCCGCGGGCCAAAATAGCGCCTCGGCAGCTGCCCTCGCGCGCGGCGCGCCGGCCGATAACGCGGCCTGTCACGGCATGGGCGGATCTCGACCATGCTGTTGCCGCATCATCTCCATAAAAAGTGCGGAATCGCGGGGCACGCGCAGTGGGCTCTGGTGTGGGCAAGGTCGCAGAGGAGACCCCGGCCATCGACATGCCCGTAGAATGGACGCTTCGCTCTGCCGGGCGCCACGTGCGCAATCCGCTCGCCATCTATGCGGGCCTGGCGCTGGCCGGTATGGCGCTCATTATTCTGACGGTGGCGCCGCTCGCCTCCAAGGTCGTGCAGCGCTGGTCGCAGCGCGATGTCGAACTCAGGTCCCGGCTGGTCTTCAATTCCATCCGCGACCAGGTGGTCACCGGGCTGACCCAGAGCAACGGCAGCAATCTCGTCGCCTTCTTTAACCGCATCGCCGAGGACGAACGCCTGCTGGCGCTCGGCTTTTGCAGCGATGCAGGGCAGTTGCTACATGCCACCAAACGTCTGCCGCCGAGCGTGGACTGCGCGAGCGTGGCCCGCACCAAGAATGACACCTTGGCCACGGTGTTCGATGCCGGCCGGCGTTTGCTGGTGAGCGCCTTTCCCATGAGTGCCGGGGCCGTGCGCGGCCACTTTATCATTTTGCATGACCTCAGCTTCGTGGATGAGCGCGCCGCCAAGGCTCGCCTCTACGCGGCGACGGCGTTGGTCAGCGGCATGGTCGGCATCGGCCTCCTCGCCGCCGCGATCATGCTGGGCGCATTGCGCGGCTGGCAACAGGTAGTGCGCTCTGCCCTGGCCGATCTGCGGCACGGGGTCGAGCCCAGCGCGCGGCGAACCGATCTTCTCCCCTTCCCCTCGGAAATGCGGCTGCTGCTCAGAGACCTGCGCGCCGAGCGCCGGGAGGGTGACGGCCTGCAGGTGCAGTGGTCACCCCAAACGCTCAGCCTGCTGCTGGAGGAACGTCTGCCGGACACCGAAGTGATCGCCGTCTCCAACCGCGAGCCCTACATCCACAATCGCAAGGACGGCGGCGTGGCGCTGCAGATCCCGGCCAGCGGGCTGGTCGCGGCGCTGGAACCGGTGATGCGCGCCTGCGGCGGCAAGTGGATTGCGCACGGTAGCGGTAGCGCCGACCGCGAGACGGTGGATGCGCGCGACCATATCCGCGTGCCGCCCGGCGATCCAGCCTATACCTTACGGCGCGTCTGGCTCAGCGATGAGGAGCAGGACGGCTACTACTATGGCTTTGCCAACGAAGGCCTCTGGCCGCTGTGCCACATCGCCTTCGTGCGGCCGACGTTCCGGTTGGAAGACTGGCAACAATACGTGGCGATCAACCGGCGTTTCGCCGCCGCGGTCGCCCAGGAGGCAAGCCGCGACGACCCGATCGTGCTCATCCACGACTATCACTTTGCCCTGCTGCCGGCGATGGTGCGCCAGCATCTGCCCAACGCCACCATACTGACGTTTTGGCACATCCCCTGGCCCAATTCGGAGACCTTCTCGATCTGCCCCTGGCGCGAGGAGATCATGCATGGCTTGCTGGGCAGCACAATTCTGGGGTTCCACACGCAATTTCATTGCAACAATTTTCTGGAATCGACCGATCGCTTCGTGGAAAGCCGGATCGATCGCGAGCAGGCCTCGGTCACCGTGGCCGGGCGCGAAACCATGATCCGCCCCTATCCGATTTCCATCGAGTGGCCCCCTTCGGCGCTTGCGGGCCAGCCGCCGGTGGCCGAGTGCCGCGAGGCGGTGCGGCGTCGCTTTGCCCTGGCGCCCGCCACCCGCATCGCCGTCGGCATCGAAAGGTTCGATTACACCAAGGGCATCCTCGATCGCATGCACGCCATCGATGACCTGCTCCGGCGGCAGCCCGCGTGGAAGGGCCGGCTGGTGTTCATCCAAGCTGCCGCCCCCACGCGCGGCAAACTCGCAGCCTACAATGCGCTGCAGTGCGAAGCAGAGCGATTGGCGGAGGAAATCAACGCGCGTCACGGCAGCGCAAGCTATAAGCCGATCGTGCTGGTCGTTCGCCATCATGGTCCCGACGAGGTGTTCGAGCTCTTCCGCGCCGCCGACGTGTGTGTGGTCTCGAGCCTGCACGACGGCATGAACCTGGTGGCCAAGGAATTCGTGGCCTCGCGTGACGACGAGCAGGGCGTGCTGATCTTGTCGACCTTCGCGGGTGCCGCGCGCGAGCTGTCCGAAGCCCTGATGGTCAATCCCTATGACACCTACGCCATGGGGGAGGCCTTGGAGCAGGCGCTGTTGATGCCGCCCGCCGAA
>Ga0075434_100000702_pt1 | contig 26156 bp, 25 predicted proteins | sample RhiMethybrSRZTD3_FD_75298 | JGI IMG/M metagenome (GOLD analysis project Ga0075434, IMG submission 75298) | Populus rhizosphere microbial communities from Tennessee, USA - Rhizosphere MetaG P. TD hybrid SRZTD3 | ecosystem: Host-associated > Plants > Roots > Rhizosphere > Soil | place: USA... | reverse complement strand
CGCTGGAAGCAGGAGAACCCGGGCGCGATCGTTGTCAGCTACGTCAACACCACCGCGGAGGTGAAGGCGCTGTCTGACTACTGCTGCACGTCGGGCAACGCGCGCGCCATCATCGAGGCGGTGCCCGAAGACCGCGACATCCTGTTCCTGCCGGACATGTTCCTCGGCGCCTACCTGGAGCGGCTGACCGGCCGGCGCATGAAGATCTGGCCGGGCGAATGCCACGTCCACGCCGGCATCCGACCCCAGGACGTCAGCCGCATGATGGAAGAGCGGCCCGAGACCGACCTGCTGATCCACCCGGAGTGCGGCTGCGCCAGCCAGTGCCTGTACGCGGCTGCACACGATGCCAAGCTGGCCGAGACCACCCACGTGCTGTCGACCGAGGGAATGGTGCGCCACGCGACATCCTCGAACCGCAGCGAGTTCGTGGTCGCAACCGAGACCGGCATCCTGCACCGGCTGCGCAAGGAGGCGCCCGACAAGCGGTTCTACGCGATGTCGGAACGGGCTGTGTGCCGCTACATGAAGCAGATCACCCTGCCCAAGCTGCGGGACAGCCTGCGGAAGATGCAGTACCCGGTGACCGTCCCCGACGACGTCGCCGCACGGGCACGCGGCGCGATCGAGCGGATGGTGGAGATCGTGTGAGCAGGGCGCCCGTCACGCTCGTGCTCGTCCCGACCGAGCTCGAGGCGCGGCGGCTGGAGCTCCGGCACGCACCGCTGGAGCTGTGCGGGTTCGGCCTGGCCCGGGCCGGCGTGGGCGCGATGCACGCGATCGCCCGGCACCGGCCGCAGCGGGTGGTGCTGGCCGGTGTGGCCGGGAGCTACGACGCCGACCTGGCCCCGATCGGCGCGGTGCTGGCCCCCGGGCTGGTGCGCTGCCACGGCGTCGGCGTCGGCAACCGGACGCCCGCCGACCTGGGGTTTGCCGACAGCGACGAGGCCGCGCTCGACGGGCAGGACGGGCTGGCGCTTTCGGTGGCACGCGCATCGGGGTCGCTCGACCAGGCACGATCGCGCCGCGCGGCGGAGCCTCGGGCCGTGCTCGAGGAGATGGAGGGATACTCCGTTGCCCTGGCGGCAATAGTCGCGAAGATCCCCTGTACGATGCTGCGGGCGATCTCGAACATGGCCGGCGACCGCGATCTCGTCGGCTGGTCGCTCGATCCGGCGCTGGATGCGCTGCGCGAGCGGCTGGATAGCATGCTGGCATCGTGAAGCTGCGCGTCGGCATCTCCCCCTGCCCAAACGACACCTTCGCCTTCCACGCGATCCTCGAGCGTCGCATCGACCTGCGCGGTTTCGAGCTGGACGTGGAACTGGTCGACGTGCAACAGCTGAACGACGGGCTGTTCGGCGGCCGCTACGACATCTCCAAGGCCAGCTTCCACGCCGCCCTGCTGCTCTCCGACCGGTTCGTGGTGCTGGCCAGCGGCGCCGCACTCGGGTTCGGTGTTGGCCCGCTGCTGGTCGCGGCCGGTCCTGGAACGGCACCCTCACCCCACTCGCGGGTGCTGTGTCCGGGTAAGACCACGACGGCAACCCTGCTCTACCACTGCCTGCACCCGCACCAGGGCACGATCAGCCAGGCCGTGTTCACCGACATCGCGCCGGCACTCCTGCGCGGCGACGCCGACCTGGGCGTGCTGATCCACGAGGGCCGGCTCACCTACAAGCGCGACGGCCTGACGCTGGTCGAGGACCTCGGCACGTCGTTCGAGCGGCTGGCGGATGCGCCCGTGCCGCTGGGCGGGATCCTGGCGGACAGGGCGCTGCCCGACGGCGTCGCCGCCGAGTTCGCGAGCCTGCTACGAGAGTCGATCGCCTACGGATGGGCCAACCGCGACGAGGCGCTGGTCACCATCCGCCGCCACGCCCAGGAGATGGACGAGAGCGTGATCTGGCCCTACGTCGAGCTGTACGTCAACGACCACACCGTCGACCTCGGCCGCGAGGGTGCCCGGGCGCTCGCGGTGCTCGAGCGCACCGGGCGCGCGGCAGGCCTGTTTGCGGGGGATCTGCCACAGCTCAGCGTAGTCGGTTGATCTCAGGTTTAACGTTGGCTAAACTTCGGTTTGCATGCAATCCGAAGCCGTTCAGGACTACGTCAAGCAGATCCACCTGCTACAGGCGCAGTCGGACAAACCCGCGACCACCAACGAGATCGCCGAGAAGATGGGCGTATCGGCCGCAGCCGCCACGGCGATGGTCAAGAAGCTGGCGGAGCTGGGCCTGGTCGAGCATCGCCCCTACCACGGCGCGCAGCTGACCGATGCCGGCAACCGGGTGGCGGTCGAGGTGCTGCGCCACCACCGGCTGTTGGAGCTGTACCTGACCGAGGCGCTGGGGCTACCGTGGGACAGCGTGCACGTAGAGGCGGAACGGCTCGAGCATGTGCTGTCGGAGGAGCTCGAGGCGGCGCTCGATCGCGCGCTCGGCTACCCGAACACCGACCCCCACGGCGATCCAATTCCCGGGCCCGACCTGACGCTTCCGGCCGAGACCAGCCGTGCGCTGCTCGAGCTGGAGCCGGGCGACGATGCCGTGATCTGCCGCGTCCCCGACGACGCGCCGCTATTGCGCTACCTGGCCAGCCTGGGCATGGTGCCGGAGGCCCGCGTGCGGATGGTGGACAAGGCGCCGTTCGACGGCCCGGTGTCCCTGGAGGTGGACGGCGTCGAGCAATCGCTGGGCGTGGCCGTGGCGGGGCGGATCCGGGTGGGGCCGGTATGACCTCGCGATCGCTGCAGACCGCCGTCGCCCCGATGCAGGGCCTGCGATCGCCGTTCGCGCGCGTGCGGCGGGTGCTGCCGTTCCTGGGCCCGGCCTTCGTCGCCAGCGTGGCCTACATGGACCCCGGCAACTTCGCGACCAACATCCAGGCCGGCGCCGACTACGGCTACATGCTGCTGTGGGTGCTGCTCCTGTCGAACCTGATGGCGATCCTGATCCAGTCGCTGTCGGCCAAGCTCGGCATCGCCTCCGGCATGACGCTGCCCCAGGCGATCCGCACCCACAGCACCCGCCGCACGCGGATCTGGCTGTGGCTGGCCGCGGAGGCAGCGGCCATGGCCACCGACCTCGCGGAGTTCCTGGGCGCGGCCGTCGGCATGCAGATCCTGTTCGGGCTGGGGCTGTTCCCATCGGCGCTGATCACCGCGGTGTTATCGTTCGCGATGCTGGCCGTCCAGCAGCGCGGGCACAGCCGTTTCGAGATGCTGATCATCGCGTTCGTGGCCGTGATCGGCGCCTGCTTCTTCGTCGAGGTGTTCATCTCCAACCCCGACCCGGCCGGGATCCTGCACGGCATGCTCGTGCCCAGCCTGACCCCGGGCGCGGTGTACGTGGCGGTGGCCATGGTCGGCGCGACGGTAATGCCGCACGTCGTCTACCTGCACTCCGGGCTGGTGCAGCCGCGCAACAAGCTGCTCGACGGCAACAGCAAGCACCAGCACTTCCGCCGCGAGCTGGTCGACATCGCGCTGGCCATGAACGGCGCCTGGCTGATCAACTCCTCGATGGTGATCATGGCCTCTGCCGTGTTCTTCTCGGGCGGTGTGCCGATCAGCGGCCTCGAGGACGCCCAGGCGACGCTGAAGCCGCTGCTGGGGGAGGGTGCCGCCTACGCGTTCGGGATCGCGCTGCTCGCCTCCGGCCTGTCCTCATCGACGGTCGGCACGATGGCCGGCCAGATGATCGTGGACGGGTTCATGCAGTGGAAGGTGTCGGTGTTCCTGCGGCGGTTCATCACCATGATCCCGGCGCTGGTGGTGATCGCACTGGGCGCGAACGTGCTGAGCACGCTGGTGGCCAGCCAGGTGGTGCTGTCGCTGGTGCTGCCGTTCGCGGTGATCCCGCTGGTGTGGCTGACGCGCCGGCGCGACGTGATGGGCGACATGGCCAACGGCCGCATCCTGCACGGCCTGGCCGTGCTGGTGTCGTGCCTGGTGATCGCGATGAACGTGGTGCTGCTGGCCGTGACCGTGCTCGGCTAGCTACCGCGGGGGCTAGCTACCGCGGGGAGCGGCCGAAGAACCACCGCTCCAGCGGCTCCAGCAGCTCGCGCTCCTGGAACGGCTCGACCGACTGCAGCCGGCCCTCGTCACGGCTGACATCCAGATCAGCCTGCAGCGCCTCGTTCGCAGCCTCCAGCGCATCGCCCATCTCGAACCCCTCGAACACGTAGTCATCCGCGTGCACCGCGCCGTCGGCGCGCTCATCCAGACCGACCGCGCGACCGACGGCCCACACCGCCCCGGCACGACGCTCGATCCAGATCGTGATCTGGTCGTCGGCGCCGTCGTCGCCGACGCCCTGCACCCGCCGCTCCGCAAACCGTGCCGCGCCGCTCCCATTGCGTTGCATCGGGGCTCCTTTCTCGAGTACCCCCTAGCAAAGCAGGAGTCGCCCGCCGAGGCAAGCCGCAGTCCTTATGATCCGCGGATGACCGCCGCGGAGACGAGCGTCAATCGGGCGCGGGCGCTGGTCGACGACCACATTCGCGTGGAGGTGCCCGGCTGGGAGCGCAGCGGACGCTACCCGCGCGAGCTGGCGACAGCCTCCGGGCTGACCGCGCTGTTCGTGCCGGAGCCTGCCGGCGGCCTGGGCCTGTCCTACCCGGACGGCATGCGGGTATTCGAGCAGCTGGGTCGCGGAGACGCCGCCTTCGCCTTCTCGCTGTCGATGCACAACGCCGTGGCCGCGGCCCTGCACGGTGCCGGATCGCCCCAGCTGATCGCGACCTGGGGTGAGCGGCTGCGGACCGGCGACGCGCTGGGCGGCTTCGCGCTGACCGAACCGCAGGCGGGATCGGACGCCACCGCGATCACGACGGTGGCCCACCTGGACGGGCAAGGCTGGCGCGTCAGCGGCCGCAAGGCGTGGGTGTCGCTCGCGGGCGAGGCAGATCTGTTCCTGGTCGTGTGCCGCACGGGCGAGGGCGCCGGCCACCGAGACATCGCGATCATGGCAGTCGACGGGCGGGCGCCGGGCGTCTCGTTCCCGTGCATCTACGACAAGGCCGCCTCGGCGTTCCTGCCGATCGGCGAGATGCTGCTGCAGGACGCGCCGGCACAGGAGCTGGTGCCGGCGGGGACGGGCCTGCGGGCGGCGCTGGCCGCCATCGATGTCGCCCGCTGCGACATCGCCGCGATCGCGACCGGCCTGCACGCGGAGTCGCTCGACGTGGCCCTGCGCTACGCCCGAGACCGCCAGGCATTCGGCCAACAGGTGCTCGACTTCCAGGGCATCCGCTGGATGCTGGCCGACGCAGCCACCGAGCTCGAGGCGTCACGCCTGCTGGTTGCGGCAGCAGCGGAACGGCTGGGCACGCCTGAGGGGCCGGTGGCGGTAGCGCACGCGAAGCGGTTCGCGCCGGACGCGGCCCTGCGCGCGGCGATCGCCTGCAGCGAGGTGCTGGGCGCCTACGGCTGGCTGAACGACCACCCGCTGGCGCGGTTCATCGCACTGGCGAAGATGCTGCAGGTGGTGGACGGAACCGCCGAGGTGCAGCGGCTGGTGATCGGGCGCGACCTCGACCGGCAGGCCGGGCGACTCTAGCCTCCGGCGCAGCCTGCGTCGCAACGGGCGAGGGAGGCACAGTGCTCGGCACGGGCCGACCGCAGCGACGCCGCGACGCGACGGGCTTGCAGCCGTCAGGTCAACCGGCGAAGTCGTCTGGGTTTACGTTTTCGAGGAACTTCTTGAACTCGTCGACGACCTCGGCCTCGTCCTCCGACTCGCCGCCGAACTCGATGGCCGAGTCGTCGATCACCTGGTCGGCTACGAAGATCGGCGCGCTGGTGCGCACCGCCAGTGCCAGCGCATCCGACGGCCGCGAGTCGACGTCGATCTCCGAGCCGTTCACCTGCAGCGTGATCACGGCGTAGAAGGTGCTCTCGCGCAGCTCCGTGACGGCGATCTTGGTGACCTGGGCGTTCATCTCGCCGAGCATGTCGGCGACCAGGTCGTGCGTCATCGGCCGCGGTGTGGGCGAGCCCTGCAACTTGACCAGAATCGCCGCCGCCTCGGGGTGACCGATCCAGATCGGCAGGAACTTGTTCCCATCCAGGGTCTTGAGCAGCACGATCGGCTGCTTTCCGACCATGTCGAACGAGACCCCGTAGATGCTGACCTCCTGCACACCTCGATTATGCCACCGACTGCGGCGGAGGTCGGTACGCGGTGTGACCGGGATGGGCGATCCTGGATTCGAACCAGGGACCTCCGCCTTATCAGAGCGGCGCTCTAACCGACTGAGCTAATCGCCCGGGGACGGCAAGTATATCGGCGGATCGCCGTCGACCGGAGGCCTCGGTTGCGTCACGAAAAGACTCGGTGACCGGCCCGAAAAGCGAGCCTGGGGAGGAGCAAGGGAGGGACAGTGCTCGACACGGGCCGACCGCGGCGACAATGCCAGGCGCCGCTTTGCAGGGCTAATCGGCCCAGGAGACGCGCTCTGCGCGCAGCTGGTCGATAATGCGACCGAGCTCGGCGGCCGAGCTGAACCGGATCTCGACGCTGCCGCCGCGCGGCCCCGAGCGCACCGCCGCCCGCAGCTTCAGCGACTCCCAGGCCGCGTCCACGGCCAGGTGCGCGAGCTCCTCGTCCACCCAGCTGGCCCCCGCCCGCTTGGCCGGGCGCGCCCGGCCCATCCGCTTGGCGGCGGCCTCGACGTCGCGCACCGACAGCCCGCGCGACACCGCCCGCCGGGCTAGCGCCAGCCGCTCATCGTGCCCGGGCGTGAGCAGCAGGGCACGGCCGTGACCCTCGCTGAGCTTGCCGCCGGCGATCAGCTCGAGCACGTCGTCGGGCAGTTCCAGCAGCCGCATCGTGTTCGCGACGGCCGGGCGGCTCTTGCCGACCCGGCGCGCGATCTCGGTCTGGCTGAGATCGAGTTCGTCGGACAGCACGGCGTACCCCCGGGCCTGCTCGACCGGGTTCAGGTCCTCGCGGGCGACGTTCTCGGCCAGCGCCACGATCATCGCGTCGCGGTCGTCCAGCGGACGCACGATCGCGGGGATGGTGGTCACCTCGGCCTTCTGCGCCGCGCGCCAGCGACGCTCGCCTGCCACGATCTCGTAGCCGTCACCGGCATCCCGCACGATGATCGGCTGCACCATGCCCTGAGTCTTGATCGATTCGGCCAGCGCCGCGATCGACTCCGGGTCGAAACGGGTCCGCGGCTGCCGCGGATTCGGGCGCACCTGGGTGATCTCGAGCTCGACCAGCGACACGTGGCCGGCCGGGAACTCGGCCACGAGCGCGGCAAGGCCGCGTCCCAATCCTCGATTCTTAGCCACGCTCGACCACCTCCAGCGCGACGCGATAGTACGCGTCGGCGCCCGCAGATCGTGAATCGTATCGGGTAATCGGTACACCATGGCTGGGCGCCTCGGCCAGCCGAATGCTCCTGGGCACCACCGTATCGAACACCAGTGGACCGAAGTGCTCGCGCACCTCGCTGGCGACGTCGCGGGCCAGGTGCGTGCGCGCGTCGTACATCGTCAGCAGCACACCGGTCACGCCCAGCCGCGGGTTCAGCCTGGTGCGCACCAGCTCGACGCTCTGCAGCAGCTGGGCCAACCCCTCCAGCGCGTAGTACTCGCACTGCACCGGCACGATCAGCCGGTTGGCGGCGGAGAGCGCGTTCACCGTCAGCAGCCCCAGCGACGGCGGGCAGTCGACGAACACGTAGGGGTAGCGGTCACCGATACCCGCCAGCAGATCGCGCAGCAGGGTGTCGCCGGCCGCAAGCTCGACCTGCGCGGCCGCCAGGTCGGGATGCGACGGTGCCAGGTGCAAGTTCGGCACCGCCGTCTCGACCACCACGTCGTCGAGCGCGCTTCCATGCAGCAGGTCGTAGGTGCTGAGCTCCAGCTGGTCGGGCCGGAAGCCGAGCCCGGTGGTGGCGTTTGCCTGCGGATCGAGATCGATCAGCAGCACGGGCGTACCGGCCTCGGCAACACACGCGGCCATGTTGATCGCCGTGGTGGTCTTTCCGACGCCGCCCTTCTGATTTGCCAAGGCGTAGACCCGCGAGTTCATCAGCGCGATGGTAGCGGTGCCAGCGGACGCTTAGCGGCCATTCCGGGGCGTCTCGGGAACCGCTCCGGCGTCGCGCCCAGCTTGGCCACCTCGACCAGCCGACGTCCGCCGTAGTGCTCGATCCGCGACACCCGCCCGGTCAGCTGCTCGGCCACCTCCTCGATCACGTCGCCATCGACCTCGCCCGTCCACAGCACCACCCTGCCGCCGGCCCGCGCCAGCGGCAGGCACAGCTCCAGCGCCACCGGCGGAGGCGCCAGCGCCCGCACCAGCACCAGGTCGAAGCGATCGCGGCCGGCCGCCCGTGCGTAGTGCTCCGAGCGCTCGGCGACCACCGGCGCCTCGATACCCAGCTCGCTCACGACTCGCCGCAGGAAGGCGGCCTTGCGCGATGCCGCCTCGAGCAGGGTCACCGGCCGGCCGTAGTCGATCGCCAGCGGGATGCCGGGCGAGCCGTTGCCGCTGCCCACGTCCACGACCAGCTCCGGCAATGGCTCACCGATCAACGGCCGAGCACGCAGGGCGTCCTCCACCAGCTCCCGCCAGATGGCGGCGTGATCGGACAACGCCGTCACCGAGAGCGGCGCGTCCTCCACCAGCCGGCAGTAGTGCTCGAGCGCCGACGGTGGGTGTTTCACGTTTTACACCGCGTCCTCGTCGGCCCGCACGACCACGTAGCGATTCGGCTCGACGCCCTCGCTGGACGTGGTGAGCCCGCCCATCGACTGCACCTTGGTGTGGACGATCTTTCGCTCCACCGACGTCATCGGCTCGAGCTCGACCGGCTCGCCGGTGCTCAGCGCATCGGCCGCCGCGCGCTGGGCGACGTCATGCAGGGTGCGCTCGCGGCGCTTGCGATACCCCTCGGCATCGACCACGACCTCCAGCGGCCGCTCTTCGCGCCGGTGCTGGATCGCGTTCGCCAGATACTGGACGGCGTCGATGGTCTGGCCGTGCTTCCCGATCAGCAACCCCAGGTCGGGACCATGAACGGTGACGGTGACGCCGCCGCCGCCTTCCTCGAGGTCGATGTCACCGTCGAGCTCCATCGCGATCAGGATCCGCTCGACCATCTCCCGCACGCGCGCGGCGCCGGGCGAGTCATCAGGGTGCCGCGATGACGGCTCGCGCTCGGCCGGAGCCGCCGGCGCGTCCGGATCGACCGTGACAGAGGCCAGCACCCGTGCCGGCTGGTAGCCCACGCCGAGCAGTCCTCGTTCGCCCTCGGACACGACCACGAACTCGACAGCGTCACGGTCGAGCGACGGGTAGCGGCGCTCCAGCTCGTGCAGCGCCGCCCAGCGAGCCTCACCCACCGTCTCGCCGGTCGATTCGACTTCCGCCCGCTGGTCGCTCATCGCCGCTTCTTGCGCGACGAGCCGGCCGGCTTCTTGGCAGCCGGCTTGGCGGCTGGCTTGGCGCCGTCGGCCTTGGCCGCGTCCGTCTTCGGCGGATTCCGCGAGCTGCGCGGCTGCTGCGCGTGCTTCTGCTTCTCTTCCTTCTGCACCACCGGGAAGTGGTGGCCCATCGTGCGCTTGACGATGCCCTGCTGCCCGATCGTCCACAGGTTGGTGGTGATCCAGTAGATGCCGACGCCCGCCGGTACGCGCAGGATGAACGGGATGAAGATCACCGACATGCTGGCAAACAGGATCTTCTGCTGGCGGTCCTGGACGAACGAGAACAGCAGCGTCGAGCCCAGCATCGAGAGGCTGTAGGCGAGCACCATCAGCACCTCGGTGAGACCGCCGATCTGATTCAGCTGCACGAAGATGTCGTTGATACCGAGGAAGGCGACATCGCTGGTCGGGTGGAAGTTGCGCAGCGTCTGGTAGAGGCCGATGAACACCGGCATCTGAAACACCAGCGGCAGGCACGACGCGAACGGGTTCACGTTGTGCTCCTTGTAGAGCGCCATCAGCTCCGCCTGCTGCTGCTTCTTCGCCTCCGGGTCGGTCTTGCCCTTGTACTTGTTCTGGAGAGCCTTCACCTTCGGCTGGATGCGCTGCATGGCGGCCATCGAGCGGAACTGCTTGATCGTCAGCGGCAGGATCGCGATCCGCACGGTCACCGTCAGCAGCACGATCGACCAGCCCCACGAGACGCCGAAATGGTCGTGGTAGAACTCGATGATGTGCTGCAGCACCTGCTCGATCTGCTGCAGGACGATGAACAGCTCGATCATGAGGGCACCACCCGCCCCTCGTCATCCGGCACCGGGTCGTACCCGCCCTTCGACCACGGGTTGCAGCGCAGCAGCCTCCAGCTCGCCAGCATCAGGCCGCGCAGCACGCCGTGGCTGCGGATCGCCTGCTCGGCGTAGTGCGAGCAGGTGGGCTCGTACTTGCAGGTGCGAGGCGTCAGCGACGTCATGCCTTGGAACGGCATCAGCAAGATCCGCAGGCAGCGCAGCATCCAGACCGTCAGTGTTCTCACCGCGGGCCCGATCGGTCCGCGGACTGGCGCAGCAGCTCCTCGACCTGGGCGACCAGCCAGTCGAAGCCCTGCGCCTCGGCGACGGCGGCCAGCCCTGGCCGCGCGATCAGCACGTAGTCGGTGGCGGGCGCAAGCAGCCCGTCGCAGCGAGCTATCGCCTCGCGCAGGCGCCGCTTGACCTGGTTTCGGTCAACGGCGCCGCCGACCTTGCGTGGTACCGCGTACCCGACCCGAGGGGCGTCGCCGCCCTCGGCGGCGCGGTAGCGCAGCGTCAGGTAGCGGCCGCTGACCGCTCGACCCAGCTGCGTGACGGCGTCGAACTCGGCGGCACGCGTGAGCCGCCCACGCTTCGATACGGCGGCAGGGGCGGACGCGTGGTCGCCGGTCATGGGGCTGTCACTCTATGCGGAGAGGCGCTTACGGCCACGGAGCCGGCGACGTTTGATCACGGCGCGGCCGGCGCGCGTGCTCATGCGCTTGCGAAAGCCGTGGGTCTTGGCGCGCTTGCGGGTGTTGGGCTGATAGGTGCGCTTCATGCGGTGGGCAGTATAGAGCAGCGATGCCGGTGACCGCCCCGGCCGCAGTACGCGGACATCGCAAAAGATTTCTGCTGTGGATAACGGGCAAAGACCCCCGCCCCCACCGCCGACGGGAACACGCGCACACGCAGGTGTTTTTGTCTGCATCGTCGTTCACAGGTCTGTTTCCACATCTGTGGACGCCTGTGTGGGAAAGGGAGAAAATCCCTGCAAATCTGGACTTTGCGACGGATAAGCCAGCTCGTTCTGTTGGTGTTGTACCGGCCCTGGGTGCCGGGTTACACTCGCCGTTCGCATGTCCCTCGATCCCGCCGCCGACACCAGCTGGGAGACCATCTCCCACCGCCTCGCGCAGATGCTGAACGCCGGCACCTTCGCGACCTGGTTCGGAAACGCGACGGCGATCGAACAGGACGAGTCGCGTCTGGTGGTGGGCGTCCCCAACGAGTTCACCAAGAGCTGGATCGAGGGTCACTTCTCCAGCCTCCTGGACGCGGCCGCAGCGGAACACGACCTGGTGGTGGAGCTGCGCGTCGAGGTGGCACAGGCGGCGGCCCGAGCCCGCGAGGCCGACCTACCCGACGTGGTCGAGGCCACCCCCGACCCGGAGCAGCCCACTGCAGCGCCGCCCGAGAACGCCCGCTTTGGCGCAGCCACCGGCATCAATCCCAAGTACACGTTCGACGTGTTCGTGATCGGCGCCAGCAACCGTTTCGCCCACGCCGCGGCGCTGGCCGTGGCGGAATCACCGGCGCAGTCGTACAACCCGCTTTTCATCCACGGCAGCACCGGCCTGGGGAAAACCCACCTGCTACAGGCGATCGGCCATTACGTGCTTCAGCAGCATCCGCAGCTGAACGTGCGGTACGTCACCACCGAGACGGTGTTGAACGAGTTCGTCGATTCCATGCGGGATGGGCGCATGGTCACCTTCAAGCAGCGGTACCGCACGTACGACCTGCTGCTGGTCGACGACATCCAGTTCATCGAAGGCAAGGAGCGACTGCAGGAGGAGTTTTTCCACACGTTCAACAGCCTGTACGAGGCCGGGAAACAGATCGTGCTGTCCTCGGACCGCCCGCCGCATGAGCTGGCAACGCTCGAGGCTCGCCTGCGCTCGCGTTTTCAGTGGGGACTGATCACCGACGTCACGCCGCCTGATCTGGAAACACGCATTGCGATCCTGCGCAAGAAGGTGATGACCGAGCGGTTCCAGATCGACGATTCGCAGGTGCTCACCTACATTGCCGACAGGGTCACGACCAACATCCGCGAGCTCGAGGGTGCGCTCACGCGGGTCGTCGCCTACGCATCGCTGACCGGCCGGCCGATCTCGACCGAGCTGGCCGAGGAGGTGCTACGCAATCTGTTTCCACAGGGGGCAACACGCTCGCTCACGATCGAGCAGATCCAGGGCGCGACCGCCGAGCTGTTCCACGTCTCGATCGCGGACCTGCGCAGCGACCGCCGCCAGCAGTCGATCGCCTACCCGCGCCACATCGCCATGTACCTGTGCCGCGAACTGACCGATGCGTCGCTGCCAAAGATCGGCGCCAAGTTCGGCGGCCGCGACCACTCCACGGTGCTCCACGGCGTCAACAAGATCACGCGCCTGCTGAAGGAAGACCGCGAGGCCTTCAACGTCGTGCAGGAACTGACCACGCGCATCAAGCAAGGCCGTTGACGAGCATGTGGGAAGCCTGTGGACGAGTGGCAATGGTCCCACCGCCGTCCACCGAAATCCGCGCCGGCCGCGATCAGCTGGGGAAGACCGGTACCGATCGTCACCAGCTCGTTCCGTGGCCTGATGCGGGATCGCGACGGTTTTCCGCATCCTCCACAGCCCCTACTCCTATAACCTCTTAATTTCTTAAAAACACAGAAGCTGCAGCAGTGAGGAGCATCTCAGCATGAAGATCGTCTGTTCCCAGGATCAGCTCCTGGCAAAACTCCAGATCGCGGCGCGGGGCGTCTCGCAGCGCTCGACCGTGCAGATCCTGTCGGGAATCCTGCTGAATGCATCCGCTGAGCGCATCGAGCTGTCCTCGACGGACATGGAGATCTCGCTGCGGGTGCCGCTCGAGGCGCGGGTCGAAGAGCCGGGCGATGTCGTGTTGCCCGGGCGTCTGTTGCTCGACATCGTGCGCGCCCTGCCGGCGGCCGACGTGACGATCGCGCAGCCGGGAGGCACCGGTGCCGCGCAGATCGAGTGCGGCCCCAGCCGCTACTCGCTGAATACCCAGAACGCCGAGGACTTCCCGCAGCTTCCGGTTCCCTCCGGTGCATCATTCTCAGTCGATCGCGCCGCCTTCGTCGACACCGTCAGCCACGTCGGCCGGGCAGCATCGAAGGATGAGTCGCGACCGGTGCTGACGGGCGTGCTGGTTGAGCTGGGCGAAGGCACCGTGACCATGGCTGCGACCGACAGCTACCGGTTGTCGGTGAAGGAGTCGGCTCTGCCGGGCGCCACCGGTGACGTGCAGGCGATCGTGCCGGCGCGGGCGTTGGGTGAGGTGGTGCGGATCTCGACGGGCGACTCGCTCGAGGTGTCGGTGCAGGAGAACCAGGTGCTGTTCGGGATGGACGGCGTGTGGCTGTCGGCGCGTCGCATCGACGGCCAGTTCCCGAACTACAAGCAGCTGCTGCCTCAGACGTTCGAGCACGAGATCGCGATCTCCAAGGAGGAGCTGCTGGACGTGATCCGCCGCACCTCGCTGATGGCGCAGCGCAACCTGCCGGTGCGGCTCAGCTTCGAAGAGGGGTCGCTGACGCTGGCCGCCCAGACCCAGGACGTGGGCGAGGCCCGCGAATCGCTGCCGGTCGATTTTCATGGCGACCGGCTCGAGATCGGCTTCAATCCGGACTTCCTGCGCGACGGGGTCGAGAGCGTGGAGGGCGACACGGTGCGGCTGAAGCTGATCAGCTCGCTGCGCCCGGGGCTCTTGCAGGGCGAGGACGGCTCGTTCTGGTACCTGATCATGCCGATCCGTCTGCCCTCCTAGCGCGGCGCGGGTTGTGCGCGCGGTGGCCGTGCGGGGCAGCGACTTCCGGTGTTACGAGCGGGTCGCGGTCGAGCTGCCGGCCGGCCTGGTCGGAGTCGTCGGCCCGAACGGCGCCGGCAAGACGGCGCTGATCGAGATGATCCACTTCGGATGCCTCGGCTACTCGCCGCGTACGACCAGCGAGGGGCAGGTGGTGCGGTTCGGCGCCGAGCTGTTGCGGGTCGAGACCGACGTGATCGTGTCCGGCGGTCCGGTGTCGGTGGAGATCGGCTACCGGCCCGGCGAGCCCAAGCGCGTAACGGTGAACGGCGCCGCCGAGCGGTCGGTCGAGCGGCTGCTGGGCAGGTTCCCGGTGCTGGTGTTCACGCCCGACCGGCTGCGGCTGGTGCAGGGTGCGCCGGCGCTGCGGCGAGCCTACTTCGACCGTGTCCTGGCGCGGTTGTGGCCGGCGCCCGCGGCTGCCTCCGGCGAGTACGCGCGCCGGCTGTCGCAACGGAACCATCTGTTGCGGCGGGTGCGCGCCGGCCGCGCCGAGCCCGGCGCGCTGGACCCCTGGGACCGGCTGCTGGCCGAGGCCGGTGAGCAGCTGATCGCCGCTCGCGCGCGCCTGTGCACGCGGCTGGCGGGGCCGTTCGCCGGTCGTCTCGCTGCGCTGGGCGGCGACCCCGGGGAGGTTCCTCTTCGCTACCGGCCCAACGTCGAGCCGGGCCGCTCCCTGGAGGGGGCGCTGATCGAGCGGCGGGCTCGCGACGTCGATCGCGCCGTCACCGGCGCCGGCCCCCACCTCGATGATGTGCTGCTGTTCGAGCACGACCGCGACCTGCGGCTGTACGGGTCGCAGGGCGAGCAGCGCCGCGCGCTGCTGGCGCTGATCCTGGCCGAGGCCGACCTGCTGTCGGAGGAACGGGACGAGCCGCCGCTGCTGCTGCTCGACGACGTCACCGGTGAGCTCGACGGCGAGCGCCGGCGGTTGTTGCTGGAGGCGGTGGCCGGCTTTGACCAGGCCATTGTCACCACCACCGACCAGGCTGACCTGGGCGGTGCGCATGCATCCGTGCTGGCGGTGTCCGACGGCAGGGTGGCGGCGTGAACGATCTACGGCCAATCCGCGACGACGTGCGGCGTCTGGGCCGGGTGCCCGAGGTCGACCGTCAGGTGCTCGAGGCCAGGCGGGTATGGCGTGAGGCGGTAGGCGAGCAGGTCGCCGCCAACTCGTTGCCGGTGCGGCGTTCGGGCGACACGTTGATCGTGCACTGCGCGAGCTCCGGATGGGCCAGCGAGCTGACGCTGCTGGAGCGGCAGATGCGCGCGCGCCTCGAATCGCTGATGGATCCGCCGCCGGCCCGGCTGCGGTTCGAGGTGGGCGATGTGGACGCTCCGGAAACGGTCGTGTCGGTCGACCAACCGGCCCCCGTGATCGAGCCCAGCGACGACCAGCGGGCACGGGCGCGGGAGCTGGCGGCCGACATCAGCGACCCCGATCTGCGGCGGGCCGCGGAGCGGGCGATCGCCGCCGGCCTGGCACGCGATTCGTAACGCCTTTGTGACCGTTTTGGTGGGGGCTCCAGCGGGGCGCTCTGGTAAACTACGTGTAGCTGATTTTCCTCTATTTCAAGCGGGTTTCTGTTGTCAGAGTTGGGCTATGACGCCAAAGACATCACGGTTCTTGAAGGGCTCGAGGCAGTTCGCCGCCGGCCCGGCATGTACATCGGTTCGACTGGCCTTCGCGGCCTCCACCATCTCGTCCACGAGGTGGTCGACAACAGCGTCGACGAGGCGCTGCAGGGCTACTGCGATCACATTGTCGTAACCCTGCATCCCGACGGCAGCTGCACGGTCGTCGACAACGGCCGCGGCATCCCTGTTGCCGTGATGGACTCGGTCGGCCTGCCCGCCGTCGAGGTGGTGCTGACCAAGCTGCACGCCGGCGGCAAGTTCGGCGGCGAGGGCTACAAGGTGTCCGGCGGGCTGCACGGCGTCGGCATCTCGGTGGTGAACGCGCTGTCCCAGCACCTGCGGGTGGAGGTGCGCCGCGACGGCTACGTGTGGACGCAGGAGTACGAGCGCGGTGACCCGCTCGGCCCGCTCACCCAGGGTGAGGCCACCGAGTTGACCGGCACCACGATCATTTTCCGGCCTGACGTCGAGATCTTCGACGAGACCGACTTCGTATTCGACACGTTGGCCCAGCGGCTGCGTGAGATGGCGTTCCTGACGCGCGGCCTGCGGCTGGAGCTGCTGGACGAGCGCGCCGGCGGCCAGCACGCCGACTTCCGCTTCGAAGGGGGCATCCGCGACTTCATCGCCCACGTCAATGAGGGCAAGGAGCGGGTTCACAAGGAGGTCATCTACTTCGAGAACGAGACCGACGAGGGCCAGGTCGAGGTGGCAATGCAGTGGAATGGCAGCTACGTCGAGTCCACCTTTTCGTTCGCGAACAACATCAACACCCACGAGGGCGGCACCCATCTGTCCGGCTTCAAGGCGGCCCTGACTCGCACGTTGAACGACTACGCCCGCGCCCAGGGTCTGCTGAAGGAGAAGGAGGAGCCGCTGACCGGCGACGACTGCCGCGAGGGGCTGGCCGCGATCGTCTCCGTGAAGCTGCGCGAGCCCCAGTTCGAGGGCCAGACCAAGACCAAGCTGGGCAACCCCTCGATCCGAGGGCTGGTCGAGACCAGCTGCAACGCCAAACTGGCCGGCTTCCTCGAGGAGAATCCGAACGAGGCCAAGGCGATCGTGAACAAGCTGATCGCCGCCAGCCGTGCCCGCCAGGCGGCGCGTAAGGCGCGCGACCTGATCCGGCGCAAGTCGGCGCTGGGCGGCGGCGGCCTGCCCGGCAAGCTGGCCGACTGCTCGGTGTCCGATCCGGAGGCGGCCGAGCTGTTCCTGGTCGAGGGCGACAGCGCCGGCGGCTCCGCCGTGGACGCGCGCGACCGCAGCTTCCAGGCGATCCTGCCGCTACGCGGCAAGATCATCAACGTCGAGAAGGCGCGCATCAACAAGGTGCTCTCCAATAACGAGATTCAGGCCATGATCACCGCCATCGGGTCGGGCATCGGCGAGGAGTTCGACGTGACCGTGGCGCGGTACCACAAGGTGGTGCTGACCTGCGATGCCGACGTCGACGGCGCGCATATCCGCACGCTGATCCTGACCTTCCTGTTCCGGCACATGAAGGAGCTGATCGAGGAGGGGTACGTCTACATCGCCCAGCCGCCGCTGTACCGGCTGAAGCAGGGCAGCGACGCGCGCTACTTCGAGAAGGACCACCAGCTCGAGGAGTGGCTGATCCGCGAGCGGCTCGAGAAGATCGAGATGGAGGATCGCGACGGCGCTCCGCTGAAGCTGAGCGAGGCCCGCTTGCAGCGGTTCCAGCGCGCGCTCAAGGAGTACGAGGGCTGGGCCGGCAAGCTGAAGGAGCAGTACGGCGCGGCGGTCGTCTCCTACGCCAAGGACCACCGCCTGGTGGAGCACGACATCGCCTCGCTCGACGAGCTGTCGACCTATCTGACAACACTGGTAGAGGAGAGCGAGCTGCACCGGGTGGAGGTGGTCGACGCCGAGCCGGACGCGCTGCGGGTCAAGGTCAGCGAGCGCGCCACCGGGTCGTCGCAGGTCGTCAAGTTCCCGCTCGAGCTGTTCACCAGCCAGGGCTACCGCAACCTGCGCGTCGCCCATGAGAAGCTGACCGAGGCGATTGGCAAGCCGCCCTTCGTCGCGCGGATGGGCAAGCGCACCGTCGAGGTGGGCACGTTCGAGGAGCTGCGGCCCACGATCCTCGACCTTGCGAAGGAGGGGCTCAACCTGCAGCGCTTCAAGGGGCTCGGTGAGATGAACCCCGACCAGCTGTGGGAGACGACCATGAACCCCGAGAACCGGATCCTGCAGCGCGTCTCGATCGAGGACGCGGCCGCCGCCGACGAGATCTTCTCGATGCTGATGGGCGATCGCGTGGAACCGCGACGGGACTTCATTGAGCGGAATGCCAACGCCGTGAAGTTCTTGGACATATGACGCCTGCAAACCGTCTTGCGTCGGAGGATGAGCGCTAGATGAGCATGGAGTCACTGGGCGACGGTCGCATCGAACAGCGCGACCTGTCGGAAGAGATGCGCAGCAGCTACCTCGATTACGCGATGAGCGTGATCGTGGGCCGCGCGCTGCCCGATGTGCGCGACGGTCTCAAACCGGTGCACCGGCGTGTGCTGTTCTCGATGAACGAGAGTGGCTTGCAGCCGAACCGCCCCTACTCGAAGTGCGCTGCGGTGGTGGGCGACGTACTGGGCAAGTACCACCCGCACGGCGACAGCGCCGCCTACGACGCGCTGGTGCGTATGGCCCAGTGGTTCTCGCTGCGCTACCCGCTGGTGGACGGCCAGGGCAACTTCGGCAACCAGGACGGCTACTCGGCCGCGGCCATGCGCTACACGGAGTGCCGGCTGGCGCCGCTGGCGGTCGAGATGCTGCGCGACATCGACGCCGACACCGTCGACTTCATGCCCAACTACGACGAGCGCCGCCGCGAGCCGATCGTGCTGCCGTCGCGGTTCCCGAACCTGCTCGTCAACGGCTCCTCGGGGATCGCCGTAGGCATGGCCACGAACATCCCCCCGCACAACCTGGGCGAGACGATCGACGCCACCATCGAGCTGATGGACAACCCGGATGCCACGGTCGACGACCTGATGAAGCACATCAAGGGCCCCGACTTTCCCACCGCCGGCACGATTATGGGCATGGCCGGCATCCGTGAGGCCTACGAGACGGGCCGCGGCCGCGTCGTGATGCGGGCCAAGGTGCACACCGAGGACGTGCGCGGCGGCAAGACCGCGCTGATCGTCACCGAGATGCCCTACATGGTCAAGAAGGGCGGCGACGAGGGCGTCATCCAGAAGATCGCCGAGCTGGTCGAGTCGAAGGTGCTGAACGAGATCTCGGCGCTGAACGATGAGAGCGACCGCACCGGCATGCGCATCTACATCGAGCTCAAGCGCGACGCCATCCCCAAGGTGGTGCTGAACAAGCTCTACAAGCACACCGCCCTGCAGAGCACGTTCGGCGTGAACATGGTTGCGCTCGTGGACGGGGTCAATCCCCGCACGCTGTCGCTCAAGCAGATGCTCTACCACTACATCGAGCACCAGAAGGAGGTCGTCACCCGGCGCACCAAGTTCGAGCTCGACAAGGCCGAGAAGCGCGCCCACGTGCTGGAGGGCTACCTGATCGCGCTCGATCGCCTCGACGAGGTGATCGCGCTGATCCGCGCCGCGGAGGACACCGAGACCGCGCGCAACGGGCTGATGGACACGTTCGGGCTGACCGAGATCCAGGCCCAGGCGATCTTGGAGCTGCGGCTGCGGGCCCTGACCGGCCTCGCTCGCAAGGAGATCAAGGCCGAGCACGACGACCTGATCGAGCGCATCGCCGAGCTGCGCGCGATCCTGGCCGACGAGCAGCGGCTGATGGACGTGATCCGCGAGGAGCTGCTCGAGATCAAGAACCGCTTCGACAATCCTCGCCGCACCGAGATCATCGCGGCGGAGGGCGAGATCGACCTCGAGCAACTCATTGCCGAGGAGGATATGGTTATCTCCATCACGGCAAGCGGCTACATCAAGCGGCTTCCGTTGGGCACGTATCGCACCCAGGGGCGGGGCGGGATCGGCGTGATGGGTATGGATCTCAAGGAGGGCGACTACATCGAGCACCTGTTCGTCGCCTCCACTCACGATTACCTGCTGTTCTTCACGACCGTCGGCAAGGTCTACCGGGTGAAGGTGCACGAGCTGCCGCTGGGCACGCGCCAGGCCAAGGGCCGCGCGCTCGTGAACGTGCTGCCCTTGCGCCAGGACGAGTACGTCAAGGCCGTGATCGACACGCGCACCTACGCCGAGGGCAAGTACCTGCTGTTCGCGACCCGCAAGGGCATCGTCAAGAAGACCGAGTTCAAGGCCTACGACACGGTGCTCAAGGCGGACGGCATCATCGCGCTCAAGATCCGCGAGGGCGACGAGCTGGTGGGCGTGCGGCTGACCGACGGCGAGGACGATGTGCTGATGGTGTCGCGCAACGCATCCGCCGTTCGCTTCTCGGAGCGCGACGTGCGGCCGATGGGCCGCGACACCACCGGCGTATCCGGCATGAAGATGCGATCCGGCGATGAGGTGATCGCGGTTGAGATCGCCCGCGACGACCAGGATCTGCTGGTGGTGACCGAGAACGGCTTCGGCAAGCGCACGCGGGTGGAGGAGTATCCCGCCAAGGGCCGCGGCACCATGGGCGTGCTGACGATCCGCTACACCGAGGCGCGCGGTCGGCTGGCCGGAGCCATGATCGTCAAGGACGGCTACGACCTGGTGCTGATCAGCCACGATGGCACCGTGATCCGCACTGCCGCCGAGGGCATCTCGCGGATGGGCCGTGCCACGCAGGGCGTGCGGGTGATGAACCTGCGCGAGGGCGATCACGTGTCCGCCATCGCGCGGATCACCGAGCCGCAGGCGGCGACGGTCGAGGGCGGCGAACCGGCCATGGACGACGACGTTTCCGACCAGCCTGAGCCGCCCGAATCGCCAGAACCGCCCGATCCGGCCGAGTGAGTGACCTCATCCGTTTCTGATTCCTATCCACGCATTGGAAGGACTCGGGCACGGGTAATGGAACAAAGCGGTCGATACCACTTCGACCACACCCGACTCCGCTCGAAAGGGGTAGCGCACGCCGCGGGCATCTCCAAGATGCAGCGAGTACCAGAAGCGGCGTGCCGCTCAGCCGCGCATGGCGGGCTCGCCGACCGCGACCGCCGTCGCCGTCTAGCCGCCCGCAGCAACCAGCTCGCCGGCCGCGGCGACAGGATCGACGACGTTCACCCAGATGCCCGCGCCGAGCTCGATCGAGGCCGCCACCGTCAGCCTGGGCCACAGCTCGATATGCCAGTGAAACGTCTCGTCCCCCGACGCTCCCTCGTGCAGCAGGGCGTTCCAGGCCAGATCCGCCCCCAGCACTCGGCGCAGTCGTGTCACCGTCTCGGAAAGGGCGCGGCCCGTGGCCGCGTCCAGCGGCGCGTGTGAGCGGTGGGCTTTGGGCGCGATCCAGGTCTCGAACGGCACCCGCGCGAACGGCGGGCAGAAGACGACCAGGCCCTCCTGCTCGTGCACGATTGCGCCCGGCAGCGGGCACAGCGGGCAGCCGGCCCGGAACGCGCCGGTCTCCTGCACGATCCGTGGCGGGGGATCGGGGAACGGCACCAGCTGTGAGTGCGAGTGGTCGAGCGACGCGCCCGCCGCGGCGCCCTCGTTGACCGAAGCCAGCACATAACCGGCGCCGCCCGCGAGCAGCGCGGACCGCCGGCTGCGCCAGGCCTCCATCACCGCCTCCATCACCGCCGGAGGAAGATCGCCCAGCGAGGTCACGTGCCGGGGCCCGTGCACCACCACCTCGTGGCCGGGGAAGGCCGGGTACTTGTTCGGCACCACCCGTACGATCCAGCCCGGGCTGTCTGCCGGCGCGCCGGCCGGCCGGCCGAAGGCCGCTGTCTCCGGTGGCGTCATCGCCTCGTGGCCCTCGCAGAACGGGCAGTGTTCGGCGTCGCCGACGCGAGTGGTGCGGCCGGTGGCCCCCGGCCTCGAGGCGCGGCCGGGCACCACCAGCACCGTTTCCCCGGTCAGCGGGTTGGTGCGCAGGTCGAGCGCTATTCCTTCGGCTCCTCGATCATCGTCTTCGGCATGAACGGCTGCAGCAGATCGATCGGCACCGGGAAGATCGTGGTGCTCGCGTTGGTGCCGGCGATCTCGGTCAGCGTCTGCAGGTAGCGCAGGGTCAGCGCGATCGGGTGCTCGCTGATCACCGCCGCCGCCTCGGTCAGCTTGGCCGATGCCTGGAACTCGCCCTCGGCCGCGATCACCTTCGCACGGCGCTCGCGCTCTGCCTCCGCCTGCCGCGCCATAGCGCGCTGCATGCCGCTCGGGATCTCGACGTCACGCACCTCGACGATGTTCACCTTGATGCCCCAAGGCCCGGTCTGCTCGTCGATGATCCTCTGCAGGATCTGGTTGATCTTGTCGCGCTCCGACAGCAGCTCGTCCAGCATGTGCTGCCCCAGCACGCTGCGCAGCGTGGTCTGCGAGATCTGGGACGTTGCCAGCCCGAAGTCGGCCACCTTCACGATCGAGGCGCTGGGATCGACCGTCTGGAAGTAGGCAACCGCGTTCACGCGCACCGGCACGTTGTCCCTGGTGATCACCTCCTGGGGCGGGATCACCAGGGTCACCACGCGCAGGTCGACCTTGACCATGCGGTCGACGATCGGGATCAGCAGGAACAGCCCCGGCCCCTTGGGGTCACCCAGCAGGCGCCCCAGCCGGAACACCACGCCGCGCTCGTACTCGCGCAGCACTTTAACGGCGTTGGCCAGGATGACCAGGAAGAAGACGATGATGACGGCTACCACGATCAGGGCGATCACTGGACTGCTCCCTCGGTTGAATGGACATCGGCCGGGGCCGGCTCGACGTGCAACAACAGGCCGTCCACGCCGCGCACGATCACCGTGTCGCCCACGTCGGCGCGGCCGTTGTCGGCCTGAGCCTGCCACAACGCTCCCTCCACGTACACCTCGCCCAGCGGCGCCAGCGGCGTGCGCACGACCGCCTCACGGCCCAGCATGCCCGCCAGGCCGATCGCGGTTGCGGGCGTGTGCCGGGCCGCGACCACCTTGGTCGCCACCGTCGCCAGCCCGGCCCCGAACAGCACCGCGATCGTCACCACCACCAACGGTGACACGCCGATGACCGATCCGGGGGTGCGGAACAGCAGCAGGCCGCCCGCGCAGAGCGCGACCACGCCCGACAGTGCGATCAGCCCGTGGCTGGCGACGAACGCTTCGGCCAGGAGCAGCGCCACCCCCAGCACGATCAGCACCACGCCGGCCCAGTTGATCGGCACCACCGAGAAGCCGAACAGCGCCAGGATCAGGCATACGGCGCCGAGCGTGCCGGGCAGGATCACACCCGGGTGGAAGACCTCGTAGGCGAGGCCGCCGATGCCGGCCAGGAACAGCAGGAACAGCAGGTTGGGATCGATCAGGATGTTCAGCAGCTCGAGCGTCAGCGGCATGCTCTGGTGGTCGATCTCGGCGTTCGCCGTGTGCATCACCAGGTGCTTGGTGCCTAGGGTTTCCATGCCGTTGATCTGGTCGAGCAGCGCCGTCAGGTTGGGGGAGACTTGCTCGACCAGGTTGATGGTTGCGGCCTCGTCGGCCGTGTAGCTCGTGGCCTTGCGGACGGTTAGCTGCGCGGCTCTGGCGTTTCGGTCGTGGGTCGTGGCCAGGGCGCGGATCTTCGCCTCCGCGTCGTTCAGCACCTTGCGGCGCAGGTCGGAGCCGAGATTCTGGCCGCTGGAGTCGATCGGCGTGGCGGCGCCGATGTTGGTGTTCGGTGCCATCGCCGCGTAGTCGCTGGCCATCGTCACGAATACCCCTGCCGATGCCGCCCGGCCGCCCTGGGGCGACACGTACACGATCACCGGCAGCGTCGCGGCCAGCTCGTCCTGGACGATGGCGTCCATCGAGTTGCTGTCACCGCCGGGCGTGTCCAGCAGGATCACCAGCGCCGCCGCGTGATCGTTCTCGGCGCGCTTGATCGAGTCGCTGACGAAGCTGGCCGAGACCGGGTTGATCTCGCTGTTGAGTGTGATCGCGATCACGTGCGGCCGGGAGCCACCCGCGCGGGCGCTGGACGGCGCCATCGCTGCAGCCACCAGCGCCAGCGCCACCATTCCCCAGAGTCGTGGTCTTGCCACTCCCGGTCAATATAGCCTCCGAAGGGCTGCCGCATCTGGATCCGGGGCTACCCTGGGGCGGTGGGCGGTGAAGTGTGCCAGTCAGTGCGTCGGTGGCGTCTGCTCATCTGCGCAGCGGTGATCGTGTCCGCCGCGGTGCTGGGCGCGGCTCCTGCGATGGCCGCCTCGGGGGGAGTGCGGATCGCTAACGTGACCCGGGATCGCGTGTCCCTGCCGTTGACGCTGCGGGGGCCGTGGCGGTTTCAGATGGTCGGTCTGCGCTGGCGCGGCTCGGGCCAGGTCGAGGTGCGTGCAGCGCTCGGCCGCACCTGGACGCGCTGGCTGCCGGGCTCGCAGGAGGCGCCGGCGTGGGTCGGCGCCGCCGATCGCGTGGAGGTGCGACGCTCCGGCGCCGGGCCGGTGCACCGGCTTCGGGTCAGCTTCATCGACACGCCGCCGCAGCCGGCGGCCGGCCACGGGCTGATGCCGGCGTCGGCGATGCGGCCGGCCATCATCATGCGTGCGGGGTGGGGGGCCAACGAGTCGCTGCGCCGCGGGCCGCCGGAGTACGCCCCGGCGCTGAAGATGGTGTTCGTGCACCACACCGACACCGCCAGCGTCTACCCGTGCAGCGATTCGGCCCGGATCGTGCGCGGCATCTACGCCTACCACGTGCTCGCGAACGGCTGGAACGACATCGGCTACAACTTTCTGATCGACCGCTGCGGCCACGTGTTCGAGGGCCGCTACGGCGGCATCACGCGGCCGGTGGTGGGTGCGCACGCGCGTGGCTTCAACACCGGTAGCTCCGGCATCGCGATGATCGGGACGTTCACCTCGACGCCGCCCACCCGGGCCGCCCGCCGGTCGCTGCGGGAGCTGATCGCATGGCGGCTCGACCTCGCTCACGTCGATCCCACCTCAAAGGTGCTGATGACGACCGCGACGGGCAACGAGCGGTTTCCGCCGGGCACCCGCCTGTGGCTGAGGGCCGTCTCCGGACACCGCGACACCGGCGCCACGTCCTGCCCAGGGACGGCGCTCTACCGGCTGCTACCCCGGATCGCCGCCTCGGCGCGCCGGATCGGGCTGCCGAAGATCTTCAACCCTCGCGTGAAGGGATCCCTCAGGCGGCTGGGCCAGGACGGTGTGGCACCGATTCGCTTCCGCGCGACGCTGTCTGTGGCCGCCGACTGGACGCTGACCGTGCGCGGCCCGGACGGCGTGGTGGCCACCCACAACGGCCACGGCCAGGCGGTCGACTGGACGTGGCCGGGGGCGGTGCCGCTGCTGCCGGGAGGTGCGTATCGCTGGAAGCTCACGACCGCGGGCGCGCGCCCGGTGCGGCTTGGGCTGGGCTCCCTTCCCGACTGGGGTGTGGGCGGCGTGCCGGTGGCCGTGTCCGGGGACATCGCGTCCGGCGGCGTCGCCGACCTGCTCGCAAGCGACGGCAATGTGCTCGTGACGGGCGGGGCGCCTTCCCAGTTCGTGACGACGGATCGGGTGGATCTCACCCAGGCCCAGTTCGCGGCCGCGACCATGGTCGGCGCAAGCCTGCGCACTCCGGCGGGCGACCAGGTCGTGACGATCGAGCTGTGGGACTACGCCACCAGCAGCTGGGTCACGGCCGGCAGCTGCCGCGCCAGAGCCGACCGGCGCTGCGATGTGCTGATGCCCGCCTCACAAGGGCAGTTTGGCCAGTGGCTGCCGGGCGCCGCGGCCACCGAGATGCGGGTGCGCTACACAGCGGCCGGGCCGATGACGGTCGATCGGGCGCGGTCGACGGCGACCGGCTGACCGCTTCAGCGAAGCTCGACCCGCTCCACCTCGGCAGAGCTGTAGCCGCGGCCGTTCAGCATCAGCCGGCCCTCCTCGTCGACACCCTCGCTGATGCCGCTTCCCGTGCCGACCAGCGTCACGTGCCGTCCGCGCAGCTCGTCGCGTCCCAGGCCCGTGAACCCGTCGCGCTCGAACGCGTCGTAACGGCGCTCGAGCACGGCCAGCAACGCCACCAGTAGCTCCACCCGGTCGACCGGTCCGCCGGTTGCGATCTGCAGTGAGGTTGCCGGAACGCGCGCATCGGCCGGCAGCTGCGCCTCGCTCATGCCGGCATTCACGCCGACGCCCAGCACCAGCTTGCCGTCGCGCAGCTCCGGCAGCACGCCCGCCAGCTTGCGACCGTCCAGCATCACGTCGTTCGGCCAGCGCACCGACGCGCGGTCGTGGCAGGCCTCCGCCACCGCCTCGGCCGCGACCAGCGAGAAGCTCGCCAGGCCCTGTGGCGGTGTGCGCGGCTCCAGCGCCAGCGAGAACAGCAGCCCGGTGCCCGCCTCTGCCTGCCAGGTGCG
>Ga0075434_100000701_pt1 | contig 26164 bp, 22 predicted proteins | sample RhiMethybrSRZTD3_FD_75298 | JGI IMG/M metagenome (GOLD analysis project Ga0075434, IMG submission 75298) | Populus rhizosphere microbial communities from Tennessee, USA - Rhizosphere MetaG P. TD hybrid SRZTD3 | ecosystem: Host-associated > Plants > Roots > Rhizosphere > Soil | place: USA... | reverse complement strand
TGTTTCCCGGCGTGTTCAGCTGAACGAAGAACTCGATACGATGCCACGCGTCGGGTCTCAGCGCCACGGATCCGGTGTAGTTGGCCTGTCCCACTTGGTCGCCGAAGCGCCCGAAGCAGACGTCTCCGCTCGGCTCGCGCGCCATGTCTGGATAGTAGGTGTAGAAGCGCAGCGGTCCGGGGTTGCCGATCTGTTCGGCCACCAGCATCGTGTCGAAGAAATCGGTGCCGTTCGGACAGATTCCCGATTTGCCAAATGCCGACCACTGGTTGTCCGTGCGCGACCCGTACAGGCCGACCAGCTTCGTGCCGCCGCTCCACCCGTTCGGGAAGCGCACGTAGAGGCTCACGTATAACGATTGAAAGCCCGGCATGAAGAAACGTGTGAGCCACCCGCCATCGGAGCCGGGGGCATACGTGACCGCGAGGTAGTGATTCCCCGACTGCGCATCGGCGCCGGTCACGACGCGTTGTTTCGACGGATTGACGCCGTCCTGCCACGCGTCCAGCCTTCCCGATTCGAAGTCTTCCGCAAACAGCGTTTCACCGCCGCCGATCTGCGGAACTGCGCTCGGGCCGGAGGGCCCGCTCGCCTTACCGCCGCACGCGGCCAGCACGGAGAGGAATAGCCCCACGCCAATCCGAACCCAACCAGCTGACTTCATCGCTACCTCACTTTCCCCGCCATCACAGGCCTGCGCCGTCCAGCCGCGCCGCATTGCTGCGCGCGACCCATCGTCTGGTCTCGGTGAGCGACGCCGCCGGGGCGATGATGTTGCCCTGTAAGGCGTCACATGCCAGCGCACGCAGCCGTTCGCGCATCTCGGTCGATTCGACGCCTTCGGCGACCACGACGAGCCCGCGGCTGTGCGCGAGATCGATCGCCGAGCGCAGCGCGTCTTCGCGTGCCGGCAGACGCGCCACGAACGTGCGTCCGATCTTCAGACGATCGATTGGAAGCCGGCGCAGATAGTTCGCGTGCGAGTACTCGGCCCTGAAATCGTCGATGGCGAGACCGATGCCCATGCGGTGCAGGCGTAACAGCGTCGCTTCCACCTTTGGCATCTCGAGCACGAGCGCATCGTCGGCGAGCTCCACCGTCAGTGCCGACGCGGGTGCCCCGTGCAGTCGAAGCAGGTCGCCGATCAACTCGGGAAGATTCTGATCGCGCAGGCTCTTCGATGACAGATTGACGGCGACCGGTGCCCACAAGAGCCGATCGGTTTTGGCCCAATCGGCGACCGCGCGATCGAGCAGCAGCATCGTCAACGGCTCGATCAGCCAAGTCGTCTCGGCCAACTCGATGAATTCATCGGGAAGCAGACGTCCCCGCCGTGGATGGTTCCATCTCGCGAGCGCTTCGACGCCGATGACGCGGGCCGTTTCCAGATGCACGATCGGCTGGTAATCGAACGTGAACTGTCCGTGCTCCACGCCTTCGCGCAGCTCTGGAATGCTGAGCAGCTGCTCGCCCTCGTCCCGACCGCGATCCGCGGCGTAGGTGGCGCTTCCCGAATGACGCTGCTGCGCCACACGGAGCGCGCGCTCCGCCCGCTCCAACAACTCGTCCGGGTTCGTTCCGTGTTCGGGCACTACCGCGATGCCGACGCTCACCTCGATCGAGAGCGACTGGTGATCGAGCACGATCGCCTGGCCCGCTTCCCGCAGCACCTTCTGAGCGGTCAGATCGGCGCCGGCTGAATCGGTGCCCGGGAGCATTAGCGCAAACTTCTGAGCACCGAGGCAGGCCACGGTGTCGCCTTCTCGCAGGAGCGCACGGAGTCGTCCGGCCACGCTCTTAATCACGCGGTCGCCGGCATAGCGGCCGTGGTCGTCCACGATCGCATCCATCCCGCCGACCTCGAGCACCATCACCGCGAGCGGCTTGCGCGTGCGTTGTGACGCGAGAATCGCTTGACGCAGCCGATCGTGCAGCAGGACGCGGTTGGGCAGATCGGTGAGCGCGTCGTGATACGCCAGATGCACGAGCTGTGCGGCCACGTGCGGGCGCGGCACGCGCCCCGTTGCTTCCTGCAACTGGCGTTCGACGGTCGGCACGAGACGCGCCATATCGCCCTTGCGCACGTAGTCCTGCGCGCCGGTGCGCATCGCGGTCACGACCTCGGCTTCGCCGATCGTGCCAGACACGAAGATCAGCGGCAGATCGGCGTCGTGCTCGCGCACGAGGGCCAACGCGGCGACGCCGTTGAACCGCGGCATCGAGTAGTCGGCGATCACGAGATCCCATCGATGCGAGGAGAGCGCGTTGCTGAGCGCTTCGGCAGTGTCGATGCGCTGCGAGGTGACGGAATACCCCGCTCTCGAGAGCTCGCGAACGACGAGAGCCGCGTCATCTTCCGAATCGTCAATGAGCAGCAGCCGTAATGGCGTCATAAATCGACACTCGTCACGCGACAGCCTGTTGCGAGGACATTCGATCGACGCAGAGGTCGAACCAGATCTGGAACACGAGCAGTCACGCTCCCGAGCGATCGTGCTGCCACACGACGTCGCGGCGTCCGCACAGGAAGTGCCACCACCCCTGCAGCGCCGCGGCATGCATCGTCACGGCGATGTTGACCATGCGTAGTGGCCTGGCGACGATGCCCCAGGACGCGAGCGCTGGTGCGACGACGGAGCGCGCGAGTACTGCGACCACCGCGACCACGATGACCGCCACAGCCAGCGACGGCCACCGAAGTCCGGCAAGCAGCCCCAGCGCCAGCACCGAACCAGTCATCAGCACCGGCACGAGGAAGCGGACGATCTTGTGTGAGAAGAGGAAGAACGCAAACAGTCCGTAGCGGAACGGATTGAGCAGACCGACGTGCCGCCAGAGTGCCCGCAGCGTGCGATTGGTGATGCGCGCCTGACGACGGAACTCGCTGCCGACCGAATCGCTGGCCGGTTCCTCGCACCACGCCCCTGACGCGAAGATGCATTCCGCTCCCTGCGCGATCACGCTGAGCGGGATGACGAAATCGTTGATGTCATCGTGCCGCAGCGGACGGAACAGCCGCCGCCGCATCGCGAACACGGCACCGTCGGCGCCGACGCAGCAACCCCATCGGCTTTCGGCGATCTTGATTGCGCGCTCGAGGGACGTGTAGAGGTTGGTGGCGCGCGCCACCTCGCCAGAACCGCGGGTCTCGTACTGGGTGTAGCCGGTGACCAGGCCGACGTGCGGATCGGTGAAGTAGCGCAGCAGCCTCGGGATGGTCTGCGCGGTGAAGCTGGCGTTGGCGTCGGTGAACACGACGATGTCCCCGCGGGCGCGCTCCATCGCGTCGTTCAACCCGAGCGACTTGCCGCGCCTGATCGGCTGGACGATGAGACGGACACCCTGGCTCTCGAACGACCGCGCGATGTCGTTGGTCCGATCCGTGGAGGCATCGGACACCACCAGAATCTGCAGCCGATCGCGCGGATGGTCGGTCGCCAGCACATTGCGAATCTTCGTCTCGAGACTGCGCTCTTCGTTGTAGGCGGAGATGATCACCGTCACCTTCCGGCGACCGAGGCGACGGTCCACAATCGCGCGATGCCGCGGCGACACCGCGCCGAGCAGCGCGGCAATCGCCGGGAATCCGAGATACGCATAGAACGTGGCAACGATGCCGGTCATGATGACGCCGATGAGAATGCCGTCGAGAGCCATGGTGTCGTTCCGAGTCGAGGCCTGGTGTCAGTTGGACATCTGCGCCGGCGCCGATCCGATGTGAGGACGCGCGCCGCGGACGCCGGTGTTGCGGCGGTAGTCATCCTGATCGGCGGTCGGGATGTCTCGCCAGTCGACGATTTCGATGCTGTCGAAGCCGGCCTCGCGAAACCACTCCGATACCTGCGACGCATTCTGACGATGGGCGTAACGCGGCGTGAATCGATCTCGCGCTGAATGCAGCGCGCGCTCGAACGTAAACGGCTGCACGCTGTCGTCCCATCGTTGACGCAGCCGGTTGTAACCGACGTATCCCAGCGCAATCGGCGCCAGCATCGCGGTGCTCACGGGACCCGGTGCGCGGCTCAGAATCGGACGGAGCGCGGCTTCCGCCGCGTAGGCGACGCGTCTGAACGCGGTGTCGTTGGTCGATCCCGGGCCGTAGACCCAGAGGTAGAAGCGCCCGCCCGGCTTGCAGCACTTCGCCACCGCCAGCATCGCTTCCCGCGTGGAGTAGGTGTGATGAAGCACGCCGCGCGAATAGAGCACGTCGAAGGCCTCGGGATCGAACGGCAAATAGAACGCCGACGCCTGCACGAAGTGCAGCAACGGATGATTCTGGAAATGCTCGGCCGCGCCGACGACCGCCAGACTCAGATCGACGCCGACGCCATCGCCTTTCAGATGACGACGGGCCTGATCGGTGGTCAGCCCGATGCCGCAGCCGATCTCGAGCAGGCTCTCGGGTCTGTCGACCGTGCGCTGCTGCAGTCCGAGCTCGGCGATCAGCCGCCGTTCGTTGTCTTCGTAGCTGACGTCCCAGATCACGCCGTCGTAGTGATAGCCGGCCCACTCGCGGCTGAACGAGCGCATGACGGCGCTCTCGCCTTTTCGCGGCGAGCAGGACGGAAAGCGATAGCGGGAGCCGAGCGCGGCGACCCGCGATGACCACTCGTGCGCGAAGTGCGCGTGCAGACTGGTGGCGTACGGCAGCATCAGCGGCACGCCTCGAGCGATTGGGTACAGCAAACCCGCAGAGGGTGCGAGCAGCACACCAGCATCGACGCGCCGCATGAATTCACAGTCGATCGACGAGTAGCCTGCCTCTTGACACGCCGTTTCCATCGGGCTGGTGAGTTGAACGTCGGTCTCCTGGAAGGGAACGAGTGTGAGCGCCTCCCCGGATACGGGGCAGCGAAGCTGCTGAACGAACCGTTTCCACATGGTGTTTGATCCGATTGAACAGTCCCGGGTCTCGAAGCCCGCACCGGTCGCGCGGTGCGGCCGCGGCCATCAATGGCCCATTGCGAACGGAAGGAGATCGTGGCGTGTGCGCTCGCCGAGCGGCAGCAGTTGGCGCAGCGCGTCCCGCTGACGCGCCCAGCTGCGCGCCAACTCCACACGGAGCGCGCGCATGTCTGCGGCCAGGCGATCGGAGTTGTCGAGGGCCTCGGCAATCGCCGCCGCCAGCGATCGGCGGTCGTGCTTCGTGTACACGGTGCCGCGATGAAAGTACTCGCGAAGCGCCACGGTGTCGGAGGTCACGAGCGGCTTGCCGAGGGCAACCGCCTCGTAGGCTCCGCACACCAGGCAGTCTTCGATTGACGTCAGATCGACGATCACGTCGGCGATCTGCAGCAGCGCAAGGTAATCGCGCTCTGACACGAATCCGGTCAAGTAGACGTTGTCCGGAGGCCGCACCACATCGACGCGCCGGAAATCACCGGTCACCATCACCGTCACGCACGGGTCGAGGAAGCGCGCGGCTTCAATCACCTCGCGGTACGGTTCGTCGGGTGCGTAGGTGCACACGAACACCACCGTGCGCGTCGAGTTTGGAATGGTGATCACACGGGACGGCAGGTCCGGAAGCTTGTCTGGCAGCACGAACGTCCGGCCGCCGGCGGCTTCAACCACCGGGACGAGATGCGCGTTGCTGACGATGCACACGTCAGCCGTGCGGTGAATGAATGCGAGCACGATGCGATACAGCCGGTTCGACATGCTGTACGGCTTCACTGCTTCGTTGTGAAGGTCGGCGACGAGCGTGAACCGAAGGAACGGCTTGAGCATCGCGGTGAGGAGGCCGAGCACCACGGATGGACATTGCACGACGACGAGCGACGGGCGCCGGCGCACGAGACAATGCACGGTGCGGGCGATCAACACGAGGTAGCGAATGACCCTGGATCGGGGCGACATCAACTCGCACAGTTCGACGGACAGTGCCCGGCACAGCTCAATCGTGCGGCGATGGTGCTCCCACGTAATCCACAAGGCCGATCGCGAGGCGCGAGGTTCGAGTGATGAAAGCGACATGATGAACTCGATGGCGAAAAGGAGCGAAATGAATTCAGTGGTACCGCGCCAGTGCCGACTCGTAGACGTCGACGTAGCGATCGACCATCCGCGACAGGTCGTATTCCGAGCACGCGCGGCGCATCGCTCGTTCGCCGAGCGAGTGGGCCTCGGCAGGATTGACCAGCAGTCGATCGATCGCTTCGGCCAGCGACAGCGGATCGGCCGGCGGCACGAGCACGCCGACATGTCCGTTGTCGAGCGCGACGCTGACGTCGCCGACGTCGCTGGCGACGATCGGACAGCGCGCGAACATCGCTTCGAGTAGCGCCAGCGGCATCCCCTCCGACAGCGACGGCAGCGCAAAGATATCGGCGGCAGCGAGAACCGCCGAGATGTCCGAGCGCAACCCGAGCAGGTGGACACGATGCTGCAACTCGTACTCACGGGCGCGGGCCATGAGGCTCTCGGCGAGCGCGCCGCGGCCGCTGATCGCCACGTGCAGATTCGGATGCCGGTTGGCGATCAGTCCGAAGGCGTCGATCAGGTTGACGTGTCCCTTCACCGGATACAGATTGCCCACCGCGACGACGAGGCGATCGTCAGGCTGCAGCTGCAGCTCCTCACGCAGGGTGACGCGCTGTGGCGGCACGAAGCGAACACCGTTGGGGATCATGCGAATCCGCGAGCGGCGGATGCCGAGACGCCGGCTGATGTCGCGCACGCAGGTCATCGACACCGCCACCATCTGCGCGCTGACGGCCGCCGCGGCGCGAAGCGCCAGCCGGCGGCGCAGGCGCTCGGCGTAATAGCGGTCGCCATGCATCGTCATCACGTGGGGAATTCCCGCCAGCCATGACGCCCACGCGCCGTAGACGCCGGTCCCGAAGTCGTGACTGTGCGCCACCGCGACGCCATGGCGGTCAAACGCCTCTGCCAGCCGGCGCGCGGATGACGGCGACCACGGCCGCTCGATGCGGTAGTACTCGATCGACACCCCGGACCCCGCGAGCTGGCTCGCCAGCCAGCCCTCACCGTTGAACGGCAGAAACACCACCGTCTCGACACCTGAAGACTGCAGCGCCGTCGCCACATTCGCCACGACCCGCTCGGCACCGCCGGGACCATCCGAGAAAATCAGTTGTGCGATCCGGCCTCTTGGCCGCGCATGCGATGTGCCCACCATCACGCCTCCTCGCGTGAACGTCACGAGCGTCCGCGATTACGCCACCGCTGCGAGCGATCGGCGGTACCGCCGTTCGAGCTTGCTGGTCGCGATCGCCAGTCCGACGAGCGTGTACAGAAGCGCCGTATACGCCAGCGAGAGGAACAGCGAGCCGACCACGAATCCGAGCAGCGAGGCACGAAGCGCCTGCTTGAGCGCGGGTGGTACGGGTGCCCCGCGCGGGCCGCCGGGCCACGTCCGTCGCCGCGGATGCAGATCGCGGAACGCGCCGATCATCATCAAGACGAAGAACACCAGGCCCGGAAGTCCGAGTTCGGCGGCTACCTGCAGGAACGTGTCGTGCGGCGCGTTCCACCGCACGCCGACGCCGTACTGTTGGCGCATGGCCATCGGCGACAACCGGCCTTCCGCGGCGCGGAAGTTGTCGGCGCCGACGCCGAGAATCGGGTTCTGCATCACGTACCCGACTCCACGCTGCCAGATCTGCAGCCGTCCGCTCTCTGCGGTCTGGTTGTAATCGGTGTCGGACAGGATGGTGCCCATCGCGTTCCAGTAACGATCGGTGGCCGCGACCATCACCACCAGCGCGACGACCGCGACAGCAGCGATCCGTTTGCCGATCGAAATCGCGCGCAGGCTCAGCACGATGAAGAGCGCCGTGACCACGAGCGCCAGAAATCCCCCGCGCGATCCCGAGCGCACGAACGCGGCGCTGATCACGATCAACGCCGCAACGGGAACCGCACGCCCGATCCACGATCGCGCACGGCGTGCGAGGTAGAGGCCGATCGGCATCGAGGCCACGGCGAAGGTCGCAAAGTCGTTGGCGTCGTAGTAGTAGAGACGGCCAAGACGCCAGTCGCTCCCTTCGCCAACGTCGAAGCGCACCAGCACGACCGCGGCATACAGTGCCGCCGCCCAGAATACGACCGCGGCGAGACGCTCGAGATCGCGGGCACCACGCACGGCGCACGCCACAATGAGCGCCATCCCGACGGTCTTGACGTATTCGCCGGTGACGAAGTCGAAGCTATGACCGGCCGAGAGCGCGGCCGGAATCGAGACCACCGACCAGCCGAGCAACGCCACGAGCCAGATGGTCGTCCCGGTGGAGATCGATCTCCACCGGCGGACACGCTGTCCATCGAGCATGAAGAGGATGATCGAGAGTAGACCCGTCACAATCGCGGGCCGGACGACGTTCAGCGCTGGAAACAGCTCGTGTACCCGGCCAACGGCCGTGAGGACGAAGCCCGCGGTACACGCCAGAAGCGGATCCCACTCTCGATCGAATGTGGACGTCGTGGGCTGCGCCGACGGTGCAGCCACTGGCCACCCGCGACTTCCGTGCGTCACAGCATCGATCCGAATCGAACCGGCGTCACTCATGAGAATCCCTGACCAGCTGTGAAAAAGATCCGTATTCAGACATCCGGGTGCGACTCAGCGACTACGACACTCTCTCCGTTGCGTCGCCGGTGAGCTCGCTCGCTACTGCGTGTTGCGGCGGCAGTTGTTCGCGCAGGATAGCGGCGGTCACTGCATTGGCCACCTGGAGCGCACCACTGTCTGTCAGGTGGATGATGTCGTAGTACGTGGCCAAGCTCGGCTCGAGGATCGGCATCAGCTCGAGCTGCTCGACATCGAGCGACCGCGCCACCGCTGCCGCACGACCATCGAGCTCTCGCATCAGTCGCGAAAACACGTCGAACGAATAGTAGGTGGTGACCTCCTCACGCCAGGCCTGACCGACACCGCCGTGCCACATCGCGGCCGCTTCTTCAGACGAGTACTTCTTGTCGAACCACGGCTGCCTCACCACGAGCACGCGATCGGCGTGGGCCTTCGCCTGCGTGAGCGCACGGCGGAAGTGATGCTCGAAGTGATCGAGCATCGGCGCCGGATCTGGAATTGCTGTGTGAACGACCCGCGCGTTGGCGCGCATCGCCCTCGCGCGGCCGACCCATCGTCCGGCCGGCGCGTCGATCTTGATGGGCCGAAGCCACCGCCGCCGCGCCCGCCGAAGCAGCTCCGTTGTCGCCAGTCGCCTGGGTGTCCACGCGAATGCTTCGGGAACGCAGCGGAACACGTCGGTGTCTTGAACCGGCGCGAGTGTGTCAGGCGTGCCTTGTTCGATCCAGCGCACGACGTCGGACGCGCCAACCAACGTGACAATCAGGCTCAGGTGCGGATACTGCGGGAGGATTCGGCTGAACATCACATCCAGCGCTTCCGATCCGACGCCCGAGCGCGCAAGGCAGCCGACGTGGACGCGGGATGCGCCAAGACGCCCGAGCCGTTCGTGTGATTCAAGACGCCGTTGCAAGGCACCCGGCCACGAACTGTCCTGATCGAGGAAGTAGCCCTCGGGCTGACTGCCGCCGGCGACGAGAATGCGATAGAGGCCCTCGGTCGATGCCGGCAACTCGTCGCCGCGCTCGCCCTCGCGGTTGACCATGAACCGCGCCGTGGGCGGCAGCTGCGGAAATACGTCACGATCGGGATGCACGCGCAGACGCATCCCCGGCGGGTACACGAAGTAGCGAGGGTGACGCGTCAACCACAGGCGGCCGATCGATTCGATGCCCAACATCGCCAACACGAGCGCGGCCAAGGCCGCAAGGAGTGCGATCACGATTGATGCTCTTTAGTGCGCGTGTTGAAGGGACGCGTGCGGACGAGGCATCTGCTGGAAGGTGTCGGCGAACGTCTCTCCTGCGGCGAGCAAATCGGCGAGGACGCGCAGGTCGCTCAAGTACGGCTCGACCCAGTCCATCTGCAGCCGGCGCAAATACATGCGCGCGGCGACATCGATCGAGTAGAACGCCAGCGCGCCGACCGCTTCGGTCCTGGTGAGGCCGTGCCGCGCCCGCGCCCAGGCCAACGTCTGTCGATACGGATCGCACGACGACGACCGAAGACAGGCGATCCAGTTCGGAGCGCTCGTGGACGCCGTCGGATTCCGCAGCCAGTTGACAGTACGGTGCAGCCATCCTTGTCGCAGCGCCCAGCAGCTGCGCACGAGATGGAAGGCGTCATACAACGGCACCTGGATCCGTCCGAAGATCTCGAAGTCGAGCAGCAGCCAGCGACCGTCGTAACGGATGACGTTCATCGGCCACAGGTCGCCGTGCTGTGGCACGCGCCGGAGCCCCCGCGCCGCCGCCACGGTCGCCCGCAGCACCGCGGCTTTCTCCGGTGCCAGCAGCGACGACGGAATGGCATCGAACGCCCACGCTGCCTTGGCGGCGAGATCGACGTAGGCGTCGTCTTCCGGATCGATCACGGCAGCGTGCCGCGAGATCGTGTCCATCTCCTCGAGGATCTCGCGCAGCGTGGCGGCCAGCGTCCTCCGTCGCATCCACGGCACCCGCAAGACGAGGAGGCGGCCAGGCACGTAGGTCGTGATCGACATGTGGAGATCGCGGGAGCTCACGTCGCGCGCCCGCGGGATCATCCGACGCAGTGCCGGCACCGCGCTCATCCGCGCATACAGGGCCGTCTGCCTGATCCACGCCTCGGTCGGCGGGCGGCATTTGCAGAAGTGCGTCGGCACGCCGCTGCGATCGAGCACCAGCGCATTGAAGCCCCGCGTCGCCATCACATCGCCTTCGTCCAGCTGTTCGGCCGGCAGCATGCCCCAGTTGTGCACCATGACGACGCGCTGCCAGAAGCCGCGCGCGTTGGTGTCGAAGCCGGCCTGCTCGAGAAGCGATGCGAACGCTGAAGTCATTTGATCCCGAGCACGAACGCATCCGGATAAAGAAGCGAGTACATGCCGCCCGCGGCCGACCACGATCGCAGGATTCCGCCGCGACGCGGCCAGCGATTGCGTTCGTATGCCATCGCCGCTCGCCGGCTCGCCGGAACGACGGTCACCGGATCGGCAATCGACGGCTCGACGAAGTAGGTGCGGACCTCCGAAAAGCCCGCGTCGGCCAGCGCTCCTCGCGCCGACCCGACCCGTAGGAACGGACGCGCGCCCAGTGCATGCGGCGCAGAACGCCACGGATTCCCATCCTCGCTGCCCAATGGGAGCCACACTCTGTACCACCGCGCATTGCGGCCGCCGAGAAAGAGCACGCCGTTCGGCCGCAGCGCTCGCCGAAGCGCGGACAACGCGGCGACGAACCGCGGATCGCGAAACGGCGTCGGTCTCGACTCGCTCCAGCCGTTCAGCAGATCCGTCGAGATCACACAGTCCACGCTGGCGTCGTCGTACGGCAGTTGCACGGCAGCACCGGACCTCTCCTCAGCCGAAGCCGTCTCGTGCAGCGTGTCGAGCGGAATCTGCTCGACGCGTGCAAATCGAGCGGCGAGGCCACGCCGATACACCGGCGAGATCTCACCAACCACGAGTGCAAGGGTGCGCCCGACATCGGGCGCAACCCAGAGCCAGTTCGCCGCGCTCTCGGGACCAGGCGTGGTGATTTGATCACCAATCTCGGTCGATCGATCCTTGTCGATCATCTGCGCGCGAGGGTCAGTCGTATCCGTGACACCGATTGCAGATTTCATCGTGACAGCCTGCGACCGCGGCCTCGAGTCGCGAACCGGTTCGCCTCGATGCGTCACGGCGCCGGCTTCTCCGCAGCGATGTAGAAGGAATGCACCATCTGGCCGAGAAGCCCCGCGGCTGCGAACGCGGTGAGTGCAAGGCGTCGAAGGCGCGAACCGTTGATCAGGTGCGGCCGGATGGCGTCGGTTCGGTCGAGCGGCACGAAGGATTCCGGTTGGTGATAGGTCGGGAGCGCGGCGTAGATCTGCGGACGCACGAACCCGGCGTCCTTCAGGAGCCGCGCATACCCGCGGGCGCCATAGATCCACGTGCGGTAGGGAGCCCCTTGGCGGCGGCGACTGACGGCGTCTGCGAGCGGCCTTGGCATCACCACCACATACGGCAGCTCATCGTGGGGCGAGGCGCCGCGGAAGCACTCGACGTGCAGTCGATTCTCGATCGCGATGCCAATCCGGCCGCCGGGACGAAGCGCCGAACGAATGGCTTTGAGAAACGCGAGTTGCACGTCGCGCGGCGTTCCCGCCTTCGCTTCTGGCGTCTCGCCGAACGCGACCCATTCGAGTACGCCGTTGACAACCGCGAGATCGACGTTCGTCACGCTGGCCGGCAGCCGGAGCGCGTTGCCATGAATCACATCGACCGCAAGGCCATCCTGGCTGAAGCGGTGCGTCATGAACCGGCTCCACTTGGCATCCTGCTCGAGAGCGATGACGCGTCGGAAGTGGCGTGCGAGCTCGCTCGCGATCACTCCAGAACCGGCGCCGATGTCGACGGCGAGATCACGCGTCGGGGTTGTCAACGAGAGATAGAACAATGCCTTCTTGGGATTGGTGAACCAATGGCTCTTGTGTGAGAGCGTCGGCAGGGGCAGCGTCGTCACTGCCTTCTGCCAGGCGACACCGCCTTCGATTTCGCGAAGCAGCGTGGTGACCTCATCGAATGGCAGCGTACCCAGTCCCGAGTCGGGCAGCGCATGGACCGCGCTCGCGTTCATCGCGTCACCTCCGATCTCCTGTCGCATCCGGCGGCCAGAGTCGCAACGCCCACTCGCCTTCAAGTCGCGAAAAGCACACGCTCCCCGATTCGAATGCTCGCAGCACGTCGATGGCGGCGGTGTTGACGAGCATCCAATATCCGCGTTGATAAAAGACGAAACTGGCCCCGGACAGTGCGTGCATGAAGCGAACGTCGGCGCGTCCAGTCACTGCGCAGGCACCCCGCTGCCACGCGTGATCGAACAGATGGTCGAGCACCTCGCGCGCCGTGGTCCGCGCCGCCGCCAGGTGGACGACATCACAGTGCCCGTCGCGATCGAGCGTAGCGACGTACCATCCGCGCACTCGTCCGCGCCCCATCACCACGCCCGTGATGGGATGATCGTTCACGCTGGCGCGGGCCGCGCGATCCAGCAACCACTGGAACGACCGCTCGTCGTGATCCACCTGCAGGGCGGACGGGTGGCAGAACTCGCCGTGATGCGCGATGACCGTTGCCGCGGACAACGCCTCGGAGCGCGGCAGGACTCGCGGTTGCCGAAACGGCGTTCCCGGGATCCGCGCCGCAAGTGCGTCGGCCGCGCGCGCGCACGGCGTCAGGGCCCGTCCGAGCGCCGACCATGTCTGCCGGCCGCGAAGCCATGACGCCCCGAACCGCACGGGACGCAGCACCCGCGTCCAGTACATGCTGAGGAAGTGCGCCGTCGATCCGCCGACACCGGTCCATAGTCCACGCCCGGCATCGGTCGCCTCGTCGGCAATCGAGACATCCTGCGGTCCCTCGAGATACGCACGCATCAGGCGAACGGCGATGAATGCGGCCTCATTCCCCGGCTCGACGACGAACTGCGATGACAGCGTGGCGCGGTAAGTGCGGCCGCCGACGATCAGACGACGCGGCACGACACCGCAGAATCCGACAATGCGCCCCGATTCGTCTTCGCAGACCAGCGATGGCAGCGCCGGATCCGCCTCGGGATTGGCGATGAACACACGGCGGAAGTAGTCGTCGTAGACGCTCGGCGTGCAGGTGGGATTCGGCCACACGCGCGCGTGCAGCCGCGCGACCTGAGGGATGTCGGTGCCGACGAATCGCCGAATGCCTGACGACGATCGCGACCGGGTCATCGGGATGGGCGAGGCCATAGTCACTTCGGGTCGTGCACGGATCGAACGAGGGCACCGAACGCCGTCCGTGCCGTGCGCGCAGCACAGGTCAAGCGGGGTCCGAGCGCGCATGAATACACGTCGGCATCGACGGTGATTCGCTCGCGGACGGGCCACAGATATTTCACGGGCTCCGGTCCTTTCAGGAAGTCGAACTCGCTGGCCCCGTCCTTGACGGCAAGTTCGATTGCCGCGGCGAGGGCCACCCGGCCAAGGTGGATGCGTCCCGCCCAGGCACGGTCGTAACCCGCGAGGTAGTAGCCCCACCATCGTTTGGCCATCGGCCCGCGGGGCCTGGCATCGATTGCGCGGCTGGTCAGGCCGTAGAACACGGCGACCGGCCGCATGTCGGCGAGGAGTCGCACCATTCTGAGCCGCCCTTCGCGCAGCAGCTGGGGCAGCACGTGGCGATGAAACCGCTGCAGACGAGGGTTGTCGAGCGCCGACTCGGCGCGTCCCCAGCGCGCTCGCAGCTGCGCCGTCAGCTCCTCGAACGCCTTCATGACATCGTCCTGATCGGTCAGCGTTTCGATGCGAAGATGGCATCGACGCTCGAGCCATCGGCGATGCCGCGCGAGAGACGCCGCCACGCCACCATCGAGCACAGCGCCGTCGTGGCTGTCGTGAAGTTGCAGATGCGGCAGGGCGTAGACCTCGCGAGGTACCACGACGAGACGGGCCGGCCGCTCGCTGGCCGCACGGCCGATCGCCGCCCACAACGCCGAGTCGTCCGGCACATCGCGCAACTCGAGGATGTAGCCGTGCCGAAACTCGCTGTGTAGCCATGCCATCACGCGATCCGCGCAGGCCGCCTCGTATCCCCGAGCGGCCAACAGATCGACGCGATCCGATCCGAATCCGCCGCCGAGGAGCGAGATCCTCGTATGCGTCAAGCGCTGATGAATGGCAAGCGGCACGATCCCTCTGAGCACGCCGCCTGCGCGCAAGATTACGAGCGAGGGCTGGTATCCACGCGGCGGCTCGGCGAAGAATCCCGACAGCCACGCGTGACTGAGAAACACGCCGACGTGCGGACGGGCATCGGCGATCACGTCGAGCACAGCCGCATCTTCGGCCGACAACGACAAGGCGGTGCGGTACTCGATCGTCAGATTGCCGCGCCGCTTCGAGGGATGGCGCAGCGCGGCCGAGTCCGACGCGATCATCGCCCCGGTCCTCATGCGCCGCTCCCGCGAAGGCGAGCGAGAGGCCATCGAATGTCGACGTATGGATCGTCGCGATAGACGAAGAGCACCCAGATCAGACCGAAGGCCACCACCATCGCGATGCCAGCCGCAGCGAGTCCGATGAAGTCGTTGACGCCAAGAGCCACCTTGAACCACATCAGCAGCGCCAGCACCGGCATCGCGCCGATGGCCGCGCGCGGCACCACGTATCGCGTGTAGTCGACGACACTGAGCTTCAGCTCACGGCAGGTCACCGCGATGATCACCAGCGCAAACACCACATTGGGAATCGCGGTGCCGAGCGCCACCCCGACGAGGCCGAGCGGTCGCGCGAGCGCCGCACTCAACAACAGGTTGGCGACACCGGCGACGAGAAACGAGATCGTGGGGAGGCGCGCCTTGCCCAGCCCCAGCAGGATCGGCAGCGCGACGCCGCGTGCGGGAAGAAACACGAAGCACGAGAGCGTGAGCACGCGAAGCACGTCGCCTGATGGTCCTTCGTGCTCCGGAGCGATCCACCATCCGATGAAGCGCGGACCGAGCACGAGCAGAAACATGCCAATCGCGATGGTGAGCGAGAGCGAGGCCTTCGACCACTTCAGGAAGATCTCCCTGAGCTCGTCCTCCCGGCCTTGACTCAAGAGCGTTGTCGCCATCGGCGACACCACTGCGGCGATGCCTACGACGAAATCGAGCACATAGACCACGAGACTGTTGGCGAAGGCATAGCTGGAGATCGCGGCCACTCCGATCAGCGCCCCGATCACCATCGCGTCGGTTTCGAAACTCAAACGCCCACCCGCGGCCAGCAGCAGCACGAACAGGCTGAACGAGATCACGCGCCGCAGCGTGGCGCGATCGAACAGCCGGACATCGATGCGGATATGGGTGTACCGGAAGCGAATCACCAGCAACGAAGTGAGGAAATCGACGCTGAGGCCAATGAGCTGTATCGCAGCGAGAAACGACAACGAGGGATGCTGGCCCAACAATCCCATGGTCAAGCCAAAGCGCACCAACAAGCCGCCGATGCGGACCAGATTCCGCGGCACGAAGTCGTGGTGCGCATACATGATCCCTTCTGGCAGATAGCTGAAGAAGGTCAGGGCGATGTACACCGCCATCAGCGCGAACGCCACGTACGCGTCGCCGCGGTAGGTCGGCGGGATGTCGTAATACGTGAACGCCCACCACAGACCCGCGCCGACGACCAGGGCTCCAGTGCCGAGCATCAAGTAGAGGCCCGCGCAAGTCCCGATGGTCTGGTTCGCCTTCGTCCACTCCTTGAGGCTGACGTGCTGTGCGACGTAACGGACACACGCCATCGGCACGCCGAGCGCGACCAGGCCGATATAGCCGGTCATCGCATTCACCAGCGTCCAGGTGCCGTAGCCGTTCGGTCCCAACGAGTGGACGATGAACGGCGTCATCACATAGCTGACCACGACGGTCAGCACCGTCATCACCCAGTTGCTTCCGACGTTTCGCAGCACGGTTGATCATCCGAGTAACGGGTGACGCTGCGACCGAGCGCGACGTCGAACCCGAATTGATAGGGATACGGGTGCCAGGTGGAGATCGGTACCCGCGGCAGCTGGAAAGGATCGCAGCCGCGCGTCACCGTACCGCCAAACCCGGAGCAGCAGCAATCGAAGCCCGAGGCCTTGACGAGCGCGCGGTTCTCGTCGCTGAGGTGCTCGCGCCCGCCGAAGGGATATGCAAACGCACGCACCGGCGCCGAGAGCGCCTGCTCGAGATCTTCGCGCGCGCCGGCGATCTCCTGCTCGGCGAGGTTGCCGGACACGGTGCCGAGGTCGACGTGCGTGCGGGTGTGGGCGCCGATATCGAACCCGCGGCGGCGGAGATCGCGCAGGTGATCCCAGGTCATCCACGGGTACTCCACGCCGCGATTGCGATCCCAGAACGGCACGATGCTGGTGCCGATCCAGCGCGAGACCACGAAGAACGTGGCCGGCAGCTGCAGCCGGTCGAGAATCGGTGCCGCTCGCATGAAGTTGTCGAGATAGCCGTCGTCGAAGGTGATGGCGAGCGCGCGCTTGGGCGCGCGTCCGGCGTGGAGCGTCTCCACGAGCGTCGCCAGTGGGACGACGTTGAAGAACCGCTTGAAGAACTCGCAGTACGATTCGAACGTCCGTGAATCGATGGTCAGGCTGTCCGAGAGATCGGCATCGTCACGCACGCGGTGGAAGGCGACGACCACCGCCTCGCGCCGCATCAGGATCGTGTCCAGGCGGACCGCAAAGAGACTCCTGCCGAGCAGATGTTTGAGCGTGCGCATCCGGCGCTCCACTAGTGGCTCGCGAAAGGCTCGCCGATCACGCGACCGATCGGATCGACAGCCTTGATGATGTGGGCGAAGCATGCCTCGAACGCGTGATCGTCGCCAAAGATCGGGTCGGCGATTTCGAGGGGCGTCCACGGTGCGAGGGAGGTGAGGAGAAAGATCTTGTCTCGGGCCTCCGGAAAGCGCGCCCGCAGCGCGACGAACTGCGTGACGTCGACGGCAAACACGACGTCGCTGGCCCGCATCTCGTCCGCCGACACGCGCGACGCGGCATGCCGGCTCAAATCGACGCGATGCCGCGCGGCGATCCGAAGCGCGATCGGGTGCGGCGGCCGGCCTGGTGTCGCCTCGACGCCCGCCGACACCACACGCACGCGGCTGGTGCCCAGCATCTGCGCCATGAAACGCGCCGCAAACGCGCTGCGGATGATGTTGCCGTGACAGACGATCAGGACCTGCTTCGCATCGCGAAGGGCGCGCACGATCCTCGTCGGATCGCGGCGCACGCGGTTGGTCCTGGCGCGCGCGACCGAGTAGACGACTGTCTGCCGGGCGCGTTCGACCGCGTAGCGCATCAAGGTGACGAACAACACGATCGAGCCAGGACGATATTCCTGCTCGGGTTCGATGACAGTGGGGCTGGTCTCGAGTGAGCTCACGATAGTTGCCTGATGCGACGTTCCGATATCGACGCCACGCCTTGATACACGTTGAGCAGCGCCGAACCGCAGCGCTCATGCGTGAACGAGTCTTCGATGGTCTGGCGCGCGTGCGCACCCAGCGCGCGCGCGAGCTCGCGATCGCCCGCCAGCTCGAGGCATGCGGCGGCCAGAGCTTCCGCGTCGCCCGGCGGCACCAGGCGTCCGTTCACGTGATCCTGAATGACTTCCGGAATGCCACCGACGGCCGACGCGACCACCGGGCGCCCGAGCGCCATCGCCTCGAGCAGCGACATCGGAATGCCCTCGTTCAACGACGGCAGCGCGAAGATGTCCATCGCCGACATCACGTCATAGACATCACGCCGCGCGCCGGGAAACGCGCACGACGCCGCGAGCTGCAGCTCGGCGGCGGTGATGAGCAGCTCGTTGCGAAGCGGACCATCGCCGACGAACACGAAGCGCGCTCGGCCCTGATGCGTCAGCACGCGTCGTGCGGCGCGCAGCAGGTGCACGTGGCCCTTGATCGCCGAGAGCCGGCCGACCGTACCGATCACCAGCGACTCCGGTTCGATCCCCAGCGCGCGCCGCATGTCCTGTGGCTTCCTCACCGCTTTCACCTGCTGCAGGTCGAGACCGTTGCGGATGCAGGTCACCATCGTCGGCTGGTAGCCAGATTCCCAGAGCGTTTCGGTCATGCGCTGCGAGACGGCGATCACCAGGTCGGCCAGGCATTGCAACGTCAGACGATCGAGCGTCTCGTAGACTCGCGCCTTGAGCTGCTCCCATCCGCGCAGCGGTTCGGCGAGACCATGCATGGTGCGCACGATGCACGGCACACCGGCCAGCCGCGCCGCGATCGAGCCAAGGACGCCGTCCTTGTATTTGTGCAGGTGAACGAGATCGAAGCGATGCGCGCGCAGCACGCGCACCAGGCCGAGAAAGATGCCGAGCGTGCTGGTGCGCGTTTCGTCGAGGACGATGACGCCGATGCCGAGCCGGCGCAGTTCATCGGCGAGACGGCCCTCGTTGAACAGCACCGCGGTCACCGTGATTGCCGGCTGCTCCACCAGGTAGGCCATCGTGCTGGCCACCTGCGTTTCGGCGCCGGCCCAGAGGTCGGCACCGATGACGTGACACACGCGGAGCGCCGGTTCGCTCGCGGCGCGCGAGGTCGCCGGGAGCTCCGCCAACACGGGCGTGGCCATCAGGGCTTCCGCTCCATCGGCCGCGTCGGCGCGGCACTCGTTCGGATCAACAATCGCAGCAGGCGCCGACGCACGGCGCCCGCCAGATCGCGCGTGTAGTGCCACAACTCGCGGCAGCCGGGCATCACGTCGTCGGCACGGACGATCTCGTTGCGCACGCCCGGCACGGTCGCTCGCATGAAGTCGAGCGTCGCCCGCATCTTCGACGGCGCCGTCTCGAGCGGCCCGCTATCGCGATCGAACATGCGCAACAGCAGATGATCGAGATCGCCGAGCCACCATCGTGTGCGCTGACCGATGCGATACGACGCCGGCAGATCGAGAGGACGGCCGAGCGCGAGTTGGCAGCTCAAATAGGGAAAGTCGACACCGGCATCGATCGCCAGCTGCAGCGATCCCCAGAAGCGGCCATTCACTTCCATCAGCACCGGCGTGCCCGTGCGCCGGTTCTCCTTGTATTCGAGCATCGCAACGCCGTGCCATCCGAGCGGCTCGAGCAGACGCGCCGCCTGTTCGCGAAGCGTCGGATCGACGGCGTGGCTTTCCGACAGCACGCTGACGCCGCCCGATGGCGGCCGCTCGCGCACGCGCAGATGCTGAAAGGACGTGCGCACGACACCGCGCTCGCACAACACGAACACGCCCATCCCGCGTCCCTCGATCCGCTCCTGAATGAGCGACGGATAGGACGCCAGATAGGTCGTCTCGCGATACAACCGGCGCAGCTCGGCCTGGTTGGACACGTAGTGGACCCGCGCCGCCATCCACCCGGCGGCGGTGGGAATGCGCGATCGCGTCGGCTTCACCACCGCCGGAAACGTCACCTGGTCCTGAACGCTTCTCAACGCGGCGATGCCGTCGACGACGTGCGTCGTCGGCGTCGGAATGCCGCACTTGCGGGCGCGATGCATCAAGCTGGCCTTGTCGGTGAGCCGCTCGAAGGCGTCGAACGGCGGCACGGCGAGGCCGGTATGCAGGCGCAGCGCATCCTGATTCCTCGCAATCGCATACGTCGTCACGTCGGTCGCCGGCATCACGACGTCGAGACGCTCGCGCACCACCAGCCGGGTGATGAACCGATCGAAGGCATCGGGCTCGAGGTACGGCGAGGGATACGTGACCCGCCGCGTGCAATAGCGCGACGAACCGGCGAGGCAGTGCTCCGACTCCTCCCCCACGATCACCGTGGCGCCACGCCGCCCGAGCGATCGTGTGATCGCGAGCGCCGCGCGCTGATTGCCGTCGGTCACCAGCACATTCATGACGGGTTCTCCGCCGACGCGTCCGACGGCCTGGTGCGGCCCCACGGTCCGAGTCGAACAGCGCGCAGCGCGGGCCAACGAGCGATCAACAGAAGTGTGAGGCTGGCGGCGATCACGTCGACGATCACATCGCTCGTCGACGCGTTCCTGCCGGCGACGAACGACTGATGCCATTCGTCGAGGACGGAGTAGGAGACCGACGCGACGAACGCGAGCACGAGCGCCGGTATCGACAACGCGCGGTCCTTGGCCAGTGTCTGATAGCAGCACCATGCGACGGCGCCGAACAGCGGCGCGTGCATCACGTTGAAGAACGCAGTGACCACAGGCCCGTTCCACGAATCCACGTCGGGAATCGACGACAGCCCGAAGCTCACGCCGACGAGCGTCGCGGTCAACAGCGCGAACCGGATGTCGATGTGCAGACCAGCGTGGGGGCGTCCGCGCGCCGCACTACTGGATGAGGTACTTGCGGACACGCGGGCCCATGATGCGGGTCAAACCCAGTGGAAGGTGACGCCAGAGATGGACGAACGTGCTCTTGCTCGCATCGAGCGATCGCGTGCGCCCCGGATCGTCAACCGGAATCGTGTACCAGAAGAGCGGCTCCTCTTCCGCGCCCCATTGCTGCTTGAAGCGATAGGTGCCCGAGCCGCGCGTCGAGCGCCCGAAGTCGAATCGGCCGAAGCCGTCGCGGCAGGCGCTGCGAATGGTTTCCCAGTACATCAGCATGTTCGGACACAGCGAGAGGTGATCACTCAGACACGACGCCCACGGCACGGTGAGCGCGCCGCCGGTGGCCAGCGCGATGAGCCCGCCGATCGGCAACGACCCCTTTTTCACCAGAGCGACACGCGCACGATCGCCGAAGCTCTCGATCGTGGCGGTGAAGAACTCCTTCGCATGCACGGGCGAGCCGAGCTCGCGCATCCGCGACGCGAAGATTGAGTAGAAGGTGTCGACGTTCTCGGCGCCGCCGAACTCCACCGACAAGCCCGAGCGCTCCGCCTTGCGAATCTGACTCCGCGCCGCGCGATCGATCCGCTGCCAGACGAGATCGGGATCGGAGGGCAGCCCGAGCACCATGTTCACTTTGTGCTCCATCGGCGAGGCGGTGGCGATCTCGAGCTTGTGCGAGCATCGCAGCTCGACATGCCGCGCGCCGGCACGGCCCGCTTCCTCGACGAGCCGTCTGATCAGCGGCTCGATCAGGTCGGTCGATCCCGCCGGACCACCGCCGTCGAGGAACGGCATCGAGGTCACCACCGGCCCCACAAGCGGCCGGCGGACGATGAACGCCGGGAGCAGTCCGCGACGACCGCTACTATCCTCGGCGGCGAGATACAACGGTGAATGGCCGTAGGCTCGCAGAATCACACCCGCCCATTCGGGCGCATGGGCGAGGTGCTCGGACTGTCGGTCGCACGCTGTCGGCCACTCTTGGATGGCCTGGGGAGCCAGGCGCATGACATCGACGCTGGTTGGAGTACCCATTACGCATCCGCTCCGTGTTCAGGTGAGGTGAACTCGAACGAGCTGACCGGCGGAGGCGCGAGCGGCAGCGCGTACTGATCGAGCACCTCACGAACTGTCGTGAAATGAAACCGTGCCAGCAGCGAAGACAGTTTCGCGGCTTGCTTCTTCACACCGACGTAATGCCGGAAGGAATCGCGCCACGGCATCGGCGGCCGCGGCTGATCGGAATCGAGCTCCCAGGGATGCAGGTAGAACATCACCGGACGACGCTCGGCGCTGTTCACGAGCTGAAATCCGAAGCGCGTGAACGAGTAGGGGGCCAGACGGAAATAGCCGCCACCGCCGATCGGCATGTTCCAGCCGAAGATGCGCGCGGTGCCGATCGGGAACTCGATGAGACGCGACGATCCGTCGCGCCAGATTTCGTAGGGAAACCGCGGTTCGGTGCGGTGACCGTAGCGATCGTGGACGATCGGATAGACGCTCGAGTCGTAGCGGAATCCCTCCTCGAGCAGCGTCTGAAAGGCCCAGCCCTGGCTGCGACCGATCGAGAAGTTCGGGGCGCGGTAGCCGATCACCGGTTCTCCGATCACGTCCTCGATGCGCCGCTTGGCCTGGCGAAGGTCGGCGCGGAATTCGCTCGGGCTCTGGCGGTAGACGTCGACGTGACGATCGCTGTGGCAGGCCACCTCGTGTCCCTCGGCGGCGATGCGCCGCACCGCGTTCGGATGCAGCTGCGCGACCTCTCCAAGGACGAAGAACGTGGCCTTCGCGTAGTGCTCTTTCATGAGCGCCAGCAGCTGATCGATGTTCTGCTCGACGCGACTTTCGAAACTCGTGACCGGAATCGCCTGCGTGCCGCGTCGAAAGATGGCCGCGTGGTAGTACTCCTCGACGTCGACGCTCAGTGCGTTGGCAATCATGCTCCCTCTCTTTCGAAGACCTCCGCGGTGTCGGGGGGGCACGACACAGCCACGGCGCCGCGCACGTGCGCGACGATGGCCGTCACATCCGCCTCGCCGAGCCAGTGATGCGTCGGCAGCGTCAGCAGGTGATCCGACACGCGCGCCGCGCGCGGAAATCGCTGACCGCGGAACCGGTCGCGAAGCGCTGGAATCTCGCTGACCGCGCTTGGATAGCCTTTCGCCACGCCGAGCCCGCAACGTCGACCGAGCGCGAACATGCGTGCGGTGTCCGCGGGCGTCGCCGCGTACACCGGCAGGCGAAGGTACGGATGTCGATCGCGATCCTCGCGTGATGCGAAGCCGAGTCGTCGCCGCAGTTCAGCCGCCGTCCGGCGTCGAACGCGGCGCGCGCGCTCGAGTCGCGCGCGCATGCGATGCATCAGGCCGGCGTGCATGCCCGAGAGGCGCCGGATGACGATGCGGGTCGGATAGAGCGTGTCGCCGAGCCCGAGAAATGGCAGGCTCGCAGGAATCCAGTAGAGCGACGGACGGATGAACGCGCACATGACCGCGCTCTTGGCCAACCCGACGACGGCGGCGCTGACACTGGCGCCAGGCACGTTGCGGTACTGTCGTTCGATCGCGCCGGCAATCCGCACCGCATCGGTCACGATCACTCCACCTTCGCCACAGGTCACATGCTTGCCGCGCCCGAGACTGAAGATCCCGACGTCGCCGAGCGTCCCAAGCATCCGCCTGTCTGCCTCGACGCCCATCGCCTGCGCCGCGTCTTCGACGACATACGCACCCACGCCGGCGCACAGCCGCCGCGCGCGTGCCACATCCGACGGGATGCCGAACAGGTGATGAACGATCACCGCGAGCGTGCGTCGAGTCAGCAGCCGTGCCAGCTGCGCGTGGTCGAAATCGAATGTGTCGTCGCCGATGTCGCACAACACCGGCCGCAGCCCCGCCTGCACCACCGCGGCCGGCACGGTGAAGCACGTGTAGGCCGGCAGAATCACGTCGGTGCGATCCGAGATCGACGCCAGTGCTCTCAATGCCACGGTGAGGGCGGCTGTCCCAGATGAGAGCGGAAAGACATGACCTACGCCGAACGTCGATCGCAGCTCGTCTTCGAATCGCTGCAGCGCGCGTGCCGGTGTGACCAACCCTCTCACGCCGAACCACAGGTCGATCCCGTCGAGCGGTGCGGCGACGGGAGGAATCGAACGACCGACTCTCACGCGACGGGTCGTCTTTCCTGTGCGCTGAGCCGCTCTTCGAACAACTCCCGCACCCGCGCGCGATCGGTCTGGCCGTTGTCATCGAGTGGAAGCGCCGCTGTCGGCAGCCAATGGATCGGCAGCATGTAGCTCGGGACCAGTCGACTGAGCTCGCGCCGCAGCCAGACGGAGCTGGTGCCGGTCGCCGTCGAAGGGACATAGGCGCAGCAGATCAAGGCACCGTCGAAGGCGCCGCGATCCAGCGCCACGACCGCCGACATCTTCACCGCATCGATGGTCTGCAGGGCCATCTCGATCTCCCCGAGCTCGACACGATGGCCGCGCTTTTTGATCTGCTCGTCGCGCCGGCCGACGACGTAGACGAGGCCGTTGGCATCGACGCGCGCGAGGTCGCCGGTCTTGTACAGCCGCTCGTTGAGCCGCTGCGGATGCCGCACGAAGCAGGCGTTGGTCTGCGCGAGATCGCCCCAGTACCCGCGCGACACGCCCGCACCACCGATGTAGAGCTCGCCGATCTCGCCGGTCGCCGTCGGATCGAGCGTGGCGGGATTCAGCACGAACAGCTCTTTGCCGGTGCACGCGGTCCCAATCGGAATCGGATCAGTGGGCTCGGGACACGCGGGCACGGTGTAGGCACTGCTGACAATCGAGGTCTCGGTAGGGCCATTGAGTGCGGTGAAACGCACCTGCGGCAGCCGCGCCATCCATTGCCTGAGCGTCGCCGTCGGCATCGCATCGCCCGACCAGACGACACGCCTCAACGCGGGAAAACTGTCGCGCTGCACGAGATCGAACTGCGTCATGTACGAGAGCACTGACGGCACCGAGCACCAGTGCGTGATCCCGGACGAACGAATGAACTCAGACAGATTGTTCGGCAACACGCTCACAATCGGCGGCACCAGATGCAGCTCGGCGCCGGCAGCAACGGCCGTAAAGATGTCGAGCGCCGACATGTCGACGTGCAGCGGCGCGTGGCACGACACCCGATCGTCGGCCTGCATGCCGAAGTAGCGATTGGTCCACTCGACACAATGAATGACGTTGGCGTGCGTCAGAATCACGCCCTTCGGCACGCCGGATGATGCCGACGTGAAGAACACCAGCGCCGGATGAAACGCGCGATTGCGCGTCTCGCTCCGATCGGCGCTGTACGTCAACAGATCGTCGAAGCCGAAGTCGGCCTTGATCCCGCGCGGCCCTTCACGTTCGATCCACCCGATCGCGAATGGCGCCGACGTCTGATCGTCGAGCAGGTCGGTCAGCAGCGGCTCCACCGCGCCACCCGCGAGAATCCTGGTGATGCCGCAGGTCTTGATCATCTTGCGCAGGCGTGCGCTCGGACTCGCCGGATCGAGCGGCACGTAGACGCCATCGGCCTTGCTGATGCCGAGGAGCGCGGCGACGGCCATCGCCGATTTCGACATCAGGACGGCGATCGGCTCGCCCTGACGGCAGCCGGCCTCGCGCAGTGCACGCGCGAGACGATTCGATATGGAGTCGAGCTCACCGTACGAGAGCCGCGTGCCGCCGCAGACGATGGCAGTCGCATCCGGTCGCGCGTGCGCCTGCGCCGCGACCCAGTCGTGCAGCAGCTGCGCCGTCATCGCAGGACTCCGATCGAACACACGTCAACACCACGAAGCACGCCCGTCATCTTGCCCTCTTGTCTGCTGGGAGGGGTCAGACCCCACTCCACGACGACTCAAGGTCTTGAGTCGTCGCGTATCAATGCGGTGAGTCGAGCTGGAGTGGGGTCTGACCCCGTCAGGACCCGTAGTAGCCGTAGTACGAACGGCGCGGGCGATCGTCGCCATTGAAGACGACGCCCATGAGCTTCGACGCATCGATGAGGCGAATCGCCTCGCTGAGCATCTTGCGCGTGGTCTGATGTGCGGCGACAACGACCAGGAACCCATCGACCCATCGGCCGAGCACGCGGCAATCGGCCACCGGCAGCACCGGAGGCGTGTCGATGACCACGTAGTCGTACTGATGGCGCATGTCGACCAGCACCTGCTCGAGACGCGCCGAGGCCAGCAGCTCGTACGGACGCGGATGCGTGCGGCCGGGCAGCAGCACCGACACGTTCA
>Ga0075434_100000698_pt1 | contig 26240 bp, 24 predicted proteins | sample RhiMethybrSRZTD3_FD_75298 | JGI IMG/M metagenome (GOLD analysis project Ga0075434, IMG submission 75298) | Populus rhizosphere microbial communities from Tennessee, USA - Rhizosphere MetaG P. TD hybrid SRZTD3 | ecosystem: Host-associated > Plants > Roots > Rhizosphere > Soil | place: USA... | reverse complement strand
GTTTTTGCAGGCGCACGCGGAATCCGTGCGCTATTTAAAGGCGCATCGCGCCGAGGCGCTCCGTGTCCTCGGCGAGAAGCTCGGCCAGTCGCCGTCGCTGGCCGCGAAGACCTTCGACGGATATTTCACGCTGCTCGACGATTCCCTCAAAATCGAATTGCGGCATCTAAAGAATCTCGCCGCGCAGGTCGCGCCCGATTATGCCGGGGGCGCCGAGCGGCTCGCGCAAGATTGGCTCGCGCCCGGTGTTCTCAAAGCGTAGCTTCTTGACAGTTGTCGGCGCTTGTCTCTAGGATGCCGGACGATGAAGCCCCGCCTCGCGCTTTCGCTGCTGTTTTCTTTTGTGCTCCTCTCCCCGGCCGCCGCGCAGGAAAAAAAGCTCGATAAGATTCGCATCGGCGGGGGCTCCGCGTCGGCGACGCAGATGTCGATGTGGCTCGCGAAAGAAGGCGGGTTTTATGAGAAGAACGGGCTTGCCGCCGAAGCGATCAGCATTCCGGGCAGCTCGCTCGCGCTCCAGGCGATGCTCGCGGGAGAGGTGCCGATCATCCAGCTAGGCGGCGCGGCGTCGATCCAGGCGAATTTTTCCGGCGCCGACACCGTCATCATCGCCACGATCGTGCGCAAGTTTCTGTTTTCCATCTTCGCGCGGCCGGGTATCGAGCGCATGGAAGATCTGCGCGGCAAGATCTTCGGCGCGACCCGCTTCGGCACACTCTCCGATCTCGCCTCTCGCGTCGCTCTCAGGGTCTACGGCATCGACCCCGACCGCGATATCACGATGGTGCAGACCGGCGGCCCGAGCGAAACGGTCACCGCGATGGTCGCGGGGAAAGTCCATGCGGCGGCGATCAGTCCGCCCGCGACGCTGCAGGCGCGCCGCCTTAAGCTAAAGGAGCTTTTAGATTTGTCCAAGCTGGATACGGAGTACCACGTCAACGGGGTGGTCACGAGCCGGAGCTATCTCAGGAGCCACGAGGATATCGTGCGGCGCTTTCTCCGGGCCTACATCGAGGGTGCCGCCCGAGGGCAAAAGGACAAAAGCTTCGCGATGAAAGCCATGGGCAAGTATTTCAGGACGGACGACAGAGAGCTGCTCGAAGAGAGTTATGACACCGTGATCAAGTCCTTCTCCATCCCGCCATATCCTTCAATCCAGGGGATTGCGGCATTGCTTCAAGGGTTGGAAAAACAGAATCCCAAAGCCAGAGGCGCAAAGCCGGAAGAGTTCTCGGACAGCCGCCTCGTCCGCGAGCTGGATCAGAGCGGATTTATCAAGTCGGTATTATCCGAACGTTGAACAAAGCGCAGTAAAGCAAAGGGAGAGATTCTTCGCGGCGCTCAGAATGACAAACTCTATGTCATCCTGAACGAAGTGAAGGATCTCTCCGGTCATTACAGCGCGTAGAATCTTTTCGGATTGTCGTAAAGAATCTTTTTCTTCGAAGCGCTTCCGAGATCCCTCCGAGCGATGAATTCGCGAACCAGCAGATTCAAGTCCGTCTTGGTCGCCTCGTGCGGAAAGTCCGACGCCCATAAGAGGCACGAGTCGCCGAGCAGCTCGACGTCGCGTTTGACGGTCATTTCCTCGCCGCACTGGAAATAAAGCTGCCGGCGCGCGAGCAGAGCGCTCGGCAAAACCGGCCGCTCTTTCGGCGGTATTCTTTCGAGCCGCTCCTCGATCTTGCTGATGAGATAGGGCACCCAGCCGCACCCCGCCTCGAGAAAGCCCAGGCGCAGCCGCTTTAAGTTGTTCATCAAGCCCGAGATCATGATGTTTGTGAACTGGCGCATCTGCGGGATCACGTGCGCGAGCGCAGCGACCTCGTTGGGCTCTAAAAATCTGTCGTTGTCGCGCAGCGAAGTGCAGGAGTGGATCGACAGTGCGCAGCCGAGGCGTTCCGCCTCTTGGAAGATCGCGCGGTATTCGGGGTGGCCGAGCGGCCGGGGCAAGCCCTCGGCGGGCAGAATGCCGCCGACCATGCCGTGCCGCGTGACCGCGCGCCTTAATTCCTTGACCGCGGCCGCCGCGTCCTGAAGCGGCAGCAGCGCCATGCCGCGGAAGCGCCGGTCGCGCGATAAAAACCGGTCGTGGAGGAAATCGTTGTAGGCGCGGCAGAGCTCGGCGGCGTACTTGGGATTGCCGATCTGGCCGATGTGCATGAAGCGCGTCGGGTACAATATGGTGCGGTCGATTTTTCCCTCATCGAGCTTCTGCGCCCACTCGCGCCAGTCCGGCACGCGGAAATCCTGATGCCGGTAGTCGTTCGCCGGAATCGAGCGGTGCCAGCCGTGATGCGGCACGAGCGGGAAATAAAGCATCGCTTCCCGCCGCGAGCGGTAACCCGGCGACATATATTCGATGATCTCCTCGTCGGTCTCCCGCACGTGGCCGTCCGCGTCGATGACGCGCGCGGGCCTGCCTTTCGCGCGCCGTGAGGTGCGTCTGCCGGTGTTCATGGCGAGTCTCCTAAGTCGAGTTTTTGTCACAGCTTCTCGCGCCTTGTCAACGCGCGGACGCTTGGTTGACACCGATTCGCTCGTGCGGTTATACCGAGAGAGCGCGATGTTTCGGGGGAGGTCGCCATGGTCGATATTCTGATCAAAAACGCGAGGATCGTGGACGGCAGCGGCATGCCTTCGTTCGTCGGCGACGTCGCCGTCGCCGACGGAAAAATCGCCGACGTGGGCCGCATTAAAAGCGCGGGCCGGCGCACTATCGATGCCGACGGCCTCGCCCTCGCGCCGGGATTCATCGATTTTCATACCCATCTCGACGCCCAGCTGCTCTGGGACCCGATCGCCACGTCTTCGTGCTGGCACGGCATCACGACGGTGATTCCCGGCAACTGCGGCCTCACGCTCGCGCCCTCGCGCCCGCAGGACCGCGAAGGCATCCTCGACAGCTTCGTCCGCGTCGAGGCGATGCCGCTCAAGGTGTTGAAGCAGGCGGTGAGCTGGGAGTGGGAGACCTTCAGCGAATATTTGAACCGCCTCGACGGCCGCATCGGCGTCAACGTCGCATCGCTCGTCGGGCACTGCGCGCTGAGGCAATATGTCATGGGCGAGGCGTCGTGCGAACGCGCCGCGACGGCGGACGAGATCGCGCGCATGAAGCAGGTGCTGAAAGAGAGCATGCTCGCCGGCGCGATGGGCTTCTCGACCAATCGCAATCCCGTTCACATGCGCACCGACGGGCGGCCGGTGGCGAGCCGGCTCGCCGACGACAACGAGCTGCTCGAGCTCGCCGGCGTGCTCGGCGACTTGAACCGCGGCACGATGCAGATTTCCATCGGCACGCTCGGCATCGCCGTGCCGCCGAAAGAGGGCGTCGATCTCTTCGACCGACTGGCGGCCTGCGGCCGGCCAGTCGTCTGGCAGTCGATCGCGCACCGCTGGGACGAGCCGGAGCAGTGGCGCGAGCTGCTCGACCTCGCGGAAAAAAGTCTCGGCGCCGGGGTGCCGTCCTACCCGCTCTGCAACGCGCGCCTGTTCAACAACCGCTTCAACTTGAAAAACGCGCAGGTGTTCGACGATCTGCCGACCTGGAAGCAGATTCTCTTCACGCCGATCGAGCAGCGGATGGAGATCTTTCGCGACTCCGCCGCGCGGCGAAAGCTCCACGCCGAGGCGGTCGAGGGCGGGTTCCGCTCGCGCTTTTCGCGCCGCTGGGATCTCGTCTATCTGATTAAAGCCGCGACGGACAAAAACAAGCCGCTCGAGAAAAAGAGCGTCGCTGAGATTGCCGCGATCCAGAACAAAGACGTGCTCGATGCGTTCCTGGACCTATCGCTCGAAGAAAATCTCGAGACGGTGTTTCAGACGTCCAGCAACAACGGCGACGACAAGGCGGTGGCCGAGATTCTCAAGAGCCCCTACACGCTGGTCGGCCAATCCGACGCCGGCGCGCATCTGATTTACGACGCGGGCTACGGCTACGCCACGCGCTTTCTCGGGCATTGGATTCGCGACCGCAAGATCATGGCTCTGGAAGAGGGCGTGCGGAAGCTCACCTTCATGGTCGCGTCGATTTACGGCCTCAACGATCGCGGTCTCATTCGCGCCGGCATGGCCGCGGATCTCGTTCTGTTCGATCCCGACGAGGTGAGCGACTGCGAGCCCGAAGCGGTCAACGATCTGCCCGGCGGCGAGAAGCGGCTCGTGCAGAAAGCCAAAGGCATTCAGATGACGATCGTGAACGGCCAGATACTGACGGAAGACGGTCGCCACAGCGGCGCGCTTCCCGGCCGCGTTCTCGGCAGGGAAGAGCGGCCCATCGGGTAGCGGATATGTATTACGGTGAAAAAGGCGTCGTCGGTCTCGTGAAGCCGACCTACCGCCCCGGGTCGATGGAAAGCTTCATCAAGCTCATGCCCGAAGGAGTCGGCTTCATTCCGTTCCACGTCGGCATCCGCGCCGGCAACGAGCAGGAGTTTCAGGAAGCGCTCGCCGTCGCGGAGAAAAAGGTCGCGAAGCTCGCCGAGCTCGGCGCCGATGTCGTCATGATCATGGGCGCGCCGCCCGCCATGGTGCGCGGCCATGGCGCCGACAGGGCCATCGCCGACGAGCTGACGAAAAAATACGGCGTGCCGGTGCTGATCGCGACGATCGCGCAGGTCGAGGCGTTTCGCGCGCTCGGCATCAAAAGGCTCGTCGGCATTACGTACTTTCAGGGCGATATCAATCGGAAATTTGCCAAATTCCTGGAGGACGACGGCTTCGAGGTCGCCGCGATGGAGGGCATCGAGGTTCCGTTCAAAGACGCCGGCAAGCTCTCTCAGGACGAGATCTATCGCTTCGCGAAGAAAGTCTTCCTCGAACACGGCCCCGTCGACGGCATCTATATGCTCGGCGCGGGCTGGCACAACCTCCCGATCATCGAAGCGCTGGAGCGCGATTTGAAAACGAACGTCGTCTCCAGCATCCCGGCGCAGGTCTGGGCGACGAAAAAGCAGCTGAATCTCCGCGAGCCGCTAAAAGGCTACGGCCGCCTGCTCGCCGAGATGCCATAGAGAATGATGAGAAACAGGATTTTTCTCACGGCGATTCTTTTCGTCTTCTTCGCGCCGCTCCTCGCGGCAGCCGCCGAGGTCCGAGACAAGGCGGAGGCCGAGGGCAAAGTCGCTTTCTACGCGTCGATGACCGCCACCGACGCGAAGGCGCTGGTCGACGGCTTCAAGCAGCTCTATCCCAAAATAAACGCCGAGTTTTACCGCACCAGCGACTCGCAGCTGATGGAAAAAATGTTGACCGAGGGCAGGGCGGGCCGGCCGCTCTGGGACGTCGTCTGCGAGACCGGCTTTTACGGCCATCTTTTGAAAAAGCGCGGCATGTTCGCCGCCTACGACTCCCCCGAACGCAAATTTTACCGCGACGCCTATAAAGACCCGCAAGCATTTTGGACCTCGATCTATACGACTTACGCGGTTTTCGGCTACAACACCCGGCTTGTCCCGAAAGCGAGCGTGCCGAAATCTTACGAAGACCTGCTCAAGTCTGAATGGAAAGGGCAAATCGGCATCGAGTCGCGCGCCTATGAATGGTTCGCGACGAGCATGAGGAACATGGGCGGCGAGGAGAAGGGGCTCGCGTTCATGCGCCGCCTGGCGCAGCAGGAGCTGCAGCCGCGTCCGGGTCGGACGCTCGTCGCCCAGCTCGTCGCCGCGGGCGAACATAAGGCGTCGCTTTCGGTCTATTCGCAGAGCTACGAGGTCTTGAAGCAGAGCGGCGCGCCGGTTGAGTGGGTGCCGCTCGATCCGGTTTACGCGAGCATCCATCCGACCGGCATCAACGCCAAGGCGCCGCATCCCAACGCGGCGCGCCTGCTGATGGACTTCATGCTGTCCAAAAAAGGCCAGGAGATCCTGCGCGCGGCGCGGCGCATCCCCGACCGCATCGACACGCCGCCCGATCCGCCGCGCCTGATCGAGGGTATCCGGCCCGCCGTGACGTCCGGCGAGGTCTACGATAACTTCGACCGCTACATCAAGCTCTACGACGATACCTTCAAGTTCCCGAAATAATCATGCGCGTCGTTATTCACGGTCTCACTAAAACTTACGTGAGCGGCCGCCGCGGCGAGAAGAGGGTGCGCGCTCTCGGCGGCGTCGATATCGAAGTCCGCGACCGCGAATTCTTCGGCGTCATCGGCCCGACCGGTTGCGGCAAGACGACGCTGCTGCATATCCTCGCCGGTCTGGAACAGCCGACCGCCGGCACGGTGGAGTTCGTCGGCGACAAGCGCACCGAGGCGATGGTCTCGATGGTTTTTCAGGACGCGGCGCTGATGCCCTGGCGCACGGTGTCGGACAACGTGCCGCTCGGTCCCGAGTTCCGCAAGCAGCCTGAGCCGATCTATAAGAGGGCGACGCAGTTTTTTCTCGAGATGGTGCGCATCCTCGACTTCGGCGGCGCGCATCCGGGCGAGCTGTCCGGCGGTATGAAGCAAAAGGTGGCGATCGCCCGCGCGCTCGCCAACGACCCCGAAGTGATCGTTATGGACGAGCCGTTCGCCAATCTCGACGCGCAGACGCGCATGCTCTTGCGCGAAGAACTGCTGACGATCTGGGAGAAACACAAGAAGACGGTGATCCTGGTGACGCACAACATCGAGGAGGCGGTTATGTTATGCGACCGCGTCGCGGTGATGAGCGCCGCGCCGGGCGTCGTCAAGAGCATCGTGCCGATCGACCTGCCACGTCCGCGCGGGTTCAAAACCATGCAAGACCCCGATTTCATCCGCTGCCTGGAAAAAATCTGGGAGCTTTTGCGCTACGAGGTGGACCGGGCGATGCGGGAAAATCATCGCTCGGGCCCCGAGCCGGAGGCGCCGCCGCGGCGCAAGTCGATTTTCGACTGGTGGTAAAAAATGCTTAGTTTCAAGTTCCCGGTTTCAAGTTCAAAGAATCAGGAGAAATAAACATGGCGGAGAGAACGCTCAAGGTAGCGGTCGCCGGGCTCGGTGTCGGCAGCACGCAGATCATCCCGGCTATGGCGCAGATGCCGGGGATGAAACTCGTCGCCGCCGCGGACTTTCGCAAGGACGCGCTCGAGACATTCAAAGAAAAATACGGCGGGCGCGGCTACGACAGCGTCGAGAAGCTCTGTGAAGATCCCGAGGTCGAGGCGGTCTGGATCTCGACTCCGAACCAGTTTCACTGCGAGCATGTGATCACGGCGGCGAACCACGGCAAGCATGCTGTCGTCGAAAAGCCGATGGCGCTCTCGATCGAAGAATGTGAAAAGATGGTCGCGGCGGTGGAAAAAAACAAGGTGAAGCTCCTCTGCGGCCACACGCAGAGCTTCAACCCGGCGATCCGCGCGATGCGCCGCGCGATCAAGTCCGGCGAGCTCGGGCCGCTGCGCGCGCTCCACACCTGGATGTTCACCGATTGGATGCTGCGCCCGCGCATGCCGCAGGAGCTCGATTTAAAGTTGGGCGGCGGCGTCGTCTATCGTCAGGGGCCGCACCAGATCGACACGATACGCCTACTCGGCGGCGGCATGGTGCGGAGCGTGCGCGCTGTGACCGGCCAATGGATGCCCGAGCGCCCCGCGCCGGGCTACTACTCGGCTTTTCTCGAATTCGAGGACGGCACGCCGGCAAGCGTCGTCTACAACGGCTACGGCTACTTCGACACCTCGGAGCTCACCTGGGAGACGGGCGAGCGCCATTACAATCAGGAAGAGCGCATCGCGGTGCGGCGTGCGCTCCGGAACAAGACGCTCAACGAGGAGCAGGCGAAAGAGGCGATGCGGTTCGGCGGCAAGCGCGAGGGGGAATTCGCGCACGGCACCGCGCTTGAGGAGAATCGGCGCCGGCGCGGCATCCAGGGCGGCGGCCATTTCTTCGGCATCACGCTCGCCACCTGCGAGCGCGGCGACATTCGCCAATCGCCCGAGGGCATCTACCTCTACGGCGACGAAGGACGGAAAGAGCTGCCGGTCACCGGCCGCAGCGCGTCGCGCTTCTCGGAGTTGAACGAACTATACGAAGCGGTCGTCGAGGACCGGCCGGTCTACCATGACGGCCGCTGGGGCATGGCGACGCTGGAGGTCTGCCTCGCGATCATGCAGTCGGCGCGCGAGCGCCGCGAGATCAAGCTGACGCATCAGAGCCCGACGACGGAGTGACGGCCGTTGCGCCAATCGAGATCATTCGGTGCACGAACCCATGAAGGTCGTTTTGCAGGAAGATATGACGGGCTGCGGTCTTGCCTGCGTGGCGATGATTGCCGGAAAAACTTACGCGGAAGTCAAACAGGCAGCCGCAAAGCTAGGCATCAGGCCAAAGGATAAAAAGCTTTATTCGGATACGAAATACGTCAGGCGTCTACTCGCCAGGTTCGGGGTGCGCGCGCCCGAACAGGAAAAGCCGTTCGCTTCCTGGGAAGCGCTACCCGACACTGCGCTGCTCTCGATCAAGTATCACAAAGAAAACGACAGGCCGATGTGGCATTGGGTGGTGTTCGAGCGTAACGAGGGGGAGGCCACGGTCCTCGATCCGGCAAAATATATGTTGCGCCATCGCCGAACCGATTTTGGCAACATGAAGCCGAAGTGGTTCATCCAGATCCAGGAGAAGTGATTCTTACCGCGTCATCAGCCGCTCGGCTTTGCCCGAGTAGTTGATGAACACGGTTTTCAATTCCGTAAAAAAGTTGAGCCCCTCTTCAGCCATCTCGCGCTCGCCGACGCCGGTCGCTTTGGTGCCGCCGAACGGCAGCTGCGCCTCGCCGCCGATCGTCGGCTCGTTCACGTGCACCATGCCGGTCTCGACCCCCTCGACGAAGCGCATGATGGTGTCGACGTTCTCCGTGAAGATCGACGTCGTGAGCCCATACTCGACCGCGTTCGCCAGCCGGAGCGCCTCGTCGAGGTTCTTCGCGGTAGTGACGGAGAGCACCGGTCCGAAGATCTCCTCGCGAAAGATGCGCATTGCGGGCGTGACCTCGTCGAAGATCGTGGGCTCGACGAAATAGCCGCCGTCGAGATGCTTCGGCCTGCCGCCGCCCAGCACCAGGCGCGCGCCTTCGCGCTTGCCGATGTCGATATAGTCGAGATCGGTCTTCCACTGCTTTTCGTCCACCGCCGGTCCCATATCGATAGTCTCGTCCAGGCCGGAGCCGAGCTTTATTTTTTTCGCCTGCTCGACAAGCCGGTCGAGCAGCGCCGACTTCACCTCAGGCATAGCGATGACGCGCGAAGTAGCCGTGCAGCGCTGTCCGGTCGAGCCGAAGGCGCCGCCGTGAATGGCGGTCGCCGCCTTGTCGAGATCGGCGTCGGGCATCACGATCACCGCGTTCTTGCCGCCCATCTCGCAAGTCACCTTCGCGCCGCGCGCCGCCGCCTTGACGTAGAGCGCCCCGCCGATCTCGTTCGACCCGGTGAAGGAAATTGCGCGCAGCGCGGGCGCGGCGACCATCGCCTCGCCCACGATCGAGCCGGAGCCGACGACCATGTTGAAGACGCCGGGCGGGAGCCCGGCCTGCTCGTAAATCTCGGTCATCAGGGCCGCCGTCGCGGGCGTCAACTCCGCGGGTTTGAAGATAACGGCGTTGCCCGCCGCCAGCGCCGGTGCGGACTTCCACACGGGGATCGCCCAGGGAAAATTCCACGGGGCGATCAGCCCGACGACGCCGAGCGGGCGGCGGATCGTATAAGTAAATGTATCGCGCGCCTCGGAAGGGAGCGTCTTGCCGTGCATTCGAAAACCTTCGCCGGCGTAGAACTCGAGGAGCGAGATGCCCTTCATGACCTCGCCCTTGGCTTCCTTCAGAATCTTGCCTTCCTCGCGCGTGAGCGTCCGCGCGATCTCGTCGGCCCTCTGCCGCGCGATGTCGGCGGCGCGCCAGATGACACGGCCGCGCTCGGGGCCGGGTGTGTTTCTCCATGCCGGAAAAGCGGCGGCGGCGGCCGTTATGGCGCGCTCGACGTCGGCGGCGGTCGCCGCCGGAAACTCTCCAAGAACGTCGCTCGTTTCGGCGGGATTGACGTTGCGGACGAGCCTTTCGGACTTCGGCTGATACCATTGGCCGTCGATATAGGAGCCTGTACGCATAAAAACCTCGCTCAGATTTCCTCGATTTTTCTAACCTTCGCTTTCTTTCTCTTCGCCTGCTCCCAGACGTAGCGCGCGACCGCTAAATCTTCGTCGGCGATGCCGTTGGATTGAAAGAGAATCCTTCGCGGGCGCGGCAGCGGACAGCCGCCGGCGACGATTTTTTCGAGCGGGACGACATTCTCCCAGGCGATGAGCCCTTCCTTGCAGGCGGCGATCAGATCGCCGCTGTCGGTCTGCGCCGTCGGCAGATCGTCGGTGGTGATCAAATCCATGCGGCGGATGAGCGCGCCGGAGACCTCGTGCTTCACCGGCTGGTTCGCGCCCATCGAGATGACCAGACAATCGGGCTTGAGGTGCGCGCCATCGGTCAACGGTGCGGCGGCGTCGGTCGCCAAGACGAAGATGTCGGACTCGCGTTCGACTTGTTCGAGCGAAGCCGCCTCTTGGAATTCAACCGAGAGCCTTCGGCTCATGTCTTTAATAAAAGCGTTGATCTTCTTCGAATTGCGGCCGTAGACGAGCACCTCCCGGATTTTGCAGGCATGGGCTACCGCCTCGACCTGAAACGTCGCCTGCCAACCGGGACCGACGATGCCGAGCACATCGGTCTTCGACGGCGATAAGTATTTCGCGGCGACGCCGCTCGCGGCGCCGGTGCGCAGGCTGCTCAAATAAGCGGCGTTGAGGATCGCGCGGATCTCGCCGGTGCGCCCGTTATAAAGGGTGATCGTATTCGACGCGCCGGCGTACGCGCGCAAGCACAACAGATCGGCGCCCGCGTGCCATGACGCCATGACGTTCAATTGCTTGTCGCCGCCCTTGAGCCGCCGCCGCGGGATGCTGCGCATCTTTCCCGCCGCGCGGTCGCGAAACATATCGTCGACGAGCTTTACTGCGCGCGGCATGTCGGTCAGCCGGCGGGTCTCTTTTTCTCCGATGATCGTCGCCATTTTTCCCTCGCGGCCTTCCCTTAACACAGCCCCGCTGTCTTGGAAAGCGGTTAAAACCGTGCATAATACCTTATCACAGGATCTTTTATGGGCGAGAGATATCCGCGTTGGACGTATGTCGTCATTTTCGCTTTGCTCGTGATCGTTGCGGTTCTTTCCGTGCGCGCGCTGCGCGGCAAACGAAGCCAGACGGTGGCCATCCCGCCGGAGCAGGGCGTTCAAAGCGACGCGAGAGCGGTGCAGCGCGACGTCGAAAGCGAGCGGCGGGTCGAGGAGCTCAACAACGAGATCGCCGCGCTGCGCAAGCAGAACGAGGAGAACGCGAGCCGCGTCCAGCAACTCGAGACGAAGCTCGCCGACACGTCCAAGGCGCTCGTCGCGGCGCAGCAGAAGCTCAAGGTCACGCAACGGCAGGCCGACCGGCCCGCGCCGGCGGCGTCGGCTCGAGAAAAGACTCTCGCTTCGAGAACGCCGGCCGCGCCTCCCGCCCAGGCGCCACCGCCTGCGACGCAGCCGACGCCGCGACGCGTCGATGAGGCCGGTGCCTACGAGGTCGTGCGCGACACCGCTTTGCTCGAGAAGCCGTCGACTTCGTCGCGCGAGGTCGCGCTCGTGCAGCGCGGCATGACCGTCAATGTCGTCGGGGCGGTCGGCGATTGGCTCGAAGTGCACTCGAAGTACGGCAAGCCGCCCGGTTTTATTCGACGACAGGACGTGACGCCGAAACAAGTGCAGGCTGAAAACAGGGACCGTTTCTAACTGGAGGAGGCGCGATGAAAATCTTTTTCGCTCACAACGCGTTTTTGGCTTTCCTGCTTTTCTTCGCCTCGGCCGCCCCGGGCCAGGACTATAAGGCGATTCTCGGCGACGCCAACCGGCCGCAGAGCGAGCGGGATATCGATGCGATCCGCAAGCCCGAAGAGATGCTCAAGTTCTACGGCGTCAAGCCGGGCGATAAAGCGGCCGACCTCATGGCGAGCCGCGGCTACTACACCGCGATTCTCTCGCAGGCCGTCGGCGAAAAAGGCGTCGTCTATTCCGCCAGTCCCACGGTGCGCGAGGAGACCCGCGAGCGCTTCAAGGCGCCGCAGTACGCGAACGTCAAAATCGTCGAAGGCCCCATGGCGAGTGTCGGCCTACCGCAGGACGGCTCGCTCGATTTCGTCCTGCTCAACCTCGATTATCACGAGATCGAGAAGGGCGATCGCGCGGCGATGAACAAGCGCGTGTTCGCGGCGTTGAAGCCGGGCGGCTCTTACGGCGTCGTCGATCACGCCGCCGCGGACGGCGCCGGCGACTCGGTCGCCAAGACGCTCCACCGGATTGAGCCGTCGCTGGTCGTGAGCGAAGTAAGCGCCGCGGGCTTCAAGCTCGGGAAGCAATCGGACCTGCTCAAAGTCGCAAATGACCCGCACACCACGAATGCCATCAAAGAGCAGCGCGGCAAGAGCGATCGTTTTGTGCTGAAGTTCGACAAGCCGAAATAACGCGCTACGCCTCGGAGAGATTCTTGGCTGCGCTCAGAATGACAAAATAAGCTCGACAGATCCAAGACCCCGTTTGTCATCCTGAACGAAGTGAAGGATCTCTCCGCGGATTATCTTCCGTATCTCCCCACCAGCTCGCCTTCCGCCAGAACGTGGCCTTTGATCGCGTCGAGAAGCTGCTGCTTGGTCGCGCGGGGCTTTAAGCTGGTCGGGGCGTCGAGCGCATAGAGCTTGAAAAAATAGCGGTGCGGCGCTCCGGGCGGCGGGCATGGGCCGCCATAGCCGGTTTTCCGGAAATCGTTCAAGCCCTGCTTCGCGCCGTTCGCCAGTGTCTCTCCGCTTCCCGTCCCTTCCTGCAGCTCTTTTGCGTTCGCCGGCAAATCATAAATCACCCAGTGCACCCACGTGCCGCCGGGTGCGTCGGGATCGTCGAGGACAACCGCGAATGCCTTCGCGCCGGCGGGCGCGCTTTGCCAGGCGAGCGGCGGCGATACGTCGGCCCCGTCACAGGTATGTTTGTGCGGGATCTCGCCGCCGTTTTGAAATGCCGGACTTTTCATCTCGATGCGCGCCGGCTTTTCCGCGGCGATTGCGGCGCCGGCCATTGCGACGAGCGCGGCGAGCGGCCATGCAAGGTATTTTTTCTCGGCTTTCATGCGTTTTTTGGAAAACTTCTGGCGTCGCTGAGGCGTTCCTGATACATAAATATCTCCCGTTTTCGAGCGATACAACGGCCTGTCGCGAGAAGATTTTGGAAGAATTAACGACACCCATCGCAACCGAAACTCCCGCGGCCGAAGCGCCCTTCGGGCTGCGCGCCTTCACCCCGCTCCGCTATCTGGATTACCGTTATCTCTGGACCGGCACGGTGCTGATGAGCGCCGGACAATGGATCCAGCAGGTGACGCTCGGGTGGCTCTTGTACGATCTCACCGGATCGTCAGTGTTGCTGGGCGCGCTGAACGGCGTGCGCGCGCTGCCTTTTCTCGTCGCCGGGCCGATCGCGGGCGTCGCCGCCGACCGCATGGACCGAAAACGGCTCATGCTGCGCACGCAATACGTTCTCATCGCCACCGCGATAGCTATGGGCATTCTGGTCGTCTCCGGATACCTGCAGCCGTGGCATCTTTTCGTCTTTACGCTTTTCACGGGCATGGCATGGGCGTTCAATGAGCCCGTTCGGCAGAGCATGGTTCCCGGAGTCGTGCCAAAAAGCGAGCTCATGAGCGCCATCGCGCTGAACTCCATGGGCTTCAACATCAACAAGGTTCTCGGCCCCGCGCTCGGCGGCGTGCTCATCGCCGCGTTCGGCGCCGGGGGAAATTTTTTCGTCCAGGCGGCGGCGTACGTGGGTGTGCTGCTGATGATCTATTGGATGCATGTGCCGCCGACGCCCGAGGACGCGCGGCACTCTTCCGCGCTCGCTAATTTGAAAGAAGGCCTCGCCTACGTCTGGTCCAATCCGACGGTGCTCGCGCTCATGATGGCGGCGTATGTCCCGCGTGTCTTCGCCGTCCCTTACCAGACGCTGATGCCGGTCTTCCAGAAAGACGTGCTCGGTGTCGGTCCGGAAGGGCTCGGGCTCCTCATGGCGGCGCCCGGCGTCGGAGCCGTGCTCTCGGTGTTGATTCTCAGCACGGCTGCGCACGGCATCCGGCGCAAAGGGCTGCTGCTCCTCTGGAGCCTCGTCTGTCTCGGCGGCTTTCTCATTTTGTTTTCGCGCATCAAATCTTTTCCCGTCGCGCTGCTCGCGCTCGTCGGCGTCGGCGCGTGCCAGATCATGTTCATGGCGACGACGAATACTTTGTTGCAGATGCTGACGCCGGACGCGCTTCGCGGCCGGGTCATGAGCCTCTATATGCTCGACCGCGGCTTGATGCCGGCGGGGGCGCTCATGGCGGGGGTTACGGCACACTTCGTCGGCGCGCCCTCGACGGTCGCGTTCATGGGCGGCATAGTCATCGTGCTCGCGCTGCTGGTGGCCTGGCGGGTGCCGCGCATGCGGCAGCTGGTGATCTGATTACTTGATTCCCAATTCCTTCTGAACTTCGCGCAAGAGCGTCATGTCGTGCGCGATGGAAACCGGGACGCCGGTTTTCTTCGTCTCCTGCTGGATGAAGCCCCACTCGATGCTGAGATCGTCGTCGGTAAGCAAACCGTTGGAGCTGAAGCCCGCCTTAGAGACGTCGTAGGTCCGCGCCGCCAGCTTCTCATCGATCTGGTTCATCGCCATGATGAGCCGCACCGTCTCGCCGCGGTTGCTGCGCACGAAGACTAGTCCTCTGACCGCTGAGCGGAGCGCTTTTTTCACCATCTCGGACTGACTACGGAGCTTGCTCTCATGTGTGCCGAGACCGGCGATCGGGTGCACGACGATCTCGGCCGTGTTTCCGAGCAGGCGATAGCCTTGATGCTCCATGATGACGTTGGCGGGCGGCGGCATGAGGCTTCCCTGCGCGATGTTTTTCTCCAGCGCGGCGGCGCGCGCGCCGGTCGCCCCGAGCGCGATCAGCTGGTACTCGCCTTTCTTCAATCCCAGATGCTGGAGATGCTTCTCCGTGAGAATCGCCTGCGTGTTGCCGAAGCTGCTCACAGCGAAGATCTTGCCTTTCAAATCAATCGGGCTTTTCAGCTCCGGCCGCACGACCAGCGAAAAAAGCGGGCGCGTATTCAATCCCGCGACCAGCTTCAAGCCCAGCCCCTGAATAGCGCCGTTCAGCACCGGCGAGATATTGAGCGAGAAATCGAGATCGCCGGTCGCGAGCGCCGCCGTCGCGACGTTGCCGCGCATCTGAATGAGCTGGGGCTCGAGCCCTTCGTCGCGAAAGAATCCCTTCTCGACCGCGGCCTTGACCGGCAGCCAGGTCATGCTGACGGCGGAATAACCTAGGGTTATTTTTCTCGGCGCCTCGGCCGGCGCGCCGCGCCCGGGCATGGAAATGATGCTAAGCGCGAGCAGCAGCGCGGCCGTGGTGCGCTTCATTTTTGTCGCGGCGCTTCGGCGGGAAGATTTTTTTTATTCCAGTCGCTCGCCTTGATCGTCTGGCCGGTGATGATCGGCCCGTCCTGGCGACAGAGCGCCAAGACCAGCGGCACGACGATTTCCGGCCGATGGCCGCCGCGGCCGTCGACGTCGACGCGGCCACCCGGATGAATGGCGTTGGCGCTGATGCCGTGCTCGCGCATCTCCTCAGCCACCGTTTTCATCAGACCCTCGACCGCGTGCTTGGATGCGACGTATGCGCTCTTGCCGGCGACGCCTTGGCTGCCGGCATTGGAGGAAAGGCTTAGCACCGTGCCGCGCCGCTGCCGGATCATGTGCGGCAGCGCGAAGTGCGTGCAGAGATACACCGCGCGCAAGTTAACGCCGATCACGAGGTCCCAGTCGGCGGGCGGAAGCTCGTCGGTCGGGAGCATCTTAAGGCAGCGCCAGGACTCGTAGTCGCCGTCGTCGTGCCGCTCCATGCGCAGTCCTGCGTTGTTGACGAGGATGTCGATGCGGCCGAATTTCTCGACGCAGGTATCGGTCATCGAGCGCGCGGTCTCTTCCCGGCTCAAGTCGCCGGTGAACGCTTCGGCTTCCCCGCCCGCGGCGCCGATCTCCCGCGCGGCGGCCGTGCCCGCGGGACCGCGCACGTCGGCGATGAGCACTTTCGCCCCGGCCTGGGCGAGGCCGAGCGCGATCGCGCGGCCTAAGCCGCTGCCGCCGCCCGTTACGGCGGCTGCCTGCCCGGCGAGCTCCACTTTATTTTTTCTCCCACGGCTTTTCGATCGGCAAATTCTGGCGGTCGCCCCACTCCTTCCAGGAGCCGATGTAGTTGCGGACTTTGGGATAGCCGAGCAGCCGGAGCGCGAGGTAAGTGTGCGCGGCGCGGTAGCCGCCCTGGCAGTAGGCGACCGCCTCCTTGTCCGGCGTTACGCCAAGTTTTTCGTACATCGCCCGCAGTTCCGCTTCAGGCTTGAAGCCGCCGTCAGTTGCGATGTTATGCGTCCATTCGAGATGGACCGCGCCGGGAACCGCGCCGCCGCGCGCGGCGCGGACGAGGCGCCCCATGTATTCGTCCTCGCTTCGCGTATCGACGATCTTGACGCGATCATTGCCGATGGACTTGAGCACGTCGTCGGCCGTTGCGAGCGTCTCGCGCTTCTCGCTTACTTTGAATTGTGTTCCTTTCGGCGGCGTCGTGTCCGTGGTTACCGGGTATCCTGCTTTCTTCCAGGCCTGAAGGCCGCCGTCTAGGACGGAGACTTTTTGATGGCCGAAATATTCCAGGAACCAGAGCCCGCGCGCCGCCTTCATGCCGGAATTCTCCTCGTAGAAAACGACTTCGGCGTCGAGATTGACGCCGCGCAGCTCGAAGAGATGCGCGATCATCGACATGAAGGCGCTGAGCGGCGCCGCGCTCGTGTCGACGAGGCTGATGCCGAAGAGGTCGAAGTGGGTCGCGCCGGGAATGTGGCCTTGCGCGTAGATTTCCGCCTGGCGCGTATCGATCAGGCGCAAATTCGGATTTCCCAGCTTCGCCTGGAGCTCTTCGGGAGTTGTGAGGAGCTCGGGTCGGGTGTATTTTTTCTTTTCCATGGCTGGGCTTATAACACCGCTCCGGCTGCTGCTCAATCGGCGGTCTTGTCTCGCCGCGCTCTTGGCGGTCTGGTGGATGACATCATCGTTCGCCTATCAGCTCGCGCTGCCGGGACGGAAGATCGTTTTCCCGCGCGACCATTTCTCCCATCCCGATTTCAAGACGGAATGGTGGTATTACACGGGCCATGTCACGACCGATGCGGGAAAATCTTACGGCTATCAGGTGACGTTCTTTCGCTTCGGTCTTAAAGACAAGCAGGACGATCCGCCGCCCCTTTTCACCGATCTCTACATGGCCCATTTCGCGCTCTCGGATAAGCAGGCCAAAAAATTTCGCGTCGCCGAACGCGCCAACCGCGGCTACGGCGACAAGGCAGGAGCCGCGGTCGATCGATTCTTGGTCTGGAACGAAGACTGGCGGCTCGAAGGGCGCGGCGACAGCCAGCTCATCGAGGTGAAAGACAAGGACGTGACGCTGAAGCTCCGCCTGACGCCGGCGAAGCCGCCGGTTCTCCACGGCGACCGAGGGCTCAGCCAAAAAGCCGAAGGCGCGGGCCGCGCGTCCTATTATTATTCGTTCACGCGCCTCGCGACCGAAGGCGAGATCGAGATCGCCGGACACAGGGAAACGCTGCGCGGACAGACCTGGATGGACCACGAGTTCGGCAGCAATCAACTCGCCGAAGAGCAGCTCGGCTGGGACTGGTTCAGCCTCCAGCTCGACGACAATTCCGAGCTGATGCTCTACGTCATGCGGCGCAAGGACGGCTCGATCGATGCTTATTCCAGCGGCACGCTGGTCGCCGCCGACGGCTCGAGCCGCCGCCTCGCGCTCTCAGACTTCAAGATCGAGGCGCTGGGTAAATGGAAAAGCCCCGCGAGCGGCGCTGTCTATCCGATGGGCTGGAGGGTCGTCGTGCCGAGCGCGAATCTCGACCTAGAGATCGCGCCGTTTTTTCCCGATCAGGAGCTCGATACGAAGAAAAGCACCAAAGTGACTTACTGGGAAGGCAGCGTCTCGCTCCGCGGCACCGCCGGAGGCCGTCCCGTCCGGGGACTCGGCTATGTCGAGATGACGGGCTATGCCGGGAAGTTAAAAGTCTGACGGCCTTTTCTTTCCTTGATTTGCCTCGGTAAAGCGCCCACAATCACTGCTATGGCGCTGGCGCGAACAGTCGCGGAAACGATCCGCAAATACGGTATGCTCGCCCGCGGCGACGGCGTGCTCGCCGCCGTCTCCGGCGGTCCCGATTCCGTCGCGCTGCTCCGTGTGCTCTCGAATCTGAAAGCCGAGCTGGATTTGCGTCTCGAAGTGGCGCACGTCGAGCACGGCATTCGCGGCGCGGACTCGCGCGCGGATGCGCGGTTCGTCGCGGGGTTGGCCGTTCGCCTCGACCTGCCGTTTCATCTCAAGGAATTGCGGCTTCATGCCGACAAAGCCGAGCGCGGCAAAGGCAATCTCGAAGCGCTCGCGCGCGAGGAGCGCTACCGATTTCTCACTGCCATTGCGCGCGGGCGCGGACTTAAAAAAATCGCCACCGGCCACACGCTCGACGATCAGGCCGAGACGCTGCTCATGCGGCTGTTTCGCGGCAGCGGCCGCAGCGGCATGGGCGCCATGGCGCCGGTGTCGCCGCGCGGCGAGGCGGTGTTGATCCGGCCCCTCATCGAAGCGTCGCGCGACGAGGTCGAGGCGTATCTCGCGGAGGCGGCCCTCGAGTTCCGCATCGATCAGACCAACCTCGATCCCGCGCTGCTGAGGAATTGGACGCGCCTCGAACTGCTGCCGCGGCTCAAGGAAAAGCTCGATCCCGCCATCGCCTCCCGGCTCGCGCGCCTCGCCGAGATCGCCCGCGGCGAAGACGAAGTGCTCGACGCGCTCGCGCGCGGCCTTTTGCCGCGAATCATCCAAGCGGGCGAGCTGCGGCGCGGCGCGCTGCTCGCCGAGCCGAAAGCGATGCAGCGTCGCATCGTGCGTCTCTGGCTGCAGCAGACCCTCGGCAGCTTGAGAAGCGTCGGCTTCGATCACATCGAGGCGGTCCTCGAATTGCTGTCCCAGGGCCCGCCGCAAGGTCGCATCGCGATTCCCGCGGGCTGCGAGGTGGTGCGCAGCTACGAAACCGCGTCCATCGAGAAGAAGAGCCGCCGCACCCCGCTCGCGTACAGCTATACGCTTGCGGCCGGCGGGGAACTTTTCGTTCCCGAGGCCGGGATGAGGATCGCGACGCGAATCGAAGCCCTGTCGCCGCGGCCGCGAAGTCCCTTCGAAGCCGTTTTCGATCTCAGCGCGCTGCCGGAAACTTTGACGGTGCGCAATTTCCGCCCGGGGGATCGTTTCCAGCCCTTCGGCATGACGGGTCATAAGAAATTGAAAGAGCTCTTTATCGAGAAGAAACTCCCGCTTCCCGTGCGCCGGAGGGTGCCGCTGCTCATGGCCGGCGAAGAGATCCTCTGGATCCCGAGCTGCGGCCGGAGCAGCATCGGCGCGGTCACGCCTGATACGCGGCAGACCTTGAGGGTGAGCGCCGCGCCGGCCGGCCCCGCCGCCGGACTGAAGAATTCTCTCCCGTCCCATTGAGATAACGTTGAACTGGGTTATGGCGTATGTTACCCTTTTTAGGGTTCTCCCTTAGAAGGAGGTTTTCGTTTGAATCAGATGTCGAAAAATCTAGCCCTGTGGCTGGTTTTGGTGCTGATTTTTCTTTTTCTCTTTAACATTTTCAGCAAGCAGCACGGGCGCGAACCTGAGATCATCTTCAGTGAATTCATCGCTGCGGTGGATCGCGGCGAGATTCAGGAAGTCACGATTCAGGGGCATAATATTCAGGGAAAATATCGCAACGGCGAGCGCTTCCGCACTTTTGCGCCGAACGACCCCGATCTCGTAAAATCGCTGCGCGAAAAGAAAATTAAAATTGCCGCCAAGCCCGAGGACGAATCGCCCTGGTACATGGTGCTGTTCGTCAACTGGTTTCCGATGCTGCTTTTGATCGGCGTATGGATTTTCTTCATGCGGCAGATGCAGGTAGGCGGCGGCAAGGCGATGTCGTTCGGCAAGAGCCGCGCGAAGTTGCTGACCGAAAATCAGCACCGCGTAACGTTCAACGACGTCGCCGGTGTCGAGGAGGCGAAGGAAGACCTCCAAGAGATCATCGCTTTCCTTAAAGATCCCAAAAAGTTCACCAAGCTCGGCGGCCGCATCCCGAAAGGCTGCATCCTCGTGGGCCCGCCCGGAACCGGCAAGACGCTGCTCGCGCGTGCGATCGCCGGGGAGGCGGGCGTGCCTTTCTTCAGCATCAGCGGGTCGGACTTCGTCGAGATGTTCGTCGGCGTCGGCGCCTCGCGCGTCCGCGACCTGTTCGTGCAGGGGAAAAAGAACGCCCCGTGCATCATTTTCATCGACGAGATCGATGCCGTCGGCCGGCACCGAGGCGCGGGTCTCGGCGGCGGCCACGACGAGCGCGAGCAGACGCTCAATCAGCTGCTCGTCGAGATGGACGGCTTCGAGGCGAACGAAGGCGTCATCCTGATCGCCGCGACCAACCGCCCGGATGTCCTGGATCCCGCGCTGCTCCGTCCCGGCCGTTTCGATCGCCGGGTCGTCGTGCCGCGCCCCGACGTCAAGGGCCGCGAAGGCATCCTGGCGGTTCATACCCGCAAGGTGCCGCTCGACTCGGACGTCGATATCAGCGTGCTGGCGCGCGGGACGCCCGGCTTCGCCGGCGCCGATCTGGAGAACCTCGTCAACGAGGCGGCGCTGCTCGCGGCGCGGAGCAATAAAGACAAAGTCGACATGCACGACTTCGAGCTCGCCAAAGACAAGGTCATGATGGGCTCGGAGCGCCGCAGCATGATCATCAGCGAGGAGGAGAAGCGCAACACCGCCTATCACGAAGCCGGCCATACGCTTGTCGCCAAGCTGCTTCCGGGCACCGACCCGGTGCACAAGGTGACGATCATCCCGCGCGGCATGGCGCTGGGTCTTACCCAGCAGCTCCCGATCGACGAGAAGCACACATATCCGAAGGAATATCTCCTCAACAACCTGGCGATTCTTTTCGGCGGACGCGTGGCCGAGGAACTCGTGCTCAATCACATGACCACGGGCGCAGGCAACGACATCGAGCGCGCCACGGAGCTTGCGCGCCGGATGGTCTGCGAATGGGGCATGAGCGAAAAGCTCGGCCCGATGACGTTCGGCAAAAAAGAGGAGCAGATCTTCCTCGGCCGGGACTTCACGCAACAGCAGGACTATTCGGAAAGCACGGCGGTCGAGATCGACGCCGAGGTGCGGCGCATCATTCAAGCGAGCTATCTCCGGGCGAAGGACCTCCTGCACACGAACGTTCACCTGCTGCACAAGATCGCCGAGAAGCTTCTCGAAAAGGAATCGCTCGACGGCGCGGAGATCGACGCGTTGGTGCAGGAGTTCGGCGGCAACGGCGGAGGCCCGCTCGGTCTCGTTGCTCCCGCGCATGCCTGAACGAGACCGGCCAGGGAGCTTTTGGCTTAAATTGATCTGATCTCCGAAGGGTTAGCTCTTCCGACCACTCACCTGATTTCGAGTCGCGGTTTCGGTTACGCTTGCGTTGTGAAACATAAAGCCGCAAGCTTGAGACCTCTATGACGGCGAAAAAAGAGGCATCAGCGCCGCAGAGCGGCTTTGTGCTCACGACCCGCGCCGGCAGAATCGACATGGTACGGCGCACTGCGATCATGGGCGTTGTCAACGTGACGCCCGATTCCTTCTCCGACGGCGGCAAGTTTTTCGACGCCCATCGGGCGGCCGCTCACGGGCAGCAGCTGGCGGCGGAAGGCGCCGATGTCCTCGACATCGGCGGCGAATCGACCCGACCCGGCGCGCAAACGGTTACCGTCGACGAAGAGATCCGCCGCGTCGTGCCGGTGATCCGGAGGCTGCGGGCGGAAATCAAAATTCCCATCTCGATCGATACCCTGAAGAGCGACGTGGCGCAGGCTGCACTTGACGCGGGCGCGGACATGGTCAACGACGTGAGCGCGCTCCGCGCCGATCCGACGATGGCCGCCCTCGTCGCCCGGCGAGCGGTGCCGGTGGTCCTCATGCACATGCAAGGGACGCCCCAGACGATGCAGCAGAACCCCGCCTATGGCGATGTAGTGGAAGAGGTCCGCGACTTTCTCAAAGAACGGGTTGAGTACGCGGTCCGGAGCGGCATCGCCGCGGAAATGATCGTGGTCGATCCCGGTATCGGCTTCGGCAAGAATCTCGACCATAATCTCGCGTTGCTGCGAGGATTGCCCGCGATTGCCGCCTTAGGCCTGCCGCTTCTCGTCGGCGCGTCGCGCAAGGCCTTTATCGGCAGGCTGCTCGATCTCGGGCCGGAAGAGCGCTTGGAAGGCAGCCTCGCCGCGGCGGTGGCGGCCGCTCTCGCCGGCGCGAATATGATCCGGGTCCACGACGTCAAAGAAGCGGTCCGGGCGCTCTGCGTCGCGGATGCGCTGCGCTTCGGACCGGCCGAAGCCGGGGAAGCGCCGCATGTTTGAGATCTTCACCCAGCTCCGCTGGCAGGATTTCCTCGACATTTTTATCATCGCCTTCATCGTCTATCGCCTCATCGCGATGATGCGCGGCACGCGCGCGATGCAGATGATCATGGGTCTCGTGGTCGTTCTCTTGGTCTACGTAGGCTCTCAGTGGCTGGGGCTTTTTACCCTCAACTGGATACTCGATAATTTCCTCGGCTCGATCATTATCGTCGTGATCGTCGTTTTTCAAAGCGATATCCGCCGCGCGTTGACGCAAGTCGGCACAGCGCCGCTCTTCGGCGGCCCCGACCGGCTCGAGCGCGGCCAGGCGCTGGAGGAGATCACCAAGGCGGCGGTCGCAATGGCGAGCAAGCGGATCGGCGCGCTTATCGTGCTGGAGCGGGAAGTCGGCCTCAACGATTATATGGAGGTCGGCACGCCGCTCGACGCGCGCGTCACCGCCGAGCTGGTCGAGAGCGTTTTTCTCCCGCGCTCGCCGATCCACGACGGCGCGCTCGTTATCCGCAACGGCCGCATCGCCGCGGCGCGCTGCATTCTGCCGCTCAGCGAGGATGCGCGGCTCGGCCGCGACTTCGGGACGCGGCACCGGGCCGCCGCAGGCCTCACCGAGGCAACCGACGCGGTCGTGATCGTAGTCTCGGAGGAAAAGGGGCAGGTTTCTCTCGTGGTCGCCGGCAGGGTGACGGTGGACATCGATGCGCTCGAGCTTCGGGCGGCGCTGGAGCGGCTCCTCAGCGCATGAACCGCACCTTGAGAAAAGTTCTTTCGTGGGCGAGCGGGGAGACCGGCCTAAAGATTTTTTCCCTGCTATTCGCCGTCGGTCTTTGGCTGTTCGTCAACGCGGGCCAAAAGCCGACGGAGAAAACCTTGACGGTGCCGGTGGAAGTCCGCAACCTTCCGGCGGATCTGATGACCACGGTTCCCGGACCGGGGCAAGTCGAAGTCCGCGTCTCAGGGCCTCCGGCGCTTCTCTCGACGCTCGATCCGGATTACCTCAAAGTCGTCCTGGATCTCGACGGCGCGCGCGCGGGCACCTCCACGTTCCGCTTGAGCGGCGCTTTCTTCAATCCGCCGCGCGGCGTCAGGATCGTGCGGATCAGCCCTTCGGTCGTCAATCTGAAATTGGAGGCCAAAGGCGAGCGCAGTTTGCCCGTCGCGGTCCGGCTTGGCAACAAGCCGCCGCCCGGTTATAAAATTGTACGCGCGGAGGCGGCCCCGAACACGGTCAAGGTTCGGGGGCCGGCCACGACGGTCAATCGCATGACGTCCATCGAGACCGTTCCGGTCGAGATCGACGCGAGCAAGCGGCAATTCACGCGCGAGGCGCGCCTGAGCGCGTCGGACGAGACGCTGACTTTCGCGCCGGAAAAAGTGGCCGTAACCGTCGTGCTGGAGGAAGAGACGATAGACCGCGAGTTCAACCGTCTCGACATCCGGGCGAAAAACGCGTCGGGTAAGTATACTATCGCTCCGCGGCAGGCTTACGTGAAGGTGACGGGTCCGAAGCGGCTCCTCGGCGATCTCCAGCTGGACCCGGAGCAGGCTTATCTCGACCTTAAGGGGCTGGGGCCCGGGACGCATTCGGTCCGTCTCACGTTCAATCTGCCGCCGGAGGTGAAAGTGGTGGAGCAAAAGCCGGAGCGTTTTCGCGTCACGATCTCGGGCCGGTAGCCTCGATCCAAAACAGGAGTAGGAAATGTCTTCGGAAAGAAGCAAAAAGAAGCCGTACGAGCGCCGGCTGTTCGGCACCGATGGAGTTCGAGGGGTGGCGAACGTCGATCCGATGACCTCGGAGATGGCGCTAAAGCTCGGCCGCGGACTAGCGTCGGTCATTCACGATCCGCGGCACCAGGCGGCCGGCGCGCCCGGGGATCACCCGCCGGCACCCGCAAAACTCCGCGGCAGTGAGGGCCGCCACCGCTACAAGATATTGATCGGCAAGGACACACGCCTTTCGGGCTACATGCTGGAAACGGCACTTGCCTCAGGCATTTGTTCGATGGGCGTTGATGTGCTACTCGTCGGGCCGCTGCCGACACCCGGCGTCGCCTACCTCACGCGCAGCATGCGCTGCGATGCTGGGGTCGTGATTTCGGCGTCGCACAATCCATATCAGGACAACGGCATCAAATTCTTCTCCTATGACGGCTTCAAGCTGCCCGACGAGACTGAAGCGAAGATCGAGGACCTGATTTTCAGCGGCGAGACGGAGCGCTACCGTCCGACCGGAAACGCGATCGGCAAGCAGCGGCGCGTCGATGACGCGGTCGGCCGCTACGTCGTTTGCCTCAAGAACAGTTTCCCGCGCCACCTGACGCTCGAAGGAATGAAGATCGTGGTCGATTGCGGCCACGGCGCCGCCTACCGGGTTGCGCCGGACGTACTCAGCGAGCTCGGCGCCGAGGTGATCCCGATCGGCGTTCATCCGGACGGCGAGAACATCAACCACGACTGCGGGTCGCTTTACCCCGAAGCCGCGCGCCAGGCGGTCCTGGAGCACGACGCCGATCTGGCGATCACGCTCGACGGCGACGCCGACCGGGCGGTGTTCGTCGACGGCAGGGGAGAAATCGTCGACGGCGACCACGTGCTCGCGATCTGCGCTAAAGAGATGGGCGACAAAGGAACGCTGAGAGGGAACACGGTCGTGGCCACCGTCATGAGCAATCTCGGACTGGAACTCGCGCTCAACGGCCTCGGCGTCAAGCTCAAGCGCACGCAGGTCGGCGACCGCTACGTCGTCGAAGCGATGGTCCGCGGCGGCTTCAACCTCGGCGGCGAGCAGTCGGGCCATCTGTTGTTTCTCGACCATAATACGACGGGCGACGGGTGCCTGACCGCGCTCCAGCTCCTCGCGGTGATGGTCGAACGCGAGCGCTCGCTCGAGGACTTAAAAAAGATCATGACCCAGCTGCCGCAGGTGCTCCTCAACGTGAAGGTGAAAGAAAAAAAAGAGCTGGCGGCATTGCCTCGCGTCTCGGCGAAGATCGCCGCGGTCGAAAAAGAGCTCGGCGGGCGCGGCCGGCTGCTCGTGCGCTACTCGGGCACCGAAGCCCTGGCGCGCGTCATGCTCGAAGGCGAGAACGAGCAGCGCATCCGCGGCATGGCGGAGGAGATCGCCGAGGAGATCCGAAAGGAGCTCGGATCATAGAATTTAGAATTCAGAATCTAGAAGTTAGCTCCGGATCGAACCTTCTAAATTCTATCTTCTGAATTCTATCTCCTGCTTTTTTATGCTTCGCCTCGGCGTCAACATCGATCACGTCGCCACGGTGCGCCAGGCGCGCGGCATCGATATTCCCGATCCCCTCGAAGCCGCGCTGCTGGCCGAGAGGGGCGGTGCCGGCGGCATCACCGTGCACTTGCGCGAGGACCGGCGTCATATCCAGCAGCGCGACGTCGAGCGCCTGCGCGCGAGCATCAAGACCAAGCTCAATCTCGAGATGGCCGCGACCGCGGAGATGCTTCGGCTGGCCGCGGAACTCCGGCCCGACGACGCCTGCTTCGTCCCAGAGCGGCGAGAGGAGCTGACGACCGAAGGCGGGCTCGACGTCGCCGCGCAAAAAGAGAAGATACGCGCGGCGGTCGAATCGTTACAGTCGCGCGGGATCGAGGTCAATCTCTTC
>Ga0075434_100000696_pt1 | contig 26264 bp, 28 predicted proteins | sample RhiMethybrSRZTD3_FD_75298 | JGI IMG/M metagenome (GOLD analysis project Ga0075434, IMG submission 75298) | Populus rhizosphere microbial communities from Tennessee, USA - Rhizosphere MetaG P. TD hybrid SRZTD3 | ecosystem: Host-associated > Plants > Roots > Rhizosphere > Soil | place: USA... | reverse complement strand
AGAATACGTCGGTTCTCGATCTCGGCCAGCGCCGCTGCGAGGTCCTCGTCGCCGTATTTGTCGAGATGGACGTGCGCGTCGATCAACATGCCGGCTGTCGTTTATCGCCTGCTCTTCGAGATAAACTGCCGGTCGTAAAGCGCCTGAAGCTCCGCCAGCGTGGTCGCCTGATCCGGACCCTTGTCCTCGCGGATCTTTGCGATGCGGGCGAAGCGCAGCGCGAAGCCCGAGCTGTACTGGGGGCTCTTCTGGATCTCGTTGTAAGCCACTTCGACAACGATTTCCGGTCGCACGGAAACCGTATAGCCGTCGTCGGCAACTTTCAGGGCCTGGAGCCGCTCGGTCATCTCCGCGAATTCTTTGTCGGTCAGTCCTTTGAAGGTTTTTCCGACGGGTGCGAAGTCTCCCCGACCGTCGGCGACGGCGAGATGGTAGTTCGACAGCCAGCCGCGCCTTCGGCCTGAGCCGCGATCGGCGGCGAGAATGACGCAATCGACCGTCTCGGCGGGTTTGATCTTGAACCACAGCTTGCCCCGGTTGCCCGGCATGTAGGCGCTGTCGAGCGCTTTCGCCATCAGCCCCTCGTGGCCGGCTGCGAGAGAGCGGTTGAGAAACGCCTCGGCGGCAGTATTGTCTCCTGTCGTGAGGCGCGTAGCCAGGTGTTTGCCCCCGGTCAGCGATTCCAATCGCTGCCAACGCGCTTCATAGGGCTCGTCGATGAGCGATGCGCCTTCGAAATAGAGACAGTCGAAAAGATACAGGCAGAGCGGAATCTCGTCGGCCGCCGCTTCGATGCCGTGGATGCGTCGGAAGCGGCGCATCAGCTCCTGAAAGGGAAACGGCCGTCCGTCCTTGCCGATCGCGACGACTTCACCGTCGAGAATGAAGGATTCCCCCGCGAGATAGTTCCTGGCGATCGCGCCGATCTCCGGAATACTATCGGTCACTTCCGTGAGCCGCCGGCTCCAGATGCGCACGCGCTCTCCCTGTTTGTGAATTTGAATGCGCGCGCCGTCGTATTTAAATTCCAGCGCCGTCGTGCCGCCGTGCGCTTTCAAGACTTCGTCGAAGTCTTCCGAAAGCTCCGACAGCATCGGCAGAAGCGGTACGAAGAGCTTGATGTCCACGCTTTCGAGCGCGGCGGCGCCTTCGGTGAGCGCGATGACGGCGACTTCAGCTAGATCGGAGAGAAACAGCGCCGCGCGCCGGACCGTCTTCAAGCTCGCGCCCGAGGCTTTGGCGATCGCTTCTTGAATGAGTCCGTCGTGGAGGCCGATGCGTAGCTCGTTGTGAAGAATGCGAAAGAGTATCGGCCGCTCATGCGGCGCCGTTTTTTCGATGAGCGTTTTCAGACGGGCAAATTTTTCCTTGCGCGAGCCTTTGCCCGCCGCTTCGGCGATTTTGCCGAAGTCTTCGGCCGCCGCGCCGATCGTCAGCGGGGCCGTCCCGTTTTCGCTCTCGGGAATCGCATAGGCTTCGGTGAGCGCGCCGGGTCCGATGTCGAGCGTCCGCGGGTCGGACACCGGAAACGGCCGCCCGGCTAGAAAGGCGACGGCGGCGCGAATTTCGCTCGATTGCAATCGGCGCAGGAAATCCGCCGCGGCGGCAACCTTGGCGAGCCGTCCCGGCGTTTTTTCCAGATCGTAGCAGAGCGCGGCGAATGCGGAAAATTCCACAGCGTATATATTGTATCACGAGGTCATGGCTCAGGCACCCAATGAGGGTTTGCTCGCCGCTTGCGAGGGGAGTAAAACGGACGCGATAGTGTCGTATTTGGGGGTCCTATGAGCGAAGTGCAACCCGGTATTGTCGGCGACGTTCCGCGGCTCGCGCTGTACATGACCTTTTCTCTCAGCGATCCGCGCGCTGCGAAAGCTGCGTTGCGGTCGTTATGCGACGTAGTCGACGGCGATCGGACCGTTGTCGGAATCGGCGAGCCGCTAGCGCTCGCCTTGGATAGCCGCATTGAAGGCCTGAAAACTTTTTCCGCCTACTCCGGCGCGGGGTTCACGGTGCCGGCGACGCCGACTTACCTGTGGCTGTGGCTTCGAGGCGAGGATCGAGGCGAGTTGTTGCTCAGGTCGCTGGCGATTAGCCGGACTATTGCCAGCGCGTTCGCCCCTGAGACCGTGATTGACGCTTTCCAGTACCGCGACAGCCGTGACTTGACGGGATTTCAGGACGGAACGGAAAACCCTAAGGGCAAGCGGGCGATCGAGGCCGCGGTGGTCCAGGGCCGCGGCGATGGCATGGACGGATCGAGCTTCGTCGCTGTGCAGCAGTGGCTGCACGACTTTAACAAATTCGACGCGATGTCCACGCGCGAGCAGGACAATTCCGTGGGCCGGCGGAAGAGCGACAACGAGGAGCTTGTCGACGCACCGGCCTCGTCGCACGTCAAGCGCACGGCTCAAGAAACTTTTTCGCCTCCGGCTTTCGTGCTGCGGCGGTCGATGCCGTGGGCGGAGGGCGCGCGCGGCGGGCTGGTATTCGTTGCGTTCGGCAAATCCCTTGGTGCTTTCGAGGCGCAGCTGAAGAGAATGGTGGGAGCGGAGGACGGCATCGCCGACGCACTCTTCCATTTCACCAAACCGATTTCCGGCAGCTATTTTTGGTGTCCGCCGGTGAAAAACGGCCGCCTCGATCTCAGAGCGATCGGCTTGTAAATATATGCGCGAAATACCGATTCATTTTCTTCCGATTTTCGCGGCAGCGGTTGTGAGAATGGCGCTCGGCGCGCTGTGGTACTCCCCGATACTTTTTCTCCCGACCTGGTATAGGGTATCGGGCGTGACCGAAGCGGAGATGAAGGCAGGGATGGGGCGCGCGATCGCCATCGACTTCGTCGGCAGCCTTATCATGGCCTTCGTCCTTGTCCACGCGGTCAAGTACGCGGGCGCGGCGACGGCGGCTCAAGGCGCGGCGGTCGGTTTTTTCAACTGGCTCGGCTTTGTTGCCGTCGTCACGATCGGCACGGTGACTTACCTGCGCAAGCCGTTTCAGCTTTTCTTAGTGCAAAACGGCTATCTCTTACTCTCGCTGCTCGCGATGGGAGCTATCCTGGCGGTTTGGGGTTGATTCTACCGTGAAGCCGCGCGTCGGAAACATCTACGACGGGCCGAAGCCGCTGGAAGGGGAGGATTGCCGCGAGCTCTTTGCCAATCCATCGGTCAAGATCGAGCGTATCGTCTCGCGATCGCATGCGAGCCCGCCCGGTTTCTGGTACGACCAGGACGAGGACGAATGGGTCATCGTGCTCAAGGGCCGGGCTGTCTTGGAATTTGAACGTGGTGAGGCGGTTTCGCTGCAAGAGGGTGATTACCTCGCGATTCCCAAGCATATAAAACATCGAGTGAGGGAGACGAGCGAAGAGACCCTATGGCTTGCGGTCCATGCGAAAACGGAATAACAGCGCATAAGGAGGTGTCCCATGGCTTATTCCGTCAACAAAGTCGACGTGTGGGTCGCCGAGATCGACGACCGTCCGGGCGGGCTTGCGGACAAGCTCGAGGGGCTCGCGCAAGCCGGCGCGACATTCGAATTCGTCATTTCGCGCCGCGCGCCGGACAAGCCGGGGAAAGGCGTCGTGTTTCTCACGCCGATCAAAGGCGCCAAGCAGACGCGCGCCGCCAACGACGCGGGCTTCAACACGACGAGCCGGGTGAATTCCGTGCGCGTCTCGGGGCCGGATCGCCAGGGGCTCGGCGTCAAAATGACTCGCGCCCTCGCGGAGGCGGGCATCAATCTCCGCGGCGTCTCGGGAGCCGCGGTCGGGCGCAAAAGCGTCGCCTATTTCGCTTTCGACAGCGCGGAGGACGCGGCAAACGCGATGAAAGTTCTTAAAAAGACCCTTAAATAAGGGCCGCGCGCGCTGTTATTTCAGTCATTCTACGCCGTGTTTTTCGATTCGGCATCCCGGCCCGATTCGTATTGCATACGTCTGTCCGCCAGAATTCACGCCCGCTGAAGCGTCCGTCAACAAAAATGCTTGACGGGGCAGCGCCGAAAAGTATACAAATGGGCCTCTTTTATTCCATTAATCTTTTTCGGAGGTCTGTCATGAAACGTAGAGTGCGCTTCCTGTCTTTACTAGCGGCGCTGGGGTTGGCTGCTTGCGGCGTCCAAATGGGCGATAACAGCGCCAGGACTCCCGTAACCGGGTCGGCGGGCGGCGCGAATGCGCAGAACACCAATGCCCAGCTCGAGAAATGCGATCAATCGCTCGGCACCGTCGCGGTTGTGGAAGACCAGAACTCGCAGTGGTACTACCGGCTCACGCGCGAGTACCAGTTGACCTCCACGGTTCCGCTGATTCGCTTGCTGATACAGCAATCGAACTGCTTCGTCGTCGTCGAGCGCGGGCGCGCGTTCCAGCAGATGCAGGGCGAGCGGGCCTTGCAGCAGTCCGGCGAGCTGCGCCAGGGCAGCAACTTCGGCCAGGGGCAGGTGGTCGCCGCCGACTATTCGCTCAATCCCATGATCACTTTCAGCGAGAAGAACACCAAAGGCATAGGCGGCGCGCTCGGCGGAATCCCGTATGCCGGCGCGTTCGGCATGCTGGCCGGCGGACTGAGGCAGAACGAGGCATCGACGACGCTGACGCTGGTCGACAACCGCTCGGGCGTCCAACTCGCCGCCGCTGAAGGTGCCGCGTCAAATGTCGATTTTAACATTCTCGGCGCCGGGTGGGGAGGCGGGGGCGGCGGCGGCCTCGGCGGGTATACCAATACCCCGCAGGGAAAGGTTCTGGCCGGCGCATTCGCCGATGCTTATAACAGGCTCGTCGAGGCGGTAAGAAGCTACAAAGCGCAGGAAGTGAAAGGCGGACTCGGCACCGGCGGCACGTTGGGCGTCCAGGGCGGCACGACGCCGGCGTCCAAAGCGCTCGAGCCCGCCAAACCGACTGCAAAGCCCGCGGCAAAGCCCGTAGCCAAGTAAACGCGCGCCGACCGCATATTACGCTTCACAACAAAAGCCCGGCGGGGAGTTCCCGCCGGGCTTTTGTTGTGCCCCTATTGCCTTAAGCCTGAGGACCTGCTGAACTAGGACATGGCGTCGGCGGCAAAAGGCTCCGCCAATATACTTCTCTTCATTTCGCTGGTCGCAGCCGCGGCCGCGCTCTTTTTCGGCTTTATGGGGGCGAGGCTCATCTACCTAGCCGCCAGCTTTGGCAACGACGTGCCGCTCGAGCAGGGAGCGCCCATGGTGTTCGGGCTGCTCTCGTACCTGAGCGTCGTCACGGCGGCGGTCCTGTTTCCTTTTATCTCCGTAGGCTCCGCGGCGATCGCTTGGCTCTGCTGGAAAACGGGTACCATGCGGTCCGGCGCTTAACGCGGCGAAATCGATTTCCTAGGCCGATTCTTCGACTTCCAGCTTAAGCCTTCTTTTCTTCACCGCTTCGGCGAGGATATCCAAAAGTCTGCGGCTGTCCTCCCATCCGATACAAGCGTCGGTGATGCTCATGCCGTAAATCAATTCTTTGCCGGGTACATGATCCTGCCTGCCGGCTTTCAAGTGGCTTTCCACCATGACACCGAAGATGCGGCTGTCGCCGCCGGCCAACTGCGCGCCGACTTCGCGCGCGACATCGACCTGCCTGGCGGCGTCTTTGGCGCTGTTGCCGTGGCTGAAGTCGATCATGATGCGGGCCGGAATTCCCGCTTCGGCCAGCGTCTTCGCGGCGACATCGACGCTGACGGCGTCGTGGTTAGGCTGCTTACCGCCGCGGAGGATCACGTGGCAGTCCTCGTTGCCGAGCGTCGAGACGATCGCGGAACGTCCGGACTTCGTGACGGACAAGAAATGATGCGGCGCATGCGCGGCGCGGATCGCGTCGACGGCGATGCGCACATTGCCGTCCGTCCCGTTCTTGAACCCGACGGGACAGGACAAGCCCGAGGCGAGCTCGCGGTGCACCTGGCTCTCGGTTGTGCGCGCGCCGATCGCGCCCCAGGAGACGAGATCGGCGATGTACTGCGGCGTGATCATGTCGAGGAATTCCGAGGCCGCAGCCATGTCCATGCCGTTCAATTCCAGCAGGAGCCTGCGCGCGATGCGCAGGCCGTCGTTGATCTGAAAGCTGCCGTCGAGATTCGGATCGTTGATGAGTCCTTTCCAGCCGACCGTCGTGCGCGGCTTCTCGAAGTAGACACGCATGACGATCAAGAGATCGGCCGCCAGGCTTTCCTTCGCTTCTTTCAGCTTGCCGGCGTAGTCCTTTGCCGCTTTGGGATCGTGAATCGAGCACGGCCCCATGATGACGAGCAGACGGTCGTCGGCGCCGTGAAGGATGCGGTGAATGGCGCGGCGAGTTTCGACGACGGTCTGCGCCGCCTTGTCGCTGATGGGAAATTCCGCGAGGAGCTTTTCCGGTGTCAGCAGCTCCTTGATTTCTTTGATCCGAAGATCGTCGGTCCTGTATTCCACAATCCGCTTTCCGGTGATAGGCCTCAGACAGGCCGCTCGCCAAAGATTACAACGGCACATGATAAACTAAATCCGAGCGAATCTAAAACGCTCGGACGCCCACCGGTAGGCGGCGGCTGAATTTCCGAAGGAGGGCCGCGGGGGAGGGGACGTGGAAATCGAATTCGGATGGATTTTGCTGCTCGCCCGGCTCGTCCTGGGAGCGGGGATGATCTACTACGGCTGGCCCAAGGCGCGCGACCTCCGCGCCAATGCGGCCGACTTCGAGGAGATGGGCTTCAAGCCGGGCATCTTCTGGGGCACGCTGATCGCCGCGGTCGAATTCTTGGGCGGCATCGCGGTGGTGCTGGGGCTTTACGCCGAGCTTGCAGCCTCGCTCTTCGCGTTTCAAATGCTCGTCGGGGCCTTCTGGAAAGTCAGAATGAAAAAGGCTTTTACGGATTACTCCTACGATCTCCAGCTCTTCGCGTTATGCCTCGTGATCATGTCGCAGGGCGCGGGCCCGCTCGCGCCGGCGCACTTTCCAGGCGCGATGTTTCTCAACTGGTATGTGGCCGCCGCAGCGCTGGCAGGCGCCTTGCTGATGGCTTGCTCCTGCAAGCCGAGCGGCAAACAGGGGGCGCGCGCCCGGCCGCTCGGCTAGCGCCGGAGCGTTTCGCGCCCTACGAGCGCGAGCAGCCCGGCCGACAAAACCAGCAGCGGCGCATAGACTAAAAACGGAACGCCGGGATTGAAGCGGTCGGCGAGAAACCCCCCGAGAAGGGGCGCGGTCACCGAGCCGGTCTCGGCGCACGCGCGGCGAATCGCTTGCAAGCGGCCGCGGGAAGCCGCAGGGACGACGTCGTATGTCGACGTGGCGATCGAACCCAGCGACAGGCCGTTGGCGACGCCCATGAACGACATCAGCACGGCCAGCTGAAAAAAATTTCCCGCGAACGGTATCATCAAAAAAACCAGCGCGGGAATTCCGGTGCTCGGGACAGTCGCCCACTTTCGCCCTACCTTGTCGATGATAAAGCCGGCGGGGAAAATCATCGCGAAGACGAAAATTCCCATGATGCTGAACAGCAGCCCGATTTCGCTGGGCTTCAAAGCGAGATAAGCGCTCCCGTAAAGCGGCAACATGCTCTGCAGGGTCACACGGTGCATGAAGCTTGTCACCGTGGCGAAGACGAGTGCGACGTAGGTCGCGCGCAGCGCGGGATCGATCTCATGGAATAAAGCTTTGAGCCCGCTGAGCCGTTGGCGCAGCGCTGCGATCGGCGAACCGTGGACGATACTCGTTCGTTTCCGTTCGGAAGTTCGGCTCTCGCCGCCGCCGAAGGCCAGGAACACCGAAGCGGCCGCGCAGATCGCGTATGCTAAAAACGCTGCGCGAAATCCGACCGCCTGCGACAGCGCCCCGCCGACGAGGGGGCCGACGGAGAGCCCGACGTTGTTGACGCCGTGAAAGCCGCTCAAAACCCGCCCGCGCTGGTCATGCCGCGCCAGCTCGACGCCGGCGATCTCACGGCCGAAGGTCCAGAGATTGTCGCCGATGCCGATGAACGCAACCGCGACGAGCATCGCATCGAAGCGCGGCGCCACGGCGGCGGCCAGCGCCGCCACGGCGCTCAGAGCCGGGCCGCTCAGCAGTCCTGCGCGCGTGCCGAAGCGGTCGAGCACGATGCCGCTCACCGGATTGCCGATGAAGCGGCCGATGGCGAGAGCGGTCATGAGCTGCGCCGCGACACCCGGCGAAATGCCGAAGCGAGCCGTCAGCAGCGGTACCGTCGGAATGATCATCGACCACATGCCCGCGAGAAACGTGCTGCCGTAAAGCACCGCCAGTCTACGGGCGACCGGATTAAGGATCAGCGAACCGACAGCCGTCATTTCCCACGCGCGCTTTTCTGTCGACGATCTGGGTCCATCCGCGTCTTTACACGACTAGGGTAGGGACTTTCGTTGAGATATGAACTCAGACCTTTAGATTATTGTGGAAACACGCCAGGAGGTTCTTCATTCCATGCTGGATTTCCACACTCGGTTCGGACGGCACGTGGATCGCAGGCTTCGGCAGGAGCGGATCGTGTGGCTGACGACGGTCGCTTCCGACGATGACGATGCGCCTCTTCCTCGACCGGTGTGGTTTCACTGGGACGGCCGCACGGTATTGATCTTGAGTCAAGAAAACAAGGCCAAGCTGCGTCATATTTCCCACAATCCGAGGGTCGCCCTCAACTTCAACACCGATGGCGACGGCGGCGACGTCGCGGTCATCCTGGGCGACGCGCATATCCTCGAGCGCCAACCGCGCGGCAGGATTAGCGCGTACTTGAAAAAATATCGCAGCGGCATCAAGGACCTGGACATGACGGAGGAGAAGTTCAAAAGCTCCTTCGCGGTTCCGATTCAAGTCATTCCGCGCACTTTGCGTGGGTCCGCGGATTGACGCCACCTCTCGCTCACTTTCCGGCGATCGAGGCGGTGATGAACGCCTCGATCAGCGCCGAGACGAGCAGCAGCGGGACGATGACGGCGACAAAAAACCGCAGACCGCGCGCCATCTCAGCCGAGAGGTCGACGGGGCCCTTTTTGATGAATCGCGCGATCGCCCGCGCCCCGAGCCTGAGACCGATGGCGGTCCCGAGCAACACGGCGGGAAGCTCTAGCGCGCCGTGCGGCACAATGGCGATGAGGAAGGACAAGAGACCTCTGGTTTGGAGCGTAGTATAAAAGACCAGGCCGAGAAAGTAACCGTTGATCAACAGAAAGATGAGCGGCAAAACACCCGCCAATCTCCCGGTTAAAATGACGAGGAACGTTTTCAGCGCATTGTTGACGAAAATCGCGAGGGCGAGCAGCGGCCGCGGGAGGCCGATGAATAAACTGACGAATTCACCGAGGGCTTCCTGGCGCGCGCTGGAAAAATCCGAATGGCGGGCCGACAGAAAAAAGCCCGCCAGCGCGCCGGCCAGCAGCACTCCGATACTCGCCAGCAGATAAGGCGTGAGGTCGCGAAGATAACGGCGATGCTCCGGCCACGACCACGCATGCCCCTCGTTCGCCATCGACGCCAAACATACGTGTCCGGGCGCGTGTTCGCAACCTTCGGTTTACGAACCGGCGGCGAGGCGCGGGTTTTCTTTGTTGCGCGCCGCGGCGCGATCGGCCGGGCGCGTTAGGAAAGACGGCGCGAGCCGCGAGCGGCTCTCCCAGCCGCGTTTGAGCACATCGCCCTCGCCGTCGCGCGGGCCGGGTAGAACGCGGCTGACGACGCCGAGACTTTCCGCCACGAACCCGGGAAAGACGCTGTTGAGCAGATGGAGCAGGCGCGCCTGCGGCGTGATGAAGATCTCGGGTCTGCCGCGGCGACAGGCTTCGACGATCTGCCGCGCGGCCTTCTCCGAGCTGGTCGAGAACAGCGGCGAGGCGTTGGCGATGCTGAACATCGCGAACTCCTTTTGATGGTCGCCTTTGAACATCGCGTTGAGGTGCGATCCGGTGCGCATCAGCCCCGGACACACCGTCGTGACGTAAATTCCATCCTTGGCGAGCTCCGCGCGGAGCCCTTCGGACAGGCCGACGAGCGCGAATTTGCTCGCGACGTAAGGCAGCATATGGGGCACCGCGACCTTGCCGCCGATCGATGCGATATTGACGATCCGGCCGCCGCCGCGTCTTTTCATTTGCGGGATAATTTCCTGCATCAAATAGAACGGCCCCCAAAAGTGGACATCCATGGCATCGGTGAAGTCGTCGCGCTTCATGTGCTCCACCGGTCCGACCTGGATAATACCTGCGTTGTTGATCAAAATGTCGATCCCCGTATGGCGCTGGAGGATGTCTGCGACGGTCTTTTTAATCTCTTCCGGTTTGCGCACGTCGCATTCGAGCACCGTCACGTCGCCGCCGCGCGTCTTGAATTCATTCGCGACGTTTTGCAGCTGATCGCGCTCGCGGGCGATCAAGACGACGCGGGCGCCTTCGCGCGCGAAGCTCCGGGCCAACTCGAGGCCGAGGCCGCGGGACCCGCCGGAGATGAGTACGGTCCTGCCGCGAAAATCGATGCGCCGCTTTTCGCGAAGGTAGTAGGAGGCGGCGGTCGCGGCGGCGCCGACGACGGCGAGTGGAAAAAGGGCGGAGCGAAGATAACGCGCCATAAGTCACCTCGATGCAGGAAGTCTCCTGCCGGTTCAACGGACAGATCGCATACTTGCTCTCCGGCAAGATGCTTCGCCGCGTGTCACCAGCGGCGATACTTCGAGCATAGACCCCGGCGGCGCTATTTCAATCAGGTGTTTCCTGGAACGAAGAAAAGCGCTGACTTAACCAAGAGAGATGCTTCACTGCGTTCAGGATGACAACCTTTCTGTCATTCTGAGCGAAGCGAAGAATCGCTCCGAAGTAATCGGACGATTGCGGTTGCTCTAGATGCCCGGTCTGCGCTCGTACCAGCGCATCTGCTGCTGATACGCATAGGCCGCGCCGAGGACGCCGGCTTCATCGAACGGTTTTCCCACGAGCTGGAGCGCGACCGGCAAATTGCCGCGCGCGAAGCCGCAGGGGAGCGACAGCGCGGGCAGGCCGACGAGGTTAAACGGCGCCTGGTACTCGGGTTCCAGATGCTTCCACAGTGTGTCGAGCGGGCCGCTCTCGGCGAACGTCGGCGCGGGCTTCAGCTGGCAGGGCAGGGCGAGGATGTCGACGCGCGCGAAGACCTCGTGGCATTCGCGCCGGAGCCGGCTGCGCAAACGCTGCGCCTGGATGTAGTCGCCCGCGCTCGTCAATAGGCCGACGTACATGCGCGCGCGCGTCGCCGGCGCGCCGTTCTTGATGATGTCTTTCAGCTTGCTTCTCACGGCGCTGAACTGCTCGTTGTAATAGATCATCGCGTCGGTAAACGTCGCGAGGGCGAGCGCCGGCAGCTTCACGTCTTCCACGCGCGCGCCGAGCGATTTTAATTCTTCGATCGCCTTATCGACCAGCGTCAACACTTCAGAATCGGTACGCACGCGGCACTCGTCGATGTAATCGCGCGGTACGCCGATCCTGAGTCCTTTCATGTCCGTCTTTAACGCGGATGTGTAATTCGGCACCGACGATTCCATCGACGTGGGATCCTCCGCGTCAAAGCCGGCGATCGCCTGGAGCATGTGCGCGTTGTCCTCGACGGTCCAGGTCATCGGGCCGCAGTGGTCGAGCGACCAGGAGAGCGGCGCGAGGCCGCGGCGGCTGACGAGCCCGTAGGTCGGCTTCAAGCCGACTAGGCTGCAAAGCGACGCGGGGTTGCGGATCGATCCGGCGGTGTCTTCACCGAGCGCGCCGAGGCAAAGCCCGGCCGCGACCGCGGCCCCCGGCCCGGTGCTCGATCCGCCGGTGATGCGCGAGGTGTCCCAGGGATTTTTCGGCGGCGGCACCTCGCCGGGCAGGCTCGACATCGTGAGCTTGCCGAGGATCACCGCGCCCGCGCGCGTGAGCCGCTCGACGGCGGCGGCGTCGCGCGGCGCTTGGGCTTGGTTGCCGCGGATCAACGCGGGGGCGCCTTTCAAATCCAATTGATCCTTAACCGCGAGCGGAATCCCGTGCAGCGGCCCTTTGTAGTCGCCTTTCTGAATCTCGCTCTCGGCCGCGCGCGCCTCGGAGAGCGCGCGGTCGCTCATGAGATTCAAATAAGCGTCAAGCGTGCCGTCGACCGCGGCGATGCGGTCGAGGACCGCCTTGGTCAATTCCACCGGCGAGAGCGCGCGCTTTTGGATCAGCTTGGCGGCCTCGTCGATTGTGAGATAGTGCAGCGGCTTTTCGTTGGCGGCCATAATTATTCCTTTCGTGGGCGCGGATTGAAGGTCGGGCCGATCTCCTCGTCCGAAAGGTCGAGCGCGCGGAGCTTCTCGAGATTCGCGACGTAGACATCCAGCACGTCGCCGAAGCGCTCGAAATCGCCTTCCTTCGCTTCGAGACCGAATTGGTCCAGCAGGGACTTGATGGTCTGCTCGGTCGATTTTTTCATCGCATGCTCCTTATAAATAGCCGTGCTCGCGATAGTAGCGCTCCGCGCCGGGGTGAAGCGGAATGTCGAGCGGCGCCTCTTCGCTGCCGCGGCAGAACGACGACATCGGCGGCACTGCCGCCGCGTCGTACGGAATCTCTTCTCGGATCTGCTCCAGCGCGGCGACGAACTGATAGGCGAGCTCGTCGGGAAATTCCGCGTGCGTTATAATCGGCCAGCCGCTGTAGTCGATCACTTCCGTCGCCGGGTCGAAATCGCCTTTGAGGCGGCCGCCGCCGAGCGGCGCGCGCTTGAAGCCGTAGCGCTCGAGCTTCGCAAGCGCCTTTTGGGCGAACGGGAGAAACACGTAGCCGTGTTTCACGGCGTTGTTGCCCCAGGAATCCAACCCCTCGTCGATGATCATGCCCATCTCGCCCGAGACGATGCCGTCGCGGCGGCGCGGATTGCTGGGCCGCTCGACCGGATCGACGGTCCCGCCCCATTCGCTAATGCTGTCGAGCGAGAGGCCGTGCGCCTTGAGCAGCGCGGCGATCGCGAAGTCGACGCAGTCATTGACCGCGACGGAGGCGAGGACCGCCGGACGCTTTTCGATGAGATCTTCCATCGTGCGGATGCCGAGCTTGCCCGAGACCGCGATGACGAGCCGGTCCCACGACGGGAAGACCGCGAGCGCGCGCAAGGGCAGCGCGCGGCGGAAAGGACCCTTGCCGAGATAGCCCATCGTCGCGATGATCGTCGGGTTGATCCAGGCGAGGTCGAGCTTCTTCGCGCCGACGAGCCGCGCGCCTTCGAGTCCGCTGCACCACGCGGGACTCACGGCGAAGGTGAACGGAAACGGCGGTCCGGAAAAGCCGGGCGCGGCGCCGGGCAATTCGACGCTCAAGCGCACGGCGCTCGTCAACAGCGTCGGCGCGTTCTCGTACATGCCGGCGAGCACGCGCGTCGCGATGCGCGCGCGCATCAGGCTCGCGCTCATCGGCTTGATGCTGCGGTCGTCGTAGGCCACGAACTTAAAACTCCTTCGGCCTAGAGCTATGCGGAAAGCGCGGCGCTGTCAACTCGCTCTTGACCGCTAACCGTGCTTCCCGTACGTTGAGGCCGGCCAGTGAACGAACGGAGCGACACAACGCGAGGCGCGGACGACCCAATCGTCCGGCCGTGGGCCTCTCTTCTCATCCGCGATTTCTCTCTCGTCTGGGTTTCGAGCGTCCTGGCGGCGGTGTGCGTCCAGATCCGCAACGTCTCGAACCTCTATCAGGTTTACCATCTCTCCGGCTCGTCATTGCAGCTGGGTCTTACCGGTTTTTTTCAGGCGCTGCCGCACATCGCGCTGGGACTCTTCGCCGGCATGCTGGCCGACGCCTTCGACCGCAAGAAAGTCATCCTCTGCACGCATATTCTCCACCTCGGGCCGAGCCTCGCGCTCGGCTACCTCACGATGACAGGGGCGATTCAGGTCTGGCACATCTATGTGTTCAGTATTCTGTCCGGCTTCATCGAGGTGTTCAGCTGGCCGGCGCGCTCCGCGATCGTCGCCAATCTCGTGCCGGCCGCGTACTTGATGAACGCCATCACCCTCACGTCGATGGTATTGCAGTCGAGCTTTCTCATCGGGCCGGCGCTTGCGGGCCTGTTGATCGACCACGTCGGCCTTACGTCGACGTATTTTGTGAGCGCGATTCTGTTCGTTCCGGCGATCGCGGCGGTGCTCGCCATGCGCGCCTCGGGCGTGCCGCATGGGGAGCGGCGCCGTGTCAGCATCAAAAGCATGATCGAGGGGGTGAAATTCATCTGGGTCGAGCGCATCATCCTATCGCTCTTCCTGCTGGATTTCGGCGTCACGCTCGTCGGCTTCTATCGCCCGATTCTGCCGATCTTCGCGAGCGACGTGTTCAAGACCGGCGCGACCGGGCTCGGCGCGCTGTACGGCGCGCCCGCCATCGGCTCGCTGCTCGGCTCGATCGCGGTCCTCATGGCGGGCGACTTCCGCCGCAAAGGCGCGCTTGCCGTCGTTGCGGCGCTTTTCTTCGCCGGCGGGCTCATGCTTTTGGGCGTATCGCAATGGTTCTGGATGGCGGTGGCGGCAGTCGTCGTGCTGGGCTTTACCGATTCGCTCAGCGTGGCGATCCGCCGCACCGTCGTGCAGTTTCTTGCGCCCGACACGCTGCGCGGCCGCGCCGCGAGCCTCATCACCGTGTTTGCCCAGAGCACGAATGCGCTCGGCGCGCTGCTCGCCGGAGTTTCCGCGCAGATCTGGGGCGCGCCGCGGGCGCTCGTCATCGGCGGGATCGTCTGCGTCGGTATGATTCTCGTCATTAGCCGCGCCATCCCGCAACTGTGGCGCTACGGAGCGGATTAGTCGCCATGCCGCTGCTCGAAGTCGACGCGCTGTGTAAAAGCTACGGCGGTTCGAATGGGCCGGCGACGCTCGCGATCGAAAACATCTCGTTCCAGGTCGAGCGCGGCGAGTTCGTCGCGCTCGTGGGCCCCTCGGGCTGCGGCAAGACGACGCTCCTCATGTGCATCGCCGGGCTCACCGCGCCGAGCGCCGGCCGCGTCGCCGTCAAAGCGAAGACAGTCGACCGCCCGCCGCCCGATCTCGTCCTCGTCTTCCAGGAATACAACCGCTCGCTCTTCGCCTGGCGCACGGTCCTCGGGAACGTGCTGTTCGGCCTCGAGGCGAAGGGGAGAAGCGGCAAGGCGGCGGAAGAGCGCGCGCGGCGCCTGCTCGGCCTCGTCGGCCTCGAAGGGTTCGAGCGCCACTACCCCTGGCAGCTCTCCGGCGGCATGCAGCAGCGCGTCGCCATCGCCCGCGCGCTCGCCTACGAGCCGGAGGTGCTTTTGATGGACGAGCCGTTCGGCTCGGTCGACGCGATGACGCGTCTCGAACTCGAAGACGCGCTGCTCGCGCTGTGGAAAGATCTCGGCACGACGATCCTTCTCGTAACGCATGACATCGAGGAGGCGATCTATCTCTCCGACCGCGTCCACGTTTTGGCGCGGCGGCCTTCACGTCTCGTCGAGACCGTGCAGGTCCCGCTCGCGCGCCCGCGAAACCAGCTCGCGACGCGGGCGGAGCCGACGTTCATGGAGCTCAGAAACGAAATCTATCGTCGGATCGCGAATGCCGTTTAAGTGTAGATTCAATATCGCCGGCCTCGCGCTCTTCGCCGCGCTCTTGCTCCTGTGGGAATTTTACTCCCGCACCGCCGGGCTCGAAACCTATCTGCCGCCGCCGAGCGCTGCCCTGAAAGCGCTTTTCGAGCCGCCGATGGCCCGCGCCCTCTTCGGGCATCTGCTCGAGACGCTCGGCCGGTTCGTCGGCGGCTATTTCCTCGCCGCGGCGCTCGCGGTCGGCCTCGGCGTCGTCCTGGGCTATTCGCGCGTCGCCTACAGCTTCGCTGAAGTTATTATCGAGCTGCTCCGCCCGATGCCGTCGGTCGCGATCATCCCGGTCGCGATCCTGTGCCTCGGCATCGGCGACGCGATGATGATCGCGGTCACCGTTTATGCCGCGGCGTGGCCGATCCTGCTCAACACGATCGACGGCGTCCGAAACATCGACCGCACGCTGCTCGATACCGGCCGGACCTTCGGCCTCGGCCGGTGGAGAATCCTCCGCGAGGTTGCGCTACCTGCGGCGGCGCCGTATATCGCGACCGGGCTGCGCGTCAGCCTGCCAATCGCGCTCATCCTCGTCACCACGTCGGAGATGGTCGCCGGCGCCGACGGCCTGGGCTATTTCATTCTCGACGAAGAGCGCTCGATGCGCCCGGCGAATATGTATGCCGGGATCGCCATCGTCGCGCTCCTGGGCTACGCGCTCAACCGATTGTTTCTGGTGCTCGAAGGACGGGCGCTCGCGTGGCGGAGCGGAATGAGAATAAGAGGGGAGATGTGAAGGGCGGGGCCTCCCAGATGAACGGCGTGATCGCGCTCCTCGCCGTCATGGCGGCGTGGGAGATCGTCGCGCGCATCGGCCTGCTCAACCCGCTGCTGTTTCCGCCGCTGAGCCGGATTCTCGGTTCATTTTTCAGTCTGATCGCCTCCGGCGAGATTCCCGGCCAGATTGCCAGCAGCATGGAGCGCGCGGCGTCGGGCTACTTTCTAGCCGCGGCTGTCTTCATTCCGCTCGGTGTCGCCATGGGACTGTTCGAGCGCGTCTATCGGGCGCTGGAGATCGCGATCGAGACGCTGCGGCCGATTCCGCCGCCGGTGGTGATTCCGGTCGCCATGCTTTTCTTCGGCATCGGCGACGGCATGAAAATCTTCGTGATCTTTTTCTCCTGCGCCTGGCCGATCCTGCTGAACACGATCGACGGCGTAAGAAACATCGACCATCTGCTCGTCGACACGGCGCGCACCTTCGGCCTTAAGCGCGGCCAGACGATCCTCAAAGTTGTCCTGCCCGCGGCGGCGCCGCAGATCATGACGGGCCTCAGGATCTCGCTCTCGATTACGTTGATACTGGTCGTGATCTCGGAGATGGTCGGGAGCAGCGACGGGATCGGCTACTTCATTCTCAACACGCAGCGCCGCTTGAAGATCGATCAGATGTACGCGGGCATGCTGGCCCTGGCACTGCTCGGATACACTCTAAATCAGGCGTTCTTGTTTTTATCCAGGCGCCTGCTGCACGGGAGGTAAGCAGAGTTTCTAGTTTCAAGTTTCAGGTTTCAAGTTGTCGGAGAGATCCTTCACTTCGTTCAGGATGACAGAAGCGATACTCGCGATTGTCATTTTGAGCGTAGCGAAGAATCTCTCCGATCCGAAACTAGAAACCTGAAACTATTTCTTATACTCTACTCATGCCGCCGCCGGGTGGGGGGACGGGCTGATTTTTTCCCGGCATCCACTCGGCGTCTTTGCGGGCGCCTTTGCCCTTGGTGAAGAAGCGCGCGCGCCCCATCTTCTCGATTTCGATCTCCAGCACGTCGCCGTCGTTCAGCGGGCCGAGGCCCTCGTGGTAAGTGCCGGTCGCGATCACGTCGCCGGGCTGGAGTTGAACGAACTTCGAGAGCCACGCGATCTGCTCGGGAATTTTGTGCGCCATGTATTTGGTGTTGTAGTTTTGCCGCGGCTGGCCGTTGACCCAGGATTTGACGACGATGTTGTGCGGGTCGGGGATCTCGTCCTTGGTTGTGATCCACGGTCCGCACGGACCGAAGGTATCTTGCCCTTTGGGGATGAACTGCGTGCGGCGCGTGAGCCCGCGCGCGGAGACGTCGAAGAAGGGGACGTAGCCGAAGACGTAATCCATCGCCTTTTTTTCCGGTACGTTTTTCGCGGTCTTGCCGATGACGAAGGCGAGCTCCGCCTCCGGCTGATAGACCACGACCGCCGGGATGTCGGTCAGCTCGATCGTGCCTTCCGGTCCGACGAGCTCCGGCGCTTTATAGAAATATTCGTTCGGCAGCGACTCGGGGCTCCGATCCGGCCGGTCGACATAGTTGACGAACGCCGCCATGCATTTGCTCGGGCGCGGAATCGGCGCGAGCAGCTTGACGCTGTCGAGCGGCACGCCGGCCTGTTCGCCGACGATCTTCTCGAAGCGGTTGCGGTACTTGCGGTAGTGCTCGATGATGTCCTCGACGACACGCTGCGGTCCCTTGGCCTTGAGCGAGCTGATCGCGCCGCTCACGTCCACGACCGTGCTGTCGTCCTTCAGCACGCCGATGCGGTCATCGTTGAAGCGAAGAATTTTCACGTTGGCCTCCTCCTCCGGACTAATGAAACGGGGTTATCATTTGTCAACGCATTGTAAAAGTCAAATCTCCTTGCTTTTTGTTTCCACTCCCATTACTTAGCAGGTCGGAGACCAAAAATGCTGCTTATCAATAATAAAGAAGTCGAAGAGCTGTTGGACATGAAAAGCTGCCTCGAAGCGCTGGAGACGGGCTACGACGACCTGCTGAAGGGCGACGCGGTCTATCGCCCGCGCCTCGACGTCTGGATGCCGTCGGAGCGCCCCGACGGCTATTACCGCTGGGGCACGATGGAGGGCGCGAGCCGCAAGATCGGCGTCTTCGCGATCCGCATGAAATCGGACGTGGTCTACTGGCCGGACGGGGTGACGGAAGAAAAATATTGCATGCAGCCCGGCACGTTCTGCGGGTTGGTCATGGTCTTCAGCGTGAGGAACGGCGAGCCGCTGGCGATCATCAACGACGGCGTGTTGCAGCACATGCGCGTCGGCGGCTGCGCCGGGCTCGGCGCGAAGTATCTGGCGCGCCCCGAAGCAGGCGTCGTGGGCATCTTCGGCTCCGGCGGAATGGCGCGAACATACTTACAGGCTTTCAATGAGGTGCGTAAGATATCTAAAGTAAAAGTTTATAGTCCGACGAAGGCGCACCGCGAGGCGTACGCGCGCGAGATGACCGGTCAGTTGGATCTCCAAGTCGAGGCGGTCGACAGCCCCGAGGCGGTCGTGCGCGGCTCGGACATCGTCGCCGCGTGCACCGATTCCACGCGCACGGTCTTCGACGAGCCGGAATGGCTTTCGGAAGGCGCGCACATCACCTGCGTCCGCGCGTGCGAGATCGGCCCGCGCGTGGTCGCGCGCTGCGATCTCTCGATCAAGCTCGGCCGCAACACGGTCGACACGATGGACGAAGGCATGGTGCGCCTTCACGGCAACGTCGGCTACATTGCCGGCCAGCCGGAAGAGCGCGCGAAGATCCCGAATCCCACGGTCGACAACTACCGCGGCGACTTCTTCAAATACTTCATGGACCTCAAGGCCGGAAAAGTTCCCGGCCGCACGAGCCCGAAGCAAATTACCTTCTTCATCAACGCCGGCACGCAGGGGCTCCAATTCGCCGCCTGCGCCGGCAGGATCTATCAGCTCGCGAGAGAGAAGGGCATGGGTAGAGAGATTCCGACCGAGTGGTTTTTGCAGGACGTGAGGGACTAATTTGTTGAGTTTTGAATGTCGAGTGTCGAATTTTGAATTCAAAACTCAAAACTAATAATTCAACATTTTATTCAGTAACCCAGATCCTCGATCTCGTCGTCGTCCATGCCGAAGAAATGCGCGATCTCGTGCACCACGGTGTAGCGAATCTGGCGACGGAGCTCGTCGGGATCGGGAAAGTCGCGCTTCAGGGGGTCGGAAAAGAGCGTGATGCGGTCCGGCAAAACCGGCGGATCGAAGAAGGAGCGCTCGGAGAGCGGCGTGCCCTCGTAAAGGCCGTAAAGCACTTCATCGGGATCGAACTCCATTTCGCGGAGCAGCCGCTTGCTCGGTTCTTTCTCGACGACGATCTCCACGTTATGCAGCAGACGGCGGAATTTTTTCGGCAGGCGATTCAACGCCGAGGCCGCCTCGCGCTCGAACTCCTCGTCGTCCATGGTGGAAAGTCTGCATGAAACGCTGGTGATGAGCAAGTCGGCCATCGCGATCCACTTTCTTTTACCGACCTTGCTCTGTGCCTCTGCGCTTTCCTTCGCCGCAGCGGAACTACCCGAGATCAGGGACGACATGAGCCGCGAGTCCCTGCTCTCGGCCGTTCAGCAGAGCCGGACATTCCTTGATCGATTGCCCGAAAAACGTGTGATCGCATCGCGGCCGCGTAAGATCACCGTCGGCGAGATGAAATCATCGTTGCGGCGCTTCACCGAAACGCTCGACTTGTGGAGCCAGCCGGAGAAGCTCGAGCAGGCGATGCGCGCGCGGTTTGATTTCATTGCGCCGGACTCCGGCCCGGAACGGCAAGAGCTGCTCGTCACCGGCTATTATCTACCGGTCGTCGAAGGCAGCCTCAGCGAGACTCCAGTCTACCGCTATCCGATTTATCGCAAGCCCGACGATCTCACCGGCGTCGCGCCGCGGCTCAGCGGCGAAAAGATCTCCGGACCGTATCTCTCGCGTCGCGAGATCGACATCCTGGGGGCGCTCAAAGGCAAGGGCTACGAGATCGCCTGGGTCAAAGATCCGGTCGATCTTTTCTTTCTTCATATCCAGGGCTCCGGCCTTCTCCGCCTCGCCGACGGACGGACGTTGCAGCTCAATTACGCGGCGAGCAACGGGCGGCCGTATACGAGCATCGGCAAGATTCTTCTCGACGAGGGCAAGATCGCGCCCGAGGAGTTGTCGGCTCCTCGCGTGCGGCGCTACCTCGCGGAGCATTTCGAAGCGAGCCGGGCGCTCCTCGCCCGCAACGAGCGCTACATCTTTTTCCGCTTCGTCGAGGGCGGTCCGTACGGCAGCCTCGAGGTGCCGCTCACCCCGGGCCGCTCCGTCGCCGCCGCGGCGGAATACTTTCCGCGGGGCGCGCCGGCCTTTCTCGCGAGCCGGCTGCCGGTCGTCGATGCGGCGGGCACCCTCGCCGCCTGGCGGCCGTTTTCGCGCTTCGTCGTCGCGCAGGACAGCGGCGCGGCGATTCGCGGTCCCGCACGTCTGGATCTCTATTTCGGCGCCGGAGACGAGGCGGGACAGGCCGCGGGCTTCATGAAGAGCGGCGGCCGAGTTTTTATTTTGCTGGAAAAGAAAGAGCGCAGGTGAGAGATTATAAACCGATGATTTGGCCCTGCTTTAAGATTTTGGCGCGCACACCCTTGAGCTTCTTGATCTCGTCGATGATTTCTTCGCGATACTGCGGCTTCAAGTGGGTGACGAAAATCGGAATCGTCGGGCGCCCGAGCTTTTCCGCTTCTGCGGCGAGCGTTCGCGGCGTCAGGTGCTGGCTCAGATCGGCGATCTCCTGGAGGCGGTTGGGGAACGACGCTTCCAGCACGACGGCGCGCAACTTTTTCTTTTCGCGCGCGAGCGCCCAGATCTTTTCCGTCGGCCCGGTGTCGCCGACGTGGAGCAGCACGCTCGTCCGATTCTCGATGATGAAGGCCGTGCTCGTCACGGCATGATTCACCCGCACCGCGGTGACTTTGTAACCGTCGATCGCCCTCGTTTCTCCGTCCTTCAGGGGATTAAAGCTGAGAACCGGCGAGGATTGGCCGTCGCCGGTGATCCTGGTAAAATCAGGCCATAAGGTATCGTTGAAAAAAGAGGCGCGGAGACCCGCGAGCACGTCCGGTAATCCCCAGACCCGGATGACGCCGTCGACCCCGAAGAGGTTGTCCGCGAGGGTGGCGAGGCTCATCACATGATCGAGATGGGCGTGCGTGACAAGCGCGTTTTTGATCTTGCTCTGCGCCTTCAGGTTTAAGACGGCGGTCGTGGATCCGGCGTCGATCAGCAGGCTCTCGTTGACCAAGTAAGACGAGAGCTGCTGCCCCGGGACCTGTCCCCCCGAACAGCCGAGCACGCGAAATTTCATGGGGGCCTTATTAACACGTTTTGGGTATAATGTCATACTGTGCATTTCCATCTGATCTGATATGGGAAGAGTAAAAGTTGCATCGATCTTCATGGATCCTAGAGCTCCTCTGATTAAACAGCCGTGGGCGTGGGCCTTGGTGGCGTTTTTAGTCGCCGGCGTCGCTACGATGGCGCTCTGGACGCGCCAGATAAGCCGCGCCACGCCGATCGCCAACGCCGAGCGGCCGCGCGACGCGCTGGAGAGCTTCGGCAAAGTGCCCGCTTTTTCTCTGACCGAGCGCAGCGGAAAGAAAATTCAAGCCGGCGATCTCGCCGGCAAAGTTTGGATCGCGGATTTCATCTACACCAATTGCACGGATACCTGCCCGCTGCAGACTGCCGAAATGAAGCGGCTCCAGGACCGCTTCGAAAGCGCGCCGGATTTGCGGCTGGTGTCGATCACGGTCGATCCCAAGCGCGATACGCCCGCGGTGTTGAGCCGCTACGCCGCGCGCTTCGGCGCCGATGCCGAGCGGTGGCTGTTTCTCACGGGGCGGGCAGGGACGATCCACCGCCTGGCGGAGGAAGGATTCCACCTGCCCGCGGCGGAGATCACTCCGGCGAAAGCGGCAGAGGCCACGCACATTCACAGTCCTCGCTTTGCGCTCGTCGACCGCGGCGGCGAGATCCGCGGCTATTATGCCGCGACGGAAAAAGAGGCGCTCGCGCGCCTCGGCCGCGACGCCGAAACGCTGCTCGCCCGCGCCCGATGAGCATGAAGCGGGGGGAAGGCACCGACAGCGGCCGGCTCGCCTGGGCGCTCGCGATTACAGCGGGTTATTTCGTCGCCGAAGTCCTCGGCGGGATCATGACCAATAGCCTGGCGCTGCTCTCCGACGCGGGCCACATGTTCTCCGACATCGCGGCGCTCGCGCTGACGATGTGCGCTTTTCAGATCGCCCGCCGGCCCGCAACCAGCAAGCGGACCTACGGCTACCTGAGACTCGAGATCCTCGTCGCGCTCATCAACGGCCTGATCCTCTGGCTCGTCGTCGGCGTCATTTTGACCGAGGCGTATCGCCGTCTGATGGATCCGCCGGAGGTGCGATCGCTCGGCATGCTCGCGATCGCCGCCGGCGGGCTCGTGGTCAATATCGTCGCCGGCCGCATCCTCTACGCCTGCGATCGCCACAACCTCAACATCCGGGGCGCGCTGCTGCACGTCGCCGGCGACGCGCTCGGCTCGATCGGGGCCATGATGGCGGCGCTCATCATGTTGTTCACCGGATGGTATTTCGCCGACGCCGTCATCAGTGTCGCGATCGGCGTGCTGATACTTTACACGTCGTGGGAGCTGGTGCGGGAGTCGGTCGACATTCTCATGCAATCGGTGCCGCGCGGCATCGACGCAGCCGAGGTCCAGCTCGCGATGGAGCAAGTCGCGGGCGTCATCAAAGTCCACGATCTGCACGTCTGGTCGGTGACTTCCGGCGTCTTCACGCTGACGGCGCACGCCGTGGTGCACCCCAACGGCAGCGCGCAAGGCATTCTCGATGAGATCGAGGCGCAGCTCAAAAGCCGCTTCGCCATCGAGCACACGACGATTCAACTCGAGACCGAAAGCCGGGAAGAGAAGGAATTCCCCGATTTCTAAAATTGACGCTCGACGGCGCTTGCGCTGGCGGGCGTTTCCTTTTAATTTAACGCGAAATGAAATCTTCGTTGAAGCGCGCGCTTTTGGGCAAGCCCAAGGATCCGCTCGATCCGCGGGTCTTCCATCAAGTTTCTCTCATCGCCTTTCTCGCCTGGGTCGGCCTCGGCGCCGACGGCCTCAGCTCGTCGGCTTACGGCCCGGAAGAAGCCTACCTGGCGCTCGGACCACATGCGCTGTTGGCGCTGCCGCTCGCGGTTCTGATGGCGCTCACCGTCTTCATTATCTCCGCCAGCTACAGCCAGATCATCGAGCTGTTTCCCACCGGCGGCGGCGGATATCTCGTCGCCACCAAGCTACTCGGACCGAAAGTGGGACTCACCTCGGGCTGCGCGCTGATCGTCGACTATATGTTGACGATCACGATATCGGTGGCGAGCGCCGGCGACCAGATCTTCAGCTTCCTCCCGCCGCAGCTCCACGATTTCAAGCTGAGCGTCGAATTCCTGCTGATTCTGTTTTTAATTTACTTGAATCTGCGCGGCACGAAGGAATCGGTGCTTTTTTTGCTGCCGATCTTCCTTCTGTTCGTCGCGCTCCACGTCGTAGCGATCAGCCTGGGCATTTTTCCTAATGCGCAGGCGCTCCCCGACCTTACCGCCCGGACTTATCAGGAGACCGTCGGCGATATCCGCGGCATAGGCCTCTGGACCACCATCTTCATTATTCTTCACGCGTATAGTCTCGGCGGCGGTACCTACACAGGCATCGAAGCCGTCAGCAACGGCCTCCAGGTCCTGCGCGAGCCGCGTGTGGTGACGGGAAAGCGCACCATGCGCTACATGGCGATCTCTCTCGCGTTCACCGCCAGCGGGCTGCTGCTCTGCTATCTGCTCAACCAGGTCGTGCACGTGCCCGGCAAGACGCTCAATGCGACGCTGCTGGAGAAAATTTACACGAATTATCTCTCCGGCGGCGCACCCATGTACACGATGGTCATCGTGACGCTCATGTCGGAGGCGGCGCTTCTCCTCGTCGCCGCTCAGACCGGCTTCATCGACGGTCCTCGGGTGCTCTCCAACATGGCGATCGACTCCTGGGTGCCGCACCGGTTCTCTTATTTGAGCGATCATCTCGTCACGCGATACGGCATCTGGTTCATGGGCATCGCCGCGCTCACGTTTTTGGTCTACACCGCCGGCGACGTCCGGCTGCTGGTCGTCATGTACAGCATCAACGTTTTTCTCACGTTCACGCTTTCTCAGCTCGGCATGTGCCGCCATTGGTGGGAGGTCAGGAGGCGCCAGCAGCGGTGGGCGCGCAAACTGGTGGTTAACGGCATTGGCCTGGCGCTGACGGCGATCATTCTGGTCGTGACGCTGGTCTTTAAATTCGCCGAAGGCGGCTGGGTCACCGCGGGGGTGACGTCGGTCTTCGTCCTGATCTGCTATATCGTCCACTCGCATTATGAGAACATCCGAACCGCGCTAAAAAGCCTCGACGAGACCTTGATCAACATTCCTTTTCGGCCGGACCTCAATCCGGTGCCGGCGAAAGACCCCGGGGCGGCGACCGCCGTCGTCATAGTAAGGGCGTTCGACGGCGTCGGCATTCATACGCTGCTCAATATCCAGCGGCTTTTTCCCAATCACTTTAAAAATGTCGTTTTTATTTCCATCGGCCTCATCGATTCGAGCCAGTTCAAAGGAGTGGCGGAGATCCACAACCTGCGGCAGCGCACCGAGCAGGACCTGCAGAGCTATGTCGAGTTCGCCAACTGCTTAGGCTGGTACGCCGAATATCGCTATTCCCTCGGCACCGATCTCCTGGCAGAGTTGGAAAAGCTCTGCAAGCAGACCGCCAAGGATTTTCCCCGCGCGGTGTTTTTCGCCGGGAAATTGATCTTCGAGCGCGAGACCTTTTTTACCAGCGTGCTGCACAATCAGACGCCTTACACCCTGCAGCGAAAGCTCCAGTTCGATGGGCTGCAGACTTTCATTCTTCCGATCCGCGTCTACTCCGCCGCCCCTGCCGCTGTTTGAGAGGCAACCGCGTAACGACGGCATGGCGTCTTCCCTCAAAGAAGTTCTTCTCGGCAAACCCAAGGATCCCCTCGATCCGCGCGTCTTTCACCAGATCTCTCTCATCGCCTTTTTAGCCTGGGTCGGTCTCGGCGCCGACGGTCTCAGCTCCTCGGCCTACGGCCCGGAGGAAGCGTACCTCGCGCTGAGCGAACATATTTTTCTCGCGCTCCCGCTCGCGCTGCTCATGGCGCTCACCGTCTTCGTCATCTCGGCCAGCTATAATCAGATCATCGAGCTGTTTCCGACGGGCGGCGGCGGTTATCTCGTCGCCACGAAACTTCTGGGACCGAAGATCGGGCTCCTTTCCGGCGGCGCGCTGATTGTCGACTACATGCTGACGATCACGATCTCCGTCGCCAGCGGCGCCGATGCCATCTTCAGCTTTTTGCCCGTGGGCCTTCATGGAGCGAAGCTCGGCGTCGAGATCCTTTTGATTTTTTTTCTGATCTACTTGAACCTCCGCGGCACGAAAGAGTCGGTCATTTTTCTGCTGCCGATTTTTCTCGTCTTCGTTTTCGCCCACTTGGTAGCGATTCTCCTCGGCATTTTGCCGCACGGTGCGGAGCTCCCGACAATGGCCTCGCGGACTTATCAAGAGGTCGCGGGCGATCTCTACGGCGTGGGACTTTTCGCCACGCTCTCCATTCTGCTCCATGCCTATAGTCTGGGAGGCGGCACTTACACCGGCATCGAGGCGGTCAGCAACGGGCTCCAAGTTTTGCGCGAGCCGCGCGTCGTGACCGGGAAGAAAACGATGCGCTACATGGCCGTTTCACTCGCCTTCACGGCGAGCGGCCTGTTGCTCGCTTACCTTTTGAATCACGTCGGGCACGAGCCGGGAAAAACATTGAACGC
>Ga0075434_100000690_pt1 | contig 26335 bp, 25 predicted proteins | sample RhiMethybrSRZTD3_FD_75298 | JGI IMG/M metagenome (GOLD analysis project Ga0075434, IMG submission 75298) | Populus rhizosphere microbial communities from Tennessee, USA - Rhizosphere MetaG P. TD hybrid SRZTD3 | ecosystem: Host-associated > Plants > Roots > Rhizosphere > Soil | place: USA... | reverse complement strand
CATGGAGCCCTTGATTTTCTTGGTCAGTTCTAACCGGCCGGAATCAGGCGGAAAATCAAATTGACACAACTTTTCCCTTCTCCCTATACTTTCAGGGCATGCACGCGTTCTCTTGTAGTCAGGGCCTGAGCTGATCTCCCCTTTCTTAGGGCCAATCGGACGCTGGTAATGATTCTAAATTAACCCGCAGAAACGGCTTTTGCAGGCCTAGGCCGTCCCGTCGGTTTGGCGGCGACACTCCCAATGCCAATCCCAATCTTCACTTCATCAGCCTTCGGTTTGTTAGTCAAGTTGGCCCGTCACCGGGGCCTCATCAGGAGTATGGTCATCCGCGACCTCAAAAGTCGTTACGTAGGCTCGGCTATGGGCTTCTTCTGGTCCGTGATCCACCCCTTGGTACTTTTAGCGAGCTACACGTTTGTCTTCTCGGTACTGCTCAAACAATCGCTGAGTGGTGAAGAAGGGACAACCAGTTTCGCGATCAATCTGTTCTGCGGTATCCTTCCCTGGCTTGTTTTTCAAGAAACATTGACACGCTCTGGCAATGTCCTGGTGGATCACTCCAATTTGATCACCAAGACGCTGTTCCCATCGGAAATCCTCCCAGTGTCAGTCCTCATTGCGAACTTGGTCAATCATTTCATTGCCCTCGGTATTTTCCTGTTGGTTGTGCTCTTATATCTCCATAAGATGAGCTTTCTTGTTTTGCTAGTTCCAGTCTATTTGCTGGCACTCTCCTTGTTTGCCCTGGGTCTAAGCTGGTTCGTTTGTAGTGTTCAGGTTTTCCTCCGGGACACAACCCAGGTGCTGACAGTGGTTCTGACGTTTTGGTTCTGGTTCACCCCAATTCTTTTCAGTGAAAAGAGATTGGAGTCTCCCAAGCTTGTCTTTCTGATGCATATCAATCCGCTGGCGGAGGTCGTGTCAGCTTACCGGAAATGCCTTCTGAGTTTCGAACCGCCGTCATGGCCTGGCCTCATCTCACTCTATGCGGTTGCAATCCTGTCGTTCATAGGAGGGGGGCTGTTTTTCAGATATACCAAGAAATCCTTTGCTGATGTCTTGTGATGGATGCTGTCACTGTTGAGAACGTTTCGAAAAATTATAGGATTTACGCCAAGCCTTCTCATCGGCTCAGGGAATTGGTGTTTCGACATCAAAAGCTGCATAGGGATTTCTGGGCTCTCAAAGAGGTTTCGTTCAAGGTAAAGCGAAGCAGTACCTTCGGAGTGATTGGTGAGAATGGATCGGGGAAGAGCACTCTGCTGCAGATCATTGCCGGAACGCTTCAACCCACCAATGGAACAATCGCACTGAACGGGCGCGTTGCGGCCCTGCTGGAACTGGGCGCCGGGTTCAATCCTGAGTTCACTGGACGCGAGAATATCTTTTTGAATGGCGCGATCCTGGGGCTGTCTCAACAACAGATTGCGGCGAAGCTTCCAGACATCGAGAGTTTTGCCGAGATTGGGAGCTTCCTCGATCAGCCTGTCAAAACCTATTCAAGCGGAATGTATGTGCGTCTGGCATTCGCCATCTCGATTAACGTTGAACCTGAGATTTTGCTCGTGGATGAATCACTTTCGGTCGGCGATGTTTATTTTCAGCAGCGTTGCATGTGGAAGATTCGGCAAATGAAGCAGGCAGGGAAAACGATCTTGTTTGTCTCTCACGACCTGGCGGCCGTGAAGAACCTTTGCGACAGGGCTTTATGGCTGGAGCAGGGAGAGATCAAGATGACCGGCGATCCGGAGGCTGTGGTCTCTCGATACCTCGCAGCCATGACACAGCGCAGGGATACTTACGCCCAGGAATCGTACCCGGCTTCCGAACCAGAGGCTGTCACAGCGACGGAAGCGTTCGATTACGCCATTCAATCCATCCCCAATGTGGATCACCGTTGGGGAAATGGTCGCGCCGAAATTCTCGGAATCCAACTTATGGATCAAAATGGGAAGGTTGTTGAGGCGATTGATCATGGCGAAAGGTTAACGCTGCGGCTCTCGACTCGATTCAAGGAGGCCGTCGATCGCCCGAGTCTGGGCTTCATCCTGCGCAATCGGCTGGGAGAGGACATCGCTGCGACGAATACTTCTGCAGAGGGAGTGATATTATCTCCGGCCGCTTCTAATCAAACATACACGGTTGATTTTCATATGAGGTTGCCTCTGTTACACCCCGGGAACTACTCTTTTTCCGCAGCGGTGGCGGATGGCACTCACGAGGAATATGTCATTTGCGATTGGGTGGACAATGCCATCAGCATGGTCTTGACGAAAAAATACAACGTCTACGGATATCTGAAGTTTGACTGTCAAATTGAGCTCAAGCAGATCAGTGCCGAAATCGCAACTCCCGAAAGGCTTGGGGGGAGGGTTTAATGCAGTTCACGGGTGAGCGTGTCATACCGGGGAAGGTCGAGCCCGATCTGTGGAACGAGCATCTCTCGCGCTACTATTTCGCCCAGCCCTTAATGGCTGGAAGATCTGCGCTGGATGTGGGATGTGGCACGGGCTACGGCTCTTCGGTTTTGGCCAGTAGTGCCCGCAGTGTCTTAGGACTAGATATTTCTAACGAGGCGATTACATTTGCTCAGGAGCATTACAAAAAAGCTAACGTTGAATTCCTGGTCGCAGATTGCTCCCGGCTAAGTTTGAAAGCACAGAGCATCGAAGGTATTGTTTGTTTTGAGGTCATCGAGCATTTGGTCGACCAGGAGGCCTTTTTGGGTGAGCTTCAACGGGTCCTCAAAGAGGATGGGCTTCTGGTTATTTCAACGCCCAATCGCGTCTTCTATACAGAAGAATGCAAAGAGACCAATCCTTTCCACACCCACGAATTTGACTTCCTGGAGTTCAGCTCTTGCCTCGGAAATTACTTCGGCAAGGTTGAGATCTGTTATCAGAATCACGTTTACTCGGTTGTCATCGGAAATCCGGCCTTGCGTCACTCCATGCTGTCTCGACTGAATGGAAACCACGAAAGGCTTGAATCGACATCCAATTTTTTTGTTGCCGTATGCTCAAAAACAGAGGCGAATTGGCCTCGCGTGCAGGATCTGGTGTACCTTCCTTCCAGCGGCAATTTACTGCGTGACAAGGAACGTCGGATCGGATCTTTAGAGGCCAGGATCCGGGAGTTGGACGATAGAGTTCTGGGCCTTCAAAAGGAGTATGAGGAGCAAGTAGCGCTGCGAGATAAGCGAGTCTTGGAGCTGCAGCGAGAGTATGATGCGTTGAGCAGGGAATTTGAGGAGCGCAGTGCGTGGGCAAATAGAGCTTCGCAGGAGGTTCGTGACAGGGACGCCCGGCTGTTGAAACTTCAGGAGGAGTTTGGCGAGAGAACTCAATGGGCGTTGCGGTTGAACGCTGAGTTGAAAGAGTGCCAAGAACGACTGGAAAAGATCAGGCAATCACAACTTTATAAGCTTTCGAAAGCCCTCCGGCTGGTGCCGCGGCTCTAATCAAGAAACTTTGAGTGAAAGGAAACTGATGATCAAAGACGTCAAAGTGGTCCCCTTAACAGCTCATGTTGACGACAGGGGATATCTCATCGAAATCCTCAGGTGCACCGATGAGCATTTTACAAAATTTGGCCAGGTCTATCTGGTTGGGGACATGACTCGCGGAACCATACGAGCGTTCCACAAGCATGAAGAACTCTGGGACTGGTTCTTCATTAGTCATGGCTCGGCCAAATTCGCCCTGCGAGATGATCGCAAGGCGAGCCCCACTTACGAAGAAATGCAGACGATTGTTTCTGGACAACGGAACCCAGCTCTAATAGTCGTTCCTCCAGGGGTTTATCATGGTTGGATGGCATTGGAAGATGACACTCAAATGATCAGTACGGCCAGTCACGTTTACAACCGCGAGCGGCCTGATGAAGTCAGAGTTCCGCCGGATTCCTTTGGATATGTGTGGGAGGTCAAAGGGAGGTAGTAAGAAGAAGCAGGATCAAGAATTTCAGCCCTGGATCACAGAAAGAGAGGCAGCCGACATGATTCTAGTCGTGGGAGGAGCGGGTTACATCGGGTCCGTTCTAGTCAGGGAATTGCTGGAACGAGGCTATGCAGTTAAGGTTTTCGATCGTCTCTATTATGGTGATCAGGGAATTCGCGAAGTCCTGGAAAGAATCAAGCTTGAAGTAGGCGACATCCGGACTATGGATATGTCCGTACTCGACGGGGTTGATGCCGTCATCAATCTGAGTGGCCTATCCAATGACCCCACAGCCGAGTACAACACGAAAGCCAATTTCGAGATGAACACTCAGGCGACCGAGTTCCTGGCCAAGCTCTGCAAGAGAAAGGGAATTCGCCGATTCATTTTCGCCTCTTCTTGCTCAATCTACGATGTAGGCATCGGGAACGATGAGAAAGACGTTGTGCTAGATGAAGAATCACCGGTTAATCCCAAAGCCGCTTACTCCAGCTCCAAGTATCAAGCCGAGAAGATTCTGTTATCTCTGCTGGACAGAGACTTCGCGCCGGTCATTTTGCGCAAAGGCACCATTTATGGCTTTTCCCCACGCATGCGTTATGATCTCGTTGTCAACACCTTTCTCAAGGATGTTCTATCCAAAGGGCATCTCACTATCCACTATGGCGGTGAAATGTGGCGTCCCCTGGTTGATGTTCGAGATGCGGCGCGCGCCTACATTACCTGTCTCGAGGCCGAAGAGGATCGGGTTCGAGGCCAGATCTTCAACGTCGTGTACGGCAACTTCCGCATCTCAGAGTTGGCACTGCGAGTCTTGGAGGCGCTCAGAGAAGTTGATGTGAAAGCCGAGCTCAAGGCGGACTATCGCTACCATGGAGTGAGAAGTTATCGAGTCTCGGGGAAGAAGATTGAACGGGCTCTCGACTTTACGCCCGCGGTTTCCGTTGAGGAAGCGGTGAAGGACATGGTCGAAAGTATCACTCACTATCGCTACACGGATTTTGACAATCCCCGTTACTACAACATTGCTTGGATGAAGCTCCTGGAGGAGGCGGACAAGATCATCAAGGTCACCGGCTCGGTGTTTGAGGTGATGAATCCGCCCAGTTTTCAGCCCACAGTAGTGAGTGCGCTGAGAAAGAAGCAAGGAGCGGATTTTTGAGGATTCTGTTAATTGGTGCGAACGGGCAGTTGGGTTCGGACTTGGTCAAGATCTCTGGGAAACATGAGCTTTTGGCCAGGACTCATCAGGATTTAGACATCGTCCGGTTTCCTCTTGTCCAGGAGCAGGTGCGCAGAATTCAGCCCGAAATCATCATCAATACTGCCGCCTTTCACAAAGTGGATCTCTGCGAAACGGAGGTTCTCTCAGCCTTTGAAGTGAATGCGTATGGAGTCAGGAATCTGGCTCTGGCCGCCCGAGAAATGGATTCAGTTCTGGTTCACTTCAGCACCGACTATGTTTTTGAAGGAACCGGGAGCCGCCCGTATACCGAGGACGACCTACCGAACCCTGTTAATGCTTACGGAATTTCTAAACTGGCTGGGGAAAAATTTGTTCGCTATCTCTGGCCCAAGAGTTTTGTCATCCGCACTTGCGGGCTCTACGGTCACGCGGGCAGCAGCGGTAAGGGCGGCAACTTTGTGGAGATGATGTTGAAGAAGGCACTACACGGAGACTCTATTCGAGTCGTCAATGACCAACGGCTTACTCCAACCAGCACTCGCGAGTTGGCGCGGAAAGTCATGGAACTCATTCCTACGAGGTACTACGGACTTTATCACATTACCGGCAGTGGAGAATGCTCTTGGTACGAGTTCGCGCAGGCCATCTTTGAGTTGGAGGGGATTGGAGCCGACCTCAGCCCCACCACGGCCCGCGAATTCAATGCCGCGGCTCAACGTCCAGCCTACTCTGTCCTTCAGAATGCCAGGCTGCAAGAGTTGGGGATGGATGACCTGAAGGACTGGAAACAGGCCCTGAAAGAATACCTTGCAAACAGAACCCGCTGAAACGTATTCAACCTTGAAGCCGAAGGTTGGGAAGCTAACGGTTGTCATTCCCGCTTACAACGAAAAAAAAACCATTCGGCTGATTGTAGAGAGAGTGCAGACTGTTCCTGTCGAGAAGGAAATCATTGTCGTGGACGATTGCTCCACGGACGGCACCCAAGACATTCTCCGGCAACTGCAGGGCGAAGGCATTAAGGTTTTGTATCATGAAAGAAACATGGGGAAAGGCGCGGCGCTGCGGACCGGGTTTCATCAAGCTACAGGTGATTTTGTAATTGTGCAGGATGCAGATCTGGAATATGACCCACAAGAATATCCCAAACTGCTTGAGCCAATCTTGCAGGGCCGGGCAGATGTCGTTTATGGCTCCAGGTTCTCAGGACAGAACCGAAACATGATGTCTCTTCACCGGTTCGGCAACCAATTCCTGACCTTGGTCACGAATCTTCTCTATGGAACGTCCATCACCGACATGGAAACCTGTTACAAGCTCTTCAGAACTCCGGTGGTCAAGAACATTAAGATTGAGTGTAACCGCTTCAACTTTGAGCCTGAGATTACCGCCAAGATTTTGAGGCGGAAGCTCAGGGTCGTGGAGATTCCCATCTCGTACTCGGGAAGAAAGCCCTCAGAAGGAAAGAAGATCACCTGGCGCGACGGCTTTGCAGCCCTGTGGGCGCTATTCAAGTACCGGTTTACGGAGTGAAGATCATTTCGAGGTTGTTACGGCTTGACAAGTGGATCTCGCTTCTCGCCGTTTTAGCTCTTCTGCCCTTTGATTTTCTGGTTTTCCTCAGCCTTTGGCTTTCTGAGCTTTTCTATCTCCCCATTCGCTTCTTCACCAAGCGCCCAGTCTCCAGCCAAAAACCAAATGCGGAGCGTGCCAGCATTATTATCTTGAACTGGGATGGCAGGCACCTGTTGGAGGAATTCCTTCCGTCCGTCCTCAAAGCCGTCAGGTACGATGGCAGGGATCACGAAGTCATCGTCGTCGACAATGGGAGTCAGGATGACAGCACTAGATTCCTCAAAGAGCGGTATCCCCAAGTCAAAGTTGTGGCGCTCTCCCGCAACCTGCGCTTCACCGGTGGCAACAATGCGGGGGTCCAGGCTGCTCGTAACGACATCGTAATCTTTCTGAACAATGATATGGAAGTAGACTCTGACTTCATTGCACCCTTGCTCAGAGGGTTCACAGAGGAGGCCGTCTTCGCGGTCTCATGTCAGGTTTTCTTTCGGGACAGGACTCGGCGTCGCGAGGAAACCGGCAAGACCCGTGCCGCGTGGAGACTGGGATTTGTGGAGCCCTACCACGATCAAATTACCGAGAGCGATCGGAACCGTGGAACGACCCCAATCTTCTGGGGCGGCGGTGGATCCTGCGCTTTTGACCGAAAGAAGTTCCTGGAGATGGGTGGACTCGACACACTTTACGATCCTTTCTATCTTGAAGACACCGACCTGTCGTATCAGGCTTGGAAGCGAGGATGGACGAGCCTTTTGGCTTCCGACAGTGTTGTGGTTCACAAACATCGCGGCACTAACAAGATGAAATTTGGCGACAATTACGTTGATAACACCATTCGGAAAAATCAATATTTGTTTATTTGGAAAAACATTACAGACTTCCGAAGGATCTTAGCGCATAGCCTGCTTCTGCCGTTCGTTCAAGCTCGCTTGATCTGGCAGACTCACTGGCATTTTGAGCTGAAAGCGTTTTCCCGGGCCTTCATCCAGCTGCCCGAGGCCCTGGCAAAACGCTACCGTGGTCGCGGCTTCTATGTTCTCAGTGATTCGGAAATCTTTGATCAGACTTCCACCATCGTTCCCAAAACAGGGGAAAATGCGATCGATTTCACAGAGCAAGACTTCGATGGGCAACTCGGTACGGGCTGGTACCAAAGAGAAACTGGCGGGGCTGAAGGCTTCCGCTGGATGGGTCGGAAGGCCTCTTTATTTCTCTTTGCTAAAGGCCATGAACGAGTTTTGGAAGTCCGAGGTGCTGTTCCGGACATCCAGAGCAGTCACCGCCGTTTTCTTAAGTTGAAAATCTACCAAGACAAGAAATTGCTTTTTACGAAGCGATGGCTTAGACGGGAAAAGTTTCAGCTCTGCGTCCCGCTCCGTGCGGCGACGCGTTCAATGTTTCGGTTTGATTTTGAATTGAACCGCAGCTTTAGTCCCGCAAGCTTAGGACTCGGAGAGGACACTCGCGAATTGGGAATGATAGTGTCACAGATCCGGTTGGTGTAGTTATGCCGTCTCTCAACATCTTGTTTCTGACAGCTCATCTGCCTGTCTTAGGCCTTCATGGGGGCGGAATCAGAATGTTCCATAACCTCAAGGCCCTTTCTCAAAAGCATCAAATCAGCCTGATCTCCTTTATTGAGGCCGAACACGAAAAGGAAGGCGTGTCGCATCTCGAGAATCTTGGGATTCAGGTCAGAACGGTGCTGCGCCGGCCCTCCAGAGCCCGTCATCTTCTTGTTCCCAAGCCGCGAGAGCACGACGAGTATTATTCCCATGAAATTGAGATGCTGGTTCAACAAACGCTGGCACACGGAAGGTTTGATGTCATCCAGGCGGAGTTCGTCCAGATGGGACAGCATGTTCCCCGCTCTCTTCCTTTGCTTAAGATCCTCACGGAACACGAGATTCAGTTTGTAAACTCATACGAGGTTTCCAAAGGGGAGACCCGGCCGCTCTGGAAGGCGAAGAAGTCCTATGACTGGTTGGTACAACTGAACTACGAAGTAAGGATGTGCCGGCGCTTCGACTGGGTTGTTTGTATGACTGATCAGGACAGGGATGTGTTAAGTCAATTTGTGTCTCCGGCGCGCTTAAGAACGATCCCCATCGGCGTAGACACTGATTACTTCCAGCCTGATGTTCCCCCTATCGACACACCCGCAGCGCCACGCCTTCTATTTGTGGGCAACTACCGTCACACACCGAATCAAGAGGCAGTCTATCACTTTGCCCGGGAGATTCTGCCTCGAATCCAGCAGGCAGTTCCCCAGGCTGAGTTCTGCATTGTCGGTGCCAACGCTCACCTCCTGGATCGCCAGGCACTGACCAAAAATGGCAGAATCCACGTAGTCGGCTATGTTAAGGACATCCGGGCCTCTTATCAGGAAGCGCAGGTTTTTGTTGCTCCTATTCAGAGCGGGAATGGCATGCGTGTGAAACTGCTCGAGGCGCTTTCCATGGGAATGGCGGTTGTGGCCTCTCCTCTGGCCAGGGCAGGATTTTGCGTCAACAGCGAGGAATACCTATTGTTGGCGAACAACCCCGATGAGTTTGCCTCTCAGACACTACGCTTGCTGGACGACCGGCTGCTCCGTGAGAGAGTGGGGACGAATGCCCGGAGAGTCATCAGGAACCACTACGATTGGAAAGTGATTGAGACTGAATTCCTGGAATTGGTTGAGAGCCGACATGGCTGAAAAGGTACTACTAGTCTCCTCTTCAACGGAGGCTAACGTCAGTAGCGCTCTTCTCGCCTTGAAGACCCGTTTGTTTCCCGACTCCCAATTGGACCTGCTCTGTTCCCTGGCTGAGTTGTCATACTTTGAGGGTAGGACAGAGCTGCATCAGATCTTGATTTTTCCTCATCGATGCGATTTATCGATGGCGTTGAAAATATTGTATCGAATCTGGCGGGGAAAATATGATGTCGTGGCAATGCTCTGGTGTCTTGATACTCATAGGTTCCGACCTAAACTCTTTGCGTTGCTTTGCGGTGGCCGGCGACTCTTGGTCTTCAACGAAAACCTGGACTGCAATTATCTGACCCCGAAGTTCCTGAAGGCTCTTGTTGTCGCCCGAGCTTACGATGGCCGCTTGACTGGTAACAGCTTGATCTCTGCAGCGCTTGTGCCGCTGAAAGATGGGTATTGGGGGCTTCTTCGAATTCTCATCTTCCCGATACGGTTGCTGATCTTGATCTTTTCAATCCTAGGACTATACATAGGGAGGGCTTGGCGTCAAAGGGCCAGCGGGTGAGTGAGCAGCTGATCTAGCTTTACATCGGGCTCGTAGTCTTAACTTTTTTTGACTTCGTTTAGACTTTTTTGCCTTCCCGTTCGTCTCTCCCCGTAGAGGAGTTAATTTGGGACTAATCCGGCTGGCTGATAGAGATCTGGTCCAGAGGGTAGTTCGAGGTGATGGAGCAGCCTTTAATGTGTTGGTGGCTCGTTGGGAGAAGAAGCTGTTTAACTTTGCTTACCGGCTCACTGGAGATCGGGACGATGCGTTTGATGTCTGCCAGGATTCCTTTATCAGAGCTTATGAGTCGATCAGCCAGCTCAAGGATCCCAGCAGGTTTGCCAACTGGCTGTTCAAGATTGCCCGAAACAATTGTATCTCGCTGCACCGGTCGGAAGAGAAACTCCCAAAGCTTGGAAGCGCCGGCGACAACGAGGATGATCTCAATCTGGAGGAGATACTCTCCGCATCTTACCAGGTTCGAATCGATGGTTCGCATCAATTCGAGCAGAGTGAGCTGCGTCTCATCGTGGAGCGAGCCTTGGGGCATTTACCCTTCGAGCAGCGTGAAACAGTTGTGCTAAAGGTCTATGAAGGGTTGAAGTTTTCCGAAATCGCTGAGATTGCAGAGTGTCCTATCAGTACGGTCAAGTCCAGGCTCTACCTTGGGTTGACTCAGTTAAAGAAGATACTAACGAATAACCAAAGAGGGGCGCCATGAATTGTGAAAAGTCGCGCGAGCTGTTTGTAGATTATCTTGGGGGGGAGCTTCCCAAGACGGAGATGCCAGGGCTTCAAGAGCATCTTGAATTATGTTCCGCATGTCGGCAGGAGCTGGCTCTACTGGCTCGGACCAAATCAACTCTACAGTCAGGCTGGCCGGATGAATCGATTCCACAAAGTCTAACCTTTGATTTTGACTCTCCGAAAAAGCAGGGTTTTTGGAACCGATTCGTACCCTTACGAATGCCTGGAGTCGTCTGGGCGAGTCTTAGTGTCACCGGCTGTGTCCTGGCCTTATTGGCTGGTTTGGCCTTGCTGCAAGCTCAAATTCGTCTTGAGGATGGAAATTTCAGCCTGTCCTTTGGCCGGCCGGCAACGTCAACTGCGCTAGACTTGTCTAAGACCGGCATCTCTGAGCTGAGCGCTGAGACAGTCAAGACTCTGCTTGATCAATCGCTCAAACAGTTTGAGCTGAATCAGACCGCCAAATTTCAGCAGGCTCTTCAAGAGGCCAAGCTGGAATGGGAAGCCAAGCGCAGAGCCGATATTGTTAGGGTTGGCAAGGAGTTGAAGTATCTGGAAAGCACGCAGAATGTGGTTTGGAAAGAAACTCTCCTGAACAACTCGAACCTGGAAATGCTTGCCCGGAATTATGTCAAGGGTGCTCCTCGTGAATCCCTGCAACAGTAACAACCACTCTAAAGATTAAGGAAATCGAACAATGATTCAAAACAAACTGGGGTCGGTCTTTCTTGTAATCTGTATGCTGTCAGGTTCGGGAATTCCTCAGGTGCGAGGTGCTGGAACGGCCTCAATCAACGGGTCGTTTGATTATTCCGGCCTTAAGAAGGAACTGACAGTGTTTCAGGGCGTGGTCGATACCACGGTTCGTCAGCTTTTCCAGGGGCCATTCCCGATACTTGGATCCACAAAAGGAACCTATCTGCCGGAGTATGGCGCAGTATTCAATCTTGAGGTGAACCTGTACCAGATCCGCCATATCTCCCCGTTTGACTTGAGACCGCACACAAACCAAGAGTTGAACGACGCGTATAACGCTATGCTGAAGCGTGTTGACACGTTGAAAGGGGCTCTCATCAAAGTGATGGGAGAGCACGGACCTTCCGTGCAGCAGGTCAAGGCAGAAGATAACTTCACCTTGGTTGTGCATCTCTTCAACGTCGAGGACGAAGCCAAGAGGCCGTGTCCATCCCAGATTATCCTGAAGGCCAAGAAATCTGCTTTGAGTGACTATCGAGAAAACAAATTGTCGCTTGCAGAGCTGACCAAGAAGGTTGAGATCGTTCAGTTTTGATCGCTTGTTCCCGGAAGGTTCACGCCTTTTTCTCTCTCCTCACCTGGGAGTCTTCGCAGGGCTCCCAGGCTTCTTTCCTGTCTCTGGGAGTATGCGTGTTGTAGGTTTTCGCAGGAACCAAATTGGAAAGTCGACTCAACGAATCACGTATCGGGCTGCCGTCCTGATTGAAATGGTCGCTCCCATTCAATGGTGTTGAGGTCAGTCGAGTGGCACACAAGCTCATTGGTCAGTTACTGCTCCAGCATAATCTCATTACTCCAGCCGAACTTCAGAACGCGCTGGCATTGCAGCGAGAGCGAAAAGACAAGATCGGAAGAATCCTGCTTGACTTGGGCTATCTGTCTGAGCGTGACCTCATGGCGGTTTTGAGTGAACAGCACAATGCTTCGCTGATTCTCGCGGACGAGTTTCCCGCAGTTCCTTTGGAACTCGAAAGGCTCTCCTACAAATTCTTGAAGCAGTTCAGAGTTCTGCCGTTGAATCTCAAAGAAAACGTGCTCACCGTTGCCATGGCAGATCCCTCAGACACCGAGACCGTTGAGTCGCTGCGTTTGTTTGCCGGAGTTCAAACCAAGATCCGGTTGGGATTGGAGAATGAAATCTGCGAGGCGCTCGATCGGCTTTACGGCGACGGCGACAATCTGCTAAAGCCCCCTGTGACGGCTGATGGGAGCCAGATCCTGGGAGAGTCCGTCGATCTTGGGGACGATATTGAACATCTGCGAGACTTGGCCTCCGAGGTCCCCGTGATCCGTATGGTAAACTTGATGATCTCCAGGGCCGTCGAACGGCGAGCCAGCGATATTCACATCGAGCCCTTCGAAAAGGAATTTCGCGTTCGCTACCGTGTGGATGGCATCCTCTATAATGTGGAATCTCCCTCCGTTCAGCTAAAGGCGGCCATTATTTCTCGTGTCAAGCTCATGGCCAAGCTGAATATTGCGGAACGACGCTTGCCCCAAGACGGCCGAATCAAACTAAAAGTGTTGGGTAAGGAAATCGATCTGCGTGTGTCGACATTGCCGACGCTGTATGGAGAAAGTGTCGTAATGCGCATTCTGGACAAGAGTGATGCCAGTCTCTTTGATCTTCAGAAATTAGGTTTCCCGCGGCATATGCTCTCCAAGATCGAGAAGTTGACTGCCATGCCGCATGGAATTCTGCTGGTAACGGGGCCGACAGGAAGCGGCAAGTCAACGACTCTGTATAGCGCGATGAAACGAATTAACCTGCCCGACAAAAAAATCATCACGATCGAAGATCCGGTTGAGTACCAGATGGACGGGATTAATCAAATCCATGTGAACACTCAAATTGGATTGACCTTCGCCGCCGGCCTGCGGCATATCGTACGGCAAGACCCGGATGTGATTATGATCGGTGAAATTCGCGATCTGGAGACAGCAGAAATCGCCATTCGCTCTGCCCTGACTGGCCACCTAGTGTTTAGCACTCTTCACACTAATGATGCGCCCAGTGCAATTACCCGCCTGGTGGATATGGGAGTCGAAAACTACTTGCTCTCCTCGTGCTTAATTGGCGTCCTAGCTCAGCGTTTGGTGCGAATCATCTGTCAACGGTGTAAGACGGAGTATGAGACAGATGTGGAACACGTACAGGCCCTCGGGTTCGTCGTGAACGGGAGTAAGGCCGTGAAGCTCTATAAGGGAGAAGGATGCGAATCATGTGGGTTTACGGGTTATGAGTCGCGAAAAGGGATCTTTGAGTTGATGGAGCCGGACGACGAAATCCGGCGAATGGTTGTGTCCAACGAATCCTCCAACGTGATTGCTCAATACGCTCGCAGCCGTGGGATGAAAACCTTGAAAGAGGATGGACTGGAAAAGGTGTGGAGTGGGGTAACTACGCTGGACGAGGTTTTACGGGTGACCCAGGACGTTTAGGCAGAGAGACGATGGCAACTTTCTTTTATAAAGCAGTGGCCGGGAGCGGAAGCCTGGTTGATGGAACCTTGGAAGGAGCTGACGACAAGGCGGTCGCTCTGAAACTCCAGGACATGGGTTTGGTGCCGATTCACATCGGGAGCAAGAAGAGCGGCGAAGCTCTGAAGTTCGACTTCCGGTGGGGTTTCAGGAAGGTTGGTAGCAAAGAAGTTCTTTTTTTCACTCAGGAGCTGTCCACGCTCATCAACGCCGGACTGCCACTCGATAGGAGTCTGGCCATTTGCAAACAGCTTTCAGACAGACCCAGAGTTCAGTTCCTAGTGGGAGACATCCTCCAGGGCATCAAGCAGGGCAAAACTTTCGCCGACAGTTTGGCGGCGCACCCGGAAGCCTTTTCTAAGCTGTATGTCAACATGGTCCGCGCCGGGGAGGTGAGCGGATCGCTGCCTCTAGTTCTGGACCGCTTGGTCGAGTTTCAACAATCAGCGGATGAATTGAAGAGCTATTTGATTTCGTCACTTATTTACCCAGTCTTATTGAGTTTCGTCGGTGGCGTTTCGATCGTCATTCTGCTCAATTTTGTCATCCCCAAGTTTGCCCAAGTCTTTCAAGATGCCGGCAAAGCCTTGCCTCTACCCACTCAGATCCTGTTGACTGCAAGTGATGTTTCCAAGACTTACTGGTGGGTTGTTCTGCTAGTTTTAGGCCTGGCTGTCTTTGCTTTCAAACGCTTTGTTGCTACCGAAGGTGGACGCTGGAGATGGGATAGTTTCAAGCTGAACGTCCCCTTATTGGGAGAGTTATTGCGCAAGATCGAAGTGGCACGAATTTCAAGAACTCTGGGTACGTTAGTACACAATTCCGTCCCGCTGGTCCATTCGTTGCACATTGTCAGGGAAATCAGCAGCAATGAAGTCGTATCCAAGTCCATTTCAGAAGTTGCTGAGGGAGTAAAAAAAGGGGAAGGCGTTGCTGGACCCATGGAGAAATCAGGAGTCTTTCCGCCATTGGCGATCCATTTGATTCAAGTGGGTGAGGAGACGGGTCGGTTGGATTCAATGCTTTTGGAACTCGCTAAGGTTTATGACAAAGAGGTTCGTTCAGCTATCAAGAATCTGATTGCTCTGTTTGAACCTGTAATGATTCTATGTATGGCATTTTTGGTCGGAATCATTGTGATTTGTATGCTTCTAGCTATTGTCAGCATCAATGATGTGCCGTTTTAGGTTGGTGTTGGCGTAGTGCAATGGCGACCTCGAGTCAGCCAGAGCGCCTGCCGTTGCTTCCAAGGACCGTGTTTTCTGAGGAGAGAAGAATGAGTGATAGAAAGAACCCGCGTCGCACTATACCGGAAGGGACAGAGAGAGAGTTCAGGAAGGCAAATCGATCCCTGGGCTTCACACTTATCGAGTTGTTAGTAGTAATGGTAATCATCGGCTTGTTGGGTGCCCTTGTCGTGCCAAGGCTGTTTAAGAACGTAGGTAAGAGTAAGATAACCGCCACAAAGGCTCAGATCGCGGCTTTTGAAACAGCCCTGGGTGCCTATAAGCTGGACGTGGGCACATTCCCGAGTACTGAAGAGGGCTTGCAAGCGCTAAGAACCAAACCTGCCTCGGCCAACCACTGGGACGGACCTTATCTCCCCAAGGAAATCCCAGTTGACCCTTGGGGCAATCCTTACGTTTACAAATTTCCAGGAGAACACGGTGATGAACCCGACATCATCTCCTATGGGCTTGATGGTCGTGAAGGTGGGGAGAACGAGAGCGCAGACGTTCTCAGCTGGAAATAGAACCTCTGGTCATGGAAGAGATCAGATCGAGACCTAAATCTAACCCGGGCGCCCTCAGGACGACCGGCATTCCAAATTTGGCTTTCGAGAAACGCCCGCTACGGTTTGAAACCAGCGTCCTCGATCGAAGAAAGAAGCCCGAGCGATCAGCGGTCGGCGGCTTCACACTCTTGGAGCTTCTGGTCGTGCTGGTTCTTATTAGCTTGCTTACGGCACTGGTCTTCCCTTCGATGGGTCGGGGGATAGCAGCGTTGAGGCTTAAGACGGGTTCGAGAGATATTGCGGCCACCTTGCGTCTTGCGCGTTCCAAAGCGATCAACGAGCAAAAGATCTATTGGGTGGGTTTTGACCTGGAGAGGAATCAAGTTGATTTATCCAGCGACGACCAGCGCTACCAAAAGTTTTTTCAATTGCCGGAGGGAATTACGATTTCTAAAGTGACTTCAGCCGGGGCAGAGGCCCTCAGGGGTCAGCAGACGTTCCACTATTATTTCGAGCCGAACGGGATGGCGCAGGCCTTTGAAGTTCAGCTCAGGAATGGTCGCGGTCAAGGAATGAAGATTCTGCAGAACCCTTTTGTGCGCTCTCCACGTCTTGAACAGCTAGCTCCTGAGAGCTCAGGAATTCCGGTGATACGGTAAGGGAATTCAAGGATGCCTAAATTGTCTGCCAGACACGAGTTCATTTCGTTTGAGGCGAGTTTGACACCCCATTCCTCTCTTCTCACCGCAACGAGATCTCCGAATAGTACTTTTTTGCCCAAAAAGGAAATGAACCCGGCTGCCGGCTTCAGTCTCATGGAAGTGCTGGTAGCCGTCATGATTCTCGGCATTGTTTATGCCACCCTCTTTGGTCTCATGTCAGGTTCTTTGAAGAACGTCAGCCGTATCGAAGAGCGTGAAAAGGTGGTGAAGTATGGAGAGATGAAGTTGAACGAGTTGGTAATCAAGGCCAGGCAAGGGAACCTCAGACAAGTTTTCTCCGGCAGATTCGACGACCGCCATAGCTGGCAAGCCAGACTGGACACTTACGACACCGGTGAGGAGATAACCAAGAGTTCGCCCTACTTTGTAGTCAGAATTCGTCTCTCCGTGCTTTGGTCTGGGACATCTCAGCCTAACCACTATGATCTGGAGACATTGACATGGGTTCGCAAGCCAAGCCCAGCGGTCTAGCCGCTGTGCAACGATCGATTCGTTCTGGACCCGGCATGCTCACGGTCAAGGCCGGTTTCACCTTGCTTGAGTTACTGGTCAGCATGACTTTGATGGGATTGCTGGCTGTCGCGATCCACATGGGTTTCCGAATTGGCACCAACGCCTGGGCGAAAGCGGATAGCCGATTGGAGACCCTACGAACCGGCTACTTCTCGCTGGACCTGTTGAGTCGCCAGATCGGTTCCATGGTTCCTTACTACTCTCAGCAGAAGATCAACGACGCGCCCGTGGAGGTTCTGCTATTTCAGGGTGTTCCAAAAGCCATGCGGTTTGTGAGTAACTTTTCTGCTCAGTCTCGCGGTGCGGGCGGCCTAAGGCTGGTAGAATACTTTGTATCGAATTCTAGGGACAAGGGCGTCAATGCGCTGCTCGTTAACGAACGACTATTGCCTGATGATCCCTCGCTTTCGCGTTTTGTCTTCAGAGATATTTTCAGGGGCGACAACAACGCAGTGGCTGTTAACTTTTTCGAATTCAGAGCGCGTTCTGATTCTCTTTACTTGTTCCAGGGCGTTGAACAAATCCAGTTCCAGTATTTTCGACCACACTTGCCGAACCTGGAGGGGCCTGACAATGCGAAAGAACACTTGCCCCTGGCGATAGAAATTCAATTACGCTGGAAGGAAGCAGGAATTTTTTCCGCTCAAGAGTTTTCTGTAGTTGTGCCGACTCATGCGACATCCTGATCGCCAATCGAAGATTTACTCATGGGCTGGTCAGAATCAGGGGATTGTCTTAATCCCATTGCTCTGGGTGCTGACAGCCTTGTCACTCCTGGCTCTGGATCTAGCTTCGAGCGTCCGAGTCGAAGTGAATATGACGCAAGCTGTGGGAGAAGCGGAAAAATCCTACTTCTACGCGCAGGGTGGATTGGAGGAAGTTCTGTTTCATATCGCCTTCCCTTATCCGGACAGCGAAAAACAGAAACGTCTTTTCCCTTATGCGGGCGGGATGAATCACTATTGGACGAGGAGCGGTGAGATGCGCTGCCATGTCGCCATAGAAGACGAGGCTGGCAAGATCGATTTGAACTTTTCCAGTCAAGAAGTCCTTACAAGGCTGTTGGAGAATTTGGGTGTCGCAGGGGCTGGTCCTATCGCGGCGTCGATTGTGCAGTGGAGAAGTCCGAGTTCAGACAGAACCGAGCATGACGGCATGAAGCATCGACCTTTTACTTCAGTCGAAGAGCTGTTGTTGATCCGAGGGATCACTCGAGAAATCCTTTATGGGAAGCCGCAAAGGAAGGAGGACGGGCGAAGCCAGAGGAAGCGGGGCCTAGCTGAGTTTGTGACAGTTTATTCAGGCAAGAGTCAGATCAATATCAATTATGCCGAACTTGAGGTGATTGCTGCGATTCCGGGCCTAAACCTCGATGTTGCTAGCCTCATGGTTCAGGCTCGTGCCAGACAGCCTTTTAAAACCAGCAGCGAACTCTTTCAGAGAGCGGGCGGAGTGATTCCGGGTGAGGCGCTGTCTTTGTTGACGACTGAAATCTCTCAGCAGTATTGCCTGATAGCGACAGCCTACGTCAGTGGCTCCAAGCTCAGAAGGAGCATCAAGCTTATCATCAAGCGAAGCGACAAGTCTCGAACGCAGCACGAGAAGTTGATGTGGTATGACGACTATTGGCCTTCCAAAGAGGTGCTTAAATGGACCGAAGGGCAGTTTACAGCCTGAGTATCCGAAAGAGTTTGGGGCTTTATATTCAGGGAGAGACGCTGCAATTGGCTTTGCTGTCCCGGCAGCCACGGTCTGTCCGTCTTCTCGAGCTGCTGTCCATTCCCGGCTTTCGCCAACGGCCTGTACCGGAACTGCGGAACGAAATTTCCGGATTCTTGCGTCGCAACCAGGCAGTTCACGTCCACTGCGTGATGGTGATCCCCCGCGAAGAGGTTATTGTGAGGCAACTTGATCTTCCCACTCAGGCAGAAGCCAATCTGGCCAAAGTCGTCGAATACCAATCCGCCATGTTGGTGCCGTCTGAATCGGCAGCCATCTGTTATGACTTCTGTGCTTCGAAGCAAACGCCCCAGTCGAAAAGCCTTCAAGTGACAGTTTTTCTCGTGATGAAATCGTGGGTCGATCAAGCTGTTCAATTGGTCGAAAGTTTAGGCCTCAGGGTCGATCTCGTCCTTCCATCAAGCATTGCCATCGTGAATTACGTTCTCTTGTTCAACAAGCGCTTCAAAGCCGAGACCGCACTCGTCGCTAGTTGGCATGATACTCAATGTGAAGTGGTTGGTGTGCTGAAGAGTGCATTTCATCATTCTCGTGAGATTAGAGTTTCCGAATCGGACGATGTTGCCGAGGTCCTTCAAACGGAGGCGGAGTTTTTTCGTGGGCGCGCTAATCTGCTGGACGAAACTCCACTTGATCTTTTCGTCTTAGGGAACCCTGTGCGGAGTAGCGTCGCATCCTCTGAAAAACGGTTCAAGATCCACCGATTCTCACTACCTCGAGATTTTGGCATTGAGCTGGGCAATCGTGCCCTAAAGATATCCGACATTCAGGATCAATTTCTGGCGGTGGCTGGAGGTTTCTGCGGTTTGAGAAGGAAGAATCCGGTTGCTGTCAACCTCCTTCCTGTGGAGAAGCGAGTTCGGAAATCGAAATGGACTTGGGCGCCCACTTACGCTCTTTTGGGAGCCAATCTCTTGCTGCTGGTTTCCCTACTTGTTCGCAAGCCAATTCAGGACGAGGGCCACGCGGCTCAGCTCAGCCAGGAAGTCTCTCGTCTTGAACCTGAGGTAAGGAGAATTCGTTCCGTGGAAAACGAAAGTGCCGATCTTCAGCGCCGGACCCAACTCCTGGTGGAATACAAAAGGTCGAATCGGCGAATACTGGAGGCTCTCAACGAACTCTCCAAGATTCTTCCGAAAAACGCCTGGGTTTCCGATTTCAACATAAGAAATCAGGGGGTGGAACTCTATGGCGCCTCGGAGGCTGCAGCGGCGTTGCCTCAGATTCTGGACAACTCTCCTTACTTTAAGGAGACAGAATTTATTGCGCCGATCTTGAAGGACGGACAAGGCAACGAGGTGTACCGAATTCGAATGAATCTTGAGCAACCGGGCCCTTTGACTATAACGCCAGCGCAGGCGCTAGTTTCGGAAGTGCAAACCTCGGGAAAAGGATTGGCCACGCCGAAATGAAGAGAATTATTGTCTCTTCCAGAGAAAAGTGGTTTCTCGCCGCCGTCGGGATTGCCATTCCAACGTACTTGTTGGCGCAACAGTATCTGCTTCCCTATTGGGATTCATTAGGAACGATCTCCGAGAGGATAGAAATCCAGTCCAAGCGCCTGACCCAATATCGACGGATCCTCAAAGGACAGGATTCAGTGAAAGCGGCCTTGGAGGTGGTTCGTCGGCATGCTTCGTTGATGGAGGGAGGCCTTTTGAATAGCCGAGCAGATGCTCTAGCCAACGCTGAGATTCAGGGAGTCGTTAAGGATCTGGCTGTTTCGAAAGGAATGATCTTTCGCCGCAGCGACCTACTGCCGGTCAAGTCGGTCAGTCCTGAATACAGCAAAGCGTCAACTCGGGTGGAAGTTCAGGGTGCTATCAATCAACTGGTTGATTTTCTAGCCAGCCTTGAGGCCGACCAGCGGATTTTGTTTGTTGAGGAGATGAGAATTTCTCCGGTTCAAATGGGAAACCAAAAAAACAAACAGGTAGTTGCGACCTTGATGGTCTCCGGGTTGAAGAATACAGATAAGAGTGTCACGGGCAGAAAACTGTGAGATTTTTTTGATCGGCGGCAAGGGGGAAGCTTCGTGACAAAGAGACCTTATATCCTAATTAACCTGCTTCTTATTGGGTCGGCAGTCTTCTTGGGTTATGAGGTGGCGAGTCAATGGAAGGAGTATCGATTGACTCACAACATTGCTCTTCTGAAAGCCGGCGTCAGCGAACCCGGTGCCAAAACTGCGGTCGGCCCGGTCGTGGTCCCTAACTATTCCGCCATCGTTGATAATGATCTGTTTAGCGCTGATCGGACCAGCGTCATCCCGCCTGAAATACCGGCTGAGTCTCCGAAGGTGGAAGTTCCAAAGCCAATTTTGGTGGGAACCATGCAATTGGACGAAGACGAATTTGCCTTGATGGTCTCGGACACGCCAAGAGACAACGCCAACTATAAACGCCTCAAGGTGGGCGATGTCATGAACGGTTATACTTTGGTGAAAATCCTTGACCAGAAAGTCATGATGAAGGCAGACGGAAAAGATGTGGAGGTTCGGTTGAGCGTCAATGAGCCTTCCAAGATGGTTGCGCGTGAAACTCAGCCCACATCCCCGACGGCCGCAAGTGGTGCTGGCCAGGTGACGTCGATTGGTTCAGGAGGTCCCATTGCTTCAGGCGGTGCTACGGGAACGGTAACAAATCAGGCGCTGCCGAAAGGAACTATTCCAGTGGGTACGATCGTGAATGGCCGCAGGAAGAAGCTGGTTCCTTCTCCGTTTGGGATGATGGAAACCTGGGAGGAAGTGAAGTAAGAAACGGATAGTCGGTAGCTCTCCTCGACTCGGGAGGGAGGGCCGGAAATTCAAGTTCAAGTGAGAGGAATGAATCCTCATCATGATCAATACGCGAATGAATCTCAGAAGAGTTTTCATGTTCGTTGTTTTTGTGGTCCTCGTTCTCCTGACGACCTTGCTGGGCCAGACCCCCACGGCAAAAAAGGGGAACACCGATTCGCCCGATAACTCTAGGACAGAGAAGTCACCCCAGAACGGCGGTGCGAACAAAGGGGCGAACGGCCAAAATGATCAGAAGAAAGAGAGCCATCAGGACCAAAGTAATCAAAAGAAGCAGAGTGACGAAGACGAGTTCTACGAAATAAAGACTCCCTTCGGGACTCAGCGGATCAAGAAGACTCCTGGAATGGCAGCGCCGGGCCCTAACATTCCAAAAAGCGCAGATCAAGGTCCTTTACCCCCAGCCTCGCCAGCGCCTGAAGCACCAGACTCCCCTGTGCCGAATGCACCTGCCGACGGGTCCCAGGCTGTTCCTGCAGGGCAACAGCCCCAGCCTGCTTCCGAGGATCAGGTCGTTCAGGCACCCTCGAGGGTTAGCGGAAAACTCCGCTTTAATCTTCATGCCGATCTTTTGCAGGTCATTAATATCATCGGTAATGAGTTGAAGCTGAACTACGTCGTAGATCCCAGAGTGAAGGGAAGTGTCACTATTAACACGGCAGGTGAATTCAAGCGTGCCGATCTGCTGCCTCTATTAGAAACGATCCTGCGAATCAACGGAGCGTCGTTGGTTAAGACAGGGAACCTCTATCAGATTGTTCCCGGGGCTTCCGCCAAAGGTCTGCCTGTCCCCATCCGCTCTCACGGCGAGGAAGGTGAGCTCGGTACTTCGAGTGGACTGGTGATGCAAATAGTCCCCATGCAGGTCGTTCTGGCTAAGGATATGGCCGAGATCCTCAAGTCTTACCTTTCTGAAGAAGGCAACATGGTGGCTCACGAAACGGGTAACATACTCATCATCATTGAGAACGCCAGCAATCTGAAAAGGCTCCTGGAGCTTGTCGCGATTTTCGACAGCGATGTGTTCCAAGGTCAACGTGTCCAACTCTATCCGATCAAAAACAACAGCTCTAAGAACGTCGTGACCGACCTGGAAAACGTCTTCATGGGCTATGCCCTCTCCAACAAGGGGTCAGCCATTAAGTTCATCTCAATGGACCGGATCAATGCCATCCTTGCTATCAGCTCGAATCCAAAGTCGTTCGCTCAGGTCCAGAACTGGATTGAGAAACTGGATAAGCCGGTTGAGAATGTTGGGATAAAAAACTACTTTTACAAAGTTCAAAATGGCGACGCCAAGAAGATTGCGACGGTGTTGCTGGAAATCTACGGTCACAAGCAGCAAGAGGAAGAGCAGAGTGGATCCGGTCCGCTTCCACCTCAGGGTCTTCCCTCCAATCCGGGGGAGCACCCGAAGATCCAGCCGGAGAAAGAGAAGAACGCGGCGGCACTGGTTCAGGGCGACCTCAGTATAGTTGCCGACGAAGTGAACAATGCCTTAATTATCAGGACTAGTCCTCAGGACTACGAGGTCATTAAGGAGACGATCCAGGAATTGGACATTGTGCCGCGTCAGGTCCTGATCGATGCCAAGATCTATGAAGTCACCCTGACCGGGGAACTATCGATGGGTGTTTCAGTCTTCCTGCAGAATCGAGCCAATCCAATTGTCACGGCTCCCCCGGGCACGGTGGGCTCCTTTTCAGCGAGTAAGGTCGGTAATTTGGGCGCAGGTCTGAACATCGCTACCTTCACTGTTATTGGTCAAACGCGGGAGCTGGTGGCTTTCCTTAATGCCCAAGAGAGTCGCGGGCGAACCCGAGTCTTGTCATCTCCCTCCGTGATTGCGTCAGACAATCAAGACGCTAGAATTCAAGTAGGTGCTGAGGTTCCTCTCCTGACTTCACAGGGAGTTGTTCCAGGAGCGCAATCCGGCGGCACCAGCGTGTTCTCGAATACAGTTCAGCAGCGTCCGACTGGAGTCATCCTCGATGTGATGCCTCGAATCAACGCTAGCGGCTGGGTGACAATGAAGATAAATCAGGAGGTCAGCGCTCCCATCGCACCCACGGCAGGATCAGCCATCCAGTCCCCAAGCATCAACATCCGTTCTGTCAAGACCCAGATTACTATCAAGGACGGAGAAACGATCGCGATCGGGGGAATCATCTCGGAGAACAAGCTCCTTTCCAAAAACCGTGTTCCTTTGCTCGGTGACATTCCCGGACTGGGATTGGTGTTCGGCAACACCTCCTACACGAATACCCGGACAGAGCTCATCGCGCTCATTACGCCTCATGTCATTCAGGACATCGAGCGGGCTGATGAGGCCACGGAGGAGCTCAAAACCAGCCTCAAAGCAATCAGAAGGGATCTGAAGAAACTTGATCGATCTTATGAGTGACGCCTATGCGGAACTCCTTAGCTAAGATACCTTCGCTATAGCCTGCAGCCATCGCCTTACAGTTTTCCCCAAAAAATTAAATGTGGATCTAAAGTTTTGTGATAGTCTTCCGAAACTGTAGGTCAAGTCCTGCAGTTTGGAAGTCTCCCAGCTGTTCTGTTAGTTACGAGCAAGGATCGGCTGCGATACGGCCGTGATTGCTAATTACGATTTGGTGACTTATTTCGGTGCTCTCCCTTCATTATTTGTATCTGTCGCTGGGGCAAAAGATTTTCCCACACGACTGAAAAAGTCTTCCCTGATTTGTTCTCTCAGTTTGTAACCCTTGATCCAAGATGGTCTTATCGATTAGGAAAAAGTAAAAAAAATGCAAAAAATTCTTGACATCCATTTTTCAGAGTGCTAACGTACCTGCGATTTCGCAATATTATTAATGACTTAGCAGGGACAAGGGGACTCGGTTTTGCAGGTTTAACAGAGCGGACGAGGAGGTGAGAGATTAGAGTCTTCAACATGTCCGGAGTCAGGGTGTGTGAAAACATCTAATCTATCACCTAAATCTCCGGTGGAAGCTCAAGTGCTAAGCAGGAGGTGAAACGAGAAGACAGATATTCATGAGGTCCTAAAAAACACCGGAAGCGATTTTAGTTAACTTCAGTATGTAGATCTCGGAGGCGTCTGGGATCAAATCAAGCCGTTGCGAGAGTTGAAACAGGAAGGTTTACTGAACAACATTCTAAGTGAGGAGAGAAAATGCGAGGAAAAATCAAAGTAGTGTCCTTTGTGCTTTGCGCTGTTTTCATGTTGGGCCTTGCCTCAACAGTCAACGCACAAATCAACTGGAACGTCAGTTCTAACCCGAACCAAGTAACGCAGTACGGTGTCACCGAACTGATGGGCCGGGTTAGGTTGCAGGCTGCCGCACCCGGTACAACGGTCGGCAGCACGATCACTATTACCTATCAGGGTGTGACGATCAAGAACACAGCGGCTACGGGTATTACTCTTGGTGGAACTGCTTCGGGTACCGTAGCCATATCCCAAGTAGTTCCATCGACTGGAACGGGTGGGCAGGTGATCCTGGCCGTTACAGGCGGCACTGGCCTGGTTGCTGACGAGCTCACTATTGACGGAGTTCGGGCGGATGTTTCGACCCTAGCTTTAGCGACCGACGTTCAGGCCTCTCTGTCGTCCACGTCATCTACGGCTAACACCTTTGTGAACGTCTCAGTGGTGCGGGTTGCAACCGTCAACAAGGCTCTTGACGTGGCTATGACTGCATCCAGCAGCGTTTTCTGTCTTAACCCGAACAATCCGACAATTACTCTTACGGAAGGCTTTTCAGGAGCATTTGTTCAGTATGTTACCTCCGCTGCCGGGAGCGTTCCTTCCTCTGCCAATCCGACTGCCGCGAGAGTGAAGTATGGCGCCAACAGAAATATCCGTGTGTCGATTGTTGTGAGCACTTTGCCGACGGATACAACCTTAACTTGGCCTGTGACTGTGCCGATTGACATCGACGGGGCAGGGCCAGGTACTGCTACAAGTAGCCTCGAGCTGGTCGCTCAAAGCGCAAGTGGCGATAATGCACTGTATGAATTTACGACTACTGATCAGGGCGTAAGCGACCAGTTTGCAGAAGTTTTCGCTGTAACGCCCACCTTGGTTTTTAATCCAGACACCTCTGAGCCAGGCTCCACTACAGCTCAGGCCCGTCTGGAACCGCAGGACACGCCGACCTCAACGGAAGTACCGAGGTTCAATCATCCTTACATTCCGCCTGCAACAACCTTCTTTACGGTCAACAAGTGTACAACCAATCTGTTGTTCACGTTCGTGACGAATGCGACAGGTGTAGGATTTGACTCGGGTATAGCTATCGCGAACACGTCTCAAGACCCATACGGAACGGCTCCGCAGCATGGGACAATCACAGCCTATTTCTATGGCACGAATGCTCCCGCTCCACTGACCAGTGCGGACGTTCCTGCGGGTTCGGTTTGGGCCAATTCACTTTCCACAATCGCTCCGGGCTTCCAGGGTTATATCATTGCTATTGCCCAGTTCCAGTATGCCCATGGATACGCCTTTATTACCGGTAAATACAACGCGGGATCGGTCTATGACGTGGCTGAAGGGTACGTTGCCGTCGTCATTCCAGATCCTACGTTCACTCCGCTCGCGGGCGTGGCCCATCGCTATGCTGGTCCTCCTCCGCAGAACAATATTGCTATACCACCATCTTCCGGTGAGCAACTCGGTCAGTAACGGAAGATTCTGGTAGCTGTTTGTGGGGCAGCCATAAGATTTGTGGCTGCCCTTTTTTTCTTTCGGCGTAGAATCCGGTGAGGGCACAGAAGATCATATCTCGTTATTTGCAGCCGAACAGTAGGTTTGATCTCGACCTAATTATCTGGTTCCTGATGATGGAGAAAGGTTTATGGTTAGAAAATTGAAACTTGCGGGTTTTCCTAGAACGTCCGTCACCGGCATCCTCTT
>Ga0075434_100000689_pt1 | contig 26347 bp, 25 predicted proteins | sample RhiMethybrSRZTD3_FD_75298 | JGI IMG/M metagenome (GOLD analysis project Ga0075434, IMG submission 75298) | Populus rhizosphere microbial communities from Tennessee, USA - Rhizosphere MetaG P. TD hybrid SRZTD3 | ecosystem: Host-associated > Plants > Roots > Rhizosphere > Soil | place: USA... | reverse complement strand
AAGTTGGAGGCCGGTATGAGCACACGGTCGTACCGGCCCCCGAGGGCGAGCGGGATCGAAACCATGGCGGGACCGTGGCCGACGTATCCCCAGTCGACGGACCGGTTCCAGGCCGTCCCGGGCTCGCGGAAGTTGGTCCGGACGTAGACGAGCGGGCGCCCCAGAGAGGAGGCGATCTCACCGACGACGGCGAGAGCCCGCGCGGTTCCCTCGACCGCTGCGAGCCGAAGATCGAAACCGCCCACGAACAGGAACTCGTCGATCCTCCCTCTCTCCTCGACGGCCCTCCCGTCGCCGTGGTCGAGGGCCGTGAAGAACGAGTCGACGCCTCCCGACAGGAAAGCGCACGTCCGGCGCGGCGCCGGCGCGGGCGGACGTTCCGCGACCGGTCCGCGCAGAGGCACGAGATTCGAGTCGCCGTACCAGACTTGCCAGATTCGCAGGACTTCGTAGGCGCCGTCGACGAGCGGCCGGTCGACGGGCTGCTCCCACTCCAGCGGTTCTCCGAGCGCCGCCGCCAGCGGCAGAAGCGCAGCGAGCCAGGGATTCGCGTTGCGCGACGCCTCCTCGGCGAGGCCGGCCGGGAGCTCGAACCAGTACTCCTCCGAAGGAGCCGAGATGGCCGCATACGAGACACGCGCCACGAGTCGGACTCGGGAGCCGTCTCCGGGGACGGACTCCAGCCGGCTGGCGGCGATGTGCATGGCCTCAGGATAGACCACGCGCGCGAAGTCATCCGCGAAGGACATGCCGTTGTGTCGCCGCTCACAAAGGCAGCCCCAAGAATAAAAGAATCCTCAAGGGGTCTTGCGATCTTCGTAGGGTGGGACTAGGTTCCGAAACGGGTCGATTCCCGGTTGGACTTTACGGTTGACCGAGGTCGCGTGCTCCGATCCTCTTCACAACCACGGTCTCGCCCGCCACCCTGCTCCCCGTCTGTTCGATCGTCGTTTCGTTCTTCTTTTCTTTTTCCTCACGGAGGTTTCCATGCACCCCGGATTCCTTTCTGGTCACCGGTCCAGGATCGTTCCCTGTCTCCTGTTGTTCGTTTTCGCGGCATTCGCGTGCGCGACACGCGCTCCAGTTTCACAGGCGAAGGACAAAGCCCGCGTCTCGTCCGGCGAAGGTGCCGCGATGGCGACGCGCCCGAGAGCCGAATCCAGTGCCGAGGTCGCACCAAGAGCCGTGGTGCGGCCGGAAGCCACGACGTCGCCGGCCGCCGAAGAGTCAACGGGTCCCCTCGTCGGCTACGCCGTGGCCTTCGGCCGATCGCCCGCGGCCCGCACCCTGCCGCCCGCCGCTGCCGGCGGAGAAGCGGAAGAGATCAACGAGCTCAACGACGAGATCGATCGTCCGATCGTAGTCGGCCCGGGTTTCCGCGTCGAAGACCCGACGCTGAACGCTCGCCGACTCTCGACGAAGGCGCTCGAGGTCTTGCCCTCCACGACCTCCTTCGAAGGCCTCGCGGACACCGACAACGGCGCCGGACTCGTCAATCCCTCCGATTCCAACGGCATGGCCGGCCCGAACCACTACGTCGAGGTCGTCAACACCCGGGTCCGGGTTTACGACAAGAACGGCAATCCGCTGACGCCTCCGTTCCGGCAGAGCAGCCTGTTCGCTTCGCTCGGCGGAATTTGCGCCGCGGGCGACGCCGGCGACCCGATCGTTCTTTACGACAAGCTGGCGGACCGCTGGCAGCTGAGCCAGTTCGCATTCACGGCCTTGAACGCCCCTCCGTACCACCAGTGCATCGCCGAATCCATCAACGGTGACCCGACCGGTTCGTACTACCTCTACGACTTCGTTCTGCCGACCAACAACTTCCCGGACTACCCGAAGCTGTCGACCTGGCCGGACGCCTACTACATGTCGACTCGCCAGTTCCTGAACGGCGGACCGTTCAACGGCGAGGGTGCTTTCGCGTTCGACCGCGCGAAGATGCTGGTCGGCGATCCGACGGCCACGTTGATCTACTTCAACGAGAGCAACGGCGGCAACGGTCTGAGCTTGTCCTCGTCGGGCATGCTTCCCCTGGATTTTGACGGTCTTCTGATGCCCGCCCCCGGGACTCCGAACATCTTCGCGATCTACACCACGCCGATCTTCGGCGATCCAGGATTCGCCCTGAGGATCTTCGACTTCCACGTGGATTTCGGGAACCCGGGCCTCTCGACCTTCACCGAGCGTTCCGAGAGCCCGCTCGCGGTCGCGGCCTTCAACCCGGTGAACCCGGGCGGACGGGCCGACATCGAGCAGCCTCCGCCGGCCTTGGCCGCCGACAACCTCGACTCGATCGGTGACCGTTTGATGTACCGACTCCAGTACCGGAAGCACGACGGCGTGGAATCGATCGTGGCCGTGCACACCGTGAATGCTCTTCCGTTCGCCGGCGCCGTGACGCCCGCCGGCCACCAGGCCGCCCCGCGCTACTACGAGCTGCGACGATCGAGTCCCGGAGCCCCGTTCGCGGTCTACGACCAGGCCACTTTCGAGCCGGATCCTCTCGACGGGGTCAACGGCCTGAATCGATGGATGGGGAGCGTGGCGACCGACAACGTCGGCAACCTCGTAATCGGCTACAGCACCTCCAGCACGACGGTCTTCCCGTCGGTTGTCTTCGGCGCCCGGGCTTTCAACCAGATCGGCGGTCTCTCCGAGGGCGAGGCCACGATCTTCCCAGGCCAGGGGAGCCAGCAGGCCAGCGGCAATCGCTGGGGCGACTACTCATCTCTCTCGGTCGACCCCGTCGATGAGTGCACCTTCTATTACGTCAACGAGTACTACCCGACCGGCCTGACGCCGTTCAACTGGCATACACGCGTCGGCAAGTTCAAGCTCGACAGCTGCACACCTCCGACGAAAGGCCAGATCACGGGGAAAGTCACCGACTGCGTGACCGGACTTCCGATCGTCGGAGCGGTGGTCACGTCATCGGACGGCCGTTCCGGTGCGACGGGTACCGACGGGCGCTACACGATCAATGCACCTCCGGGCAGCTACACCGTAGCGGCGTCGGACCCCTTCCGGAACTGCAATCCGGCCGCGCCGAAGAACGTCAACGTCGCCGACGGAGGCACTGCTACGGCGGACTTCTGCCTGACGGGCGACGCGAAGCTCAATCTCGGCCCCGTCACGATCGACGACTCGCTCGGGAACAACAACGGCATCGTCAACCGCGACGAGTGCATCAAGCTGACGATCGGTATCTCCAACGACGGCTGCATCGCCGACTCTCACATCTCGGCGGTCCTGTCGACCACCACTCCGGGTGTGACGGTCAACCAGGCCCTGTCGGCCTATCCGAACATGGCCGTCAACACCAACGGAACCAACGTCACGCCGTATGCGTTCACCACGCAGTCGAGCTTCGGCTGCGGGACGCCCATCGACTTCACGCTCCATGTCACCTCGGATCACCAGCCCGCGCACGACCTCCACTTCACGCTTCCGACGTGCGCCGGAGCACCGATCCCCTTCAACGGTAGCCTCGCGACCGGGGATGCGCAGCAGACCGCGCGGATGGGCCGCGACGGGAACCCCAGCGGATGTGCAGTTCCGAAGGGATGCCCCGGACCACTCGGCACGGGCCCGCGTCTCTACGACACTTTCACGTTCGCCAACAACGGCGGCTCGACGGCCTGCCTCAAGGTGGATCTCACGGCGGGCTGCAGCCCGGCGACCAATCCGATCATGGCGGCCGGCTATCTCGATTCGTTCGACCCGAACAACCTGTGCACGAACTACCTCGGGGATCCGGGCGGCAGCCCCAACCCGAGCAATTCGTTCTCGGTGAACGTGCCCGCGGGGCACAACCTCATCCTGAACGTCCACGAGATCAATCCCGGCCTCGCGGGGTGCTCGAGCTACAGCGGCCAGGTCTCCGGCTTCTTCGACGACACGCCCGCCAACGGCGCGTGCCCGGCGTGCAAGCTCAACACGACCACGAGCATCTCCTCGCTCTTGCCGCCGAGTCACAACCTGATCAATGTGGGGCTCGCGGCCTCTCCAACCGGGATCTGCCCGGCGAGCCGCCAGGTCTCCGTCTACTCCGACGAGGACGACGTGGATCCGCAGACGATCGGCGACATGTCTCCCGACGCCAAGAACATCGCGCTCTCGACACTTCGGCTGAGGGCCGAGCGCCGCGACACGGGTGCCAATCAGGATGGACGGGTCTACCTCATCGTCACCAAGACCAGCGACGGCACCGGCAACGGTGCGTTCTCCTGCAACACGGTCACCGTGCCGAGAAGCAACAGCACACCGGACAAGAACTCCGTCGCAGCCCAGGCGGCGGCGGCGCTGAGCTTCTGCAATAACAACGGAGGGTCGGCACCTCCTGGCTACTTCGTCGTGGGCGACGGGCCGGTCATCGGGCCCAAGCAGTAACCCGTCGGCGTTTCTTGATCCGCCCGGCGTTCTTCGAAACGCCGGGCTTTTTTTGTCGTCCTCAGCCGCACTCTCGGACGCGCGGCATGCGGCCCTTGGTGAGCGTGAAAGGCCCCAGCACGTCGCGCGAGAGAGTCAAACGGATGGACAGAGTCAGCGTATTTCCGTCGAGCTGTCCCAGATAGCGCGCCCCCACTCCCTGCGTCTGCTCCGGCCGCGTGGGACCCGGCCCTTCCTTGACGTATCGACCCGTCACCTCGAAACGCCCGTTTTCGTCCAGGGTGATCGGTCCCTCGATCGTGCCCTTTGCGCAGTCGAAGAAGAGCTGCGCTCCGTCGTCGGTGATCTGCAGGCCGGCGCCTTCCCCTCCCCAGTTGCCCTTGAGAGCAGCGCGTTTGGTCGGTTCCGGCGCCATCGCCATCCCGATCAAGGCGAGTCCCGCCGCCAGGAGGCATTCCGGAAACGCCCTCATCGCACCGAGTCTACGCCTCAGAACGACTACCATGTCCCGCATGGCCGAGCCCTGGTCGCCCGCCGAACGCCGGATCCTCGAATCGCTGGACGCGGCCGTGTCCCGACCCGAAGTCGCCGCTCGCCTCGATGCGATCGGCGAGCGCGTCCTCGCCACCCTCGCCCGCGGACCGCGGGAGATCGAGGCCTGGGAGACGGTGCCGCTCTCTCTTTACGGGTCCGCGCTCGAGCCGGAGGTCCGCTCGAGCTGGGTTTTCGTTCTCCGCAAGGGCGTGACCACCGGCGCCGAGCGCCATCCCAACAGCCGGCAGCGCATGGTGTCATGGAGCGGCGACGGAGACTTCCAGGTCCACGACGGCCAACACTGGAAGTCCCACTTTCTCGTCAGCGACCGCCGGGCCCCGCTTGAGGAGCGCTGGATCTCGATCCCGCCCGAGACCTGGCACCAGGGGGTCGTCGGCGGCCGCGACTGGTTGGTCGTGTCGTTTCAGACCGTTGCGGCGGAGGATCTGATCGAGGAGCGGCCCGATCCCACGGACCCCGATCCCTTCCACCCCCGCCGTACCCGGCGGCGGAAGTACTCCGAGGTCGTCCAGCCCTGACCCTCGAGGGGATTGATTCTCGCGGTCCAGTAGGGAAATCATCCGTCCACGGCTGACGCAAGGAGGTCAACATGTTGAGAATCGGGGACACGGCACCGGATTTCGAAGCGGAGACCACGACCGGTCCGATCCGCTTTCACGACTGGCTCGGCAATTCGTGGGGGATCGTTTTCTCCCACCCCAAGGACTTCACGCCCGTCTGCACGACCGAGCTCGGCTACATGGCCAAGCTCAAACCCGAGTTCGAGAAGCGCAACGTCAAGATCATCGGGTTGAGCGTCGACCCGGTGGACGCCCACAGCAAGTGGTCGGACGACATCAAAGAGACTCAGGGCTACGCGCCGAACTATCCGATGATCGGCGATCCGCAGCTGAAGGTCGCCAAGGCCTGGGGGATGCTGCCGGCGGATCTGACGGGGAGCTGCGAGGGTCGCACCGCCGCCGACAATCAGACGGTCCGCAACGTCTTCGTGGTCGGCCCGGACAAGAAGATCAAGCTGATCCTGGTCTACCCGATGACGACCGGCCGCAACTTCGACGAGGTGCTCCGCGTGATCGACTCGCTGCAGCTGACCGCGAAACACAAAGTCGCAACACCAGTCAACTGGAAGAGCGGCGATGACGTCATCATCGCGGGCTCCGTTTCCGACGAGGACGCGAAGAAGCAGTACCCGGCCGGCTGGAAGGCGCCCAAGCCGTACATCCGGATCGTTCCGCAGCCCCAGTAGAGTCGCCTCCACTTGCTCGGGGCCTGGTTGTCGTCGTCCTTCGGACGACGACTCCTACTGCCGGTGGCTTGCCTTTGGTGGACGGATCGCACCGGCCGGGCGCTCGCCGAAAAGAGGCTCGACGCCCGGCCTGGCCCCTTCGCCGCGCTGCGGCTCCCGCGGCGCGAGGCTCCTCCGCTGCCCTCGCGGAGACTCCTCGCGCCGCGAGCAATGGTTGAACGGTGGGCTGCGATCCTCACCTTCGCGGCTCGCCCAGCATCGTCTTCATGTCGACGGGGAGCATCGGTTCGCTTCCAGAGAACCGAACGGATCGTCCCGACAGGACGCAGCCGCGCGGAATGTGGGGTCGGGCGCTTCGCCTTCGACGTCATCGGGCCTCCCTGTCCGCGAGAATATCGGCGATGACGAGTCCGCAGAACGCAGGTCTTCGCCGCAAGCTCGTGGTCCAGGTCGCCGCCATGGCTCTGGTCTTCGGTGCGATCCTGTTCCTTCCCGCCGGAACCCTGCGATGGCCGGGCGCGTGGGCGTTCCTCGTCCTGATGTTCGGATTCACGATCGCCCTGAGCGTTTGGCTGCTCCGGCACGATCCGGAGCTTCTTGCCGAGAGGATGACGGGCATCGGACGGGCCGACCAGGAGAGGTGGGACAAGGTTCTTCTTTCGATCACGGCCGTCGTCTTCTTCGCGTGGCTGGTCGGGATGGGGCTGGACGCGCGCTTCGGGTGGTCGGCCGTGCCGACTTGGCTGCATCTCGTCGGGGCGCTCCTGCTGCTGGCCTCGTTCTGGATCTTCTTTCTCACGTTTCGTGAGAACGCGTTCCTGTCGCCGGCCGTCCGGATCCAGACCGAGAGGGCACACCGGGTCGTCCGCAGCGGCCCGTATGGCCACGTGCGCCATCCCATGTACGCCGGCTTCATCCTCTTCGCGGCGGGCACGGCACTGCTGCTGGGCTCCTGGTACGGGGCCCTCGGCGCGCTCGTCCTCATCGCCATCATCGCGCGCCGCGCCGTCCTGGAGGAACGCGTCCTGCGGGAGAGGCTCGAAGGCTACGGCGCCTATATGAAGGAGGTGCGATACCGGTTCGTTCCGGGCGTCTGGTGAAGGATCCCTGCCACCGGACGTCCAGCGCGAAGGATAGGATTTCGCACCAGGATGAACGATCCCACCGAGGAACGGCGCTTCGCCCGCTGGAAATGCGTCGAGTGCGAGTCGGTCCGCTTCGCGCCGATTCCCAATGACGGCCGGCTGAAGTGCCCGATCTGCTATGCGGTCCAGCCGTTCGATCCCAAGCGCCACGCCCGCCGCGATCCGGTCAACAGAGGAAAACGCCCCGAGGAGATCCCGCTCGACGAAGCGTGAGTCCCCCGGCATTTCGCATCACATTTCACCGCCCGGATCGTCCCGATGCGCGATTGCTACATTGACGAGAACTGTATCCACGCCCCTCGAGCCCCCTCGGACAAACGAACATCCGCCGACGGACACGCGATCGGAGGGATCGATGCCCCATCAACACGACACCGGCTACACGGGGACGTTCGGCACGCTCTGCGACGACTACCCTGACTCCTCGATCTACCCGACCAAGGACTTTCGCACGGAATGGGGCCCCGTCTTTCACCGCGGCCGGCTCGACGGCAGCGCGCGCATCCTGGTGATCGGACAGGACCCCGCGCAGCACGAGATCGTGGTTCGCCGCATCCTCGTCGGCGAGGCCGGGCACCGCATCCAGGGCTTCCTCGCAAAGCTCGGCATCGATCGGAGCTACGTCATGGTCAACACTTTCCTGTACAGCGTGTACGGGCAGGGCGGGGGCACGAAGCACCAGAACGATCCCGCCATCCTCCAGTACCGCAACCGCTGGCTCGACGCGCTGATCCCGGGGACCAAGGTCGAAGCGGTGGTTGCCCTCGGCACGCTGGCCGACGGCGCGTGGCAGGCCTGGAAAGCGACGCCGATCGGCGCCGCGTCGACGGCCGGCTTCGCGAAGATCACGCACCCCACGCAGCCCGAGAGCTCCGCCAAAGGGGACAAAACGAAATATGCCGCGGCCATCAAGGCCATGCTCGCCAACTGGAACACGGGGCTGCAGACCCTGAAACCGTTCGTGAAGCATCCCGACACGCCGCGCGCCGTCGTGCCCTACGGCACGACGATCCAGCCGGGCGACCTCGCGGACATCCCGGAATCCGACCTGCCCGCCGGCTCGCCGCCCTGGATGTGCGGCGCGGCCAACTTCGCCAAACGGACGGGAGACACCGCCGAGGCCAAGCGGATCACGATCACGGTGACGGTGCCGAAGGAATTCCGGCCGTGAGACTCGCTTAGAGAAGCTGCCATGCCGCCCGTCCTGCCGGTCGACCTCCTCGAAGGCCCGATGCTGGTGCTCGAGGGCCGCGTCGTCACGATGGACGACGAGTTCACGGTCCTACCCAGAGGCCGCGTCTACGTCGACAAGGGAGCGATCCGCGCGGTTCAGGATGCCGCGGCTCCGGCGCCCGCAGGATTCGAAGCCGCGAAAGTCGTCGCGACCGATGGGACTCTTTTCCCCGGCTTGATCGAGCTGCACAACCACCTCAGCTACAACGTGCTCCGCCTCTGGACCGTACCGAGGAAGTTCACCAATCGCGACCAGTGGGGTCGCATCCCGGACTACGGGAAGCTGGTCACGGGCCCGATGAAGGTGCTCGGGCAGACGGCGGACCTTCTTCCCGCCGTGATCCGGTACGTCGAGTGCAAGTGCCTGCTCGGCGGCGTGACGACGAGCCAGGGCATCGAGCTCTTCAGCAATCACGGAGGCCGCCGCTATTACCGCGGCATCGTGCGCAACGTCGAGCAGACCGACGATCCCGAGCTGCCCGAAGCCGCCGCGAAGATCGCGGACATCGAAGCGACCGATGCCCGGCGTTTCCTGGCGCGCCTGATGCGCCAGAGCTGCTTTCTCCTGCACCTGAGCGAGGGAACCGACGACGCCGCTCGGGAGCACTTTCAGGCGCTCAAGATCGAAGGCACCGAATGGGCCATCACGCCGGCGTTGTCCGGTATTCACTGCGCCGCCCTGAAACCCGCCGACTTCGAGGTCCTCGGCGCCCGCAAGGGCGCCATGGTCTGGTCGCCGCTGAGCAACCTGCTGCTCTACGGTGCCACGGCCGACGTCCGGTCGGCGCGCTCCCACGGTGTGCGCATCGCTCTGGGTTCGGACTGGTCGCCCACGGGAAGCAAGAATCTCCTCGGAGAGCTCAAGGTCGCGTGGCTCGCGAGCGTCGACGCTGGAAACGTCTTCACCAAGCGGGACATCGCGGCCATGGCGACTCGCGAGGCGGCGCGCGTCGTGGGATGGCAGAAGCTGCTCGGTTCCCTCGAGGCCGGGAAACGGGCCGACATCCTGGTCATCGAGGGAGAGACGGGAGATCCGTACGAAACGCTCCTGAAGGCCAGCGAGACGTCGATCCGCCTGGTGGTCATCAACGGGATGCCGCGGTTCGGCCTCGGCAGCCTTATGAAGAGCCTCGGCGTGACCGGTGAGTCGGTTCGCGTCGGCGGACGCGGACGGACGTTGAACCTGAAGCAAGCCAACACTGACCCGGTCGTCGGAGCCATATCGCTCTCGAAGGCGCGCAAGACTCTGACGGACGCGCTGCATGACCTTCCCAAGCTCGCGAGGGACCTCGAGCGCGGCCGCGCGGGACCGATGCGGGCCGCAGTTCGCGGCGGACCTCCCACCTGGTTTCTCGCTCTCGACGAGCTGGCGGATACCGGGATCGACCTCCGCCCCAGGCTGCCTCTGCCCGGGCGCCGCCGGCCGACCGGACCGTCGCTGGAACCGACGCGGGCGGCCGTGCCGTTCTCGCGGATCGCCGAGCCTCTGACGCTGGATCCTTTGACCGTCGTCGACGACGACGATTTTCTGAACCGGATCGAGGCGCAGACCGTGCTCCCGGAGTTCGTGCGCTCGGGTCTGCGCGCTCTCTACTCGTAGAGGTGGCGATGACGGATCCGTGGCTCGGCGCCGGAAACGACCTCGGGAAATATGCCCTGGTTCTCCTGGTCTATGCCTCGCTGTTCGTGATCATGCGGTACGCCCACGACCGTGTCGAATCGGACTTCCGGCGAACCTACTGGGTCCTGTTCTGGGGCTGGGGCATCGGCACGTTCCTCGCGAACTACGCGCTCTACCGGCTCGGGGCCATGAGCTTTCTGCCGTGGCTGAACAACTTCTTCCACACGTTCGTGTGGATCGGGCTGTGCCTGGGCTTTCTCTACGCGGGCGCCTGGCGCCGGCCGTGGCTCGAGCAGTTTCTGCTGTTCGCGATCTTCAGCTTCATCGTGAAAGTGGCCGAGCGCCTCATCCTCGGGACGTGGGAGCACGGCGCGTTCTTCTTCATCCCGGGGAATCTCGCCTACCTCATCGGCTGGAGCCTGATGGACGGGCTCTATCCGACCCTCAGCAAGGTCGGCCTGCGGATCCTGCGCCGCTTCATCCCGGGACTGGTCGTCCCGTAGGAGCCGGTGCTACGCCGGCGCCGGCGCCCGCGGAGAACGCGAACCGCGAGGACGCGGTGCGGCGCCGCGAGCCGGCTGGCGCTTCTCATCGGAATACTTCTTCAGGAGCCCTTCCCAGGCGATCTCCTTGGTGAGGTCGAGCGTGGCGTAGAGCGGCGAGATCTCCTTCCTCGGGAAATACACCGACACTCCGTAGGAGTGCTGCATCGAGGATCCCTTGTACCCCGAGTCCAGGACGTACCCGGGAGCGCGCACGGTGTCCATGACTTCCTCTGCGGCCTTCCGTACGGCGCCGGCGCCGACCTTCTGCTGGAGCAGATCGCAGAAGTTGTAGAGATCGATGTAGTCCTCGACTTCGTAGCTCTGGACCTGGTCCCGCGACTCGAAGATGGCGGCTCGAATCGCCGGGTCGGAGAAACCCGGCGTCAGCGCCCGCGCCAGCCGGTCCATCGCGCCCGCCAGGCGGTCGCACTTGCTCAGGTCGCACGCGGCCTGCGTCACGTTCGACTCGGCGTCGTAGGAAGTCAGGTACTTCTTGACGATCACGACCGCCAGCTCTGAGGCGGTCATCGACGGTTTCGCGGCCAGCTCTTTGAGGATCTTGTCGTAGGGCCAGCCGTCGCCCGGCTCGACCTCCTCCGAGCCGACGGTGACGCGCACGCTGTCGCGAATCTGGTACGCGACCTCCGCCATGCTCATCAGACACGCGTCCATACCGAGGATGTCGATGGGGCGGCCCAGCTCTTTTTGGACGGCCGTCAGAACCTTCTTCGTCTCGATGTTGTCGAGAAAGTCCTTCGATGTGTCGTCGAAGGCGATCGCCCGCGGCTGCGGCCCCGGCCGGATCGCGGCCTCGATCGTCGTCTTGAAGAGGGCGCGGCGCAGCGGCTTGTCGGCGACGGTACGGACCCGACGCATCGAGATCTCCCCTCCATTCGCGCCGGGCGCCACGAGCTGGTCCCGGCGCCGGATCCCCAGGCCCATCTCGCGGCGGGCGGTCCGATAGATGTCCGTGTCGTCCCAGCCCGCCCCGTGGTTCCAGATCACCACGAGGTACTTCTCCGCCGGATAGTTCTTGATACCCCAGTTGAGGAAGCTCTCGAGCACGGCTGGGTCGCCCGTGTCCGTCTCTCCGAGGTCTTGCATGGCGTCCTTGGCCAGCGAGGTGCCCTTGTGGAGGTGGTATCGCTTCGTGCCGATCCCGTGGCCCTGGCGGTCGAGCTGCGCCACGACGTCCACCCCGGGCGTCGAGCCCACCTTCTTCATCTCGGCCAGGTCCGCCAACGCCGCCGCGTCGAGATTGTTGTCACCCGCGAGATACACCATGACCGTCCACTGCTTGGCCGCGTCGCTCATTCCCGTGCTCCTTTTCGAATAGGGAAACGCTGCGACGGACGCCGGTCCCCGCGAACGCACAGCACCCCTTCTAACAATCGCGGTTTCCGCGCGCGGTGGTTGAAGATCCACCGCGGACTGTCAGATCGTCAGCGTCGGCGGTTCGAGCGTCGGCCGGACGGGGACTTTTTCTTTCCGGATGACTTCGCCCGCGGGCGGCGGCCCCGGGTTTTCGATGCTTTGGTCTTCAGTCGGGGCTTGGGGCTCGCCTTTCCGCGCTTTTTCGAGCGAGGCCGACCGGGTTTCGCCGGCGCCCGGCCCTTCTTCAAAGCCGGCGCGAGGGCCTCGTTCAAAGGCACGGGCTCCAGCACACGCTTCGCGGCCGCCGGCTGGGCTCCGGGCACACCCGCCGGCCGGAGCTGTGCCGACGCATCGCCGCCGAAGAGATCCTCCACGAGGTTGCGACGCACGCGCGATACCCGGAACAGCGGCGTCAGGTTCGCCTCGGCCAGGACCGAGGTGACTTCTCCCCTTTGCGTGACGACGCTGAGCGTGCCGCCCAGCGTCGCGAGCGGCGCCTGGCCGGCGGGAACTCCGTCGGCGGAAAGCTCGATCTTCGACGACCCGGAGCTGGAGACCAGCACGGTGACCTTGCTCGCCGTCATCAGCTCCGTCACGACGCACCAATCCTCGCTCCAGGCTCGCTTTCCGCTGTCGACCTTGCGGAAGAGGCGGAGGATGTCGTCGGCCAAGCGAACCTGATCCTCGATCTCGCGGACGGCGGGCGCGGCGGCCTGAAAGACGAACGCGCCCTCGGAGCTGAACTCCACGAGCGCCCCCGCCTTGGCGTTCGGGATCGACGTTCCGGGAAGCGTCTCTCCCTTGGCCTTGAGCTGGATGGAGACGCTCGAGCCGGAGGTGTGCGAGAGATCGCTTCCCGTCGGCCCCTGACGATCCGTGAACGAGATTCCCAGCAGCTCCAGCGTCGACACGCGTTCGAACTTGCCCTCCGTCATCCGCCCGACGTCGCCCAGCCGGCGCGCCTGATTCGGCGGCCACGCCGCATAGAAATCGAACTTTTGATGCAGGCCTCGAACGTACGTTGCAGCGGGACTGCCCATGTGGCCCTCGTTGATCTGCGCGCAGCTTATCCGCCGGCCGCGCGAAGCCGCAAGCTTCGATTCGTCCCGCGCGCGGTTTGCGATTTTCTCGCGCGGCCCATGTTTTTCGCTGCCCGAACGAGCGCCATCTTCGATTGAAGAAGGGGAAGTGTTTTCGCGGGAGGCATCATGAAAATCAAGCACGTGATCCTGCGGCGCGTCGAGGGCCCGGAAGCGGGCGAACGGTCGAGAACGAGAGGAGTGCCCGGGACGCTTTCCACCGAGGCCGACACGGCGCCGTCTCCGGTCTCCATAAAGGTCGAGAGTCTGACCGCCCGAGGCGTCGCCGAGGTCGCCCGCGAGAAGGACGTCGAAGCCGTGGCCCCGGTGGTTCCCCTCAAGCTGATCGCGCCCGTGAAAGTCGGCGCCACCGCGGACGTGGCCGCCAACGGCACTACCTGGGGAGTCAAGGCCGTGGGCGCCGACACGTCGCCCTTCACCGGCGACGGGGTGGTCGTCGCCGTTCTCGACACGGGAATCGACGCGACCCATCCGGCCTTTGCCGGTGTGAACCTGGTGAAGAAAAACTTCACGACCGAACAGGACACGGATCTGCACGGGCACGGGACGCACTGCGCGGGCACGATTTTCGGCCGCAAGGTCGGCGGCACGCGCATCGGCGTCGCGCCGGGCGTGAAGACCGCCGTGATCGGAAAGGTCATCGGGGACGGCGGCGGCGGCAGCGATACCCTGCTCGCGGCCATCGAATGGGCGCTGCAGAACGGCGCCAACGTCATCTCGATGTCCCTGGGCATCGATTTTCCCGGCCTCGTCGCCAAGCTGGAACAACAGGGAGTCCCTGCGGAGCTCGCGACCTCGATGGCGCTGGAAGGCTATCGAGACAACGTCGCTCTGTTCGGCAAGCTCGCCGCCCTCGTCCAGGCCCGGAGCGCCTTCGCGCAGCCGGCCCTGATCGTGGCCGCGGCCGGCAACGAGAGCCGCCGCGACGAAGATGCCAACTTCGTCATCGCCGTGAGCCCCCCGGCAGCGGCCGAAGGGATCGTGTCCGTCGCCGCGCTCGGCCAGGGCTCACAGGGCTTCACCATCGCGCCCTTCTCGAACACCAAGGCGCGGCTATCGGGGCCGGGCGTCGACGTCTCGTCGGCGAAGGCCGGAGGCGGCCTGACTTCGATGAGCGGCACGAGCATGGCGACGCCGCACGTGGCGGGTGTTGCGGCTCTGTGGGCGGAAAAGCTCCAAAAGTCCAATCAATTCCAGGCCCAGCGATTCGTCGACCGGCTGGTGGGCTCGGGAACGATGGACGGCCTGAAGGGAGGCTTCGATCCGACGGACGTCGGAGTCGGAATCGTTCGCGCGCCGCAGAACTGAGGGGCTCCGACGCGGACGACAGGCCGGCGCGGTGTTGTGTCTCCGCGCCGGCAGGAATACATACCCGGCCCGTGAGGCGCCGGCTCGCCGGTGATCGCCTCCACGGGCCGATGAACTCAACGCGCTCGGACCGGGAAGGTCACCGAAGGTCACCGGTCATCCGCGTCGCGCCCCTCGGACGCGGGTGCGGAAGGGCTCACGGGAACCAGGAAACCGGTCAGGATCCAACCGCGCTGGCTGGGAGCGAACCGGGGCGCCAGCAATCCATCGTTGATCTCGCGAGTGATCGCAACGCGGTTGTAAGCCGTCGCCGGGAGGAACAGTCGGCTGTTGTCCGGAAACCCGTCTGAACCCGCGTCGATATCGCCCTCGGCAGCGGAGATGATGCCGTCTCCGTTCTGATCCACCCTGGCAACCTCGGCCGCGTAGGCCTTGTAGAGGCGCTCCGTCAGATTGTGGCTGTCTTGCTCGAAGGAGGCGGGCCGGGCGTAAACGTCCAGGAGAATCTCGTTCGCCAGACCACTCGGGATGAAGCGCTGGCGAAACTCTCTTTGCGAGTCAATCTCGGCATCGAACAGGTCCGGGTCGCGCGGGCGGTTCGGATCGTCCCCGTCGACCGACGGCTTGTTCTGCTTCCCCCGAGGCCCCGATCCCGGAACGACGGAGGGACAGGTACCGACCTCGCCATCCTGAAACGCGTCGGCGGGCTGACCGAAGTTGTCCGGAAACCCGCCGGTCACGGGGAGCTCGTACAACGGGTGCACCCAGTTGGTCGTGTAGTTGAACTCCCAATAGGAGTGCACATCGGCCTGCTGCATCGCGTTGTAAGCCCCCAGGCTCAACTGGATCGGAACGACGTTGGTCTGGACGTCGGGAAAATGGTCGCTTTCCCGCGGGAAATGCACCGCGTTCCCGTCCATGGTGAAGATCGCACTCGGAACGTTGTGTCCTGTTCCCATCGCCTTGAGCTTCGCGGCGTCCGCCGCGGTGATCGTGCCGAACTTCGCATGACCGTCGGGACGAGGAGCGGCGACCGGCGGAACGACGAGGTCATGAATCATCCACCCCTCGTACCAGCCACTCTCGTTGTTGATCACGAAGAGATAGGAGATGTCGGTGAACATGTCGATGAACGCCCGCGGGTTGTGGGGGTCGGTTGGCAATCCGGGTTTTGGCTCGAGCACGACACGGATGGAACCGATCGTGGGCAGATCACAGTTGGCGCCTGTCACGGTCAGCATGGCCGTGTCGTTGACTCCCGGAATTCGGGTCGTGAAGACGTTCGGCTCGAACCCGTGGGTGTCCAACAGGTAGTACTGGAAGAGCTGACTCGGCTTGTCGGCCTCGGCATAGGCCTGGATCGGCAGATACGTGTGCGGCCGGTTCCCCATCCGGGCGAGCTGAGTCTGCAGGGGCGTGGGGAGAGACTTCACATCGCCCCGGCTGAGAACCGTCGCCTCGTCGTGGGCCGCCAGCGGGTTCGCATGGCACGGCGCCGGCGGCTGTTCGGCAAGTGCGGCGCCCCCCGTGAGAGCCGCGAGAATGAAAGCCGCGAGCAGTTTGGAACGGGTAATCATGGGATCCTCCATGGGAAGGTGGGACACAATTGACCCCCTCGGAGAATCTCAGCTCCGTTCGACCGCACCACAACTTTTAGAGGGCGCTCAGAGTGAATTCATCTGGCAGTTAGTTTCAGCGACTCTCCGAGTGCGCGCGCAGAGCCGTGACATCCGTCCAGGCGGCCGAACCGCCTCTCTTATTCGTACCGCAGCGCGAGCGTCGGCGCGATGCGCGACGCCTTCCGCGCCGGCACGTAGGCCGCGAACATGGTCACCAGGATCATCGCCGGCACGACCATGAGATAGACCACCAGGTCGATTCCGCCGGCGTCGAACAGCATCGAGTTCATGAGCCTCTCCACGCCGAAGCCCATCGCCAGTCCGAGTGCGGTCCCGATCGCGACGAGTGCGAGGCCTTTGCCCATCATCAGCCGGAGCACGTCTCCGGACTGCGCGCCGATGGCCATCCGGATTCCGATCTCTCGCGTCCGGCGGCTCACGTTGTAAGCCACGAGGCCGTAGAGCCCGGCAATCGCGAGCACGAGTGCCACCGCTCCGAGAATGCCGACCAGCTTGATCGCGACGCCCGGACCGTAGACGGTCGAGTACCGGAACAACTCGGCATAGCTCATCGTCTGCACCATCGGCATGTTCGCGTCGAGCGCACGGACGATGTCCTTCACGGGCGGAACCAGTTTCAGCGGGTCGCCGGTCCCTCGCACCAGCAGAACCAGTCGCGGCACCGGATGCTGCCCGAAGGGCAGGTACACGAAGTCGGTCATCCAACCTCCGGGGCCGTCGCTGTTCTTGATCATCTCGGCGACGCCCACGATCTCCACCGGCGGTCCGTTGGCGCCGTCGAGACGAATGCGCCGGCCCACGGCGTCGCCGTTGGGCCAGTAGTGCCGGGCGAAGTGCTCGTTGACCACGGCGACGCGGGGGGAATCCGCCGTGTCGGAGGCCCGGAAGCCGCGTCCGCGCAGAAGTCCGACCCCCATCGTTTCGAAGTAGCCCTCGTCGACGGTGTCCATCAGGGACGAAAAGCTCTCGCGATCCTGGGGCATCTGGAAACCCTCGGGCACGAAGGCCAGGCGATCGAAGCCGTCGAGGCCGAGCGGCGGGTTCTGCGTGAGGGCCGCGCTCCGGACCCCGTACTCCTCCCGCACGCGCTCGGTCAGGCGCTGGTAGAACTGTTTGGTCTGCGTCGCGTCGTACTGGACGAGGCGCGGATCGAACTTCACCATCAAGAGCTGGTCCCCGGTCCGTTCTGCGAAGGCAACGCCCTCGCGCATGTCGTTCTGGAAGCCGCGGTACATCAGGAACGACGCGGCGAGAAGCATCAGGGACATGGCGATCTGCGCCACCACCAGAGCATTCCGGCCCCAGAGACGCTTGCGGCCGGGCTGGTCTACGTCCGCCGACTTCAGGCCGTTCACGAGGTCGACGCGGGTGCTCTGGAGGGCCGGCGCCAATCCGCAAAAGAGCGCGCTCAGGACGGAAAAGAAGAGACTGGCCAGGAGCACGCGCGTGTCCATCCGGAACGGGATCTTCACCGGCAGCTCTGCCGGAATCGTGAACGTATCCATTGCCGCGATCCCGACGTAGCCGATGGCGATTCCTCCCAAGCCTCCCAGAAGCGCGAGAACGAGGCTCTCCGTCAGGAGCAGACGGACCAGCCGGAATCGCCCCGCGCCGATCGCCAGCCGCACAGCGACCTCCCGCGTGCGCGTGCGGGCGCGGGCGAGCAGCAGGCCCGCCGCGTTCGTGCAGGCCACCAGCAGGACCGCGAGGGCCAGGATCGTGAAGATGACGCCGAATTTCCAGTTGGCGTCGCTGTCCTGCGTCCGCATCTCGAAGCGTGTGCGGACCGCGGCGCCCCGGCCGCGGTTGGTCCGGGGGTACTCGCGCTCGAAGCTCTTCGCGAGGCCGGCGAGCTCGTTTTGCGCCTCTCTCCGAGTCGTGCCGGGTTTGAGCCGCGCCCGGACCATGAGCCTTCGGTCGTCCCGGTCCACGAAGAAATCCTTCCGCGGATCCGTCGAGACCACGCGCGCCATCGCCAGCGGGATGTAGAAGTCGGGACGGTCGAAGATGTAGAGGCCCGTGAACTTCTCGGGCAGGACGCCGATCACCGTGAAGTCCTTGCCGTTGAGCCGGATCGTCTTTCCCACGACGGAGGGATCGCCGCCGAACTCGCTCTGCCAGAAGCTCGCCGAGAGCACGGTCACCGCGTCGCGCCCGGGCACCGTGTCTTCGTCGTCGCGGAAACCGCGTCCGATCCGTGGCTCGACGCCGAGAGCCCGGAAATAGTTGCCGGACACGAGGATACCTCCCCTCGCGCGCGGCGTCTCGCCGGGTTGGGCGCTGAAGCCCACGGTCATCACCGGCACGTTGGCGATCACGCCGTCATAGCTCTTCGTGTGTTCGCGGATGTCGAGGTACTCCCCGTAGGAAAAGGGGCCGTACGCGTCGTCGCGGGACGTGCTCACCAGCGTCACCACATTGCCGGGATTCGGCACCGGATACGGCCGGAACACGAGTGCGTCGAGCATGCTGAAAGGCGTCGCGGTCATCCCGATCCCCAGCGCGATCGTGATCACCACGAACGCCGCGAGCCCGGGGGTGCGGCGCAGGCTCCGCACCGCGTAGCGCACGTCCGCGACGAAGTCCGTCAACCAGCGGACGTGCAAAGTGTCGCGCGCTTCCTCTTTCTTCTGCTCGAGCCCGCCCATGGCGCGCAACGCCCGCAGGCGCGCCTCCTCGGGAGAAAGGCCCTCCGCGATGCCCTCCTCGATCTTGTGCTCGAGGTGGAACTGGAGCTCCTCGTCGAGCTCCTGCTCGACCCGGCCGCGCCGGAAGATGGACTTCACCCTCAAGGGGACCGTGAACCACCAGTGTTCGAGTCTCATGGTCGTCTACGCCTCGGACAGCTGTACGACATGCGAAATGGCTGCCGAGAGCCGCTGCCAGTTGGCGGTTTCCGCTTCGAGCTGCTTTCGCCCCAGCCTCGTGAGCGAATAGAACTTCGCCTTGCGGTTGTTTTCGGTCGTCTTCCACTCGGACCGGATCCAGCCTTCCTGCTCCAGCTTGTGGAGAGCTGGATACAGGGAACCTTCGCTGACCTGGAGCACGTCTCCGGAGAGGGACCGCATTCTCAGACTGATGGCCCAGCCGTGAAGCGGCTGCAGGGCCAGAAGCTTCAGCAATAGAAGATCGAGGGTGCCCTGGACGAGGTCGGCCGGTTTGCTCATCTCGGTTTCCGAGGGAAAGATACGGACGATCTGGCGGCAGGTTTCAGGCTCATCTCGGTTTCCGAGGGAAGTCTAGACCAGCTCCTCTCGGTAAGCAAGGGGAGGGCGCACGACCAAGGGGCGCGACGACGAGTAGGATTCCGGCATGATCGTCCGGGCCTCCCTGTCCGCCCTCCACGTCATCGCACTGGCGATCGGGTTCGCGGCCGTCTTCGCCCGCGGACGCCGTCTGCGGGATCTCCTCCGCTCACCCGAGGATGCCGGCGCCGCGCGCCGGCTTCTGCAGGCCGACAACGTCTGGGGCCTGGCCGCGCTTCTCTGGATCGCGACCGGTCTCTTCCGGGCCTTCGGCCGCCTGGAAAAAACGCCCGACTTCTATCTGCGGAACGGGTTTTTCTGGGTGAAGATGGCCCTCTTCGTGCTCGTTCTGGCGCTCGAGATCCATCCGATGCTCACGTTCATTCGATGGCGCATCGCCCGGTCTCGCGGAGGCAGCCCCGTGGCCGGTGCGAACCTCGGCCTCCTGATCCGGCTCAACGACCTCGAGGCCGCGATCGTCCTGCTGATCACCTTCACAGCGGCTCTGATGGCCAGAGGTGCGTGGCTGTTCTGAACGCGGAGAGTCACCTGGACCCCGCCTTGACCGCAAGCCGGTCGTCGACCGGAATGAGCACGACGGTGAAGGGAGTACCGGCGTCATCCGAGACGGTCGGGAGAGGCTTGGTGAACTCGTTGTCGCCCAGCATCGAGTTCTTGTAGTACGGCGAGAAGACCATCATGTGAGGGTGCCAGTGTCCGACACCCGGCCCGAGCTGTTGGTCCGCCGACCACATGTAGGCGAACGAAACCCCGTCTCTCCTCGGTAGCTCTCCCCTGGCATACGCGGCCTCGACTCCTGCCGCGATCTGGTCCGGCGTCTTGCCCTCCATCCCGAGCCGGGTTCGCAGCGTGTAATACGGAAGGACCGTTCGAGTGGCCTCGGGATCGAAGCAAATCGGAGCGCGAACAGTGGGGTCGTAGACGAGATCCCGGAAGGCCGCCGGTGTGTAGGTCGGCGCCGACCAACCGCGCATGACCAGGCACACGAAGCCGTTGTCGCCGTCACGGACGGCCTTGTAGCCCGACGCCGTCAAAACCTGGATCGTCGCGCGGCTCGAGACGTTGGCGGGAGCGGCGCTCTTCGCGAGCTCCACCTCGGCATCCGGGGGCATCAGGTAGTCCTTCAACGGAGGGTATTTCGGGGCCTGGGCCTTCGCGGTCGCAGACCCGGCCGCCGCGGCGAGGAGGGACACGAGGAATGCGAACCATTTCATTCGTTGGTCGACGATGGACATGGCGTTCGCCTCATAGATGTATATGCATCTATCTGGGCGGCAGGTTCGCCGAACGAGAGCGATTAAGCCAGGCCGCCGTACCCCGCGATCCAGGCTTTCCGGATCCGGCCGAGCAGAGCCGGGTACACGAGGAAGCGGCGGAACGGCTCGATCGCGAAGAGGTACGGGCGCGTCAGCCAGGAAACGGGCCGCACGTAAACGCCCCAGTAAAGACGATACCCGGTCCCCCGGGGGACCAGGGCCGTGCACAGCCAGCCGTGCACGGTGGCGTTTCGGATCTCGGCCAGCGCCTCGTCGGCAAACTGGTACAGGAGGAGAAACGCTCCGATGCGCGTGCCGGGGGCTACCTCGGAGTCGCGCCGATCCTTCTCCGACAGCCGCGACAGGAACGAGTCCTCGGGCTGCATCGGGTCCCGGTCCCAGCCGAACAGACGCCCGAGAAAGAAACGAAAACCGAGCAGCGCCCCCGCGATGCGGCTCGGCGGCGAGGCATTGTCCAGTGCGCGGAGGTCGGCCAGATGCCTTCCCGCACCACCGCCGGGAAGATCCACGGCCGTGACGTCGTGGATCGGGACGTCGCGCAGGAGCTCGTGCACTCGAAGCTCGAGGCTCAGGTATTCGTCGAGAGGCACTCGCTTGACGGATCCCGGCACGCTCTCATCATCTACCGATCTTGCGGTAGCCCGGATGGACTCCCGGTCGGAGCTTCTGGTGAGCGGCGATCTTCTCGAGCAACTCTCGAAGCTGCGTGCGCTCGCCTTCTGCGAGGCCGGCACAGATCTCGTCTTGGTGCTCCTGGGCGACGCGTGCGAGGGCCTCCAGCTTCGCTGTTCCGCCTTTGGTGAGACGCAAGGAGTGGGAACGCCGGTCCCTCGGGCTCGGGTGTCGCTCGACCAGTCCACGCCGGGCCAGGTCGTCGAGAAGGAGGACGAGCCGGCTCGGGAAGATTCCGAGCCGCTGTGCGAGCGCCCGCTGCGTCATTCCGGGCTCGCTCCCGAGGATGCGAAGTATGCCCGCATCTGCCGGAGTCAGTCCGAGAGGCGATACCCGTTCCGCGAACTTCGCGGCCGCATGCGCGCCGATCTGGGCGAGCAGGAACGCCGGACCGGATCTCAGGTTTCGGCGTTTCCCCTGCCGGTCCGCCATAGTCGTTATTGATATTAATAGTTAATTTGAGTAACGTCAACGGTCTTCACCGGCGAGAGTGCGGTCCGGCCCGGTGAAAAGGAGGCAAGAATGAACCCGATCCAGACACCCACCGCGACGTCCCGGCACGCCGGCCCCAACCCCGGAGTCGTCGCGATCGTCTTCACAATCCTGTTCCTGGCCGGCCTCGTCCCGGTCACGCTACTCATGGGCAACACGCACTTCCCGTCGCCTTTCCAGTCGCCGGCCGAGATCGTGGCTTACTTTCGAGAGCATGCGGCCAGGGTGGCGCTCTGCGCGTTCTTCCAGTTCGGCTCCGCGATCCCCCTCGGCATCTACGCGGCGACCATGACCAGCCGCCTCCGTTTTCTCGGCGTGCGCGCGGCCGGTGTCGATATCGCGCTCTTCGGCGGATTCGCAGCGTCTATCATCACGCTCGTGTCGGCGCTGGGACAATGGGTCCTGGCCAGGCCCGGCATTGCTGCGGACGGAAACCTCGCACAGGCTCTCTACTTTTGGATCTTCGCCACCGGAGGCCCCGGCTACACCGTGTCGCTCGGACTCCTTCTCGCCGGGATCTCGGTGCCCGCACTCCTTTTCCGTCTGGTTCCGAAATGGGTGGCCGTCTTCGGCCTCGCACTCGCCGTCGTCGGCGAGCTGAGCGCGTTGAGTCTCGTGATTCCAGGAGCACTGTTCCTGATCCCGTTGACCCGCTTTCCGGGTTTTGTCTGGCTCATCACCGCCGGGTTCAAGCTACCTTCCACCTCCTCCAGCGCGAGGCAATCCGCCCGCTGATGTCCTACTATTCCCGCTCGATGCCCGTGAAGCGCTGTGGGTGGGCGGGGACCGATCCCCTGATGGTTCGATACCACGACCGGGAATGGGGGGTGCCGGTTCATCGCGACCGCAAGCACTTCGAGTTCCTGATCCTGGAAGGCGCGCAGGCCGGGCTGAGCTGGTCGACCGTCCTGAAAAAGAGGGACGCTTATCGGCGCGCCTTCAGCGGATTCGATCCCGTACTCGTCGCGCGATATTCCCCCGGCCGGATTCGAAAGCTGATGCAGGATCCCGGGATCATCCGGAATCGGCTGAAGATCGAATCCGCAGTGCGAAATGCCCGCGCGTTTCTCGCCGTCCAGGAGGAGTTCGGGAGCTTCAACGCCTACTGCTGGCGATTCGTCGACGGGCAGCCCAGAGTCAATCGAAGGATGGCGATCCGAGACATTCCGGCCACGTCCCGTGAATCGGATCGATTCAGCAGCGACCTCAAGAACCGGGGATTTCGTTTCGTGGGCTCGACGATCATCTATGCCCACATGCAGGCGGTCGGGATGGTCAACGATCACCTCGTCGACTGCTTCCGATTCCGAGAAGTCCGACGACTCGGTTCTCCCGCCTGACCGCCTGGCTCTGACCCACGGACGGACTCGCTCAGCTCCGTGTGATGGGGCTCACTGGAAGACCGCCGCGCGACACATTCAAAGCCAATGATCCCCGACGATCTCCGTCTGCGCGTGATTGTAGGAGATCAGGCGCAGAGGGCTGGACATCGCAATGGGGGCGAGATCCTGGAGGAGAAGCATGAAAAAGCGGAAGAACTTCGACGGAAAGCAGCAGACCCTTCACGTCAAGGCGGGACAGAAGATCGAGTTTCCCGTCGCAAAGAAACATCGCCACGCGAGATTCCAGACATTGACGCCGGTGCGCTCGGCTAGCGACGTGCACGAATTCTTGTCACTGCGGGCGCGAGACGCGGCGTCACGGGAAAGGCCCGCTCCTAACTCCCGCGTGGTCGTTTCGAGCCTCCGCGAAGCGAAACTGCGAGTTCTTCGTCTCGTCACACGCGAGCTTCGGATCGACAAAGGGGCGGTACTCACTCTGAACAATCCCCTCAACCAGCTCGACTTCGACAACGTGACGATCAAGGGCGATCTCGTCGTTCGCGGCGACCTGATTCTCAATTGCAACACGCTGACGATCGAGTAGGAGGACCCAATGCCGATCAATCTGGATGGACCGAGCTGCGACAACACCCCTAAGCCCGCGGCTGTCCCGAACAACGGAAAACCCCCAACTCCAGCGAAGGCGCCGAATGGGGTCAACGGCGGACCCGGTCAGTGGTATGGCACGAGCGGCTTCCCTGGGATCGACGGCATCCGGTCGAACGTCCCCGCGCGAAACGGGGTTCGCGGCTGCCCTGGAGGAGACGCCGGGAGCATCGTCATCAACGCGAGCGTCGTCATGATCGATCCTTCGAATTTCGGATGGTTCTCGGCGAGGGGTGGAAACGGCGGGCCCGGTGGTGATGCATCGACACCCGGCGGCAACGGTGGCGCCGGCGGGGACGGCGGAGCGGGGTGGGCTCTGGGCCGGGGCGGCGACGGGGGAGACGGCGGAGCGGGTGGGATGGGCGCGCACGGCGGCGACGGCGGACCCGGAGGAAGGGGCGGAAGGATTGAAATCAACTATGCGGGTACTGTTCCGTACCTCCCCGCCAACGTGGCAGGAGGGCGAGGTGGCGTGCCCGGAACAGGCGGAGCGCCCGGCGGCGGCGGACCTGGCGGAAGGGGCGGTGACGGGCCCTTCGGGCAAAGCCCGGGCGGCAATCCGGGCTACTCCCCCTCCAGGCGCAATGATGGGTCCTTTGGCAGCACGGGTGCGAGCGGGCAGATATGGATCAACGGATACCAGAAGGTATGAGCGCACCCTGCCGCGCGGGTCGTGCCCGTCTCGACAGAGTCAGCTCCGCGTGAGGAGAAACGCGCCCGCCATGCCGCCGGCCGCGCAGATGCTGACGAGTCCTCGCCGCGCGTTTCTTCGGGCCATCTCGTAGGCGAGCGTCGTGAGGATGCGTCCGCCGGTCGCGGCCCACGGATGCCCGACGGCAACGGAGCTGCCGCTGACGTTCACGCGGGCCCAATCCACCGGATCCGTCGCCGGCGCCTTCCAACCCTGTTCCCATGCGGCCACGTTGGCGAGGACCTGAGCCGCGAACGCCTCGTGAATCTCGATCAGATCGATCTCGGCCAGCCGGACGCCGGTCCGCTTCAGGAGGCGCGGCACCGCGATGGCGGGGGCCATCAGGAGTCCTTCATCCGGGTGGATGGCCGCGTACTCCATAGCCTCGATGAAGGCGAGCGGCTCGCGCCCCTCGGCTTTCGCGCGTTCCTCGCTCATCAGCAACACAGCCGAGGCGCCGTCGGTCACCGGCGACGCGTTGCCGGCCGTGATCGTCCCGGCCGGATCGAACACCGGCGGCAGCGCGGCGAGCTTCGGCAGCGACGTATCGTCCCGCGGACCCGTGTCGCGGTCGACACCTTCGAGCGGCACGATCTCGCAGGCGAGCCGGTCGCGTGCCGAGACCGCGTTGCGGTGGCTGGCCAATGCGATCTCGTCCTGCCTCTCGCGAGGGATCGCCCACTCCCGACGCGTAATCTCCATGTGCTGGCCCATCGTGAGCCCGGTCGTCGGCTCTTTGAACGTGGCCGGATCGGCGCCCGAGAGCCACTCCACGCCGCCGGCTATGCCGCAACCGATGCGGCCTCTCGCGATCGCGTCCGCGATGACGGTCGCCGTCCGGAGTCCGGTAATGCAGTAGGAGGAGACGGTTTGCGCCTCGATGTGCGCGGGCAAACCGGTCTCCAGCACGATCTCGCGAGCCAGGTTGGGCTTGCCGTTCTCGGGCACGACCACGCCGAACGCGAGGGCTTCGACCTCGTCGGGGTCGACGTGATGTCTCTCGAGAAGCCCGTACACCGCGTGCCGGGCCATCGCGAGGGGGCCCAACGATGCGAATGCCTTGCCGGCCTTCACGAACGGAGTGCGCGCTCCCGCGACGATCGCAACCCGTTGCTCACTCATGCGGTCCGGCTCTCTGAGCCGGCAGTGGTCGTCATTCCATCTACAAGTACGCGATTCGCCGATGATGCGGTTCTGAGCGATCCGGTCCGTTGAGAACGATCTTCCCGGTGAAGCGTATGCTCGGGGAGGAATGATCGGAGGCGCTTTATGGCCAAGACCGTGCGACGCATCGAGTATTTTTACGTGACCGTCGCGGACAAGCCCGGCGAAGCGCGCAAGGTTCTCTCGACGCTCAAGCAGGAGGGGGTCAACCTCGTCGCCTTTCTCGGGTTTCCAGCGGGAAAAGGAAAGTCTCAGCTCGATCTGATTCCGCAGGACGCCGCCGCGTTGAGACGCGCCGCGGAAAAAGGAGACTGGAAGCTCGTCGGTCCGAAACGGGCCTTCCTGATCCAGGACAGCGATCGGGTGGGCGCCGTGGCGGACGCTCTGGAGAAGTTGTCCGGGGCGAGTGTGAACGTCACGGCGACCTCCGCGGCCGCGTGCGGACAAGGCCATTACGGAATGACCCTCTGGGTGGCGCCGACCGATTACGAGAAAGCGGCCAAAGCCCTGGAAACCTGAGAATCGCTCAAAACGCAATCGCGGCAGGAGCACAGGAGGAGGCCCGACCATGCCCGCCGAGACTCCCGAAGAGATCTGTCGCCTGTTCCAGCGGCACATGCGCGAAGGCGATATCGACG
>Ga0075434_100000685_pt1 | contig 26397 bp, 23 predicted proteins | sample RhiMethybrSRZTD3_FD_75298 | JGI IMG/M metagenome (GOLD analysis project Ga0075434, IMG submission 75298) | Populus rhizosphere microbial communities from Tennessee, USA - Rhizosphere MetaG P. TD hybrid SRZTD3 | ecosystem: Host-associated > Plants > Roots > Rhizosphere > Soil | place: USA... | reverse complement strand
GCGTTTTGATATCCGGGCGCCCGATCAAATAGACCAGATCGGTATCCAGTGGGCAGGCAAGCAGGACGGCATCCCCGCCCTCGAGCTTGGCGGCGACGACGGACTCCGCACCGACCCCGGAGAGCTGCAATTCTCCGCTCAGAATTCCCATGGTAATGAGCGCGCCGCCGCGCATGAAGATAATTTCCACGTCCAGTCCGTGTTTGGAAAAAATGCCCGCATCGCGCGCGAGCCAGATCGGCAGAAAGTGGGGCGGATTAGTGACAGCGAAACGGATGCGCCGCATCTCTTGAGCCCAGAGCGGCTGCGCGACGCAGCTGATCAGAACAATTAAAGAGGATTTGATGATGAAGCTGCGCAGAAAGTTCACGAGAACGATCGCCTGACCCGATTGACCTGTTTTCGCCGGCGAAACTTATGTCTTAGCGTATTTCCCCGTAAGCTGCGGCGTGAAACCTTCCAGCCCTTTTTCCTGGCGTTGCAGACGGGTTTCACGCGCCCAAGTCCTTTTAAGATCGTCACGGATCTTGACGTGCAGGCGACCCAGGGGTTCGGTTTCGAGCTCGATCAGATCGCCGTCTTGGAACGGATTTAGACCGCGGTGGTTCGTTCCGCAGGCCAGCACATCGCCCGGCTCGAGCGGGTGAATGGAGCTCACCCACTCGATGCAGCGAGGGATTTTATGCGCCATATCGCTGGTATGATAATTTTGCATCAGGGTACCATTGTTCCACAGGCGTACCTGGAGACGGTGGGGATCCGCAATTTCGTCTGCGGTGACAAGATAAGGACCCATCGGACCGAAGGTGGCGCGTGATTTCATTTGGTAAAAAGTATTTCCCGCCGGCGGTAACCCGCGCGCAGAACCGTCGATGAAGTTGACATAGCCGAAAACATGCTCCATCGCCCGAGCCGCGGGAACGTTATCTGCGCGCTTGCCGATCACGACCGCGAGCTCGGCTTCGCCCTCGAATATGGCAGCAGGGACATCGGGTAAAATCATCGTATCGCCGTCCCCGATCACGGATGTGGGTGATTTGTGAAAGGCATTGATGGGAGCCGGCTCCTTGCGCGTGCCGTCTTCCATGTAGTTAACCGCCATGCAATCGATATTGATCGGACGCGGCAGGGGCGGGCGGATTCGCACAGTTCGTAGCGGGACGCCGCTGCTCCCGGCTGCCTTCTCCAATGCGCTGCGATAATGATCGAAGCCCTCAATCAAGCCGCTGATCAGGTTATCGGGACCGGTATGCGGTATTTCGTGTACGAGGTGGGACACGTCGACCACCGAATCGCCGCTTAAGACCCCGAGTTTGAAATCATCGAAAAATAGTAATTTCATTGTCACTCCTCACAAACTGCGCCGAACTCTACCAGCGGTCGCTTCCCATCGCCCAGCGATCCAAGCTCGCTAAATATTCTTTGAACAACACCATCCGCATTGCCACCGCGCGGCGGGCACGGTCCTGACGATCTTCTGTCGTGGCGTAGCGTTTGAGAAATCCTTGCGGCACACTCCCATGGCCTTCTTCGTCCTGGGTGATTTTCCGGTACGGCTGCTTGATCCATTCCGGAACATCGGGCGACTTGAGGCACATCTGAATCAAGTGGTTGGCGACCGTTTCGCCGGCGAGCGATAGCCCGGCAACGCGCTCGCACGTGTCGTTCAAGCCCTCCATGGCATTGAACATGGCGATCTGCGCGGGGAGCGGCTTGTAATCGAACGGCTCGCCGCCAAGATCGCGAATGCGTTTTGACAAGAGCTGCGCATGAGTCATCTCCTCATGCGCTGATTCTGCCATGATTGCTTTGACGTCGAGCTCCGGCGTTGTCTTCAACCATGTGCCAAAGAGATCGGCCGCCCTTAGCTCATTAAAGAGTCTGCTCTGCATCACACGAATACGCTGTTCGTCCGTTTGCAGTGGAATGTAGCTGTACGCAGGCGGATGGCCCTCGAGAAAACGACAAAACTCGTGTACGGGCGTCAAAAGCTCATTTACGAAATCTTCCGGATTCATCATAAATTCGCCCTCTGATCAGGTCCTTTACGCGGATCAGATCACGAACAACTCGTATGCGCAATCATTGCAGTACTCCAGGTTGTGCTTCGAGGATCGTCGGTGCTCGCGACACCGCCGAGGTGATCGGCAAAAGTAAGCTGAACACACTCCCGACACCAATTTGGCTCGCGACACGAATTTCTCCGCCCAAGGCAGCGGCGAGTTTTCTACAGAGTCCAAGACCCAATCCCGTGCCGCCGTATTGACGCGTCGACGAGCCGTCGAGCTGGCGAAAATCTTCAAAGATAATTTTCTGGTCTTCCTGCCTGATGCCGATGCCGGTATCGGCGACAGCAATTTCCAAATATTTGTGAGCCTGCTCGGTTCGCGTGCGTATCGATAGCTCGATCTTGCCTCTCTTAGTAAATTTAAGCGCATTCGTAAGTAGCTGCACGAGAATCTGCTGCAGTTTCTGGCCGTCGCTTTCGATCGTTTCAACCGGCGCCTCGATATGCATGCCAAATTCGATCGGCCGCTCGCGGATAAGTCTCTGAGTCATCATTTCCAGAGCGACAAGAATCTCGCGGAGTTTCACCAGCTCGAATTGGGCGGAAGCCGCATCTGTTTCCATCCGGGAAAAATTCATCAGGTTGTCCATGAGATCCGAAAGCTCCTGGCCATTATTGACCAGCCGATTTAGAACATCGCGAGTATCTGTTTTGGAGCTGGGCTCCCTTAAAATTTCGGCGAACCCGATAATCGTGCTGATGGGCGTGCGTAACTCGTGACAAATGTTCGCCACAAAATCTTTCTTTTTCCGATCCATTTCGATCAATTTTTGATTGGTGGCTTCAACACGCCGATAGGCTTGAAGAGACTCCTCGTATAGCCGGCCGTTTTCGAGTGACAGCGCCAATTGTTGAACGAGAGTTTCCATCAGTCGGTAATCCTCCGCGCTGTATTCGCGGCCGGAACGGCGTAGGGCGAAAGCCACGGCGCCGCGCACCTCGCGTTCGTAGACGAGCGGCATGAGCAGTTCCGCCTGCCAGCGATCGAATAGGCCCATAACTACATTACGGCTTTCCTTATATGACGGATGATTGATAACCTCCGCGCGGGCGACGGCGCGGTAATCATCGGCAGGCCAAATTTCTCGAACGCCTTGGCTGTCGGTGATCAACTGTTCGGGAATACTCAGAGCGGAGCCCGTGGCTACGGCCAGGTCTGCAGCCGCTTGCTTGTGCCGGTAGACGACGATGGCACCTTCGATTTGGAGAAAGCGCGTCATTCGCTCGATGAAACCTTTGGCTAAAGAGGCGGCAGAGTCGAGGTTACGCAGGTACAGACTGATTTCTTTTTGCACGGTCGCGGGGTCGTAGTCCTGCCGGAAGATGTAACGGTCGATAATGCCCTCCAACCAGCGCAATAGGGGATTGAACAAAATAACGACGAGAATGGAAAAAAATAACGGCACCAGCGGATCTTTGGCGTAGTCGCCGATCCAGGGCGCGATGAGCAGAGCAATCACGGCATAAATCGCCACCAACAGGATCAGCAGGGCAAACCTGCTCAGCGCCAGACGCAAAGCGTTGCCAAGATCGAAAAGGCTATACTTCAAGAGGGCGTAAGCAACCGAAACGGGAAAGAAGATCGTCGGTACGAGGGCAAGATTGTAGGGAATCTGAAATTGATAGGAGCTCGTCAAAACCGTCGCCGCGCCTGGTATAAGAAAACCCAAGAGCGCGCCGACGAACATCACACGCAAACGCAGACGGTCGAGCTCGGATTCTGTTCGTCGTAGTGCGTTCCCGGTGATAGCAAGAAAACTCAGTGCACCGATGCAAATGTATAAATAACCGGAGCGAAAATTGTGTATCCATGTGTCCAGCGGACCGAAAAACGTGATGCTGTTGAGCGTGCCGAGCATCAAGCTGATGGCGTAAATAAAAGCAATTTGCAGTGGACGCAGGGATGCGCCGGTTGATCCACTGCTCAGCAGCAAGGCCAAATGAATGCCGGCGCTCGGCGTGAGAGAGAGCGCGAAGATGCGCAACTCCTTGGGCAGCATGGATTCGGTGACAAAATCAAAAGTGCTCTGGAACCAAACGAACACAGTCAAAACCATAAAACACAGCGGAAATGCCACGGGGGAAGACGCACGGAAGATGTATGGCGTTACACCAATGACCAAGAAGGCGAGGCCAATCAAGGCATAGACGCCGAAACTCAACAACCAATCACGCAAGGTAAACTGCATGGTTGGAATGGTATAAACGACCGAGCTTGCGCCGCGGGTGACCCGGTAGTGTATAGGGGTGCCAATGGGCGTGCGGCGCGTGATTTCGTAAAGCTCGGCGCGATTTTCAACTGGGCGGTCTTCGACCGTAAGCAGCCGGTCCAAAGACTGTAATCCGCTTCGTGGTCCGGTCCAGGACGGCATAAAGTAGGGAGCAACGGTCAAGTTTTCATGAACGAAAAATCCAGGAAACGGTTGATTGATCCAACGCCCCGTGGAGAGGAACGATTCGCCCATCAGCAGAACAGTAAACAGTCCCGTGATGACAAGCAGCAGCCATTTTTCCCAGGTGTGGTGATCCATGTTGCATTCTCCTTGTTGCGACGGCTCTCGAGTTTGTCGGATTTAGCAAGGGAGGCTCAAGCATGTCAAGAAACCGGCACCTGTGGGGGGTGGCTGTCGTAATGGAATGCGGCAAACGCGATTAACGCGGGCCGATGCGAAGGTTGACCGTTGCGAGGTAAATCTCTCGCAGAAAGCACACGAGGCCAAGAAAAAAGGTCAGCATCGCCGTGATAAACAGGAACGAAACCGGAATTGCGGCATCGAGCCGTAAGAACGCGTTTAGAAATAGGACGGCAATCACGATGCAGATCAACAGCGCCGTGGTTGTGCACAGCGTGATGGCGCGGCTGATCAGCTTGGCGCGCTTCGACAAGACGGCGAGGTCCAGGTTATAGCCGGCAACCGAATCGCGCGATGCGTTTTCAAGCCGCTGCTCGATGACACGGGCTCGATCGATGATGCGGCCCAGTCGGTTGGTCATCACGACAAGCATGGCCCCGATTCCCGAAAGGAGAAAAACCGGAGCTACGGCGAGCTGGATCGCGTGGGCGACTTGAACATCGGAAAATTCGAACATGAGGCATCCGCGTTAGTGAACTGGCTCGTAGTTGGATGAATTGCCAATCTAAACGAATAGACACGCAGCAGTAAAGTCGCTGCGGGGCTCGACCCGACGTAGCCCATTGGGTATGGTTCAGAGGCGATGACAACTTTTAGCGCAAAGCTTAGATCTGGAAGCCAGCGAATCTGGCGCGCGATCCATAGTCACCCGTTCTTGGAGGAGCTCCATCGCGGGGTATTACCACTCGAGCAGTTCACTTACTTCATTCTGCAGGATTATGTTTACCTACTCGATTTTGCGCAAGTTCTCTGTCAAGGAGGCGCCAAGTCGCCGAATCTGGAGACGCTCGCATTATTTTGTAGGCATGCGCTCGGCGCGGTCGAGGTCGAGCGCACTTTTCACGCGAGCTTCGGCAAAAGCCTCGGTTTATCGCGTAAGCAGTTGGACGAAGTCCCGAAGGGTCCGATCACGCAGGCATACATCGCTCATTTGCAGTCGGTTGCTCGGAGCGGCACTTTGGGCGAGCTCGTCGCCGCGGTTCTTCCTTGCTATTGGATTTACGGTGAAGTTGGCCGGCGCCTTTACAGAAATCGGCCACTCAAGCCCAAGATTTATCGTGAGTGGATCGAGACCTACGCGTCAGATGCGTTTTGGCGACCGGTACGGGAACAAATTCAGCTCATGAATCGATTCGGTGCAGCAGCCGGGCGCTCCGAGCAAAAAATCATGATGGCGCATTTCGTGTTGAGCAGCCGATACGAATTCATGTTCTGGGAACAGGCTTATCGAATGGAGCGCTGGCCCGTTTGAAATCGAGGATTGAAGAGCGAGGATGGAGAATTGCGGCCATCCTCTATCCTCGATTGTCGATCCTCAATTATTTCATTGCCTTTCAGGTGATGAGGTTTTTCGGGCCCGCGCCGCTGCCATATGGCCCATGCCGATCGTCAGCAGCCCAAGAAGCAGGTGAATGATTCGGACAACCCAATGAAAATCTCCGACCATGAGAGAAGTCTGAGTCAGGCCGAGGACGATCATCAGGCCGCCAACAATAATCGTAGCTACGGCAATCATCCAGCTTCCGGAAGGGAGAAGTGCCTGTGCCACTCCAATGATCCACAAAGCGCCGACGGCGAGAAGTCCGAGCAACATATGGAGCGATAAAAAGTTCGCTGCGCTACCGGTCCAGAAAAGCAGCCCAAGTATCAGCGCCACGAGTCCAGCGAGGCTCAGAACCATTGATGTAATGCGAATCACCATTAGTGACCAGTAACCTAAATGCCGCCTTCTTTCGCATAATCGCAGCGCGGACAGGAAGAGCCGACGAGAACGGGCCAGCCGCATTCGTTGCAATTCGCCACCGGCTCCCCCAACATGCCGCGCACCATCGAGCCGCAGCGGCGGCCGCCGCATGGACCGGTACCGACGCCGGTGCGTCTGCTCACATCGGCGAAAGTTTTCGCGCCTGCCTGAATGGCTCTGAGGACCGTGCCTCTGCGGATCTTGTTACAGAGGCATGCAGGCTTTAGATTATCGATGACGGCCTGCTGTCTGGCTTTCTGTTCTAATTCGTCGATGACCCGGATGACCTTTCTCGAAGAGTCCAGTCTAGCATAGATTTCCTCGAACCTAATCCCTGGCGCCGATCACCAGAGAAGATGTGAGTGGCGGGGGCAGATCGATTTGCCGCACGTGTTTCAAGCCGGCACTCTCGAGCCAGTTCCTGATCTCGGCAAAGCTGTAGCAGCGGCCGCCATCTGTGGTGAGAAGCATCAGCACACTAAAAATTGCGCCAACAGGGGGACTGGCGCGACTCTCGTCAAGAATGTGGTCTTTGATGACGATTTGCCCTCCAGGGTTAAGATGCGCCGCAAGCTTTTTTACGAGAGCTATGTTCTTCTCGACGTTTTCACCATGAATGATATTCGACAAGAAAATAACATCGTAATTTCCCGGAATCGGATCGCTCCGATAGTCTCCGGAAATCAATTCGATTCGTCCGCCTAGCTCGGCTTCCCGAATATGGCGTTCGGTGAATCGCAACGTGCCGGGCAGATCAAAAATCGTGGCATGAATGTTCAGAAACCGCCGGCAAAGAGCGATCGGGTAGGTGGCTGGACCGGCGCCGACATCGAGCAGCGTTGTCACTTGGGTCCAATCGAGAGCTGTGGCCAACGCCTCCGAATCACCGCGCGCCTTGACGAGGGAGTCCATCGCTTCGATAAAGATTTCGGTTTCGTTCGGATCGCTTTGATACATGTCCGGTGTTCGAACCGGCTTTCCTGAACGGATCGCTTCAGGTAATTTTTCCCAACAACTCCAAAGGGACGCATCGAACCGAATCATTCCACCGAGATATTCACCTGAGCTCTTTAGCAGGTAACGCCGCGCCACTTCCGTTAAAGAAAAATTCTCACGCTCTTTTTCGAGAAGACCCATGGAGGCGAGCGCGTTCAGCAAGATCTCCGTCGCCTTGGGTTCAAGCCCGAGACGACTGCCGATTTCGTGAGAGCTCAACGCGGTGTCTTGGAGTGTTTCGAAAATGGCCAATTGCGCGCCCGTCTGTACGATGCGCGCGTCGACATGCCCGCACGCCAGGGCCATCAATTGAGAAAAGTTCATCTAGAGTTTTTCAACAATCCGGTAACTCCGGCTTTTGGGTTTCAAGGGGGCGAGGACGCCGTTCTTAATCAGGCTGCGTATTTCGCGATAAGCGGTATCGCGATCCACCTCGGCAATTCTTTCGTAATCTGCCGTGGAAAAGGTTTTTCCGTGGCAGTACGCATAGGCAAGCAAGCGACGTTGCCTCAGGTTGATCTGGGCGGTGCCAAATTGGTTCAGCCAACGGAGCGTCGCCTCGTCGTACACCGGGGCGTTGCGCAACGTGACCGTAAACACAAAACCGTCCACCGAAAGCTCAGGCGGATGGAGGCCATAGCCCTCCATCTCCTGAAACATGCGCGGCACTCCTTCGCCCATCTCGCGCAGATAGCCAAGCTCGGCGAGCACGCGCACGATCAACGGATTGCGCGAGAAGTGAATGCTTTTCTGCTTGCGCAGTTGTTCCAGAGTGACCGGTGGCGGCGGCGCGCCGGGACTGCGCACGCTAATGTGATCGTCGAACATCCAGATTTCGATGGAAGCGCCGCTCAGGGAGTAATCGCGATGCGCGACGGCGTTCACCAACGCTTCCTGCCAAGCAAAAGTTGGATACTCGAGCCGCTCGCGAAAAAACAGATCGTGCAGAATCGTGCGTTCGCGAATGTGTTCTTTGATCCGTCCGACGGCTTCGTCGATCAGTTTGACTAACGGCGCTTCGAAACAGATCCGTTTGACCACATTCAAAGAGCTACCATGCTGGCGGTCCGTTCCTTCGTATTTGACGAAATCGATGCCCGCACGCGGGTGCCAGCGGCTGGGATCTTTGGCAAAAAGCAGCAGGGCGGCCATATTGGGGCAAGGCAGTCCGCGAGAAAGGTCAAGCAGATGGTACGTCCGACTGAGGAGCGCTTGAGGATCTTTCCCCGGTTGCGTTCGCTCAACGAACGCCGCGACCAGATCTGCATCGAGATCGAACCATGTGGCGTTGAGCGCCTGCTGGCGCTCAAAAAAAACATTTTTTTTTGCTTCCTTGAGCGCATGGATCTGATCGGCGGGCAGAGATGGAGTTTCGGTGGCGATGCGGTAAAAGGACCGGCCACCTGCGATACGATAGATTTCCAAACCTGAGGCGACTTCGAACTTCAGCAGTTGGAGGTTACCGAGGCGGACCTTCTCGCAGGAAGGATTGAGCTGAGGCCGGAGCAAATTCTGCGGCGCCTGAATGATCGTGTGCAGCTCTTCCTGTTCGTACGGTATGCCGGTGACGCTCTTGTCCGGCTCGACGCCGACGAGCACAGTGCCACCGTCAGCATTGGCCATGCCCGAAAGCACGCGCACGATTTCACGCGCCAGCTCTTCCTCGCGCTTTTTCTGGCCCGCCGCTCGACGGTATTCGTAGGCGCTCACGAATTCGAGAAATTGCCCGCGATCCTGCTTGAGGAGAAGTCCGATTTCCTCTGCCTGCATTTTGTTGACCGGTAAGAGGTAAGGGGTCAGGCGTGTGGGGACGCCTTCCTTCTTACGCTTAACCCCTCACGATTTTTCGGCGGCGTTGAGCCTGACGACTTCCAGAACCATCGCCGCTGATACGTAAAGATCGTTCAGGTCGAGCCATTCATTGACGGTGTGAATCTCTCGCATGCCGGTTCCTAGATTGGCGATTACCAGACCTTTTTGGTTGAGCACGTTCGCGTCACAGCCTCCTCCGGTAGCATCGGTCTTCACCTCCAGGTTTAAATTTTTCGCTGCGGCATGGACGAGCTTGACGATGGGGGCAGTCTCAGGCACATCCATGCGATCGTACTCGCGCTCGATTTTCGCCTCAATCCGCGCCGTGTGTCGCTTACCGTCAAGCTCGAGCGTATGGCGCGCCGCTGCTTCTTCGAGGCAATGCTTCATGTGTTCGGTTTGGCGGTCGAGCTTTTCCGGGCTATGGCTCCGAGCCTCGCCGTGCAGCACTACATGGTTGGGCACAATATTGCGGGCCATGCCGCCCTCGATCACGCCGATATTGGCCGTGGTCTCATGGTCAATGCGTCCCAACTGCATTTTCGCAATGCCCTCGGCGGCGACTTTGATAGCATTGATGCCTCTCTCCGGACAGGCACCGGCATGAGCGTCCAATCCATAAACGTGAAATTCCATGCGTTTTTTGGCCGGACCTTTGGTGAATAGATATCCCGCGGAGTCGCTATCGAGGACGAGACCCGTGCGCGCGTGCAATTGCCCTACGTCAAGGCATTTGGCTCCGATCAAGCCGGCTTCTTCGCCAATGGTAAAAACCACATCGATGGCGCCGCAGGGAAGGCGGTTTTCCTTGATGACCCGCATGACCTCGCAAATAATGGCAACGCCGCTTTTATCGTCACCCCCGAGCACAGTGCTGCCATCGCTGCGTAGAATGTCCCCTTCCAAGATCGGCACGATCCCTTCGCCTGGAACCACGGTGTCCATGTGGGCCGAAAGCAGCAGCGGCTCGGCAGCCGGACGCTCACCCGGAAAGTAGGCGATCAAGTTGCCCACGTTACCGCCGACTTTTTCACCGGCATTGTCGATCATGACGGTGGCGCCGAGCTCCTCCATCTCCTGTTTCAGGCGCATGGCCACATCCCGCTCTTTACGCGACAAGCTGTCGATTTTGATAAGCTCGATCAAGAGCTTCTTGAGACGCTCTTCATCGATCAAACCCGCTGCGGTTTCAGTCTGATTCATAACCGAAGATTTGTTTGCCTCTTCTATACGGCTTGGCCGAGGTTTTCAATTAATAACGCGATACCTTGGCCGCCGCCGATGCACGCGCTGCCCAGTCCGAAGCGCGCGCCGCGCCGGCGGAGTTCGTAGACAAGGCTAGCGGTGATGCGAGCGCCCGTGGCGCCGAGAGGATGGCCAAGGGCGATGGCACCGCCATTGACGTTCACCCGCTCACGATTCAAACCAAGCTCGCGCTCAACGGCGAGATATTGAGCCGCAAAGGCTTCGTTCACCTCGATTAAATCGATTTGATCCAGGCTGAGGCCCACACGATCCAAGGTCTTCCGAATAGCTGGCGCCGGTCCAATTCCCATGACACTTGCGTCACACCCGACGATGCCCCACGAGATGATTTTTGCTATCGGCGCGAGATGGTGTGCTTTGGCCTTGGATACGGTAGTAAGAATAACCGCTGCTGCTCCATCGCAAATCCCGCTCGCATTGCCAGCCGTAACCAGGCCGTTTTCTTTGAACACCGGCGGCAGAGCGCTAAGCGCTTCACGTGTGGTCTCCGGCCGCGGATGTTCATCGCACTGCAATACGCCCTCGATCGGCGCAAGCTCTTCGCTCAAACGGCCGGACTCCTTCGCCACCTTGGTTTTGATCTGACTTTGATAGGCGAACTCGTCGGCTTCCTCTCTCGTGACGCCATATTGGCTGCCGAGCTTTTCTGCTGTCTCTGCCATCGAGAGGTCGCAGTAGCTATCGGTCAGCGCCGACCAGAGCGAGTCCTCGAGCCTTTCCTCTTTTCCGAGTGGCATTCCCCAGCGGGAATTCCGTAGCACATAGGGAGCCTGACTCATGCTCTCCGTGCCGCCCGCGAGAACAAAATCAGCCTCGCCGAGAAGCAGCATTTGTGCGCCAGTGATAATCGACTGAAAGCCAGATCCGCATAGCCGATTCAGCGTGAGTCCGGGCGCCGATGGCGGAATGCCGGCGCGAAGCCCAATGTGTCTTGCCAGATAAATCGCGTCGGAACTAGTCTGTAGCGCGTTACCGAAAATGACATGGTCGATGCTCTCGGCGCGGACCCCCGTTCTTTTGACTGCGGCCTGAGCCGCAAGCACGCCGAGATCGGTGGCGGTAAAATTTTTTAATGCGCCGCCGAATTTACCAAATGGCGTGCGGATGGCGCCCAGAATGACGGCCCTATTTTCGGTCGCTGCGACCATGCTCAAACGTAACATGGAAAATTGCCGCGTGGCAATTTAGAATTACCAGGGTGCGAAACGGTCTTATGCATTGAGACGGGCCTGGCGTGACTAACGCTGAACCAAGGAATCCGAAATTCCGCAAAGGCTAAAACAATGACCATCGCGGGTTCCCTGACGAACACAGAAACCTGACGATTAACGAAGGAGTCAACGCTATGGGATCGGACATACGCAAAGTTGGAGTCCTGGGCATCGGGCTCATGGGCGGCGGCATCGCGCAGGTCGCCGCCGCAAACAACTTCGATACCGTTGTCGTAGATGTCAGCGGGGAAATCATCGCAAAAGGAATGGAACGGATTCGGGTTAGCCTGCGCCGGATGGTAGAAACCTACCAAAAGACTACCGGCAAATCCGGCATCGCGCCGGACGAAGAGAACGGAATCATCACGCGCATCAAACCATCGACGGACCGGAGCAGTCTGTTGGATTGCGATATCGTGATCGAAGCGGTGGTCGAAGATGAATCCGCAAAAAAGCAGCTCATTTCTTCCTTGGCGCAATCGGGCTACCAAAAGGTCCTGGTTTCGAATACTTCGTCGATCTCCATCACGCGCCTGGCGAGTTCCTATTCGGCGCCCGAGAAATTCATGGGAATGCACTTTATGAATCCAGTGCCAGTGCAGCCCGGCTGTGAGCTCATTCGCGGCCTGTTGACTTCAAACGAAACGTGGGAGAGCGCCTCGGCCTTTTGTCGTGAACTCGGCAAGGAACCGATCTCGGCCGAAGACAAGGCAGGGTTCGGAATTAACCGCATGTTTGTGCCTTTTTTGATGGAGGCGGTTAGAGTTGTCGAGGAAGGGATTATGAGCTGCGAAGACGCGGACAAGACGACCTTATGCCTAGGCCATAAGATGGGACCGATCACCACTTTGGACTTCGTCGGTTTGGATACGACCTTGGCGATTGCGGACGTGCTGCGCGATGAACTCGGACCGAGCTATAGCGCTCCCGATTTGTTGCGCAAATTGGTGGCGGCGGGTTTTTACGGCAGCAAAAACGGTAGAGGATTTTATCTCTGGGAGAAAGGAAAAAAAACCGCCGTCAATCCCGCCGTGGCGCGTTACCGCAGAGCCGAGATTTAGGGTTTGACTCCAAAAAGGTTTTCCCGCCAAGCCGCAAGGCCGTCAAGTTCCGAAGTATTCGAAAAGGTTTCTTACTTTGCGCTTGGCGCCTTTGCGGGAGGCGTTGTGTTTTTATTAGTTTTTTTCCGCCAGTGTCTCAATGGGATGTTCCAAGCGGTCGATGATGACGTTTAAGAACCGCGCAGCCTCCACGCCATCGACCACTCGGTGGTCGAACACCAGTGAGAGCGGCATAATCTTGTGAATTGCGATATCGCCGTCGTCTACGACGGGGCGGTCCTGAATCCGGCCGATTCCCAAGATGCCGACTTCGGGATAATTGATAATCGGCGTCCCATAGGTCGCGCCGATCACTCCGTAATTTGTGATCGTAAACGTGCTGCCGCGAAGCTCCGAAAGATCCAGCTTGCGGGTGCGCGCTTTTTCCGCGAGTGTGCTGATCTCCTGCGCCAGCTCCAGAAGGCTTTTTTGATCGGCGCGTTTGATGGCGAAGACCATGAGACCATCGACCGTGTCCACCGCGATGCCGATGTTGTAAAATTTTTTGAGTAGAATTTCTTCACGCTCGTCGTCGAGGGTGGCATTGAGATAAGGATGAGTCTTCAGTGCGTCGAGCGTGGCTTGAATCACATAGGGCAGATAGGTGAGCTTGATTCCTTTTTGCGCGGCGATTGTCTTTTCCTTTGACCGAATGCGATCCAATTCGGTGATGTCCGCGTCCTCCCAAATCGTGACGTCAGAAACGCGTTGGCGGGCCGCGTGCATGCGCTTGGCGATGGTGCGGCGAAGCCCGCGCAGCGGAATTCTCTCCACCGGGCCCGACGAGTCGCCGTCGTGACGTTGTTCAGCGGCTCCGCCTGCGGCCGCACGCTCGACGTCTTCGCGGGTGATCTTCCCTTCACTGCCTGTGCCTCTAACTTTCGTGAGATCGATGGCGAGCTGTTTGGCGAGGGCGCGCACGCCCGGCGTTGCTTTGACCGGCGTCGGCAGCTCGATCACTGCTTCTTGACCGAGCGAGCCGACAACAGTGCCATGATCGGCTTCCGGCCCCTCGTGTCCGCCGTCTTCTGTGTCGATCGACACCAGGATCTCGCCCACCTTGGTGAGATCGCCTTGCTTGCGGTGTAATTTGACGATTTTTCCGGTATGGGGCGAAGGCAGCGCGACAATCGCTTTGTCGGTTTCGATCTCGACGATGTCCTGATCTTCCTTGACAGTGGCACCTTCGGCAATCAGCCAGCGCACGATTTCGGCCTCGCTGATGCCTTCGCCAACGTCGGGCAGGCGAAACTCCCTGATCATGACGTGCGCTCGCGACGAGACTAGGCGCTCATGACCTGGTCGATCGCATCGGCCACACGGCGGGCATCCGGCAGATATTGCTTTTCCAGTTTGGGCAGCGGCATCACCGTGTCGAAGCCTGTCACGCGTTGGACAGGGGCTTCCAGATCCAGCAGCGCTTTTTCGTTGATCCGCGCGGCAATCTCGGCCGCCAACCCGCAGCTGCGCTGGGCTTCGTGCACGATGACCGCCCGGTGGGTTTTTCTCACTGACTCGATGATCGCATCGGTATCGAGCGGAGAAAGAGTGCGGAGGTCCAAGACTTCGCAGTTGATGCCGCGATCGGCCATCAACCGCGCGCCTTCGAGGGCGACGTGCAGCATGGCGCCCCATGCAATCAAGCTCACGTTGTCTCCTTCCATGACGACGCGCGCTTCACCGAGCGGTATTGTGTACTCTTCCTCGGGGACCTCTTCGCGGACCGAGCGATAGATTTTCTTGGGCTCCATGAAAATCACCGGGTCGGGATCCTGGATCGCCGCAAGCAGCAAACCTTTGGCTTCGTAGGGCGTCGAAGGAACGACAACTTTCAATCCCGGAGTGTGGACGAAGTAAGCTTCGTTGCTTTCAGAGTGATGTTCGGGTGCGTGGATGCCGCCGCCGTACGGAATTCGCACGACCATTGGACATTGATAACGGCCGCGCGATCGATTGCGGATGCGCGAAGCGTGCGCGACCAACTGCTCCATGGCGCCGAAAGCAAATCCTTCGAACTGAAGCTCCGGGATAGGCCTTAGACCATAGACGGCAAGTCCGATCGACGCGCCGATGATTGCGGATTCCGAAAGTGGCGTGTCAATCACGCGGTTTTCGCCAAACTGATCCAGCAGCCCCTGAGTGACTCTGAAGACGCCGCCGTTTTTTCCCACGTCTTCGCCGAGAACGATCACCCGGTCATCGCGTGTCATCGCTTGTCTAAGTGCCTGATTGATCGCTTCGACGACGGTGAGTTTGGCCATACTTGCCTGCACGGAGTCTGTCAGTGAACCCGGCCGTTGCCGCGCAATAAAGCTTCCATCTGCTCGCGCAGTTCCTCGGTCATCTCCGCAAACGTAAAACGAAACATATCTTTGGCTTTGGGAGGCGCGACGGCTTCAAATTCTTTGACGGCGGCTTCGACCCTTTCACGCGCGTTCGCTAGCGTCTGCTGCCCGTAGTCCTCGTTCCACAGCCCTTGAGAAATCATATAGCGGATCAAGCGGTGGATGGGATCTTTCCTTTTCCACTCCTCGACGATTTCTTTGCTACGGTAGCGCGACGCGTCGTCGGCCGTGGTGTGATCTCCGATGCGGAACGTCACCGCCTCGATAAATGTCGGCCCGCCACCGGAGCGCGCGCGCGCTAGCGCCTCATGAGTCGCCTTATACACCGCAAAGACGTCGTTACCATCTACTTGAATGCCAGGAAAGTCGTAGGCGATCGCCTTTTGCGCCAGGGTATGCGCGGCGGTTTGACGTTTGAGCGGAACCGATATCGCCCACTGATTGTTCTGGCAGAAAAAGACCACGGGCAGCGAAAAAACGCCGGCGAGATTAAATCCCTCGTGAAAATCTCCCTTCGAGGTGGCGCCGTCGCCGAGATAAACCAGCACTGCGATCTTGTCTCCTCGCAGCTTTGCACCCCAGGCAGCGCCGGCGCCGATCGGAATCTGCGTTCCCACCGGAATCGTGATCGGAAAATCGTTCTGTCCTTCGGGAATCTTACTGCCGCGCTCGTCGCCGGCCCAGTATTGAAAAATCATTTGCGGCGGTAGACCCCTGACGAAGGACGCGCCGGGCTCACGGAAGGAGGGAAACATCCAATCGTCCGGCTGCAGCGCGAAGGCGCTCGCCACTTGCGCGGCTTCTTGGCCGAATATGGAAGCGTAGGTGCCGAGGCGCCCTTCGCGCTGGAGCTTGAAAGCTTTCTCGTCGAACGCACGGGCGAAAACTAAATTTTCGTACAGAACTCTGATTTGCTCATCGGGAAGCGGAGGGCGGAGGGACTGATCACAATTTCCGTGCTCATCGAGAATCTGGAGCCATTCGATCCTAAAATCCTTGGCGACCGTCTTAGGCATGAGCGGGTCCTTTATGTTGGCTCTGTTCCCATCACATCTTAGAGCAAGTATAACACTCCCAACCTGAAAGTGAATGTGTATTTTGGAAAGCCGCGAATTTGGTGCTTCCGAGATTTCGTTTTTCTGGTACAGTGTAGCCAGAGAGGACGCGGCATCGCCCAGCAGGAAAGGAGCTCGGCGTGACGGTTCGGCGAGAACCTCCCAATCTCCCTTCAATACACCAGCTCTGCAAGATGGATAGTTGCGGACGCCGCGGCAAGTCTGTTGCTCAATCCTTCATCTATCGCAGAGTTCCCGCGCAACACTCTGGTGATTTTCTAATTTTCGACACGACAGGTTCTTCAGCATCTCAGTTAAAATTTCTTTTTAGTACTTCCCTGATGCCTTGCGTCAAAAGCGGAGGTCACCATGCAACGCGCTGTCATCGTTAGCGCTTGCCGCACCCCGATCGGAAGTTTTCAGGGAAAACTCAGCAGGCTTCCCGCTACCAGCCTCGGCAGTACCGTGATTCGCGCAGTTTTGGAAAGAGCGCAGTTGAATGCCGACCAGGTGGATGAAGTCATTATGGGAAACGTTCTGTCGGCCGGGTTGGGACAGGCGCCCGCGCGCCAAGCGGCCCTTGGCGCAGGGCTCCCGCACAAAGTGACTTGCACAATGATCAATAAGGTATGTGGCTCGGGGCTGAAGGCGGTCATGTTGGCGGCGCAGGCGATCATGGTCGGCGACGCGGAAGTGATCGTTGCCGGAGGCATGGAGAGCATGAGTAATGCTCCGTATCTGCTAACGAAGGCGCGGACCGGCTATCGGCTGGGTTCCGGAGAACTGGTCGATAGCATGATCCATGACGGACTGTGGGACGTGTATAATCAGTTTCACATGGGAACAGCGGGCGAACTATGCGCCCGAACTCTTAAGATCAGCCGCGAAGAGCAAGACGAATTCGCTGCTGCCAGCTATCAGCGGGCGCAGAGAGCGCAGGCTGAGGAGGCTTTCAGGCGAGAGCTGATACATCTTCCGGCAGATGCCGCAGGAGATTTCGTCTCAGAAGACGAAGAACCAAAGCGGGTAAATTTTAGCAAGCTCGCCCAATTGAAGCCGTCATTCGAAAAAAACGGCACCATCACTGCCGGCAACGCTTCTTCCATCAGCGACGGCGCGGCTGCGGTAGTCCTAATGTCGGAGGAGAAAGCGCGCCACCTGCATCTTGAGCCGTTGGCAAAAATCGTCGTCCAGACGAGCTACGGCACCGACCCGGCTTGGTTCACCACCGCTCCGGCCAAGGCAATCGCCCGTCTCATGGAACGGAGCGGCCGAAGCCTTCAGTCGGTGGACCTGTTCGAGATCAACGAAGCTTTTGCAGTGGTTTCCATTGCTGTGAACCGAGAACTCGGCCTCGACCCTGCTAAAGTCAACGTTCGAGGCGGAGCCGTGGCTTTGGGCCATCCCATCGGTGCGAGCGGCGCGCGGATTCTTACTACGCTCCTTTACGCGCTCGAAGACCTTGACCTCCGCTGCGGTGTGGCCAGCCTGTGCATCGGCGGCGGCGAGGCAGTGGCGATGATGGTGGAACGGTAGCGCGGGCTTTGGCCCGCTCGTTCCAAACGGTTCAAACCGTTGTCGGAGGTCTCGACGGGTTGAACGGAGCGCCAGCGATTGAACTTTTAAACGAGTTAACAGCATGGACTTCGAGCTAACTGAAGAACAACGAATGGTCCAAGAAATGGTCCGGCTATTCGTTGACAAAGAGCTGAAGCCAGTTGCATCCGGCCTGGATCGCGACGGCGTCTATCCTCAGGAACAATTAACCAAGCTTGGTGAGGTAGGTCTCTTGGGGATGTTTGTGCCTGAGGAATACGGCGGTGCAGGCATGGATTTTCTCTCCTATGTGACGGCCCTCGAAGAGCTATCAAAAGTCTGGGCTTCCGTGGGAACTATCGTAAGTGTTAATAACTCGCTGATGTGCGGTCCGATTTTGCGTTTTGGCACAGATGCACAGAGGAAACGCTACCTTCCTTTGGTGGCACGGGGAGAATGGCTCGGTTGCTATGCTCTCACCGAGTCCGATGCGGGTTCCGATGCGGGATCGATCCGCACGCGCGCCGTCCGGAAAAGCGATCATTACGTGTTGAACGGGAGCAAGGCGTTCACGACCAATGGCAACCGCGCCAATCTGGCGCTTGTCTATGCGGTCACCGATCCCGCCGAAGGGAAGCAAGGCATCTCGGCCTTCCTCGTTGAGCGGAATACCCCCGGTTTCGTCGTCAATAAGATCGAGGATAAACTCGGGCTCCGTTCATCCGAGACGGCGGCGTTATCATTCGAGGACTGCCAGATTCCGCGGGAAAATCTGTTGGGGCGCGAGGGAGAGGGTTTGGCTATTGCGCTCAAAACCCTCGATGGCGGACGCATCGGGATCGCCGCGCAGGCAGTGGGGATTGCTCAGGGCTGCCTCGAAGAGTCTCTTTCCTACAGCCAACAGCGCCATCAGTTCGGTCATCCCATTGCGGAGTTTCAGGCGATCCAGTGGATGCTGGCGGACATAGCGACGGAGCTCGATGCCGCTCGATTGCTCACCTGTCGCGCAGCATGGTTACAGGAGCAGGAGCGCGAGGTCACTCACGCAGCCGCGATGGCGAAATTATTTGCGTCGGAAGCGTGCAACCGCGCCGCTTACAAAGCTCTGCAGATCTTCGGCGGCTATGGCTACCTCAAGGATTTCGCGATCGAACGCTTTTTTCGCGATGCCCGTGTGACTACGCTCTACGAAGGCACCTCGGAAATCCAGCGCTTGATCATTGCGCGCCACCTGCTGCGCGATCAAGAGCATTGGGCATGACTCTTAGGAAAAAAACTTTCAACAATCTTTCCGGCATTGAAATCCGCGGCGCTTACACGCCGGCGGATATAGCCGATTTCGAGTATGATCGTGATCTCGGCGAACCCGGCCAATTTCCTTTCACGCGCGGCATCTACCCGACGATGTATCGTGGCAGGCTCTGGACCATGCGCCAGTTTTCGGGTTTCGCGACGGCGCGGGAGACCAACCGAAGATACCGTTATCTCTTGAGCCACGGTAACAATGGTCTATCGGTCGCATTCGATATGCCCACTTTAATGGGTTACGACTCGGATCATCCGCGTTCAAAAGGAGAGGTAGGTAGGTGCGGCGTGGCGATTGATTCGGTGTCGGACATGGAAAGCTTGTTTCGCGGGATTCCCTTGGACCAAGTGAGCGTGTCGATGACGATCAACGGCCCGGCGATCGTTCTGTTCGCCATGTACCTGGTGGCCGCGGAACGGCAGGGGATTGAGTTCAATCGGCTCCGCGGTACGTTGCAAAACGATATCTTGAAAGAATACCTTGCCCAAAAGGAATGGATCTGCCCGCCCGCGCCATCGCTGAAGATCATTAACGATATTGTTGAATTCTGTGTTGAAACCGTACCGCTGTATCATCCGATCAGCATTAGCGGCTATCACATCCGTGAGGCGGGCTCCACCGCAGTGCAGGAGCTGGCATTCACGCTCTACGACGGTCTGACCTATGTGGAATCGGCGCTCGGTCAGGGATTGAGCGTCGATGACTTTGCCCCGCGATTGTCTTTCTTTTTTAACGCCCACAATGATTTTTTCGAGGAGATCGCCAAGTATCGCGCGGCGCGCAGACTCTGGGCGCGGGAGCTGAGCCGGAGATTTCAGCCGAGTAATCCGGCCTCACTGGCGCTTCGTTTTCATGCCCAGACGGCAGGATGCAGCTTGACCGCGCAGCAGCCTTACAACAATGTCATTCGGGTCTCGCTTCAGGCTCTGGCGGCTGTGCTGGGTGGAGCGCAGTCGCTGCACACCAATTCGCTGGATGAAACACTGGCGTTGCCTACCGAGGAGGCGGTCACCATCGCGCTTCGGACCCAACAGATCATCGCTAATGAATCGGGCGTGGCGGACGCCATCGATCCACTCGGCGGCGCGTACTATGTCGAATGGTTGACCGATCGCCTGGAAACCCAAGCCAAGGATTATTTCGATAAACTCGACGGGATGGGCGGGATGGTCCGTGCCATCGAGGTAGGTTTTCCGCAGCAAGAGATCCATCGCGCGGCGCTCAATTACCAGAAAGAAGTTGAGTCGGGCGAGTGCATCATCGTCGGCGTGAATGCGTTCATCGAGCCGGCAGAGGCGCCGATTCAAACTCTCAAAATCAAGCAGACTGTGGAACAGCGCCAGGTCCGAGAGCTGCGCGCGCGCAAAAAGCAGCGCAGCACGAACCGGGTGCGCTCGACATTAACCCGCCTGCAACGAATCGCCGGCGAAAAGGGCAGTCTGATGCCGCCGGTGCTAGACGCGGTGCGAGCGGAAGCGACGGTTGGAGAAATCTGCGATGTGCTGCGAAGAGTCTATGGCGAGTACCGGGAAGTGGTAACGGTATGAAATGGAGTAATGGAGTATTGGAGTGTTGGAGGATTGGGCCACCCAAGTCGCCCGCCGAAATTCCGAAACCCATCACTCCAGTACTCCACCACTCCATTACTCCAACGCGGAATGCTCTCGCATGATTTCTTCTAATCAACACCTCCGCGTATTGATCGCCAAGGCGGGCTTGGACGGCCACGATCGGGGTGTAAAAATCGTCGCGCGAACGCTGCGCGATGCTGGGGTTGAGGTGATCTATCTCGGCATTCACAATACTGCCGAAGAGATCGTCAGTTCCGCGCTTCAGGAAGACGTCGACGCGATCGGTCTGTCGATTCATTCAGCCGCCCACCTTACGCTGTTCAAAGACATTGCAACGAAACTTAAAAAACACAAGGCGCAAGATGTTGTGCTGTTCGGCGGCGGCATTGTGCCGAGCGACGACCTGTCGGTACTCAAGAGATTGGGCGTCAAGAAAATTTTTAGCCCGGGTGCATCCTTGGAAGAGATCGTGCAGTTCGTAAAAGCTCTTCCGGCACGCCGCAGAGATCTGGAACTTTCATGAATTTTGACTTGAGTGAGCAACAAGAAATCCTGCGGCAAACGATCTCTCACTTCGCTAAGGAAGAAATTGCACCGGGCGCAAAAATGCGTGATGAATGCGCGCGCTTCCCCCATGAGCTCGTTCCCAAGATGGCAAATCTCGGTTTGTTCGGAGTGATGATTCCACCGGAGTACGGCGGTGCGGAGCTCGACGCCGCGAGCTTTGCGATCATCATCGAGGAAATTTCCTGCGTGGATGCAGCCGTCGGTTTGCTGCTCGCATCGCACAACTCGCTCTGCGCAAGCCATATTCTCAGGTTCGGTAGCGACGAGCAGAAATGCGACTATCTGGCTCCGCTCGCGCGCGGAGAAAAACTCGGTGCTTGGGCTTTGACTGAACCGGAAGCCGGCTCGGGAGCGCAGGATCTTAGGACTCGGGCGCGCGCCGCCGGTGAGGAATGGGTTCTCAACGGCGAAAAGCTCTACATTACTCAGGGTTCGGTAGCGGGCACCTACGTGATTATGGCTGCCACCGAGCCGGACAAGGGAGCGGATGGCATCTCGGCTTTCATCGTGGAGCGGGAAAGGACGGGCCTGCAAATCGTGCGCGTTGAGAACAAACTGGGGGTGAGGGCGTCGGATACGGCGCAGATCCGGTTGGAGGAGGTGCGGGTTCCGAAAAATAATCTGCTGGGCGCTTATAATCACGGCTACAGGGACGCGCTCGCGGTTCTGGATGCCGGACGAATCGGCATCGGAGCGCTCGCTGTAGGGATTGCCGCTGCCGCTCTGCGCGCATCAACCAGTTACGCCAAGGAGCGGCGGCAGTTCGGCAAGCCGATCGCTCATTTTGAGGCGATTCAATGGAAACTCGCCGATATGGCCACTGAAATCGATGCGGCAAGATTGCTGGTCTATCGCGCGGCGGATCTAAAGGAGAAAGGCTTGCCTTATAGGCGCGCGGCCTCGGAAGCCAAACTTTTCGCCTCTGAGGTCGCCGCGCGCGCTACCAGCCAAGCTCTGCAGATCCACGGCGGCGCTGGCTATATGAAAGAGTGTCCCGTGGAGCGTTATTTTCGAGATGCCAAGCTGTGTGAGATCGGCGAAGGAACCTCCGAGATTCAGCGCATAATCATCGCCAAGGAGTTACTGCGGCGTTCAGATGGCAAAGGTGCGCGCTAAACAAACGCCGGTGCGCAAATCGGCCGCTGACGTTTTCGCCCGCTCGATCCTTACCGGAAATTCGGTCATAGCGGCTCGGGTACTGAGCTTGATTGAGAAGAGGGATCCGATCGCCAGCGAAGTGATGAAACGCCTCTACCCGCACAGCGGGCGCGCTCGCATGATCGGCATCACCGGGAGTGCCGGAACCGGGAAGAGCACGCTGATCGACCAGATGATTGCTGAATTTCGCCGCCGGAAAAAAAACCTGGGCATTTTGACCGTTGATCCGAGCAGCCCATTTTCAGGCGGCGCTTTGTTGGGAGATCGGTTGCGCATGCGAGGGCACTTTCTCGATCCTGGAGTTTTCATCAGGAGCCTCGCCACACGGAACGGACAGGGGAGTCTTCCCAGCTCGATTTTCGCGGCGGCGCAACTTCTCGATGCCATGGGCAAGGAGTACATCCTGATCGAAACCATCGGTATCGCTCAAAATCAGGTCGATATCGCGCAAATTGTCGATACCGTCATCGTTATCACGACGCCGGCAGGAGGCGATGAAATACAGGCGCTCAAGGCAGGTGTCTTGGAAATTGCTGATATTCTGGTGATGAACAAATCCGATTTGCCTGGGATGGAGCAGATGTTCTCTCATCTGGCCGAGCTTTTCGGCGCAACGGGTTTGCCGCTGTTCAGAACTTCGGCGCTGCGTAATGAGGGGATTGCGCCGCTCATTGACGAGATCGAGAAACGGACGCCCGAACTGGAGTTTAAGGCCAACCGCAAACAGCAGAGCCTGAAGATTTCCCGCGCTCAGATGTTGGCACTAATTCGGGATCGGCTGATGGCCACGCTCGAAGCAAAGCTCGGCGATCATGAGATTGAGCAGTGGGTGCAAAGGATCGCTAACAAAGACACCGATCCTTACACTGCGGCAGAAATGATCGTGGCAAAAGCAGGACTATAGATGGAACCGTTCACGTTCCGCGGCGAGATAGTTTGGCGCCCCTCGGACTCATTAGTGGCGCAGAGCCGACTAAAGCATTTCATGGACCGACATGGCATCGAGACTGCGGCCGAACTTCACCAAAAGTCGATTGCCAACCCAGAGTGGTTTTGGAGCGCCGTGCTCGAAGCGCTTCAAATCGAATTTTATCAGCCCTATAGAGCGATCGTTGATTTGTCGCAGGGAATCGAATGGGCGCGCTGGTGCGTCGGCGGCAAGATGAACATCGTTCACAACTGTCTGGATAAATGGATCGGCACGCCGACGGAGAACCGGGTGGCCATCCGCTGGGAGGGGGAAGAGGGCGCCACCCGGGTGATAACGTACGGCGAGCTTTACCGTGAAGTGAATCGCCTATCCAATGGGCTCCGGCAGCTCGGCATCAAAAAGGGTGAGGCGGTGGGAATTTTCATGCCGATGGTGCCAGAGATTGCCGTAGCGCTATTTGCACTGGCAAAGATCGGCGCTGTGATTCTGCCGCTATTCTCCGGCTTCGGTGCTGCTGCGGTGGCGGCGCGGCTTGTGGATGCACAGGCCAGGCTGCTGATCACGGCGGATGGATTCTATCGCCGCCGTGAAGCTGTCGATCTCGCCTCCATTGCCGGAGAGGCTCTGCTCATAGCTTCCGGTGTCGAACGCACCATCGTGGTGCCGCGCTTAGGAAGCGACACCCTGAAGATCCGCGCGCCCGTTTTATCCTGGGAAGAAGTCGTTGCCGAACAATCGACGGAGAGCGCCACCGAAATAACCGAAGCCGAAGAGCCGTTGATGATTATCTATACGTCCGGAACCAGCGGAAAGCCCAAAGGCGCGCTGCACACCCACTGCGGCTTTCCCATCAAAGCTGCGCAGGACATGATGCACGGTCTCGATCTCAACGCCAACGATACGCTCTATTGGGTTACGGATATGGGCTGGATGATGGGGCCGTGGGAGCTTTTTGGCGCCACTCTGCACGGCGCGACGATGCTGTTTTATGACGGCGCGCTCGATCATCCCAGGCCATCGCGGCTGTGGCAACTCGTCGAGGAGCACAGCGTGACGATCCTCGGCGTCTCGCCTACGCTGGTGCGCGTGCTCATGCGCCATGGCGATGGACCCGTTGAGCAGCATGATCTCTCGAAGCTTCGTATCCTGGCTTCGACGGGCGAGCCCTGGAACCCCGAGCCCTGGCGCTGGTTCTTCGAAAAAGTCGGCAAGAAGCGGTTGCCGATCATCAACTATTCCGGCGGGACGGAAATCGCCGGCGGCATTCTAATGGGAAACGTTCTGACGCCGCTCAAGCCGTGCGCGTTTTCAGGTCCGCTTCCCGGCATGGCGGCGGATGTCGTGGACGAGAACGGACAGCCGGTGCGTAATCAGGTCGGCGAACTGATTATTCGCCAGCCATGGATCGGAATGACCCGCGGCTTCTGGCATGACCCGCAGAAATATCTACAGACCTATTGGAACCGATTTCCGAAAATCTGGCTTCATGGCGATTGGGCGGCAATCGATGAAGACGGCTTGTGGTATATCTTGGGCCGATCCGACGACACGATCAAAGTTGGCGGCAAACGGGTCGGACCCGCCGAGATCGAATCGATTTTAGTTGATCATCCAGCGGTGAGCGAGGCGGCTGCCATTGCTGTCCCCGATCCGCTCCGCGGTGAGGCGGTGATTTGCTTTTGTGTTCTTACACCGGGAAAGCGTGGCGATGAAGCTCTGGCGCAGGCGCTCAAAGAAAAAGTCGGCCGCTGGCTTGGCAAGCCGCTCAAGCCGGAGGCCATAAAGTTCGTCGGCGATCTGCCCAAAACGCGCAATGCCAAAATCATGCGCCGGGTGATTCGTGCCAGTTATCTGGGCGAGGAACTGGGCGACTTAACGGCGCTGGAGAATCCACTGGCGGTTGCCGAAATACAAAAAGCGTCTTGAACATCCAGACTGTCGTTACCTTCCCTTGCGCCGAGGTGTACGTTTGCTGGAAAACTGCGGATCGTGCACCAATCGAAACCCTTGGATGTCGAGGATGGAGCCGATCCGTTGCCTCTTTGGTTTGATCACCACTTCCACCCGCGCGCCAATGCTAATCTGCTCTGGGCGTGTGACATCGAGCAGATAATGAAGCAGCACCGTGTTGGCGCCGTCCAACTGCACCAGCGCCAGCGCCAGCGGGCGGCGCAGTGGCCGGCGGTCGCGGTCGACTTGGCAAAGGGTATAGCCGATCAGCCGGCCGGTGGGTTTGATCTCCACTTGTTCGGTGAGTGCGTCAAAGCAGCGTTCACAAAATAGACGTGCTGGCAAGTAAACCTGCTTGCATGGCCGGCAGCGGGTGGCGATCAGTTTGCCGCTGTGCTTAAGGGCGTCAAAAAATATTTGCCCGGCAACACCTGCGGTATAGGTGGATGTAATCGGGATTGCTCCCGGCCATGTTCTATGATCTTCGATTCGCGCTGAGGGTTTCATTACCGCTCCTCTGTAGCGGGTCTCCAGTACAGGATGTCCGTGATGCTTCCGCGGCGCTGTGAGGCCGCGCGCCACACCGCGCGGACCCGCATGCCAACGCGCACTTTTTTGGGCGGCACTTTTTTAAGCAGATGCAGGATACCCATACCCGCCGAGGCGCCATCGATTTCAATGACGGCAGGAATCAACGGCTGCTTTAATCGGCGCACATTCCACGTGACATAGCAGAGGGAAAAGGTCAGAACTCGGCCACTGTCCTTGACGTAAACCCATTCATCGGTTGGGCGAAAGCAGCGTTCGCAAAACATACGCGGCGGAATCAATATCCGCTGGCAGCCATCGCAGCGGCGCGCGATCAGCCGGCCTCGTTTCAGCTCTTCGAGATAGCGACCGATGCCTTCGCCGGTGTCCCACCGATAATGCAGCTTTGGCGTATACTTAGTCGTAAAAATCTTGCCGCGCGCTAACTGGCGTGAATCTACCGGAGTGCTAGGAACGATCCCAAGTTTTGGTTTCATGCTCGTTCGTCTCGTTCGTTCAACCCCCTCCTTCATCCTTATATTAGCAGGGTGAGGTGGCATACGATAATTTAGTGGAGCCGATTTCAAGGAGCTTGCTGGCATGAGGACCACTTTCATCCA
>Ga0075434_100000684_pt1 | contig 26399 bp, 44 predicted proteins | sample RhiMethybrSRZTD3_FD_75298 | JGI IMG/M metagenome (GOLD analysis project Ga0075434, IMG submission 75298) | Populus rhizosphere microbial communities from Tennessee, USA - Rhizosphere MetaG P. TD hybrid SRZTD3 | ecosystem: Host-associated > Plants > Roots > Rhizosphere > Soil | place: USA... | reverse complement strand
TTTTAGTGGACGCCGCGAGCTGCGGTGCCGGAGCCGTGCTTCTCCTCCTGATCGCTACCGGACGACTTGCCTTTCGCGGTGAGCCAGGGTCGGTTGCTGCCTAACCAGCGCTTGAAGCTGTCGGCCTGCGGCGGCCCCACATGACTAGACCCTTTCCCTGGCGAGGATTGGCACCTCTCATTCTCACGATTGGGGCGTGCGGCCAGCCTTTCCTTAACTCAAAGCCCCAGCCGGCGCCCACTCTCTCCGACCAGCCCATGGACCCCGCTGAGCCTCTCAGCCGCGGAGTGGTGCAAGCCGTCCTCGAGCAGACCCAAACATCGCTCCTCTTTGATAGCCTGGTTGCACCCAGTCCTCCCCACTGGCGTCCAGCCCTCAGGACGAACTGGCCTGACACAGCAAAAACGGGTTGGGATGAGGCCCTCAGTGCACTGCAGACCACGCCAGCTCGAGGTTCTGTTGACACTACAGTCGCCTATGCTTTCGACGTTACCTTCGTCCGCGATCGACGTTCCGTAGCAATCTCGCCAATTGGATTTAGCCACGATTCAACATGCGCTGTTGTTTACTATCAGCTTCATGGCAACGGCCGGGGCGGTCGTGGGGGGCTTCTGTTTCTCGCTCGCAGGCCTGGGTACGAGTGGACGGTGCTCGTGAACCAGCTCCTTTGGATTTCGTAGTGTCGACGCCCCAGCCTACCCAGCGCTTGAAGCTGTCGGGCCGGGGCCCGCAGCTTAAGCGTGATCCGTTGGGCGGCAACATGAGGACTCGCTTATGAGAGCATCCGTATTTGTTGGCACTAGCCTCGACGGTTTCATCGCCCGAGCCGACGGGTCTTTCGATTTTCTCTCGCCTGCCGGCGATGAACCTCACGGCTACGAAGAGTTCATGGCTACCGTGGATGCACTAGTCATCGGTCGGAAGACCTTTGAAACAGTCCTCGGCTTTGACGGGTGGGCTTACTGCAAGAAGCCCGTTTTCGTGCTCAGTAGTCGTTCGATCGCTACGGCTCCGCCCGGAGCAGTAGTGGAACAAATGGCAGGAGCTCCGGCCGATATCGCCTCGCAGCTGGAGGCGCGCGGCATCAAGCATGTCTACGTCGATGGCGGGATCACCATTCAGCGGTTTCTACAGGCTGGCCTGATTCACCGCCTCATCATCACTCGGGTTCCGGTGCTCATCGGTACGGGCATCCCGCTCTTTGGTTCGCTCCAGCGCGATATCACCCTCACACATGTCGCCACTCGCCATTTTGCCAGCGGCCTGGTTCAGAGTGAGTATGCTGTTGCCGCCTAGCCAGCGCTTGAAGCTGTCGGCCCGCGGGCGGCCGCGTGAGAGGGAACAGGTCTGTCTTATCTGCGGCCGCCGCAGGCCGCAGCTTAAGCGCGATCCGTTAGACAGCGCCGACGACGCATGAGTCTCAACGATGTTCTGGTCCTGGCCGAGCGTTCCTTCGCATTTCTTCTGGACCGCGGGTTTGACCTCCGGAGTCGTTCCCCAGCGACCACCGAGTCGTTCCGGGACGGATGGTCGCTCGATTATCACTCGTCATCAGTCAAGATGCGAGTTGAGTACCTCGAGATGCAGCTTAACGTGCTCTTCACGCACAACTCGACCACCGTTTCGTACCTGATGATCGATCGCGAGCTCCATGAGCAGCGCAGCGGGTTCTACGGTGACATGTTTCCGGCAGACGGACTCCCAGTTGCCCTCAACCAGATCGCGGCAGACATCGCTGATCACTATTCGGGTGTTCTTGCCGGCGACGCTTGCGTGTGGGAAAGGCTCAAACGCCTGAGCACCGCGCCGGTAACCAAGAAGAGGCTTCCGTGAGCGGCGCTGTCTAACATGCGCCTGAAGCGATCGGCCCGCGGCCTAAGCGCGATCCGTTAGGCGGCTGCCCTCCCTCGGAGGCTTTGCCTCTTGATACTCACTTGAAACGTCCGGGCTCCCTTACAAGGAGCTAATGACCCCCAGCGAGAGGAGCCCGGCTATGCCTTCCCCCATCCGGCGACGTGCAGTCGATCTTCTGGACATACTCCGTAGCTGGAGGGCGAATCGTTACGCGGCCCGTCTCATTTCCGCATTCTTAAGGGCGACGCACACTAAGGTTGGCAGTCGGGCGGGACGCTGCTCACGCTTCGCATTCGTCCTACTGGCCGCAGGCTGTTCCGGCTATTGGGGGCGGCGTCCTCTCGATCAGCCTACACCCCTGAAGCCTCACGACCCGGTGTGGATCTGGAGCCACGACACAGTCCGCAAATGGCATGACGTCGTCATTACCCAAGACTCGGTCTCGGGCATCCCCTTCGGGACCTCACGAGATTGCTACGCAAGCTGCCTGCGTAGCATTCCCCGAGTTCAGGTGGACTCCATGAAGCAAGGCTACCGCACGCTCGCCCAAAACGTCACCCAGGGTGTAGGCATTCTTACCGCACTCATTCTCGCGGACGGCGTGGTGTGCTATCTGTTGGACCGTGGGAATCCGCAGTGCTAGTATGCCCACACCAGAGGAGTGTTAGTCCTCGGGCGCTCGTAGAAGAGAGCCCACGCAAGCAGCCGCCTAACCAGCGCTTGAAGCTGACGGCCCGCGGCCGCTCGAAAGGGAAGGGCGCTATCTTGTCTGCGGCCGCCGCAGGCCGCAGTTCATGCGCGATTCGTTAGGCGGCACCCCACACTAGCCTAGGCCAGAAATCATGCCAATTCTAGAATGGTCCCAAATCCAGCCTCGTGTTGAGCTTGCCTCCGGCGAAGACTTTGACCACGCCATCGACCGACTGTCCGCACGCGCCAGCACCGACCATCCATCTATCGTTGCGCTATACGCTCATGGCCACCAAGTAATCCTGGGTCTCGGGCTGCCTCAGAGCTTTGTGCAGATCCAGGAGTGGGACGACCCTCAGTTTGGTCCCGCTCTTGTCACCGTTGGGGACGCCAAGGCCAGTGGAGAGGTCGCCTTCTACCTTCTCGGATCCCAACACACTGAGATTCCACGCAGGAATCTGATTCCTACGCCTAGCGCTCGACGGCTAGCCAAGCAGTTTCTCGAGACGGGGAAACTCCCGAAGGACGTCACTTGGGAAGCCGCCTGAGAGCTCGGGATGGGAAGCCGCCTTACATGCGACTTGAAGCTGACGGCCCGCGGCGGCCGCTTGATAGGGAAGAGGACTGTCTTGTCGGCGGCCGCCGCCGGCCGCAGCTTAAGCGCGTTCCGTTAGGTGGCGCTCTAGCAACCCCTTCTGGTGGAGACCACAATGCCCCACGGCAAGATCTGTTATCTCGAAATCCCGGCGAAGACGACCCAAGCGTCCGCCGACTTTTATAGCGGCATCTTCGGCTGGAAGGTCAGGACACGTGGGGATGGCGAGCTCGCCTTCGATGACCCCGCTGGCGTGAGCGGCACTTGGGTGAAGGAGAGCGATCGGACCCCGGACGAACGGACGCGGACCTACATCATGGTGGATGTCATTGCGGACACCTTGAAGCGGATTCAGACCGCAGGTGGCCGGGTCCTGACGCCGCGGACCGAAATCGGGGCTGGTATGGGCGCGTTTGCCGTGTTCGCGGATCCAGTCGGGAATGAGTTCGGTCTATATGAGGAACCACAACGCTGAGAGAGAATCTGGCCAAAGCGCAGCCTAACCAGCCCTTGAAGCTGACGGGCCGCAGCTTAAGCGCGATCCGTTAGGCGAACACACTCCCTTCAGGGGTAAGGGGAAGCATTTCTGAAGCCCGTCCCAGTGTTTATCGCCTCTTGGGCGTTGTCGGGTCTCGGTGCCGTGATCGGTTCCATCCTAGGCAATGCCGCAGGGAAGACCGGGCTCTTCGCAGGGGCCGTCGTCGGTGGCCTTCTGGGCGTGGCGGCTGCCGTTGCCGCCCTCACCAAACTGCACTGGCTCCTAGCCGGAGAGCGCCGAGCTGCGCTCGTTGGTGGGATTGTCGGCTTCGGAATCGCAACCCCGATCACAGTCACCAATCTCCACACCCCCATCACACCCGTTCTGGCCTGTGGGCTGACGGGTGTGGGGGTGCTCTTGGGGGTGGGCGTAGCACGCGGTTGGCGATGGAGATCTTGAGCGTGTCGCCTAACATGCGAAGCTCTCGGCGCGCGGCGCAAGCGCGATCCGTTAGGCGATCCCTTCACCTTCACGCCACCCTGGTCTCTCTCACACCGACTTGGTAGCTTATCCCCAATCTGGGCCACTCCAGGCCTTACTATGCGCGCCTCTTCGCTCGCCTCAATCCTGCTCCTCGTAGCGGGCAGCTGCAGCCAGCCCACTCTCCCTTTCCTTGGCACTCTTGCGGGCCAATGGGAATGGCAGTTCAACGCGAACCCCGCTGGCTCCAGCATCAGCCTCTCCCTGAGCACCCACGGGGCAGACGTTACGGGTACCGGGACCGTCTGTGGAGTGGGACCAAACTGTGCACCGGGCGCTGTGACGATCACCGGACAATCCGAGATCAGGAGTTTCCATCTCACGATTCGGGCCGTCAGTGGTTTCCTTGCGACTTACGTAGGCCAATTCGTCGGGCCCAATGAACTCAAGGGGACCTGGGCTGATGGCACAGACTCAGGTTCAACTGTCTTCTATCGCAGGTAGCCCGTATGGAAGGGCCGCCTAACCAGCGCTTGAAGCTGTCGTGGCGCGGCGGACGCTTGAAAGGGAAGGGCTCTATTTTCATTGCGGCCGCCGCACCCGCAGCTTAATAGCGATCCGTTAGGCAGCACATTTGGCGTGGCCCGTGTGTCCGGGCATACACTCAAGGATCGGGAGGCCTAAAATGGATACTCCAGGCCGTTCCGTCGCTCTTCTCGGACTCAGCTTGCTGTGCCTCGGAGCTCAGACCCCTCAACCTCGGGTCTACGTAACCGACAGCCAGTCGTGGGAAACATCAGGCGGGTTCGCCGCGACCAGTGACGCAGCAGTGGGCCAGTCCAGTGGCGGAGCGCGCCCGCAAACCGCGGAAATCATCAAGACTATCGGTGAACGTTGTCCCTTGGCCATGGTGACCATGAACAAAGACAGGGCGGATTACATCCTCCTTCTGGACCACGAAGGCGGTAAGGGATCGCTCCAAAAAGACAACAAGTTCGTCTTGTTCAACAAGGATGGCGACGCGATCGGGAGCGGTTCAACACGTAATCTGGGTAATGCGGTTAAAGACGCGTGCCAGATCCTGACTGCTGACTGGAACAAGAACCATAGGAACCAATAGCTCGAGCACCCGCAATGTGCTGCTAACTTGCGCTTGAAGCTGACGGCCTGCGACGGCCGCTTGAGAGGGAAGGGATCTACCTTGTCTACGGTCGCTGCAGGCCGCGGCGTAAGCGCGATCCGTTAGGCGACGTGTGATGGTCGGCAAAGTGAGCTCCATGCTTCTGGACAACATCACGTATTCCCGTACGCACACGGGGAGTGTCGCAATCCATCTCTCGCCGGTGCCACGGTTCCTCTTCGCAGGAATCGGTGCGGTGGTGGTTGGCCTGATAGCGACGGCCTTCCTCCCTCTCTCGCTCACACCGGTAGCTGCGCTCCTGGCAGCGACGTTTGCATTTGCTTTGTCTGGCCGTCCGTCAACTCTGTTTGATTGCACACGCGGCGTGATGGTCCGGTACTTTAAGCGGATTCCCTTTGCCGACCTTGACCACTTCCATGCGATTGAGCGCCGCGATGAGGAACCCCGGATGTCCGGATTTGCTGAGCTTCTCGCCGGGCCGCGTATTGTAGTGCGATACGAGGTTTATACTCGCCTCCGCGGCGAACCCTTGGTGGTTGGCTATTGTCGCACGAAGGCTACGGCCACTGAGTTGGTGAGCGCGATCAACACAATCCTCACGGCCCGCCATTGAAACAAGCATGGGCCCGGCCGACGCGTACGAGTTGCGCTACGTCAAACCGGGATCGCGTCGCCGGCGGCCCAACCAGCGCTTGAAGCTGCCGCGCCCCGCAGCTTACGCGCGATCCGCTAGACGTCGGAAGCGCTACCTTCGCCAGCTCAGCCAACAGTGGAGGTCGGAATGCGAAGAGTCACGGGCATCGGCGGCATCTTTATGAGCGCCAAGGATCCGAAGGCGCTGTGCGCCTGGTACAGGAAGCACCTTGGAATAGACGTTCAGGACTGGGGTGGAGCGGCCTTTACCTGGACTGACTCCGAAGGCAACCCGACCAAGGGAACGACCGCATGGTCGGTCGGTCCAGCAGACGGCAAACACTTCGCTCCGAGCAAGTCGACCTTCATGGTCAACTATCGAGTCGAAGATCTGGCAGCTCTTCTCAAAGCACTGCGCGAGGAAGGTTGCAACGTGCTCGACAAGACCGACGACTCGGAGTACGGGAAATTCGGATGGGTCATGGATCCAGAGGGCAACAAAGTTGAACTCTGGCAGCCGCTCGAAGGACAATGAAGTTCAGTCGCCGCCGAGAAGACCGACGTCGGCACTCCCACAGCTGAACTCCATGCTCCCTCTAGACGATCCTCGGGTGGACGGAACTGCGCCATGCGTATGGGGCAGCTTCGGGACGCCCGGGCTTCTCAAGCGGCTGCTGGATGCTGGGCCCGGTCACGATCCCAAGAGCGCGTGGTAGGGAACGGGCTTGTCTTGTCCACGGCCGCCGCAGGCCGCAGCTTAAGCACGATCCGCTAGGTAGCCTTTGTTCGGATGTATCCGCTGTTCCTGGTATACGGAGGGGATGGGACACATGGAAAGAGCAATACCTATCCTGCCGGCTGACGATCTCAGTGTTGCCAAGGAGTTTTATGTCAGCCGTTTGGGCTTCAAGGTGCGGTTTGAAGCAACGGAGGATGGGAGGGTCGGCCTTCTGGGTGTAGACCGCGGAGCGATCTCCCTCACACTTGATTCCCCGATGTCCGGTCACGGCCGGGAGGCCTGCGTCTCGCTTCAGGTGGAAGATGCCGATGCATACTACGATGAGTGGCGAGGTCAGATCGAGATTCGTCGGGCGCCGCAGAACGAGGAGTGGGGTGCGCGCACCTTTGATGTTATCGATCCATTCGGGAATACGATCTTCGTGATGGGCCCTGTGAAATGACCAGCGAGGGGCGAGTGTTCGACAAGCACTACTTCGATACAGTCCTTCCGGAGCAGCTCCGGATCATGGGTCAGCAGGCTCGCCTCGTTGTGCGCTTAAACTCCGGGCACGAGTTCGATGTGTGGACGGTGATTGCCGCTTATGACAGCTATGTGATTCTCGAAGTACACGCCGGCGGACAGGAGCCGCCACGCAGCAAGCGGTGGCAGGAAGAGCATCCGGATGCCCCGCCATGGGTCTTCGATCAGCTTGCAGTCCCATACGCGAACATCGGTGAGACCTTCTTGACGCCCAAGACGCAGTCTGCCCAAGCCGGCCGGCCAAGTGGCTTCCACCCGTCCGCGACCTAACATGCCCTCGAAGCTGGCGGCCCGCGCCTCATACACCCACATCATCCAACGGTCCAGTAATGAAACCGTATCTGATCACCACCGGCTTTCTTTTCGCGGCCATCACTGTCGCACACGCATACGGGGCCATCGCCCGCGGGCACCTTCACCATACCGACCTGCTTGTGCTGGTGAGTGCCGCTCTCACCATATGGGCGTGGCGGCTCCTTCGAAGGACTGCCGCCTGACATGTGCGCGATCCATTAGGCTGCCATGACACTCAGATGACGCACCTGGATTCACAACTCGTTCACGGTCGTCGTCTCCTGGCCATTTTCATCTCGCCCGGGGATCCCGAGGATCAATACGCTATTACGGGCATCGCTCGCTGGGATGGCGCTGCGCTCTGGCTCCAGAGCGACCAGGCTGGAGAGTCGCTACTGCTAACCAAGCCAGGTGGCCGGCTCATCCTCTCTGAACTCACCGCAGCGGTGCGCCTCGCCCTGGCCCATGGCTCCGAACACGAGGCCGTTCTCGCTCTTTTGGCGAGCAACGCGGATTGCCTCGCCGTGGCACGTCTCGACAGACTGCCTGCCGGGGCCATCGCAGTTCCTCGGACCATCAGTCAGGCCATCGTACCCGACTGGCAAGCCCAATGAATCGGCGGACTATCCACGCATGAAACTGTCGGCCCGCAGCTGAAGCGCGATCCTAACCAAGGAAGCCAAGATGACTGCCGCCGGTCCGTTCGAGGTGAAGCTCACACCCCAGCCACCCAGCGAGGATGCCGTCCTCGGTCGGCTTACCCTCGATAAGGAGTTTCACGGCGACTTGGAAGCTACGGCGAAGGGCCAAATGCTTGCTTTCAGCTCCAGCATCAAAGGATCGGCCGGCTACGTGGCGATGGAGCACGTCACTGGTTCCCTCCGGGGTAGGCAAGGCACGTTTGTGCTGCAACACAGCGGCATCATGACCCGCGGGAACGGCCAGTTGGCCGTCACCGTCGTGCCTGACTCTGGAACAGAGGACCTCGTGGGTCTGTCGGGAACGATGCGCATCGACATCACCGGCGGGAAGCATTCCTACATCTTCGAATACACGCTTGCAGATGGTGTCTGACCGCTCCATGCTCGATATCCTCCGACGCCTCCAGAACTGGTACCAAGCCCATTGCAACGGAGATTGGGAGCACCGCGCCGGCATCACGATCGAGACGCTCGACAACCCTGGCTGGAGCGTCCGCATCCACCTCGCAGGGACAAATCTCGAGGGCCGCGAGTTCACCGAGATCTCTGACCTGGATCCCGAAACCGACTGGATCCGCTGTTGGCTGGAGGATGGTTCCTTTTTCGGCGTAGGCGGACCACGCCAGCTCGAACGCATCCTGACGACCTTCGTGCAGTGGGCCGAGGGCAGGTGAACGTGCCACATGAAGAGGTAACGCCGTGAACCGACTACAATGGGGCCGGATCTTGGTCTTCGGCGTTCTGGCGGGAATCGTTTGGACCCTCCTGTCAGCGGTCATGCTCGCGCTCATCGGAAACGAGTTCCTCGCCGCCTTGCCTGAGCGCTCGGGTCCGGTACAGAAATTCCTTTTGGCGGCAAACATTGCGGCGGGAGTATGGGCAACCTGGCTCTACTCCATTGTCCGCGCCCAGTACGGGCGCGGGTTCAAGTCTGTGGTGGCGGCGACAGGCGGATGGTGGGTTATTCAGAGTCTGCAGTCATCAAAGTGGGCAGCGCTCGAGGGAGTGCCGATGCACGCTGCCTGGGCACCAGGGCTCGGCACCCTGCCCGGGATGTTTCTGGCAACATTGCTTGCCGCCTGGTGCTACGAGAACTACCAGCGAACTGCCTCGCCTCCTGCCGCCCCCCCCCAGCCAGCAGCGTGAACGCGATCCCATTGGTGGCCGCTTTGAGCATCGAGACATGACCTACCGCCTGAAGCACGTCTGAGCGGAGCCCATGTCGCTTCGCGCTCTTGGACGGGCTGCTGTAGCACTCTTTGCGGTCTCCGCCGTCTTTCCGATTGTTGGAGGTCTGTTCGTCGCTCAGTCGCCCCCGCGCTGGATCGGAATCGCGGATGTGATTCTGGCAGCGGGACTCTGTGGTTTGATCGTGGTCGTTGTTGCGCGGGGTCGCCGCAGCGTCGCCGACCACCATCGGCTCGCCGCGTTCCGCGCCAGTCAGGCAGTGCTCGGCGCAACTCCGGTACTGCTCGCGGCCTACTTCATCGTGGGGGGCCGCATAAATTGGACGGTGCTCGTCATCGGCCTCGCTTGGCGCATATGGTTGCTGATCTATAGTTTGCCGTTTCTCGTAGCCGCGCTTCAAGACCGAGCGGGATAGTACCCGCATGCGGCCGCCGACCTGCACTTGTAGCTGACGGCCCACGGCGGCCGCAGCGTAAGCGCGATCCGTTAGGCCGCTCCAGCAGAGGAATCCAGTGAACGAGAAGCAGGTGCTCGACACGGAAGTCACCAGCTTCGCCAAGCTGTTCGACCATTCCATCGTTCGCCCGGACGCCACGCGGGACCAGGTACGGCAGTTCGCGGACACGGCAGCTCGGTTGGGCACTGCCACGCTCAGCGTGCAGCCACACTACATCGGCTTCGCCGCTGACCTGCTGCGAGGTTCCGGTGTCCTCGTCGGCACGGTGGTTGGGTTTCCGCACGGCAACGAAACGCCCTCAATGAAGCAGCGTCAAGCCGAGGAAGTGCTCGCCCTCGGTGCCGAAGAGATCGACATGGTGATGAATATCCCAGCGCTCAAGAACGGGGAGCAGGAGCTGTTCATCCGCGATGTCGAAGGAGTTGTTCGAGCCGCTGCGGGGGCCAAGGTCAAAGTTATCATCGAGAATTGTTACTTGACGCAAGAAGAGAAACGACGCGCCTGTGAATGGATTGCTCAGTCGGGCGCTCACTTCGTGAAGACGTCGACCGCGTACGCCGATGGAGGGGCGACGCTCGACGATGTCCGTCTGATGTACGAGGCAGTGCAGGGGCAGTGTCTCGTGAAGGCGGCCGGCGGTATCAGGCAGATCAGTGAGGTGTTGGAGTACCTCAAGGCTGGTGCGCGCCGGTTCGGCTCGACCCGAACCGATGCCTTCGTGCGGGCGTTCCAAGAGTTGCCCAACCACGTCAAGGCGACCTTTGCGGACTACTTGCCGCCGGTGTGACCCGTTCATTCGAGACGTCTACCTTCGCCACCGCTCCGGCAACGGCCAAGCCGCCTAACATGCGCCGGAAGACGATCGGAAGTGCGCTGCTCGGCCTCGTCGTGGTGTTGTGCGCCGATTGCGGCGAAGCGAGGCACGTCTACAAACTCGCGACCGCTCTGAAACAGGAGTTCGCCCCAGTCGAGGTCGGCGTCATGCTTACGGATGGAGTCATCCTGACCGTTACCGTGGCGGACTCCGTGCTCGTTGTCGGCTCGTGCGAGACCCAGGTCGGGGGCGCGATGCGGGTCGGGCGGTTCCTGCGCGACCATGACGCCCGCATCGACTCGTTGCTGGCCGTCAACGTCGCGTTCGCCCCGGGCAGCAAGGGCCCCGCGATCGCGCCGCGCAACGCTCGCTTACCGATTCGCTTCAATCCGGCGCGAGTGGCGGCGGGTCTGGCACCGTCGGACAGCACGAGCGCGGTCAGCTCGTGCAAAGCGTTCGAGGAGCTCAACTCGTAGCGACGATGACCACCTCCACGAACCCTCCCTCGACCGTATCGAGAGCGGCAACCGTCCGGTCGCGAGGCCTCCGCATGGTCGTTGCGTTGGCCGCCGTCGCTTCCGTCCTGCCGCTCGCCTTGTCCGGTCAGTCGCGGTCGGGCTCATTGACATCAGCGTTAGCCCATGGCGCTGGCAGCGTGTGCGGCTCGGGCTCGACGCATTGCTGCGAGATGCCGAACGCCTCGCCGCCGTGAACTAGCTCGACCACCCTCCGACGGGTGGCGAGCGCACGGGCAAGTTCCATGGCGGAGCGACTGATCACACTCGATGTGCGAACCCGGGTGAAGTGGCGTCGCTGGCTCGCGGAACACCACACGTCCAGCCCCGGCATCTGGCTCGTCCGGCATAAGCAACACGCCGGTGTGGAGGCGATGCCCTATGAAGACCTCGTGCGGGAGGCGCTCTGCTTCGGGTGGATCGACAGCCTGATCAAACGCATGGACGACGACCGCTACGCCATCAAGGTCACGCCACGCAAAGCGACGAGTAAGTGGTCGGAAATCAACCGGCGACGCTGGAACGAGCTCAAAACAGGCGGCCAGCTTGCGGCCGCCGGCCTCGCCGCTGCTCCGACGGGCAACAGCTATGCGCCGCGTCCGTCGATCCCGCCGTTGCCGGCCTACATTCGCAAAGCACTCAAGACGAACCCCGGCGCGTGGCGGCACTTTCAGGCGCTTGCCCCGACATACCGGCGAGATTTCGTCGTGTGGATTCACATCGCCAAACGGCGTGAGACACGAGAAAGGCGCATTCGCGAATCGATTGAACTCCTCTCGGCCGGCAAGAAGCTCGGCCTGAAATAGAGGGCGGGGGTAGGGAACGATGCACTTGCAGAGCACCACCGCCTACCGATTCGCTGTCGGCCTTGCGGTGACGGCTGCATTCCTGATCATCTGGCTCAACGCTGCCGCCGGCCTCATCGGGATCGAAGACGACGACCCCGCCAACTTGCTGTATGTCGGGGTGCTCGCCATCGGATTCATTGGTGCAATCATCGCGAGCCTCCAGCCGCGTGGACTGGCACGCGCGTTGTTCGCCACGGCGCTGGCGCAGGCGTTGGTTGGCGCGATCGCCCTCAAGTTGCCAAACACCGCCAGCTCCGTGCAGATCGTGATCGTGCATGGGGTGTTCGTCGCGCTGTTCGCAGGCGCGGCCTTGCTGTTGCGATATGCCGCGCGGAAGGGTTTCACCCCGCGCGACGGGGCTACGGGTTGGCTCGGGACTGCCCCTTTCACGGACGGTGGCCTAATAAGACGCTGCGGCGAGCGCTCTAAAGTTTGAGCGCGATCCGTCAGACGGCCCATTGCACGCCAAAGCACATCCGTCGTTCACCGTCTTGCAACCTGTGTCAAACGAAAGCGACAAGGCGTCCCTCTAAGATGGAGCCATCCTCTTAAGGGAGAGACCAATGTCCTCTCGTGCGACGCTGTTGCTAGGCACCCTCGTTTGGTCGTTCGGCGTTACCACTCTCATTCTCCACTCTCCGCGACTGCGGACGTCCACAGTGACCGAGCCTCAAGAACCTATCGAGGAGGCCAGCCTCGAAATACTCCCCGAGGAGGCCAGTGTGGCGCTCCCTTACACAATCCTGGACCGCGCCAACGGGTTCTACGCAGCGGCGGTAGGTTTTGCCGCGATTACACCAGACGAAGTTCTAGCCTGGCGTGTCATTTCGCACAGCCCTCGCGGGCAAGTCACTTTTGAGGACTTGTTCAGGACCGCTTCGGTGCCCGGAAAACTCTACGCGCTTGCAGGATTGTGGTTGGGCAATCGGGAGCGGTTTCGTCGGGCGGCCGAGATTTTGGTGGCTCAAGGAGGCACGGTTCGGACGATGCGCGGCTGCATCATGGCTCAGGAGCCAGTGGCACTCCTGATTAGGCAGATAGAACAGGGCACCTGGAGCCGCGAGTTTCTCATGGGGCATTCGGTCGAGTGAAATTCGGGGACCGGGCCGTGAGACCGAAGCTGCGGGCCCGCGGCGGCCACTCGTCAGGGAAGGGATCTGTCTTGATTCCGGCCGCCGCAGGACGCAGCTTAAGCGCGGTCCGTTAGGCTGCGCTTCGAGTCCGGGGACGTTGAGCCCGAGGAGTGAGAAGTGAATCTGCGGCCGTTGAGTGACTCCGACTTTGCCCTGCTCAGCTCCCTCCAACTGCAGGATGACGTGTGGGAATTCATTGGCACGCTGCCGGACCCGGCAGTGGACCGCGCCGACCATCTCTTCGCCATCGTGGAGGGCCAGCTGGATCTCGGGTTCGCCGGACTCGTCAAGTCCCCGGCCGCTGGCGGCGATGACTACGAGCTCCTGTGCGCAATGCGATCAGAAGCACAGCAACGAGGACTGGCAAAGCGTGCCTGCCAGCTCGTTCTCGAGTGGGCGTTCAGCACGGCAAGATTTGAGCGGGTCATCGCGTGCATCGATGATGGCAATGAGGCGGCGCGAGCAATCGCCGACAAGCTTGGGATGACCCCGCTTGGGCCGGATCGGCCACACCGGACGGTGTATGTGAAGTATCGTGACGAGCGCAGCCTAACCAGCGCCTGAAGCGTCATCCCCGGTCACGCGCGCCGGCGAGTTTGCGGGCTTCCGGTCCGGACTCAAGCTGCGCCGGGCGTGGAATCGTCAATGGGGCGGCTCGCCGCGCGACGCGGCCCGGGCGGCGGTCGCACGTGAATTCCAGCGCTTCGGAGGTACGTATGTTCCTCTCCTCACGGACCCAGTGCGGTCTCAACAGCACTGCTCCACGCAGTCAAAGGTTGTCCGTCGTAACCAGGTTGCTCGCAGCCACTCTCCTCGTGGCCCCGATGACAATCGCTCGTGCGCAGCTTTCTCCGAGGACCTTCGGGCGCATTCCCCTCTGGGCGGACAGCGCGTTGCGCAGAGCCGGTCTCGATCGGCAATTCGCGCTGTCTTCTACTCTCAACCCGTACTTTGCTGTCGGCGACTTCGATCGTGACGGCCTCGACGATTTCGCCGTCGAGGTCAAGGACTCCGGCGGCCTCCGCTGCGGGATCGCCATCGTGCATCGGATCGACCGGTCGGTGCATGTCGTAGGCGCAGGTCACCCCCTTGGTAATGGGCACGACGAGCTGGCATGTGGGAGCTGGGGTGTTCAGCTGCCAGACACGGCTCGCCACGCGGGATCAGGTCTGCCCCTCCTATTCGTTGCCGAGCACGGGTCGCTGGAAGCCTGGCTGGTATGGAATGGGCGCTCGTATGTATGGGTTCGGGCCGACTGAGGCCCGCGCCTAACCAGCCGAAGACTCTTTGTCCCAGCCTGTTACACCACCGTGACATCGTCGGAATAAACTGTCTCGGTACAGTCACCACCCGGTCCAGCATGGTGCCCTGGGGTTGCGTCCACGTCCGCTTGCAACGAGGAGAGCCTCGTGTCTGAGCCAGATCCCGTACGTATCGTGCTCACACCTGAGCAACGTGAGTTAGTTCGCCGTCTTTCTGGCCAGCATGTCGAGGCGATCGAGCTCGAACCAGACGACGCCAAGCAGACCAGTGGCCCGCTTCGTTTTCGATGGCGCTTGTCGGCCGCCACCGGTATCCCCCGTCAGGTCTGGATTGATGAGGACCAACGGCCGAAGCCAGACGCAAAGGAAGAGTCCTGACGCGCTGGCGGCTGAGTTTGCGTTGCGAAACATCGAATGACGACGGCCTGAGCGGCTTCGTTCTCAAGGACTCGGACGGTTACGTCCTGTTCTTTGGTCGTCCTCGACCGCTCGTAGCGGACCGAACTCCGACGCCCGCGTAACCTGAAGGGGAAGCGCACTTACATGCCACGCGTGCTAACCATCCTCGAAGCCCAGGTTCCTCAGCCCCGTCAGGATGACCTTCGGGGTGCATACCGCGGCGCGGCTCAGGAAGTCTTCCCGCGCGGCCTCATCCGCTCCACTCTCTTGCAGGCTACAAACGACCCTACGCTGTGGCGAATCGAGACCCTCTGGGAGTCCCGGGAAGCCCTCGAGGCGATGCGGGCCACTGGTGGTACGCCGCGTGGCATCCTGATCTTCCGCGCGGCCGGGGCTGAACCGACACTTGCCGTTTGGGATGTCCTCGACGAGTTGTCACCCCCCCCTAAGGCGGCCCCCTAACATGAGCGCGAAGCCGCGAGTGACCTCCTTCGCTCCCCAGTTTCTGGTCGACGATCTTGCGCGTTCTATCGCGTACTATCAGAAGCTCGGCTTCGCGTTCGGCGAGCCGTGGGAGAGCTTCTACGCGATCGGGCAGCTGGACGGGCTGGAACTGCATCTGAAGGAAGCGCCGAAGTACGACGCTGAACGCCGGCACCGGCGCGAGCATGAGCATCTCGACGCGGCGGCCGGCGTTGATGGCATCGAGACGTTCTACGCGCAATGCGTGGCGATTGGCGCCCGGATCATCAAGCCCCTGACGGCGACCCCGTGGGGCACGAAGGACTTTTACGTCGAGGACCCCGACGGCAATATCGTCTGCTTCGGCGGACGCCCGACCGCGGACTCGTGACGCAGCCTCGCAAGGTCATCGTCCACATCGGTACCAGCGCGGACGGTTATATCGCGCGGGCCGACGGCGATCTCGAATGGCTGACGTCCCGCCCGGCACCAAAAGGATTCTATGGCATGAACGCCTTCATGAAGTCGATTGACACGAAGGTGCTTGGCCGGAAGACCTACGAGGTGAGCCTGCGCATGGGAGCGAAGTTCGACTCACAGGGTCGGACCATTGTGTTTTCTCATCACCCGCCGCCGGCGGACGCCCCGTCAGGCGTGGAGTTCGTGAACGAGGCCATCGGCCCATTCGTGAGCCGTCTTCGAGAGCAGCCTGGCAAGGATATCTGGCTGATGGGCGGTGGCGAGATCATCGCCTCGTTTCTCGACGCGCAGGCGATCGACGAGTTCGTCATCAGTGTGGCTCCCGTGTTCATCGGGGAGGGCATTCCATTGATCGCGCGGCGTTACCGACACGTGCCCTTGGAGTTGCGATCCAACGAACGATTTGAGGATGGTCTGGTTCAACTCCGCTACGGCGTGCAGAACAGGCAGTCTTGATGACGTGGACTCAGTGTGCTGTGGGTCGGTGCGCGGCGATTCGTTAGGCCTGCACGCATGCCCACGCCGATTTCCCACTTCGCGGTCGGCTTTGCCGTAGCTGCGTGGACCCAGCAGGACGCGCCTACCCGGCGGGTCTGCGTCGCCGCAGCCGTATGCGGGGCGCTTCCCGATATCGATGTCCTCGGGTCGGCACTGCACATTGCCCAAACCTCTCTTTTTTCCCACCGTGCGCTCACGCATTCACTGACTTTTGCGCTGATGGCCGCTGTGGCGGTCACACGGGTATTCTTCCGCGGCGACGAATGGGGGGGGGCACAGGGGCGCACCAGAATTGGTTTCATTCTCGCCCTCGCGCTGCTATCTCATGCCTGCCTGGACGCGCTCTCCACCTATTCCTCAGGCGTGGAGTTCCTTGCGCCGTTCTCCCAGGAGCGATTTCGCTTTGCGTGGACGCCGCTCGGTGATCCGCATTGGGGCATCGGAGCCCAGCTGGCTCAGGAGGCCGCGCTCGTCTTGCTCCCCGCGGTGTTGGTTGCGTGGCTCGGGCTCAAGATCCGTGGCCGCCCGGTCGCGTCCAAACCTGCGGCGGCGTAACATGCGCTTGACCCCGGAGCCCCGCGGCTAATGGCTGAACCTGCCTTGGCCGCCTTCCGTAGATCTTGATTGCGGCATCCGCAGGCCGCAGCTTTAGCGCAATCCGTTAGGCGGCTGGAGGGAATACGCACCTTCTTCAAGAGCTCGAGCGGACTCGGAATGAGACGCTGCAGTGCTTCTCGCTCAGCCCCGAAGACCTGGCGCGCACCTATGCCCCGGGCAAGTGGTCAGTCGCCTATATCCTGCACCACCTCTCCGATAGCGAGACCGTCTTTTTTGACCGCATCCGTCGAGTGCTCAGTGAGCCGCGTCCGGTGCTCTGGGTAATGGATCAGGATGCATGGGCTCGCGGCCTCGATTATTCGCGGGTGCCGCTGGATGTCTCCCGGCGCGTATATGAATCGGTGCGCGACGCCATCATCTATTACGCCGGCGTGCACTATGAACGCAGCGGCCATCTCGAGTGGGTGCATAGCGTGGACGGCGTGCGCACGTTGCGGGAGGAATTCGATAAGGTCGCCGCTCATAATGAACATCATCTGAGTCAAGTCAGGTTGGCGCTTGGTCGTACCGCAGCCTGATCAGCGCTCGCGCTGGCGGGAGCCGGACATTGCGGTAGAATTGGCAACTCTATGACGGCATTCCCTCAGGAGACGGCGTCCGCCGTCAGCGGGCAGCCGGTGTTCTTCGCGGTGTCGCTCCCAAAGCTCGCTATCCTCTCCACGTTCACCCTTGGCCTGTACAACATCTATTGGTTTTACCAGAATTGGAAACTCGAGCAGCAGCGAAGTCCAAAGCCGTTCGGCCTCTCGCCAGGCATACGCGCCGTGTTCGCGCCCTTGTCGTCCTACAGCCTCTTCAAACATGTAAATGTGCAGCTCACTGGGAGCGGTGAGCGGCCCGTATCAGCCGGACCGCTGGCGCTCGCGTATTTCTTTCTCATCACAACATCGCGTTTCCCTGACCCTCTGTGGCTCGTGGCGATTTTCTCTTTCGCACCGCTGCTGCCGGTTCAAGCCGCTGTCAATCGCCTCAATCAACGAGTCGCTCCGAACGCCCCACTCAACGATCGCTACTCAGGCGTCAACGTGGTTTTCATCGTCCTCGGCGCCTTGCTCCTCGCGTTGATCCTCATTGGCCTGTTTCTGCCTCCTGAGCAGCCGCTCGGCGGTACCCCGGCGGTAGATATCTGAACACGACCGGGTAACCGCGTGACCCTCGCTGTGAAGTGCTCGCCCCGATGAAGCCTTTCACCATAGCGTGCTGCGTCGTGGTTGTATGCGACAGTTTGGGCGCCCAGACGTCATCGTGGCAGCCCTCCTCAGGACATCGACAAATCCCGCTATGGCAGGGGCGGTCCCAGGTGCGCGGCCCGCCGGGATGATTGCGGAGTGAGTGCCTCAGGCACACCGTTAGGCAGGGCAGGCGAGTCTCAGGCGTAAGCGAGGTACCTACATGGACCCTGTCACATTTCTTCTTGCGCTCACAATATTCGTGGGAATCCCGGCTTTCACCGTACTCAAGATCGCTCGCTTGCGTGCCTCGCGCCCAGAGTCACTCTCGGCCGACGTCTCAGGGCGCCTCGAGGCGCTTGAACATGATGTCCAGGGCCTCCACCAGGAGCTGGCAGAGACACAGGAGCGGCTCGATTTCGCGGAGCGCTTGCTCAGTAAGGCCCGAGAAGAACGGCGGCTTGGCTCCTAGGAGGGAGAAACATGAAGAACGTTGCGAACTCCCGATTCACCATCAAGAGCTGGGACGAGAAGGCCTATAGTGAGGGTCAGGACCTCCCCAAGCTGACTCGGGCCGCCGTCGTAAAGACGTTCACCGGCGACATCGCGGGCGAGGGGCACGTCGAATACCTGATGCTGTACCGCAGCGACGGCTCGGCCACGTACGTCGGCCTCGAGCGGGTCGTCGGACAGGTTGCGGGGAAGGCGGGCAGCTTCGTGCTGCAACGCACTGGCGTCTTCGAGAACGGTGTCGCGAAGGAATCCTTTCTCGTCATCCCTGGTTCGGGCACGGGAGAGCTTCGGGACCTGCGCGGCGAGGGCACGTCGGCTGTTGGGCACGGGACGGAGTTTCCTTTCACGTTGAACTATGAATTGGGTTAGCCGGTGGCTCGTGCGGCTCTTGTCGATAGGGTGAGGGCGGCGCTGGCACGAGTGCCGCATGTCGCCGAAAGGAAAATGTTCGGCGGCATCACCTTCATGGTGAACGGGAAGATGTGCATCAGCGTGGGTCGTACCCGCCTGATGTGTCGTATCAATCCCGAGCTGCACGACATGGCGACCACACGGAACGGCGCTCGGACCGTCAGGATGAAAGGGCGGGCGTACAGGGGGTTCATCCATGTGCGCGAGGATGCTGTCAGGTCGAAGCGGGCGTTGGACTACTGGGTAGGGCTCTGCCTGGCTTTCAACAAGCGCGCCAAGTCATCGCGGACCCGCCGCAGCGTGATATGACACTCTTTGATCTCCTCTTCATTGTCCTGTTCCTCACTGCAATAGGCGTTTTGGCAGCTGCCATGGTTGCCGCGCTCCGAGGTCGTCCGGACCGTGCACTGCGGCGGTTGCGAAGGCTCGGCATCGGGGCGGGGTCGTACATGGTTGTGGTCACGCTGGTGTCCCTGGTGTCACCACGCCGAGTCGCCGCTCGCGGCGAGGACCAGTGTTCGGACGACTGGTGCATCGCGGTCACAGACATTGCCCGCGCGGGGACCGGTGCCCTCGACACGTTTCACGTGGCGTTTCGACTCTCGAGCCGTGCCCGGCGCGTCACCCAGCGCGAGCGCTTCGTTGTCGCCTATATGCGGGACGTCACCGGCCGGCGGTATGACGCGAGCCCGCAGGATGGGCAGCCCCCGTTCGATACGCCGCTGGGCGCTGGCGAATCAATAACTACGAGCCGCACGTTCGCAGTGCCGGCGCACGCGGCCGGGCTCGGTGTCGTCGTAGCGCGTGAGGGCGGCTTCGGATTCCCGGGATGTTGTATCATCGGAGAGGGTCTCTTTCACAAGCCACCCATCGTGTACGTGGAATAGTTGTGGGCCAGCCACTCAAGACGTCATCAAATGAAGGGCCAGAGTCATGAGGCGGGTGCGAATCGCCGCCGCCGGCATCGCCCTGATCGGCTTGGCAGCCTGTGCCGCGGAGGAACCGGCCGCCCTCCCATCCAGTGTCTATTTCTTCCTCGATGCTCCGCTCTGCAGTTCGATAATCCCTGCCCGTTTCTACATTGACGGTGTTCAGGTTGGTTCGGACACCTTTCGTGTGAACCTGGCCCCCGAACACCTCACGTCGCGAGCGTTCCAAACATCAGCCGGGCAACACACGCTGGGAGCACGCGGGAGTCTCGGCGCTCCCGTCGATTATGTCTGGCCGGACACGACAGTGGAGCTCACCGTCGGTGGAACCCTGGTTCACTCGTTACCACTGTATTGTTCCTAGCCGGGATGGTCCTCGTCAGCATCGCTGGAAAGGATGCAGCAATGATTCCACTTCGTCGTCGCGCCCATCACGTTGGTCATCTTCTGTTTGCGTCTCTTGTTCTTGGCTGTCACGAGACGGCCGGACCAAGCCAGGTTGATGTGGCCGGGATCTACGATTTGCAATCGGTGACAGGTGCCATCGGCATGGTCGAGACTCCGGTCAGTGGGGTGATCACTTTAACGCCCTATGGTGTGGCCGAGCGCCGTGTCACCTACCAGACGGACAGTACCGGAAGTGTGCGGGAGGTGAGCGCCGCCGGAACGTATCGACTGGCAGGCTTGATGGTGCATCTGGAGCTCCGCCAGGATGACGGCCAGGGAGCATTTGTGTGGAGCGTCCAAGCCGAGCTTCAGCCTGCCGGAGGTTTGCGCCTGGCCTATCCTCGCGCCGCCGACGGCACGATCGTCGAGTCATACCAGAAGCGCCCGCGCTAACTTGAGGGGCGCCGCCGGCACTGGAAGCTGTGGAGCCCCCGGCGTCCCCACCCGCACCTGTGGAGACTCTCATGCTCGCTGCACGGCGTTCCCCCTTGGTTGCCTTCCTGCTCCTCATCTCGATCCCGGTGGCGCTCGCCGGCCAGCAACCCACCGCGCGGCCTCAGCAGCCGGATTCCGCGGCGTTTGCCCAGATGGCCGGCATGTTCAACCAAATGGGCCCGATGTACGAGACGATGACGCAAGCAATGGTCGAAGGGACTCTCAAAGCGTTGGAACGTCCTGAGGTGGTGGACCGCCTCGCGGCGTTCACCCGCCACTACTACGAAGCACTCATCAGGCAGGGGTTTACCAAGGACGAGGCCCTGCAAATCGTGGCCGGCGTCGGCATCCCGGCGCTCAAGAACACGAGGTAGCTGAGCGGGTGGTGCCGGGCCGCAGCCAGCGCTGATTATTGCGTCAGGAGCCTGGTGAACGAGAGCGAGCCCAACTTCCACGCTCCGTTCTGCTGTACATACACCTCCGTCACCATGAACGGATTGGTGACCTCGTTGCCGCCCACCACGGCATCCAGGCGAATCCTGTTCAATACAGTGGCCGTCGACCCGATGAACCGTACCGACGCTTCGAAAATCTCGGCGTGCTTGTAGTGAATTCTCCCGCTTCTGATGATATCGATCTCCTGGTCTTTACCCCAGCTTCCGCCCATGTGGACGAACATGGCCTGGTTATGTTGCGCGCCGTGGCGCGCCGGCACTGCGTCGTCGGCATGGACCTCGTGGAGGTCGCGCCGTCGTTCGACGCGGCGAACGGCGTGACCTGAGTAACCGCCGGTCGACTGATTCTGAATGTCCTCGCCGCGTCGTGGGGACCGGACGGCGGCTGCCGGCGTTCAGGCGCGCCGCTCCCTGCTTGACCTAGCGATGGCGTGGTATCTGCGTCAGTTTTTGCGCCATCCCTGGCGCCGGTGCGCAATGCTCCCGAGTCGATCCGTCCGCGCTGATTTGGCCGTGTTGATCGCTGCCGCCATCTCGCTCACGTGCGGCGGCGAGACCAGCGGACCCGATCCCAATGCCGTCGCACGCGTGGTTATTTCCCCCGACAGCGGCGCGATCGACACCGGCGATTCGCTGCCGTTCACTGCGGCGGCGCGCAATGCCAGCGGCGCGGATCTCAGCGGGAAGACGATCGTCTGGTCGACGCTCGACGCTACTCTGGTCGGCGTAACGGGCAGCGGCATGGTGCACGGGCATTGGCCGGGCACCGCACGCGTCGTGGCGACGAGCGAGGGGAAGGCCGACACCGCGCAGGTGCGCGTCACGGCGAAAATCACGAGTATCACGGTGACTCCGGGGCTGGACACGCTCCATTCGCTCGGCGCAACTATGAACCTCGTGGTGCAGGCAGCAATCGACACGCAGTCCTATACGGGCGGTTCCTATACGTGGCAGGTTGTCGACACCACCGTCGCCGCCGTCTCCGGGCTGTCACCCGATGCAACCCACGCGGGGATCATCGCGCGCGCCAATGGGACCACCTTCGTGCGGGTGGTGGAGGCGCGGGGTGCGCGCGACTCGGCTCGGATCGTCGTCCACCAGCGTCCGAAGACGATTTTTATCGTTCCCCCGCAGCTTCGGGGCTACCGCGCGTGTCCCTTCCTCGTGACAGTGTTTGTGGTCGACTCGCTCGGCTCTCCGGTGGCTAATGTCCAGGTGACCTGGAGTTCGATCGACACAACACTCGCACGCGTCGATTCGAGCGGGCTGGTGACGCCGCTCGCCCCCGGTCTCGACACCATCGTCGTGCAGGCGGCCCCGGTGAGTCGGAGCGCGCCGCTCACGATTGGTGTCGCGCCGAGTGTGACACTCCAGACACTGGGCGCCGCCTCTGCGGTCACGACGGTCGGACGCGGACAATTCGCGTTGGGCATCGGCTCGCTGGGTGGCAGCTCCAGCGACGCACCCGCACGATTTTCGATCGTGAGCTCCGATACAACGGTGGTCGCCGTGCCGTCCGATACGAGTGAGATCGCAGGCCAGTCTTCGTTCGGACCGCTGCGTCTCGTGGGTCGGAAGGTCGGCACCGTTACCCTGACCCCGTATCTGTGCGATGTGCCCGGGTCATCGGTTGGGTTCGCCGTCACGCGACCGGTCCTGGGCTTGTCCGGGGCCCCTGCGACGACGGCCCGCACCGACGACCCCCCAGCGTCGCTCGCCGTTCTGACGCGGGATTCGACTGGCGCGTTGCAGTATGTCGCGGATCCCGTGACCGTACAGATCACATCGACGGATGCGACGGTGCTGGCTCCCGACTCGGTCTACCATCACGTGCCTGCGGCGAATTTCAGGGCGGATTTCAGCTTCACGTATCCCGACTCCGGATCGGCGCGACTCATCATCACAGACTCCGCCGGGCTTTACCTGTCGGACTCGACGGCGGTCGTTCACGTGTCGTATCCGCCCATCTACTTCAGCGACTATCTCAATTCCGCGTTCGGCGATACGGTGCGAATGGGAATGCGGCAGCGCGTGTATCCTCCCAACCAGCGCCCCCAGGTCGTGCTCGACCGGCTTGTCGTGGGAGCTCCGCTTTCGATCCATCTCTCAATGAGCGACAGCACCATCGCTCATATAACCCCCGATTCCGTGGCCATTCCGGTTGGCGGATCCGGGGCGCCGATCGACATCGCCGGAGGCGACGCGCGCGACACCGCGACGCTTACAGCCAGCGCCACCCGGCACCTGGACGGGCATCTCATCGTGATCGTGGATCGGCCCAAGGTCACGATCGGTACGTTTAACGGGGGAGCGTTTCCCGGTGAGTCGATATTTGTCCAGGTCGCCGCGTGGGACTCTGCGACATTCGCGCCGGGCTATCCGACGGAGGATGTGACATTCAATCTTTCGGCCAGTGATACCAGTGTCGTGTCCACCGACTCAACGACAACACTGACAATTCATGCAGGAACCTATGTCTCGGCCACTCTGGGTTTGCGTGCCAAAGGGTTGGGAACGACGACCATTACGGCGACCGATCCGCGGGCTACGGCGTATGCCTATGTGCCGGGGACGACCACTCCGATTACCGTGGTCGCGCCCTCACTGTCGATCGACCCTTATCCCTCACTCGGCATCCGCCAGACCTGGGCCGGTTACGTTGTGGAAAACGGGCCGCACCAGGGTGCCGTCGTCGTGCACATGCAGCAGCGCAATTCCGCGGTACTCGCGCTGTCCGACACCGTCTTCACGATCGGCGTGGGCGAGAACTTTAGCCCGTGGTCGGTCACCGGCATTGCAAGCGGTGTCGACACCGTGATCGTGGCAGCAGCGGGATTCACGCCGGATACCGGGATCATCACGGTCGGGCCCGGGACGATCTTCCTCGGGTCGTGGCCGCCTTCCGCGATGGCGGTTGGGGATACTTGGCCGGTATCGATCTACATCCACACTCCCGACGGGGCGCAGGGGATCGCCGCGGATACTGTCACGTTCACGCTCGCGCCAAATTCCAACATCGAATTCCACCAGGACGGCGCCGTGATTACGACGGTGACCATCCCGGCCGGTGGGCAATACACCCAAAACTTCTTCTACGTGAAGGCCAAAGCCGCCGGGACCGGCTCCGTGACCATCTCCGCACCGAACTACACCCCACTCACCCAGTCCGTCACCGTTGCGCCGTAACCCGCACTGTTCTTGGCTTCTCCTTGGCTCGGGGAACCTACGGCGCGAGCAAGGCGGCCTTGCTCCACTTGGGACTATGGCGTCAAGAGCCTGGTGAACGAGAGCGAGCCCAACTTCCACTTGCCGTTCTGCTGCACATACACCTCCGTCACCATGAAAGGATTGGTGACCTCGTTGCCGCCCACCACGGCATCCAGGCGAATCCGGTTCAATAGGATAGCCGTCGTCCCGATGAACCGCACCGACGTTTCGAAAATCTCCGCGTGCTTGTAGTGAATTCTACCGCTTCTGATGATATCGATCTCCTCGTCCTTACCCCAACTTCCACCCATGTGGACGAACATGGCCTGGTCATCGAAGAGCGCAGCCAGGGAATCCACCTTGCGCTCTGACATCCAGCGCCACTTCGTCTTCGAGAGATCCAGTATTGCCCGTTCCGCAATCGTGTCCCTCGGTGTGGCGGGATTCTGCGCCGTTGCCGGTGCCGAGGAGACCAGGCAGAAGGCGCCGATCGCGACGATGACCTGTTTCATAGGCTCATTCCAGTCCTTTCGGTTGAATCCACCTTCATCGTGGGCGATACGGTACGACAACGGCTCTGGCGAGCTCGACGAGCACGAGGGCGTTGTTGCCGACTACGGTCACACCGGAGGCGCGCGTGAGCCCGTCCTGCACCACACGCACCTCCGCGCGATCGCCGTTGATCGTCAGCTCGGCGACCCGTCCCTGTTGCTCGGCCTGTAGCAACGTCCGTGGACCCACGCTCCGCAATCCGTCGGGCCGAACCAGCGGCAGTGACGTCTCGATCGGTACGATCGGACCTGCGCTGCCGTCCGGGTTCACGGGAATGCGAAACAGCCGGCCGGTGGCGAAGTTGTTCACGTATAGCGATCCATCGGCGAGGAAGGCGAGACCGTCGATGACGTTCAACTGCTCATCGCTCGTCCATACTTCAAGTGCGGTCGCACCGGGCTTCAGTCGGTGAACGCGCCCGCGAAACGACTCGGATGTGTAGACCGTGCCGCCGGCCGACAGCGCGATGTCGTTGCACACGCCGCTGTTGGAGGGGAATGGGTACGTGCCTTTGGCGGCGCCGCTCGTCAGGTCGAAGGATCGGAGCGCCGTCTGTCCCACCACGGGCGTCCCATCTCGGCCGTCCGTGGCATTCTGGCAGACCCACAGGGTGTTGGTCTTGTCGTCCGCGAGCACGCCGAGCACCCTCGTCAGGCCGGCGGTCGAGGCGAGAATCCACGGCTCAGCTTGAGGCGCGCCCGGAGCGGCGCGGTAGATCGTCCCTTTCGCCATACTGCCGAAATACACCGTGCCGTCTCGACTCGAGGTGAGATTCTCCGCCACGACGCCGGTGTCGCTGATCGTCACCTGCGTACGGTTCTGCGCTCGCGCGAAAGGTGCGAACGACGTCCAAGCCTCCAGGCCCGGCGTGAGTACGAGAATCATGAGTGCAGCGATAATGGAGAGCTTCGGAGTGGTCATGATCCCAGGCACCTCTGAGCAGACGTGAGCGTTTGATCATGGTCACGAACCCTTACCCGTTCGTGAACTTCAGCGAGGCCTCCGGCAGCCGTTCTCCCGTCACGTGGATCCTGGACGCGGCCTCCTCGATGTCGCGGAGGTCGGCCGACGCCAGCTGCACGTTCACGGCACCAAGATTCTCCTCGAGGCGCGGCAGTTGCTTCGTGCCCGGAATCGGGACAATCCATGGCTTCTGCGCGAGCAGCCAGGCGAGCGCGATCTGCGCCGGCGTCGCGCCTTTCTGCTTCGCGACATGCTTCACGAGGTCGACGATGGCCATGTTGGCCGCACGGGCGTCCGTGGCGAAGCGCGGCGATATACTGCGAAAGTCTTTCGCGTCGAGCGTCGTCGTCGTGTCGATCTTTCCGGTGAGAAAGCCAACGCCCAACGGACTGAACGGCACAAAGCCGACGCCGAGCTCCTCGCACGTCGCCAGCACGCCGTTGCGCTCCGGGTCGCGCGTCCACAGCGAGTATTCGCTCTGCACGGCGGCCACGGGTTGCACCGCGTGGGCGCGGCG